>Ga0307507_10000235_pt1 | contig 106531 bp, 38 predicted proteins | sample 7_EM_MG_FD_207223 | JGI IMG/M metagenome (GOLD analysis project Ga0307507, IMG submission 207223) | Populus trichocarpa ectomycorrhiza microbial communities from riparian zone in the Pacific Northwest, United States - 7_EM | ecosystem: Host-associated > Plants > Roots > Unclassified | place... | reverse complement strand
GATGTCGTGTGAGGATCTATGTAGGAGGTGAGGTGGTATATATACACGTCGCTCAGGGGTCAGGTCCGTGCTCGTGTCATGACAACACTGAATCATAACAACGTGTTAGGTCAGTGCCGTGACACTAGTTAATTAACCTTTTTATTTAACTTGTTTATAATTTAATTATACTTATTAAGTTCCTTATACTTATCTTATAATAGCTTATTATATAATATTGTCTAAAGAGAGGTAATAGGCTTTTCTAATTCTTAGTATGTTTCCTAGAGCTGTTAGACCTTTAGAAGTATTATTTTCTATCACTCCTTTCTCCAAAATATCTTAATATACTTTATATAACAATTTAGGTAAAGAATAAGCGCAGTAGTATAAAAAGGCAAGTTATCTATTCTCTGGTAGTACTTATTAAACTTCGCCTATATATTCTTTACTTAAAGTAAGAGAGCCTTATTTAATTTAAAGAGTACCTATTATATAATATTAGCTTTAGCTTAAAATAAAGTAGCTAAAGAGTTATATAAGAGAGTTCTCTATATGTTTAATAAGCATGTCTATTATAAAGAGTACTTAATTAAGTGTTATATAATCCCCTTATGTCTCTAATATTGCATAGTATAATGGCTTTAGAAAGGTATAAACTGTATAAAGAAGCTTCTAGTCTTGCGGCGAGATATAATCCTCCTTAAGTATATTAAAGTTGCTCTTAATATAGTTATTAATTCCTAACTCGTGCTTAAGTAAGACACTTAGCATTTAATACTAGCTATTCCATCTTATATAATTATTAAGTGGAACTTATTTTCTAACTAAAGTCTTAAACTCCTTTATACAACTTACTAAGGCATAAAAGTATACTATAATATTATAAAGCTTACTAAGTGGGCCTATTACTCAGAAAGCCTATTTCTACTTAATCTCTTCCTTATAACTTTATTCCTTTCTGCTTACATTATTCCTTTTATATAACTTAATAGCCTTAAGTTTAAGAGTATCTTTAAAAAGGAAGGCCTAGACAGTAAGATTAATAATATACTCCTGGCAGCGGATACGTTATTAGATAGGATCCTAGGTAATATCCTTATTATTGGTAAGATACTTATAAATCGTATAATAGAGGGTATTATTTGTTATAGAATTATCTGCAATAATAGCTCTAAGCTTTTATACAATCCTATACTCCTCTAAGACTAGAAGAAGAGTATTCTATTGTTTAGCTCTACTATAACTAGATACTGTATAAAGGGCAAGAAGAGCTTTTATCTGGTTTTCTTAGCTATTAATAAAGTAGGCGTAGACTATAAGAAGAAGGTGGTTATTTAGGGACATCCAGATATTAATAAAAATATAAATACTTGTTAACGCTAATTAAACTTATCTTTGTATAATGTCTTTCTATAACTAGAAGGAATAGGTAATTATCTAAGAAATTTCTAAGTGTGCTGTTATTATCAAATCGGATAACTTTAGGTTAAGAGCCTAATAGAAGATATAGAATTCTTTCTACTCTATAATTTGGAATAGAAGGTTTTATACAACAACTAAATTAATAAGAGCTTGCTGGATAACTTCCTTATTTAGAACCTTTATAAGAATTATAGAATTAACTTCGTTAGTCCTAAATTCTAATACTATTTATGCCTAGAGTTCCTAAAGCTTTATAAGTGCTTACTCCTTCGTATAAGGCTGTTTTAAATTAATAGAGATTGCATGGTCTTTTGTAAGATATCTTTTTATATTTATAGTTAATATTACTAAGTAACTTTTCCACTAATTGCAGTATATAAGCCTTCGGTTCTTTTTATTATATATTAGCTCATTTTTATATAGTAGGCAAGTAAATTCATAGACTGGAGATTAAAGCTGGGCCTGTTGTATGCTAGAGCTCTTAATTAAGCTAGGAGTAATTTTAAGAAGAGATGAATCCGCTTCTAAAGCCATGTTTTGTACGATATTGCAGTAGAAAAGTAGTAAATTCGATAAGAGAAAATTTGATGGGGAATGCCAAGGAATATTACGATACTTTAATACGATCGAGATATCGTATCAATCGTGGTTACCTTAGCAAGCTCAGACGTGATTCCGTTGGTGCGGATTTTTAATCGGTCTGCAAGCGGACTAACTACGTTTGTGCTGCACCACCGGAATTACGTCTAAGGGAGTATCGCAAGATGTGCTGAGTTTATCATCAATATCCGCGTTGTGGAGGTTGCGGATATTAAAATAACTCAACACCACTATTTTATATTATTTCCTAAAGTTTATTAATTATATAACAGAACCTAGGCTTTTAGAATATATTATTTTTATTAATTAAGTATTTTTAGGTCTTATTATTATTTTCGTTAAAAAAAAGCATTATTAAAATTATTAGAGCTCTATATAATTTTATAGAAAAACACTAGCTAATATATATAAAACCTGTATAGATCTATAATAGATACCTTAGGGCACCTATTACAGCTAAGAGGAGTAGTATAATTGTACTTATATGCAACACTAGGTTACTAAATATTAAATTTTAATATTATAATATCCGCATAAGCCAAGATAAAGATATTATATATCCGCACTATAAAATGGTTAACTGTAGCATTATATACTACATACTAAGAAGATTATATACTAGCTAGAGATAATAAAACAGAAATGTACTATAAGCCTAAGCATTTGAAGGTCCTCTAGTATATTATTAGTAGCCTTATTAAATCCATCCTTATAAAGATTATATAGTAAACCGTAAGACATCCGCATATTAAAATTAGCAATGCTACCCTATAGAAGCCGCTCTAATCTAAGTTAAAGAATAGTAGGTACCTTAAACCCAACGTCTTATACATGCTAACGTATAATTAAATCCTAAGCAATTATATCTATAAGTAACTAGATATTAACCGCAGGAGACTTAATTGTATAATTAGATATCATCCGCTCACTAAATATATCCTTAAACTTAGTATAAAGAGGTCTAGTATAGCTTGTGGTAAGAACGCTCTGCCTAAATAGAGTCTACCCCAAAGGTTGAGTTTCCGCGCGATTGGAGTAGCTCCTTTAGCTAAAGATTTAGTAGTTTATTAAGTTAATCAGCTTTAAAAAAGCTATTTGGCTCTCCGCGATTGTTAATTAACCCATTTACAAGTATAGCCTGCTAAAGTACTGGATTATATACCTCTGTTGCAATTAACCTCTAGAGGTATATTATTTTAGATATGTAGTTATTACTCTTTAATCCGGTAAAGTAAAGGCAAAGGTAGGCGATTATACGCTTTAAGAGGCCGATATCCGCATGCTTAATGACGTATTTTAATACTTTGTATATTCTAACCACCTATAAATACTAAATGTGGTTAAAGAACTCTATATTAATAATCTAAGCGGGCTAGGTTATAGTAGTAGAGCTAGATACTTTAAGTAATTAATCTATAACTTAAGAACCTCTGCGGGTAGAGGGCTGCGGAGGAACTAATTTATTAGCCTTACGGCTAACTTTAGAGCTAAAACCTACTATATGGATATTCTTAATATGCTATAGAAACTGCTTGGGCGTTAAGGATCTAATATATCTTTTAACTATGCCTTCTTTATAGATATTAAGCCTATTATAGATATATGTTAAAAAGAGTGCAATAATACAGGTATTAAAACTATGTAGTACTAGCTCCTTAAGATGGTAAAAGGGAGGGCGCTCTATAGAAATATTTTGTTGCCTAAGGTAATTTATATAAGTATAGAGCGTTAAGTACTGCTATGTATATTTCTTACCACTAAAGAAAGTCCTTATAATTGTATATAGAAAGTTTAACTGGAGGTGCTAAAGACCTAGAATAGGTAGTACCTACTAATAGCTATTATATAAGAGCGCAGCCTCCGCCTGCTTCTGCTTATAGGTATAAATAAGCTTTATAGTTTTCTAGTTACTATATACTAGATATTGTAGTGGGGTAAATTGGACCACTGGATTTAATATCTAGTTTGGGTATAGTTTTGGGAGAGCATAGGCCTTCTATAGATATATAGATTGGTCTACGGCCCCAGAGTCTTTAACAACTCCAATAGGGCCAACAGACACACAGTTTCTCTTTAATACACTCTTTTCTTCTCTTCTTACTGACCGCTTCCTTACTGCCTAATTATAACTGACTGACTAACTGACCACACCGTGACTTCCTATCTAAGAGAGACCGTACCCTCCTATATATTTTATGGCATTCCACGTAGGGACGACAGCAAGCTCTTTAGATTAGAAGTCTAGTGCTACATATATAGGAGACGCATAGGAACAATCTGGAACTGCGAAAGAACTAATAGACAGAAAAAGGACACGCGGAAAGGGAGGCAGAGAAGCACGGGCATATTAGCGACCGGTGCGCAGCTACCACCATAGGAATGAACCAACGACACTTTTGGTCTCCGTACGGGAACGGTTGGTCTCTGTATGGGAACGGTTGTTAGAGAACAGCGATTGGAATGCGAGTACGTAGCGTAGCAAGACGGAGGATAAAAGAAAGGACTATGGTACGCCAGGAACAGCAGAGAAAAGTCTTCTACATTTTATTTACTATATTTGCAACGGTCTATACAATTATTCTTGCGTTTATAGGAGCTACCTTTAAATTTATAGGAACAATAGCGACAGCACTAGTAAAGGGATTGTTAGGGATGTTAGGTCCATTCTACAATAACAGTAAAGGTGCTAGAAGGGGAGAGGAAAGTAAGCAGCCTATTAAACCGCGAGTCTCTCCTAAACTAGGGGATACGATATTAACCCTAACTCCCGCGACGTTAGGGACCAATAACTCTCAATAAATAGAGGATAAGGGTTACGAGGTCTACCTACCTATCCCTAGAGAATCTATAGGTCCGCCGCATCCTACTGGACCACTAATGGAACAAGATAAGGTATATGTTATGGCCCAGCCTATACCGGCTCTAGGAACTCCTGGGACCCCTTACTTTATAGAACAAAACGTGTCGCAATTTGTTAAATAGTATAAGCGACTATACATCCGACATTATATTATGGATAATGAAAAGCATTAAGGACTTCCGGAGTATTATAACTATTGGATAGGGATATAGATCTGGAGCCTACCTAAGTTTATAATTAGCAATTAGACGGAACTTGTAAGGAAGCTTAGAATAGACTACTAAGGAAGTAACTACTTTTAATAAGTTAAAACGGTAGAATTCTTGGAAGCTTATATACTATAGTATAGGAACAATCCACCCAGCAGTATATGTGAATACTATAGGCAGTTTATGTTAATCTCCCAAAAGGTTACTGAGGCTGGTAATTTGGAAAACCGTAATTAAGGGTACTGGTTTGCAAGGGGACTCCTATTTAAATATTAAAGATATGCTATAACTAAAACAGGAGCCGACCTGGATAGACGAGAGTCTTTTAACTTCTATCTAATAAGGAGAGCTATAGAAGACAGGCTTAATTTATATAAAGGTATAGATTAGTTGTTAATAATAAATCCTAAGGAGCAAGGCCTTTATTAGCTAGTTGGACAATTCTATAATTAGCAACTAGCTGTAACCAACCAAAGAGATACTGCTTTTTAACCGCCTATAGTCTCTCCGCTAAGTAAGTTGGCAGGTACCTGTTAAACGACTTAGGAAATGGACCCTAAGCTAAAGAGACTTACTAATTAACTCCGGAAGCTTAATCTTAGGATAGTTGAATTGGTGGGCGTTGCATCTTTAATGCTATTCCTAGATAGGATTTGCCAAGATCTAATATGGTATACGCAGCTCCTAAATAGGGCGTTAGTATGGCAAGAATAAATGGGCCTATAACCGGCACTAAATAATAATAGACCGCAGCCGCCCTATAAGGGAGCGCTATGAGAACGATATAAGCCGGGCCTAGGAAGGTATAGAGGGCTAGGAAACTTTAGTATATACCTAGCACAAGCTTAAACGTGTTATAGATGCGGGGGTTCCTACTGTTTTATTAATTAGTGTCCACAGCTCCAGGAATTAGTTTGTTGTGGTTTCCTATATATAAATAAAAACAACTAAATCTGCGCTAGAACACGAGAGCGCCTAGGAAATACAATTCCGTATTTACTAAGCGATAATTGGATTAAGTTCCTTAAAGACTAGCTAAAGTAGAACGCGAATATTGATCCTAATGCTCTAGTAACAGGTGTCCAACTAAAGGCAGCTTTAGTAGAGCTTGTAAAAGGAAGTAATGCTAAAAGTAAGGAAGAACTCAGCGAGTCTTAGGAGGATGTGTACCAAGTAGAGTTAATATACGTTAATTTAGTAAAAGCCGCAACCCAGTTACAGCCTATGCTATGGTTATATAATCTTAGGAAACTACAAGGGGAAGTAAGAGTAATGAAACCCCCTTTAAAACCATCTGGTTAGCGACCGGTAGTAGTTTAAAATGTACGACTAGGAGGATATATCTAAATCGCATTACGGCCCTAGCAGCAAGCTCCTTAACCACTGTCAAGCAATAATAAGATTAATGAAATGGACTATACCGAATAGCTAAGATAGACGGAGCAAATAGTGGATATAATAATGATAGCTAAAGCACTACGACCAAAGCCAGTTAGGATAATGGATATACTAAAGGGAAATATCCCGAGCCCAGCCATAATGGCGGATAAGATTTTGTTAAAAACTATTAAAGTTATAATTAGTGACTGCCTTGTGTATATGCCTAAGGTTGCAAGGCTATTCTTTAAGCCTCTCCCGCTATCCCTTGCGGAGCCTTACTGACAGAAGTAAGAGGATGTTAAGGTATCTGTGTTATTAGTATACCTGGCGTTCTATGCTGATTAGGCTGGCTTAATAACTGCTAAAGTAGACCAGATTAAACGAGAAGTAGGATTTGTCTGGTTTTAAAGATAATGCCTAAAAGTAGAAGCGCGGATAGGAGACGGAAGGGCTAAATACTTAATTAACTTTAGAGCGGAGCTTAACCTTATTAAGGAAAGCGTGGCTCTATAATATGGCTTACTAATATTAAGTCTGCCTCTATAACTACAAGGTGTACGTCTAACGTCTACTAATAGGACTTAGTCTGAGTTTATTGGATTGGTGTATGCGGTCCCTATAGTAATAGGTAACGTCTTAATATCTATAACGTTTATTACTATAGGAGAAATGTTATATAAGGTAATACTTAGTGAGCTATAGTTGGTAAGGGCTAAACTAGCAATAAAACGCACCACAATAGGTTAGGTATCTTGCATTATTTAATTAAAAGATGGTAGAGTTAAAACGAGGTTCTTAACGTCCTATAAAGATGCGATGTTCTTTAAACCAGATAAAGGTATTAGTATAGATAACAGTTTGGGAAACATATAACTGGTATAACTGCTAGGATTATATCTGGGGTTACTTATAACCTGGCGCATTAGGATAAGGAGGATGTCAAGATTAAAGAGGAGGGAAATAAGGTGCGGCTCTAATACGGACGCTTGCCATTTTGGATATCCGCTAGACAGAGCTATTAGTAGAAAGAAGACTATAACATTAGATAGAGAGAGCTCAATAGTAAAATATTAAAGAAAGTCCTAAAGAAACACTTAAGAAAGAATTAGAAGCTAGTATTTAAAGTAAAGGCTAGGTCCTTTATATATCAAATATTAAAGATAATGGATTTATTTATAATGTAAACGGAAAGCTATTGGAGTAAGGCCTAATAAAATGCTATAAACGTAGTAACTGTGTATAAATGAAAGGCAGATAAGGTCTACCTGGTTAATTTGTTAGCACTAGATGGAACAGTTATAGGAGGTATAATAGAATGGTAAGAGGTGGCCTTGCGTAGACAGAAGGCATTAATCTAAGGGTTACCTTTTAGTCCGTATAATTATTTCCTTAAGCCGCGATACACTAAGCTAGCCTATAGTGCATGACTAAAGCTAGAATGATTAGAGTGCATAATTATAGGGGACATTTAGCCAAGAGAATAAGAGATCTTTAAGGCCATGCTGTTTAACTAAGAAGAGACGCTGGTATAGGAGTTCTCTAAGATAGGTCGCGTTAGCAAAGACGTAACTCCACTATTAAAGATTAAGACTGTGCCGTATAAAGTATAGTAAGTACTAAACTTTCCTGTACCAAGGGCCCTATGAGGAGAAGTGATAAGTATATTACGAGAATGACTAGCTTAAGGGACTCTAGAATATTGCAAAAGCCTATATAGGAATCTATAGTTTCTTATAAGTAAGAAGGAATATAAGAAGTACTGACTAATTAATATAGCGATGAATATTAACTAAGTGACTATTAGGGATGTAAATCTACTGCTATATGCTAATAAGTTTTCTAAGGAGTTTGTGGGGTATAAGGTTATATCTCTAGTAGACTTCTTCTCTAGCTATAACTAACTGGAGCTTAATATAGAAAGCAAAAACCTAATGGCTTTTATAACACCTCTAGGGCTTTTATAATAAACAATAGTACCTATAGGAGGCACGAATTTAGTAGCCTAGTTTATAAGGATAATTACTAAGATCCTAAAATAACACATCCTATACTATACCTTGCCGTTTCTGGATGATATTACAGTGAAAGGCCTATAGATAGTGTATAATAGAGAAGAGAGTCTTCTAGGCGTGTGTAGATATATTCTGGAATATATTATATGGCTAGACGGAGTGCTTGCAGATTTGGAATGAGCTGGATGTACGATCTTAGGCGCAAAGTCTCATTTCTGTAAAGATAAGATTATAGTGGTTGGTTACCGCTGTAATGGCAAGGGACAATATCTAGAGGAGTTAAAGGTTGTAAAGATCATTTACTAGAGAGACTACGAAGACATTATATCCGCCTAAGCATTCCTAGGAGTTGTTGTGTATTACTAAATATAGGTAGAAAACTTTGCAATTAAGGCAGAGCTAATCTTCCAACTACTATAAGTAAATGTTCTGTTTGTATAGGGCATAGAGCAGATCACCGCTATAAAGACTTTAAAGCATGCCATTACTACTGCACCTATATTGGTTCAACTGGATTATAGTAAGGGGGCTAGGCTAATTGTTCTCGCCGTTAACGGATATAAGAATAGGTGGGGGTGCGGCCTTATACAACTAGATGTATAAGGTCGTTGTTACCTGTGTTAATATAAGAGCGGCATCTAGTTTTGAGCGGAACAGAAATATAACTCAGGAAAGCTTAAGTATTGGGTGTTACTATATATATTAAAGAAGTGTCGCGTGTACCTATATGGCGTTTGCTTTATAGTTAAGACGGATATAAACACCTTAGTTATATAACTAAATTGTGCTGCTACTAATTTACCCAGAGCCTTAATAATAAGATGGCTAGTGTAGATCTAGCTGTGGGACTTTAATGTTAGACATGTGCCAGGGAAGAAGAATAGCCTGGCTAATGGGCTTTTGCGATGGCCGCCTAATGGCGAACGACCTAATGAGCTAACTAAGGATATTAAAGAGTTTATTGACTGTAAGCTGAGTGCCTTAGAATATACGGCTAGCCCTTTTAAAATGGAAGCAGATCTGCTACTAGACGACTTATATTTAGAGGAATCTTAGAAGGTTATGAAATGGCTAGTGACCTTATAACGTCTAGAAGAAATAAATACTAAGGAATTTAAAAAGTTTAAAAGGTATATACTAAAGTTTCTAGTGCGTAATTAATAGCTCTTCTGCTAACAGTCTAAGAACGTGCTAATGTGGAGGGTAGTTAATAATAAGACTACTTAGTAAGAAATTATTAAGAGCTTTTATAACTGGAGTGGATATTATAGATGGGAGGGAACGTACTAGAGGGTCTTAAATTAATATTGGTGGCCAGGACTATGGGATTAGATATTATAGCATATTAAGTTATGCCTATAGTGTTAGGAACGACAGTTAGGATAGGAAGAAGGAGTAATATACCCTATATAGGAGTCTACCTTGTAGTAATAAGTAACGGTGGATATTATGTTTATGCCGCCAAACCGTCTCGGATTCTGGTACCTGGCTATTGCTTAAGAATATGTATTTAGATGGGTGGAAGCTCGGGCCCTTTAAAAGAAAGATATAAAAAGTATAGCAAAGTTTCTCTATAAAGATGCTATCTGCCAATGGGGAGTGTTTGGACAGCTCTCTATAGATGGTAGAGAAGAGAATGCTAATATTACTACTGCGCTTGTAGAGCTCTACAATATTAAAAGGGTTGTGGCTTCTGTATATTACCCGTAGGGGTAAGGTTTAATAGAGCGGGGCTATAAGCCTATAATAGATGCTTTGGCGAAGATGGATAGTATATAGCTGGATAATCTTCATACTGTCTTGTGGGCAGATAGAACGACTATTAAGCGGTCTATGGGAATAACACTAGCAAGAGTTATATATGGATATGAGCATGTCCTTCCTATTAAACTTTATATACTAACCTGGCAGACGCTGCCTTGGGAAACAGTCTGGACCACCGCAGAGCTACTGGCGCTTTGTGTAAAGCAGTTTAACCAAAGAGACGCGGATGTATGAGAAGCTGTTGCGCGTATAAGACGGCTGAGAACGGCAAATAAAGAGTATTTTGATGACACCTATTGTATTCGCTAGAACGGATTCAAGGTTAGAGATATAGTTATGCTCTATAATACGCAGCTTAAGCAAGATTATTCTAGTAGTTATAAGTTAAATCTAAAGTGGCTGGGCCTATTCTGTGTATATAAGAGTCACCTGTATAAGGGATAGTGTTTAATTAAGGATTTTAATAGCATACTGTTCCGCAACCAAACTCCAGGGAATAGATTAAAGAAGTTTTATTAATAATAGGTATCTAAAGTCCGTTAGGGGGACTAGCTTAACTAGTTAGGCGGAACTATGCTATAAGAAATAATAGCAGAGCTAGAACCTAAGGAAGATATTATATAAAATCCACTAGTATTACAATGCTGTATAGTTTAAGAAGTGTGCGTTTTAGAAGGATTGTTTGACAGAACTAAGTACAAAACGTTTAACTAGGGGATAGTTAAGTTCTAAGGTAGGGGAGGGGATATAGATAATAACCGCGTAATCTGTTTATTTTCTATATTTCCTAAAGCTCTTTCTATTACACTTTCTTATTTGCTTTTTTTAGTTATAGGAATCTAATGCGTCTTAATAGTGAGGTAAGGGTAGAAGAATGTTTACGCGTAACTGTCTAGATTTGTTTACTGTAAAGATATTAGTTCTGTTTACCACCTTTACTAAGCTAATAGCGATTTTCTATCCTAGGGATAGAAAATTATAATTGGTCTATTTAGTGATTAGAGCTAGCAGAACTCCATACCACTACTAGATTTGGTAGACTATTTAGATTAGGAAACCCTATTAAGAACTTTACCTTTTCGCCCTTAATAAACCTTAAAGATAGTTACAATTAGCTAAAGCATAAACTAAGTAGAATTAATAATAGTATATTTATTATGTCTTTATTAAGCAGACCGCTGGTACTATATAAGGGAGTTAAATAATAGATTAGTAACATCCTTATAGAGGTTAAAGGCTTTGCAGTTAATAGGCGTTGGGCTATGCTTATCCAAATCTATAACAAGATTCTGCTCTCCTGAGAGAACTACGCAGATGCTGCTAGTGTGGTAGTTAATTTTGTTGGCAACAATAATAGGCTGTAAGCATCTTTAGGAAAGGACGCGTTCTTATTAATCTTTAAAGATATCTCTAATGTTAGTAAGATGGCAAAGGATTAAAGAAATTAGTATAATAAGGCTAGAGAAACCATCTAAAAGGCCTAGAGATAAGGTGTTCTTAATAGGCCGCTTAAATATGTAGTATCCTACTACTTCCTTTCTGCCGCCTAAAAGCTTACCGACCACCTACTTTATAAAGTGACGTTGTGAGTTAATAAGGCCCTAGTTAAGAGGCTTAATTATCTAGGACGCGGCATTAAAAACACTACTTAACTACAGCTAACCGATTTCGCGCTCGCGCCTAGGATGCCAGGAAGGGCAATATTAGACTAGGTGGTGAATAAGTATGGCTTAGAAAGACACTTAACTGGCTTTTTTATTCTAAGTAAGGACCTACTGCTAAGAAGTAGGAAACTGACTACTGTGGGACTAGAGGTCACTAATATTGGAATTAGGCAAGTAGGAGAGAGCTTAGCTTTTATACTGCGAATATATTTACAATACGCTTCTAATGTAATAAATCTATTAGCCTTTTAGCCGTTAATACCTATTTAAGGAGGAGGCGTTAGTATTATGCCAAGCCCATCTTAATAAGAATCACCTATGTTAGTTAACTCGCTTTTGTCTTCTATAGATAAAAATATCCTTGTAGCTGGAACGCCTGTTGGCTCGCCCCTATAGCTGCTAGTATCTTCTTTAAGAAGGAATCTAAGGAGAGGGCTAATGGTTGCTTACCCAGAAGTAGGAGGGCTAGGAGTAGAATTAATGTTTAATAAAAACGTTATTAAGCCTAGAGATGATGAGGAGTATATTAAGGAGACCGCAGATACTATAGCAATACTCTGTTTAAAACGAGGGTGTGACTATAAAGATAATATGCTAGCTTATCTTAAAGCGTCCCTAAACTAAACCACTAAAATTAAACTAACTAAGGTTATAAAGCTCTTGCGTAGCTAGTATAGGGCAGCTGGTTCTAATCTAGAGATATATAAGGTCTGCTAGATACATACGCAAGCCATAAAAGGATATATGGGTTTGGCAATGAAGGGTCTAAACTATGCCGCACTGTGTTATAGACTCCGGTTGATATACTACGCTTGTAATTAACTTGGGACTATAAAAATGGATCTAACTACGTACTCCTGGTTTAGAAAAGCTTATAGACCTCTAGTTCCGTCCGACTCCTTAGGACTATATAAGTTCGTTCATAACTCAGCACTAAGGTTTTCCTATAATAGAGAGGCTTTGCTTAATTGGATGCTGTTACTAGACAACCAAGATATATAGTAGTAAGAAGGATCCGTGGTTTCAAATATGTTTAGATAGTGGTGGGATTCTAGCATTTTAGTAATAATTAATAAAGAAATGCGTATATACCACTATTATTAGCGTCTGATTAATGGGCGGCCAAATTACGGCTAGTTGAGAACGATAGTTTACGGTTTTTGCCAGTAGCTAATGAGATAGGATCCTAAGTACTACCGTTTCTATTGCGCTCTTAGGCCTGATAGCTAGTGGTGACTTATCTCTTATCCTTATTATGCGAAGTTCGCGGTTAAGGGAGACTCCATAGCTTTCCGCTATATTAATATAAACATTCCTTCTCTTATAGAGAGCGGACGCGGTGCTAATATAATTTAAGGAGGCGTTTCTCTAGATAATAAGACTAAGGATAATTGCACAATTATTCTACCTGGCATGTATTATTACTTGGAATTGTAGTAGACAGATTTTAAAGTGTAAGGATTAACTAAGGGTAATAGATTTGTATATAAGATCTTGGATTAAGACTGGACCACTAAAGATATAGAAAAATATGCAACTGACTAGGTGGCTTAGCCGTGTAAGAAAGGAGGTATATGTATAACTATGCCTCACCTTCCTTATGGGGCTAAAGGACCTTTAACTGGGACCTAGTGGACAATGCTGCTATAGTTCGTTAGCATTTAGGATGATTATAATAACCTTAAGGTTACGGAAGGAGAAACCTGGGCAGAGCTAGCAGATGCTTATTAAGACTTAAAAGCGCCGCCCTATACGCTATCCGGACATGCTAATCTCTGCGGCGTAATCCCATATCGCTTCCCTGCTATAGTTAAGCTTATTGCTGCTAGCGCCTTGTCTGATGCCCTTCTAGGTAAACAACAATGGGATTCTTTAGTGGTAATTTAAGATCGCGATCTGCTTCTTGCTAGTAATAGGCATAAAGTTGTAAAATAGATGCATTCTTATTATCTAAAGGCTGTTAAGAACTATAAGGATACGTTTTAACTTATATATGCAACTGAAATAAAGCGCTTTAATAGTCGCTTATACTTCTACTATGTTAACAATAGAATTAACCCCTTAACTGTTACAGTAGATCCAAGCAGAGTGCCCCCTATTATTGTAGAAGAATAGAGTTATGCGGAGTTACCTAAAGAATTATGGGATAGAACTGAGTAGGTGGAAGGGTGCAAAAGAGCTATATTATCTAAAAGCTGTTAGTCTGATATGTCTCATACTGCTTAGCTAGGCGGATAAGAGTGGTCTTATTTAACCAGAATAGAGTCTCCTCTTTCGCCGTCTTGGGTTTGTGGTAAGGGTAAGGAATGTATGTGGTTACCTGTTGCACCTTCGTTTTAAAGATAGGGAGTTTTGGAGTTTTAGAGGTTATTAGGGGACAACGACTTGGGTAGGGGAGGTATATGGTGGGGTAAATTGGACCACTGGATTTAATATCTAGTTTGGGTATAGTTTTGGGAGAGTATAGGCCTTCCGTGGATATATAGATTGGTCTACGGCCCTGGAGTCTTTAATAACTCTAATAGGGCCAACAGACACACAGTTTCTCTTTAATACACTCTTTTCTTCTCTTCTTACTAACCGCTTCCCTACTGCCTGATTATAACTGACTGACTAACTAACCATACCGTGACTTCCTATCTAAGAGAGACCGTACCCTCCCACAATATAATCGGTCCTAGAAATTGTTATTGCAATTAAGCTATAGTTACTCTAGGAAGATTGTCTTAAGTATATAGTAGTTGCTATTTATAGAAGCCTCGCTCTCTATAATTGGGCCTAGGTTTATATAGGTTGTCTTTATAAATAGCAGAATATTAATCTCTAGCATATATAGATATTTAAGCTTAGTATTAGATTTAAAAATACTATTTATAGTAGCCGGATATACGCTTTAAAGAGTATCTATAATTATAAAAATAGATATCCGATTTTAAACGCTATTATATATATTACTTAGCGCCTTAGCAATACCCTTAATCTAAAGCTGCACCTAGTTATACAGTATACTTTAAAGAAGGCCACTAGGGGGAATATAAGATCCGTGGATAAGCTTTTTAGTAGTATGGAAATGGAAAATACTAGTATCCCTAATTACCTGGTGTTGTGTTCGCTTAAGGTAGTTAAAATTATTATATATAATATAGATGTTATTAAGAGTGGATATTAATTAAAGGTAAGTCTTTAGTAATATTAGCACTAGTATATCCGCCACTAGTATTATAACCTTCCTTAGAGCGTTTGGCCAATTCCATCTTTTAGCAGTTAAGTGTCTTATATTTATTAATAAGCCCTAGTTTATAAAGTAGTGATAGAGCTTAATGCTTTATACCTATGCCTTAGAGATAAAGACTAAGAAGCTAAGTAAAATAGTTAATAGAGCTTTAAGTGCGGCCTAATAAAAGGATAGATATAAGAAGAATAACCCACCCTAGGTATAGATTTCGCAATTTATTACTTCTTAATTGTGCTAATAATCCTTCTATTAGTTAGTAGAGTAGAGGGGCATATTGGCTAATTTGCCTATAACCCTTTAAGAGTTAAACGTCTTTAAACTTTAGATCTAATTTCTATAGGCTAAAGATAACTATCTTCTGCTAAAGATTATAAAGCTCTTTATAAAGGATATTAATAATTATATTAACTAGTTCTAAATAAATATTTATAGCCTCCTTAATTACATTACGAGTTTCTCTATCCCCTAAAAGGATAGTAATAAGATTTTTTACCTTTCTCTTTTTTGTGGCTTATTTTCTACTAGCACTAAGCTCTAGCTATGCTAAAGAGAGATTACTAAAGGACTATTACCACTCCTATAAAAGCCTAGCAATAACTCTAACTTTCTCTTTTTTTGTTACTAGGCGTAATATCTGCTTAGTAGATGCTCTGGTTAGTGTTTATATAGGCATCCACTAGTTAACTGGTGTTATATTTATAGTGGGGTTAGGCAATTTAATTATTTAACATCGTAGGGGCGGATGGGGTAGATATATTTATCAATTATAGAGCTAGTTCTGCGGATTAATTTAACAGTATTTCTAAGACAAGAGCTGTTGTGGGGGTGGAGATTAATTTTATTAAAGAAGATAACTGTTTCTATATATAAACAAGTTAGTTAACCCAGCAAAAATTGTAAAAGTCCCTTAGACCATAGAATCAACCTTTTTTGTCAAAAAGTTAATTCTATGGTCTAAGAGACTTTTACAAGGTTTCTTAGGCGATCCGACTTGTTTTGTATATAGAGCAGTCACCTTCTTCAACGAAATTAATCTACACCTCCACAACAGCTATTATTTCAGAAATACCGTTAAATTAATCCGCAGAAGCAGCTCTATAATTAATGAACTTTTGGGCCTTATATATACACCCATCGTTGCGACGTCCGTTGCGACGTTTGTTGCGACGTTTGTTGCGACGTCCGTCGTGACATTTGTTTCCTAAATTTATATGGGGAGATATATAATCTTTAACAAAGTTAATAAGCTACCTACGTAATGTCTAGGGCTGGATATAGGCTTAAAATAATTGCAAGAACCAGCTCTATAATAAATTAATTTTTAGGCTTTATATATGCAATATCTATTACAATATCCATTAAGTCGGAGGTCTTAATAACGGGAGGTTTTTTTTTTGCGAAAATAATCTTAACTTTAGGCTATTATGGGCTAATTTAGACCTAATATTTATAAAATATTAGGTCGTCTCTCTAATCGATGAACTTTTAGTAGTATTTTAAGCCGTTGTGGTTAAGCGATTCAGCCGCGAGTATAGGGGGAATTATAAAAAAAGTCGGATTTCTTAATAAACGTTGTGAAAGTCCCTTAGACGTGATACTGGTGGAGCACCACGAACGTGGTTAGTCACCCGCTTGCGGGCCGATTGACTCCGCACCAACAGAATCACGTCTGAGCTTGCTGAGGTAACGATCGTGGATCGTATCGCGGAAAATTTGATTTTCCGCAACCCTGGTAAGAATTCCTTATCCGATATAACTCTTAGGGGAATTTTATAAATACTACGGCACTTACTCTATAACGCTGACAGCTGCCTTGTACAGGGAGACATTATTCAAAAGCAAACCATAGGAAACCGAAGACTCTCCCGAAACATTGTAATATTCCCTGTTGCCGTAATACGAGTTGGGCCCAACTCGGACCCACAGAATGTGAAATAAAGTGTCTTAGGATATGTTAACCATCTCCATTACATGCTCCGTCTGTTTATCTTGTTGGGCCAATTAAAGAGTAAGTATCGAAAACTGTTGGAGAGCAGAAACTAGTCATCCCAGCTAACGATATTTGTTTTTAAAAAGGGATACTTCCACCAGTAAACCGGTTTATAAGCCGACCAAACTCATCTATTCTGCAACCAACAATCATCGCATTAGGGCCCATTCATCAAACGTCAAATGCTACAAAAGGTTTCAGTCGTCATATCCTCAACAGTGATCTAGTTATTTTTCAACACATACCTCGAGGCGATCTAGTTCCTTCCTTGCCCATCGACTCAACCCGGAACCCCAGCGCCTCCATCCCCTTGGCATCGACAATGTTGCGGCCATCAAAAACCCATTTCGGCTCCTTCATGTTGTACGCAATACGGGCCCAGTCCACACTTTCAGACATTTTGACGCCGTCTGCTTGGTGCGCATTTTGACAGTGAATGCAGCCGGGAGGACACTCAACTTGGTTGAAGAGACGGGATAAAGGGTCCGAGTTGGCAGTCATAACATGAGACGTGGACTTCGCTCTTTGATACTCGCTAAGGGTGATAATTTCCATCTCGGATAGCACAGGCTTTAGAAATACCTGCGGGTTCTCGACGCTTTGATCATCCGATTTGCGGAATGCCGAGTCCTTTTGTGCCAACGCAGGGTAGCGGAATTGGTCCCAAGGTGTCAGGATCAGGACGGCGCTGGAGTCGAGGCAGGCATCGTATGAGTTGGAATATGCTTCAACTGGCCCCTGAGGCTTTAGCGGTGTCGCATTCGAGGAGCAGACATGGCGGTTGATTTCTTGTCTGACTTCCGTAGGACTGCAGCCAGGGTCGAAGATTGCTATCTCAGCAGGACGCTCAGCAAGTAGTGTTTTAATGACTTCTATTGCAGGAGACTCCCGAGTGTCATTTGTGTCCTGCTTAAAAGTGTATCCAAGAATAGCAATCTTCTTTCCAACCAGGGCACCATTGAGTTTCGACACAACCTTGTTTACAAACCGATCACGTTGGAACTCGTTGATAGAGAGTACTGACATCCAATAGTCTCCTACCTCAGGAAGATGAAGTGACCGTGCCAGATAGACAAGGCTGAGAATATCTTTCTTGAAACATGAACCACCAAAGCCAAGCCCTGCTTTAAGGAACTTGCTTCCTAGCCGCTGATCCAAACCAATGGCTTTGCTTACTTCATCAATGTCAGCACCAGTTTGGTCACAAATAGCACTAATGGTGTTGATGCTACTGATGCGTTGTGCCAGCATAGCGTTCGCAACTAGCTTGGCAAGTTCTGACGACCACAGATTCACAGTGACGATCTTGGACGGCTTCACCCATGTTGCGTAGACCTCCTTTAGTGCAGCAGCAGCAGCTAATCCTGTCGGAGTTTGCGATGATCCAATGAGAATTCGATCAGGGTAGAGCAGGTCTTTAATGGCCGTGCCCTCTGCAAGGAACTCTGGATTGGACAGGATCTCAAAGGGTACTCCCGGGCGATGCAGAGTAAGCTGCGTAATTCTAAAGTTAGCATACTGGAAATAAGTGCGATTGGTCCACTGTGAGCCCAGACTTACAATTTCCCGAATCGTACGAGCAGTGCCACAGGGAACTGTGCTTTTTTCAACAACGACGGCACCGGGTTTAGCGGCCTGTGCTACTGATGTTACCGCGCTTTCCAGTGCAGCGAGGTTTGTTGCTGCACCTGCGCCGATACCGGAAGACTTTGTTGGAGTGTTAACGCTTACAAGCACAACGTCTGCGGCTGCAACGCATTCCGACACGTTGGTTGAGAAGAACAGATTCGGCTCCCGGGAAGGCAGAACCACCTTTTCGTTACCGTCATTGCTAAGTGTAATTTCCGTGGCTTTAGTACCGTCACGAGCAACACGAACGACATCGATGAGGCCAGGTTCGTGAACTGGCAGATGTCTTGAGTTCCACCTCCGAATTCGTGCTTCATCTAAATCCACGACCGAGACATGGATGCCGGGATTTTGGAATGCTATGACTGCTGCTGTCGGTCCCCCTATTCAAATGTTTTCTGTCAGCGATTGCCAATATTATTTTCATTATACAATCAAGGGAGTGGATAAATAGGCGGTAAAAAAGACCATAGAAAGCTTGGTAAACGTACCGACATAGCCAGCTCCTACGCAACAAATATTTCCTACTGCTGGAAAGACTATTCTTTCCCGCTGTCCACTCTTAGAACAGTTGATATCACAATCATCAAAGCAGTTTAGACACTTGTCTAGGATAAGGTCGGGTGTAGGGGATCTGGAACTTCCTATAGAGGTTTGTGGAGTAGAATAATCAGACAAGACTCCATCACTGGAACTCATTTTGAAAGATTACCGATTGAACGAACAATACGACTATAGCTTTGAGGAACCGAGTGAGCTTGCAGAAATAACGAATGACTTTGGTAAGTAAAGATGGATTCTATTGCGGATGACGAGATGATGAGGAAGATAGCTACCAAGATGAGATTGACAAAACAGGATATAAGATAATCTACGGACTTTCGGGGGGTTTGAGAACCCATATCATCGAATGAAACGCATTGCTCGGGATTAGCGAGATGCTTGGACGGATGGTTGAACTGATATTTGCAGGGATGGGGGCCGTTACTAGAAGGCCGTCTAATGGGCCTTATTCCTAATCCCTGATTGAATTGAGCTGTGCCTTCGGAATTCCCCTTCAAAAGCTCCTGAGGAGGTCGGCAACCAAAGCTCACGGTCAGTGTATATAAGACCACTCTCGGAGGTTACCCAACCAGCGCCCAACTTTTGGCCACAAAGCGCCTTCGAAGCTCAAGCGAAGCAAACGAGCCAGAAGTTGTTGAAAGACTCACCCATTTGGGAAGGCCAAGTTGTTGCTGACAATATCTCCAAAACTAAGATTAGATAGGCGTGTTGATTCAACCTTACAAACGATCGACCGATAAGGTGGGACATCCCGAGCCCGCTGGTCCGTGTTCCTTGCATGGTTGCCCAAACAGCTGCATGGCTCCTGGCCGAAGGGTCCCTAACATTAGCCAGCCGAAGGTTGGACAGCAGCAAACGGTGAATGTTGAAACAATACGCGCCACAGCGCCCTACCTGCATGTGGCATAGTCCAAATAACACAACTATGAACCGTCATTTTCGTGCGCCCTCTGCCCACGCCGTTCGGGAGGGCTGTTTCTTCTTCTCCTCACTTATCCAACATGACTCGGAATTTTCCTTCTCTCTGGCTTGCTGCCGTTTTTGTTCTGCTCCGAGCATCTTTTGCGCATGAGTCTCAGAGCAGTGACAATGTGATGCTATGTGGAAAATACGATGTTTACAACACCTCATCGGGGGATCTCTCTTGTAGGTGGAGTAAGTGTAGTACTGAAATTGTCTAACAGAGTGTAGTCACCTCCGACGCTTGGAATCCGGATAAACATGGTGGGCAGTGTGTCACTGTGAGTTCCCTACTACACTTATCGGGTATACACTTACCAAAGCAGGTCGACAAGAATGGGACGAAGTTTGATGCGACCTGGAAGTGGAAGTCAGATGCCGCATCCGTTCACTCCTACCCACACGTCAACTTCAATTCTCCGCTGCTTCCTGTAAAGATGACTAGTCTGTCTGGTCTTACGATTCAGTCTCAATGGTCAATGTCGCCGGGTTCATCCCCAAGCGTCGCCAATGATGTAGAAGGCCTCTCGCAGCTAAACACTATTGCAAACGTGGCACTGGATATGTTTGTAGATTCCGATTCTACCAACGCGCAGAGCGAGGTTGATGCTAGTTATGAGATTATGATCTGGTTGGGGTCTTTTGGGGATCCAAAGCCGTTAGGATTTTCACAAGGAGCATCCTGCTGGAACCAATCTTTAGGAAACGTTATTTTGTACGCCTACCAACGATGGGCACTACTCACCATAAGCCCCACTGACCATTTTGCAGTAAATTGTACACTGGAAAGAATCACCGGGGGCACAGAATCTTTTCTTGGATGTCGCCTGTGAACATGACCGACTTCAATGAAGATATATCACCTTTACTCCAAGCTCTCTGGAGGAACAAGTTAATCCCTGGTGACGCATTTCTTGGGCTTGTCGAATTCGGGACTGAAGCTTTCCATTCGGACAAGAATATTACCTTTACCGTCTCGCACTTCAGCATGAACTTAACCTCGGGTACTGCACCGAACCTTGCGGTCACGACAGCGCCCAAATCATGTCCTCAGTCCGCAGCTCCGACTTTGCAGGATTCCTTACCGTTCTTTTGGTTTTTGATTTCCGGGATGGTGGTAACGGTGGTGCACATATTGTAATCTGTGTAGCTTGGCTAATACATATAGACTTAGTCCGTAAGTTTTTTGTAACGTAACACAAAAGCGTTTTCGGATGGCACGCGGTCGAGTGGCAGCATCAGGCTCTTCAGTGCAACAAGTAACATACCTGACCAGGAAGCGAGCCACCCTGCCTAACGAGCCACTTTTTAACACGTTTTTTAAATTTTAGCAGGAACAATATAATATTTTTAATTATTTAAAGCCATGGCTTAAAATACATATAGCTTAAAAATACTCCCTAAGTTTAATAAAAATTAACATTAAGAACTTAAATAGTTATTAAAGATTTTGGTTTTTCTATAAATTGCGGGAATATCCTAGCACGCTAGGTGGATCCTTATCACTAATAAACAGGGGTATTTTTAAGAATCTTAAAAACCAGACACTTTTTTACTCTACCCCCTACTTAGTATAATAAAAATTTAATGAGATAGATCTTCTTTAAAATGGATTTTATTTCCAAAACTAGCTTAATAAAATAAAATAATATTTTTAATAAGCGTTGCGTAGAAACGCTCAATAAAGGTGGCTCGGTAGGCAGGGTGGCTCGCTTCCTGGTTAACTACGTTAGGCGGTCGAAATGGCGTGAGTGGCTGAAATGGCTGGAGTGGCTGAAATGGCTGGAAACCCGGCCGTCCCGCTATCAGACTTATCCCATGTAACGTTAATATCCGACTGCAGGTAGTCCGTGCGGAACACCAGAATCAGAGCTGCGCAGAAGCTTCGCAGATAATATAGATTAATATAATCATCAATTAATCAATCACCATGCCTTCTAACCGTGCCTTTCTTGATCCCGATATCATCCAACCTACCAAATACGTCATTCCTCCAACTCGTGTAGCAAAAGGACTATCTCCGGAGCCTTGGTAACTGCCCAAATTCGAGCCTTTTGTCAGAGCTTCATATTCCTCATCACGGTTCTAAGATCCTAACGATCTAATTGGCTGGAGCTTATTGATAAAAATAGGACACGAAGCAACGTTGCAAGGGATAGATTTAGCAAAGATAAGTCAGGGATGGTGGGGATTCAGCATTGTTTAGCGCGGGATCCAGATTTGACGTCAAAGAGCCTCAATGCCAGCTAGCCATTCCAACATTATCGGTGTATCTGATTGCAAGGCCTCATATGCACTGCACCTGTACGCCACTCCGCTAACATGCATTGCCCCGTCACAATGCTGCCTTTTGTAATATTATACCGACATGTGCTTCCACAAATGGCAAACAATCCAGGGCCTTAATATCCAGGTACCGGTATATGATGTTCATTAGTGATGATGGCATTATTGTGGTTCAAAACGCGAGGATTATCGGCTAACGACGACAGATCAACGCTTTATCGACCACTCGGTCTATCGATTCGCCTACAGGAGCTAGAAGCATCTCGCAACACCTCGGTTACTGAGACATGTACAAGGGGGTACCACAAACGGGTCAGACGTCCTCCCTGCTAGTATATGTGTTAGAATAAGCGAGCCCTAAAGAGTGTATAGGGGCTAAGTTATTTTGCTTATCATATTGGCAGGGGGCGTCTGATCCGTTTGTGGTACCCCCTTGTATTTAGTCCATAGCCCTCATGCGCAAGCTCTGCTAAGTTAACAGAGTCATTTTGTGTTACAGCCTGTACAGGTTCCGCAGTGTGCGCGCGACACACCCCGTCCAATTTCGCTAGAAACTAGTCAAGTGTGCGCCATCTAGCGTAGACACTCTGCACTTACAAAAGGGCTGTGCGCTTACAAGCAAGTTGTATACACTTGCAAGAAAGGTAGAGTCTCTAATTTTTTAAGCTTAATTATAAGAGTTAAGCTTAAAGTTCTCTAGTGTGCAAGAAAGCGAAATTAGATGCGTGGTGCTGCGCGCACACTTGGGGGGGGGACAGAGCTCATACAGGCTGTACAAGCGCCCTGTTCATAGCTTTCAGTCTTTAAACCGACCAGCTGTAACGCTCCGAATGCGACTTTGGCCTTGTTCTGGCTGAATGCTTGCTTAATCTAGCTGCCAGCTGCACAAATGGGCTGTAATAAAACGATCTGCAAGACACCGCGATCTGCAGGAGTGCGGCTTGTAGTTGTGCTGGTTGTGCCTTGGAAATTTTGGCTGGCCACATTTAGTCGCGAATGCATCTTGTAATGCATAAGCCTCACCGCCGACCGGATACGCCGCCCCAGTTGTTTCCTTTGCAACACTATCTGATTTTTTGACGTTGTGGGTCTCAACCTAGGAAGCCACCTCAATTAACAGCACTTAACTCGCCAGTGATTATCAAAGCTACGCCACCTGAATCTACAGATTTGTCTTACTAGTTTTTCTAGTGCCATGAATACCCCAGAAGACGGAATCGGAACCCCACAGCCCATCCTGCCGTAAGTGTGCTGGACAGGAAACCGCAATGCTCGGGATCCTTGAAACTTTTTGCTCTGCATGCCAAAGACTTTCTCATTCTCCCCAGCTCAGCAGTATCAGGTAACTCTCTATACCTTCCGCTCGCTCGCTCCCCACAATCTACTCGTTTTTAATCACTCTTTATTGAGTGTAGCAGCAGTCCATAATTTTAATCTTTTACATCCTCACTTTAGATCAGAGAAGGATGTCCGAAGAAATAACCACAGGCCATTTTTACCTCACGGAATCGACAAGAGTGATATCATCAAGAGTAGAGACTGTATATACTAGCTCAGAATGCTCCTCTACTCTACCAAACCTTCACAATGCGGCTCAGGAGCTCTCAGGCTCAACGCCAAGCTCTATCCGAAACCCTTTTGAGGGGGAAGAATATGTTCTCAACGCGCAGTCCGTCCAAAGCAGAAATGAGGAACAATCTGTTGATAGTAGTAATGATGGGCAGTCTGATCAACCTAGAGATCAAGAACAGCTGGTCGAATCGAGAAATGAAGAACACGCAGCTCAATCAGTTCAGCCCGTCCAGCCAGTTCAACCCAGAGAAGAACAGCCAGCATCGACAGGCCGAGAATCGGAAAATACTCCTGCCACGGATTTGATAGTGCGTTCTGATGTCTGTCCTTCCTTACCAATAGAATTAATTTGTTGTCTGCAGTTACCAGCTCCTCTCCCCGGTCCTCCGGTTATGAACGAGCTTGATGAGAAGCATTACGATGAAGACGTCGAAGTGGGTGCAGCGGGTGCAACGATTTCAAAAGACCCGGAGAAGCAAGAACACCAGACGCCGAACTCCCCGTACGATAAGAAAAAGGTGGGATTTTTCCGCAGGTTGTACAATAAATTTCGTGCGACATATGCTCCCGTGGTTGATCCTCCTCTTATCCTACCTATTTGTCCGAATGATGAAGAGAAGTACTGTTACTTACGCACTAATCGAATCCCCCTCTATATCCTCGGTATATTTGCCTTCTTGAGCCTCTCCACTGGCATGTGGCTATTTACCATCTGCTCGTACATTTTTGCCTGGTTTGGATTCTTTGTGGTGTTATTACAGTTCTACCTCATCGTCTCATACTTCGTTGGTGTTGTTGGAACAGATTACGACTTTAAAGGTCATCAAGAAATCCTTCGCAACCATGCCATTACCCCTGACAATGCTCCAACTGTGGACATTTTCTTGCCTTGCTGTATGGAGCCTATGGAGATTCTTGAAAATACATACAGGCATATCCAAGCTCTAGACTATCCGGCAGACAAAATTCAAGTCCACGTGATGGATGACGGTAATCTGGACGCGGTGAAAGAGCTTGCAGCGCGCTACGGATTTCTGTATCGGGTTCGGGATGACCGCCCACGACTCAGAAAGGCCGGTAATCTTCGCTGGAATTTCGCTAGGACCGCAGGAGAATTCTTCGCAATTTTCGATGCTGACTTTTGCCCTCGTCCTGACTTCCTCAAAGAAATATTGCCAGAACATATGGCCGATGACAAGACTGCGATTGTTCAGACTCCTCAGTTCTTTAGAGTCAGTGACAGCCAGACATGGGTTGAACAAGGTGCCGGCGCTACTCAAGAGCTTTTTTATCGCGTAGTGCAAGTCAACCGTAATAAGTGGGGAGCGTCTATCTGCGTTGGAAGCAATGCGGTTTACCGTCGAGAATCACTGGAAGAGGTTGGAGGAACGGCTGAAATCGGATTCTCTGAAGATGTTCATACCGGGTAAGCTCAACACCTCCTACTAAACTTTCTTCCATTGACCTGGTTCAGGTTTGGAGCCGTAAATCGAGGCTGGAAAGTTAAATATATGCCGATTTGCCTTGCCACCGGCGTTTGCCCGGACACTCCACGATCCTTCTTTTCACAGCAGATGCGATGGTGCATGGGCTCTACCACTTTACTCAGCAACCCGGAGTTTTGGAAGTCAAAGCTGTCGTTTATTCAAAAAGTCTGTTATATGTGTGGTGCGTTTTCCGGCATTCCGAATGTGGTCAAAATGCGAGAACTAATTCTCCCAGGCATGATGTACTACTCCGCGGTAGCGCTCTGTATCTTCATCAGTCCTGTTCCTGGCATCCTACTGCTTTGGTTTCGGCCTCAATACTTCAAATACTACAACCTTGCATTCGCAATTCCCAGCATTCTTTACGGTATCCTGTTGTTCCATTTCTGGGCCAGAGCTAAATATGGGTTTAACGTACAGCATATCATGGTAATTCAATCTTACGCCTACCTAAACGCTATCAAAGATAAAATCTTCAGAAAAGCGTTGATGTGGGTGCCCACGGGCGACTCAAAGGCGCATAAGAGCAACAAGTATCGCAACATGCGCATTTTGTGCTGGCTTTGGACGTTAACTATTTTGGGCGGACTGATCTCAGCGGTCACGTATCGCATTGTCGTTGATAAATTTATGTGGTATAATTGCCTCCCGCTTATTATTCTTAATGTGTACAATTTTTATCTTGCACACCCCTTCCTTTTCTACATGGGTTAGAGACTAAGTGTGGTTAATGAAGGCGGATGGTTAGGTTAGACGGGATTAGACTTAGATATATTTAGAGAATTAATTTTAAGATTGACCTCACTTTTTTGTTAACATGAAGCTTTGATTGGGAGACGACCGTTTTTTCCACTTATGCCTCTCTATTCATCTAGCTGTCTGATAATAATTTCAACTAAATATGGAACTAGAAAGAGCTCTCAGGATTTAAATGACGTATTAAGCAGGCGTGGTTTCTATTGTGGTTGTAAGAAGCGTCAAAATGAAGATTAAACGTACTAAAGTCTTCGAAAGCTGTTGTTATAAGGTTTCCAATGTTCTTGGCATTCCGCGGGGAACCATGCGTCGATCTCCCGCACAACTCGGCGACAAATGGCAAACTTTCCCCTTATCTCATAAATCAGACCCCGGGAAGAAATTGCGCCACGGCGTGGCGCTAAGGGCTAGTGCTGCGCTTGTAGAGTCCTGCAAACTCCTGAGCTAATAAGATTACCTTACCCTAGTCCTATGGAATCCTGTAAACTCCTGGACCAATCAGATTATACTAAAAGGAATTTCTCCCTAAGGGTCTAAGAGCTTATGGGCGCCCTTTATATAAGAACTTAATGTTTCCTATTAGGCGATAACTCTTCTATTACACCGCTGTATCTTATATCTTAAATTAACTCTAAAATATTTACAATTGGAATTAATTAAAAGCTATTTACTTGCTCTATCTAATTAAGAAATAATAGACGTTACCGGCCTAATACATATGCCCCTATCTGAAGATTTGCAAAGTCCTTTATCTAGCGCCCCTTTTAGCCCTCTTCTACCTCCTAATAGACATCCTAATGGACACCTAGATAAATATTCTAATAGTAATATGGACTACCTTAATAATAAGCTTAATAGTAACGCTATTAAGGCTCTTTAGCCTTCCTCTAATAAACCTTCTCCTACTTATAGTTGATATAATATAAGCTTTAGGGAACGGCAGTCTACGCAATTTAAGCTATAATAGGTGGCTAATACACTCCGCCGCGTTTAATGGAGTTTTTAAACCTTTATACTTGCTTAGGCTGGGGCAGAAAAGGGTAAAGCAATTATAATTTAGCACCTTTAATATGCCTAACTATAATAGCAACAGTGTGTACTAATGTGTGCGGTGGATAATCTATATATAAGGGGCATCTGCTAACGTCCTTCTCTAGTAGATTCTTTTGCTATAGAGCTTAATAATCTTATTTATTAGCTATACTTTAGTTAATTTAATTATACTATAGACCTAGAGATACTAGACTTTAAGCTAGCCTTTAGAATTATTTAGGAGGTTGCTTTAATATGGTATACTATTCTTTTAAAACTTATAAGCAATTAGCGTGCCTACTAAGCTAGTTATAATGCCACACCTTAGTCTAATGTGTTATCTAGGCAATTGTTTGCTATTACTAGTATAGTATATTATTCTTAGGCCAAAATGCGATCTAGCTTCCTCTCTTTAATATTAGATATCTATTTAATAGGCTCTAGTATAAAGCGGTAAGTAATTAAGGCTCTATTAGGGCTTAGAATATATTATAGTTATTATTAGGCTAGTTAGTTAATAGTTAAAGTTATTAAGGAGGCAGAGGTATAGTACCCAACTTCTATAAACTCCTAGGCCAATTAGCTAACTTCTTTAGAGAGAGCTCCAGCGTTAAGCGTTTAGTAAGTAGGTAGTAATTATCTATAACAATGTTAATTTTAAGGATAAAAAACGTAATAAGGTTGTGGGCTATATAGCTACTATATGGGTAATAACAACGGCGGCTATTATTTTTTGCCCTAAGCTACTACCTTTGGGTTTATATTAAGGCATACACAATCCAACAATACCACTTAGGCTTAAAGATATACTAAATGCCCCTAGTATATCTGGTAAAGATAATAGGATTAGGGTGAATATTATACAAAGCCTTATATTAGATGCATTTAAGAGAATTTATACAGATAGCATTAATACTATATTTAGAGATAGTGATTGCTATCCTAAAATACTAAGTATATATTATTTTCCTGTAAATAAGACTACGTTCTAGCAATTTGGCGCTATATTTAAGGATAAGGGTACTATTAAAGGTATATATAGCGTCTATAAAAGTATATTTCTAGACTAGCTTAGTCTATATATACTAAAAGACCCTACTAAAGCTAGAGCTGTTTGTGATAACTTCTATAATTAACTTTGGCTTATCTATAGAGACTAACTTACAGTAATCCGTATTAGGGCTATTAAAAATGAGTAAACCTAGGCTTGCTAACTATATAACTAACGGAATTAGCTTCTTGGTATACCTACATGGTTCTATATCCAGATAAACTTACTAAATACTATTGTCTATATATATTAGGCACCTACTATTTCTAAAGAGGAGGCTTATTATTACTTATAAGCTAATACTACTATATAGGGTCGCAGTTAGTGTAGTTGGGAGAATGCTAAATATTACCTAATAGAACCAATTATTACGCAGGGCTTTACGGCACATATAGTTGCATTATTCTATGCAGCAATGCGATATAAGGGCTACCTTATTACCTCTAGCAGAGACTTCTTTAAGAAAATAGACCACGTTACTAATACTATTGGTTCTTTTACACTAGATTAATTTTTAGAACTTATTTGTAACGGAACCTTGTAGCAGAAACTACGGTGAGTCCTATTATTAGGCTGGGTATGTAGGTAAGAACAAATTAACAACGTAATAATAACTAGTAGAGTAGTTGCCTAACAGATTAACTCCAATTGTATTCTAAGATTCACTACAAGAAGAGAACTATCTACGGTAGGGACCGAGGTCCTTTAAATACACGACCATACTCCTAGGAAATCCTCCCTTGTACGTAAAGTACGTGTTGTACGTGGTATACGCGGACGTACTCTGCGTATACTGCGTACACTGCGTATAACATTATGTGACTTGCTTACCATTTCTTATTATATAGTTCTACTGGTTCCATCCTAGACTATACTTATATTAACTAACTAGCTTTCTCTAACTCTTCCCCAAGTAGTTATAACATTATACTTAAAGCGTCTGTAATACTATCTCCCTTCTCTTTATCTTTGTCCTTAAAGATTCCTAACATCTCTAAGTTGTCTACTAGAGGTGTAATGTCCGTTAAATTAGTCTAGTTAATATCCTTACTTATTATACCTAAAGCGTCTCCTTCCTTATAAGCGCAACGCTGTGCTCGCACTATGGCTGCCATACTATCGCTTGGTAAGATAATGTCGTCTCCATATTCTTATTATATAAAGGCAGGGTTGGTGTATATCGCTATAATAAGTCCCTTGTCCCAACAACCCTTATCTTATTTAGAGTGTACTAAAGCAAACGTTTAATCGTCTTATAATGTTCGCTCTGTCTCTAACACTAAGTGTGCGCGTTTTATAACTCTTAACAGTCTTTAAGTTCCCTAAGTAACTTATTATAGGGTCCCACGTTTAATCTACTGCTATAAAGCTAGAGTCTAAGCTGGCTGCCACGCGTACTAAACTCCACCGTTCTGCTAAAGAGACTGCTTGGGCCCTAGAGGCTTAACGTCACTCCTTTAAGTCTTAGTAGGTTGCGTTCACTTAGTTAACCCGTCTTAAGAAGGTTTGTAAGAAGGTTTGTTCTAAGGAGTAAAAGCTAGTTTAATAGGGTCTGTTTAAGCTGGGTAATAAAAGAACTGGCTTTCCTTCTATAAGGGAAATAACTCTAAGTAGCTTAGCAGTTGCTCCTCTTAGGTCCCCCTTAGGCAACTCGTTTTTTAGCGATTCTTTCTTATTAATGTTGCCTAACCTACTTTCTTTTAATACTCCTATACCTTTCCCATAGCGTTCTCTAGGTTGCTTAGTGGTTTCTAGGTAGTCTCGCTATAGCCTATCCACTTTACTTTATATTATATTTCGTTATCTACGTCCTTGTAACTGATAATCTTTAAAACTTGCTATTTATCTTCTTTTTATCCTCTATACATATCTGCCTTATAAACTAGTGGCTTAATATCCCCATGTGCTAGTTCTAGCATCGCAATATATTGTATAGAGTAGATCTTTATTTTGGCTAGTAGGTTTAACTTATACGTGACCAATAAAATTCTTTACTTAACTTTAAAAGGTTCTAGTCTGACATAGTCTAACTTCTTACTTAGTCGTTAACTCTTAAAATTTTTATATAGTAGCTACACTTTATCTCCCTCCTTAAGATCTGGTCCCTTAGATCTCTTAGCGTTATAGTACCTTTTTATCCTTTGCTGTACTAGCTTAGCTATTTCTATAAGGTCTACATAAAGATTTATTAACGTCTCCATTCTTTGTTTAGCTATGCTACTCGTTTTCTTTGCTTAATGTGGCGATAATAACGTTCTTAGTTTATACCCGTAGTTTGCCTTAAATAGTAATGTCCCTATTCCTTCTTATAGTGTTGCATTATATGCAAACTGTGTAACTAGTAATAACAATACCCAATTATTCTGTGCGTGATTAATATAATGCCTTAGATACTATTCTAGTGTCTAGTTTAGTCTTTCTGTTTATCCGTCCGTTTGCGGATAATACGCTATAGAAGTTACTGCGCGAACCCCCTATTCTGCTAGAAACACCTCCTAAAACGCTGCTATAAATCTTGGATCTCTATCCGATATAATTTTATTTAGTGCTCCGTGTCTTATAAATACTTCTTTTATATAGATTCTAGCGACGTCTTCTGCTGATATTTCTTTAGTATATGCTATAAAGTATCCCCACTTTATTAGCTTATCTACTATTATTAAAATCGCGTTATAATCTTGTCCCGTAATAAGATCTTTTAACTTTGGTAATTTAATAATAAAGTCCTATAATATAACCTTCTATAGTCTTCCTGGTACTTCGATAGGTTGTAGCCCTCCATATAGCTTATGCCTTATTAGTTTGTTTCTTTGGCAATTTGGATATTCTTTTATAACTTATCTTACTAATCCCTAGATTCCTTAAATAATGTACTCCTCTTAAAGTCTTAACACTAAGCCTATAGCTCTGTTGTGTCCTTATGTTATTTCTTTATGGAATTCCTTAATAAACTCCTCTATAATAGACTTAGGTACATACGTTACTTCTCTATTTTTGTATTGCTTTAAGTCTGGATTCTCTACCTATGCTTTTTAGATCTTCTATATCTAATCACTTTCTGGTAATTTATGGATCTGACTTTCCTTAGTTGCTATAATTTTTAGGTAATTATACCTAATTAATCCATCTTAATCTTTTCGCAATAAAGCTCCTAATAGCTTTCCGTTATTTTATAGTTTAGCTTTTCTGCTTAGAGCATCTGCTTATGCGTTATCTATACCCTTGGTATACTAAATCTTAAAATAGTATTCTATAAGCATTTCTGCCCATCTAACCTATCTTTGGTTGAGTTCCTTTGTTATTAGGAATTCTGTAAGGTTCTTATAGTCTGTCTTAACCATAAATAGTTTCTCTGTGCCTTGTAAAAATGCTCTCTATTCCCTAAGTGCTGTAACTATACCTAACAACCCCTTGTTATAGATGTCGTAGTTTAACTCTAGTGGTGTTATTTTCTGATTATAGTACGCTACTGGATGCTATGTGTCCTAGTGCTTCTATAGCAAGTATGCTCCTAGTGCAAAGTCTAATATATTTGTCTTAATAACCGTTTCTAACTTTGGTTAATAGATCTTAAGGACTAGCTCTTAGATAAACAACTCTTTAAGTTCCTAGAATAGCTTCTTCTACTTACTACCCTAAACCCATAGTTCCTCCTTCTTTATTAGCCTTGTGAATGGCTTAATACTTTTTAACCATTATACTATAAACCTCCTGTAGTAGTTACAAAACCCTAGAAACGACCTTAACTATATAATATTCTCTAGTTCTTGCCAACTTACTATAGCTTCGACTTTCTTTAGGTCCATACTAATTTTCCCTAGTTTAATAATAAATCCTACAAAATTGGTTTTCCTTATAAAGAACTTATATTTCTTAATTGTTACTGGTATCTATTCTTTCTATAGTCTCTTTAAAACCTATTTAATGTGTTCTCTATGTTCTTCCTTATTCTCTAAGTAAATAATAATATTGTTAAAATATGCTATAACAAACTCATCTAGGTGTTCTTCTAATATACTATTAATTCGCTTCTAGAATGTTACTAGTGCGTTTATAAGCCCGAATTGTATATCTAATAGCTTGTATAGTCTTTCCTTTAACCTAAAGGCTGCCTTCTATTTGTCGCCTTCCTTGATCCTAATTTAATGGTACGCCCACCTTAGATCTATCTTTATAAAGATTTTTACGTTACCTATCCTATCTTGGATTTCGCTAATTAAGGGTAAAGGATACCTATCCTTTCTAGTAATGCTATTCAACTATCTATAGTCTATACACATCCTAAGTTTTCTGTTTTTCTTTGGGATAAACAGTACTGGATATCCTACTAATAACTATAATGGTCTAATGTATCCCTTATATAAGTTCTCTTAGACAAACTCCTTAAGCGCTACTAACTCTATTTTAGTAAGCTTATAGATTAAAAAGAACCTTGGACTTATTCCTTCTTCCAATTCTATTTTATTATCCCATGCTGCATGTTCTAACAGCTTTTCACTTTCTAGTAACCATAACTTCTTACTATACTTATGGTATCTCTTTGGTATATAACTTAAGCCTCACTTAGTCTCTTTGTATATTGCTCTAACTTAGTACTATACCAACTTGGTTTACTGTCGCTCTTTACGCCGTTAAGTATTCTTAATATTGACCTAACCTATAACCCAATTAATTTTTGGATTGTACTTCTGTAACCAAAGCATTTCTAATATCGCCTCGTCCTGTCCTAACGGTAGGATATTAAAAGACATTCTAACCTGTCTCCCTTTGATAGTTAACTGAATAGGTCCTGTTTTGAGATTAATAATACCCCCTCTATAGGCTATCTAATCTCCTAAAATCATTGTAAGTGGATATAGGCGTTTCTTCTGTCTATATAGTAACCCTATCCTTTCCACTGCTTTTGGTGATATGTGGTTTTTTATTACTTTACTGTCTATTAACGCTTTAAACTGCTGATCTTACTACTTAACTTATAAGTTTAGGTGTTGTTCTTAAATTTCTTTAAGGGTCTAAGGCTTTAACACTAGTTCCCTTTGGTTCTATACGCCTCCCCTTTTCCTAACTGTTGGCCGCTAGATCCTGCTTGTACTTAGTCTAACTTAGGCTAATACTTAGTTTGTTTCTTTTCCTCTATATACTATAGACAAGTGTTCTCTAGGTACTCCTACCACTATTATCCATCTAGGCATTCTTCTATAAGGAATCTTCCTAGGTAAAGTATTAAGTCCCCTTAACCTTATACTTCTACTGGGTGCCATCTATGTATATACTTAGCGTTCCTAAACCGCTTTTCTTCTAGTACCTAATATATCCTTACTAGGTACTTCCGGTTCTTGTCTTTTGGTGCTCTATATATGTTATAGGTGTTATCCACACAAGCTATCCACGATAGTATATAATACGCTAGGTGACTTAGGTTAACTCTTAGTTTATCTTTATCCTTAAGTTTAAACCTATACCTAGTTAACCTGACCACTAGTATCTCTATTATAGGTATTAAGATTTATTGTTTACTTCTCTAGTCCCTAAATCCCTCTTCTAGGTTCCTTAACGTTATAATTAATGCCCCTTTAATATAACTTATGCGTTTCTCCGTAATGGGTTAGTCTTAGACAACTTTTTTGTCTAGCTATATATAAAAATCTTCCTATTCGTTGTTGTGTCGTTGCCTATACCACTTTCCGTATAACTGGTTTAGTGTGTATGGTCTATCTGTAAGAAAGTACCTTATTATTGCTGTATTATAATATCCTTTGGTATGTCTTTTTTTAAACCTAGTTAGGATATCTAGATCCTCTTCTTGTTCTAGTTTATCTAACTATTTTGCCCTAGGTGTCCCTGCACTTGGCCTATTAGTAACTCTTTATACGGGTGCTCTATCCTTTATATAACCTAGCATAGCTAACCTCTTATCTAGCTTTTGCTCTTGCTATGTGATAATTCTTATCCTAAACTTATCCATAGTTTCTTGTTTTCTGCGTCTTGTAGCTAGATCTTTGTAGCTATCTTGCTTCTTAATCTGGGTATTAACTGTTTAATCTTTAGGCTAAACACTACGTTTACCTAGGATTGCTAATGTTCTTATTCGTTCCCCAAACTTGTAGTTCTTAAACTTGCGTTCTATACTTATTCGTTTGTTACTAAACTGAGTCGCTGCTCTTTCCTATTGGTTTTCATCTATTGTGGGTTCTGGAGCTGTCCTTATTATATCTAGTAAGTCTGGAGCCTTCTTTATCTTTTCTTAAGAATCTTGGACCTGTGGCCTTTTGCCTTTATTAAGTAATAAGCTAGCACTAGCAGTTGTCTGCTTACTTAGTTTCCTTTAAACGTTACTCCTTTCGTCTTGTAAAGCGATGGAAATTATATCCAACGGTGTTATAACATCCGTTACTGAACCTTGTTTGGTAATGGTCTTAGTCTCTACTTCTATTTTGACTTCTCTGAGGTCTGTATACTCCTAATAAGCTGCCTTTGTTGCCTTATTGTTAGTAAATGCTTCGCTTATGTTAAATTTATTATCTTTAATGTCTGATTTATGAGCTGGTTTATTAGTTCCTCTAAACTTAGATAACACTAGCTCCTATAGCTAATAGCTTACACCATACTTAGCATCCTTATAAATTTAGTATGCATTGTTATAATAAAACGCAAAACTGTTAATTAAACACTCTTTTGTTTCTTACAGTGCACTATTATCCCTCTATATACATGTGCCGTCTGCTGGCCTGGTTCCCTTTACTATATAATTACTCTAACCACCTCTATAGTCTCTGGCGAAATAACCTTGTTTTCCGCAATTTATATAAGCCCCATCTTTAAACCATTTTTCTTATTGTGGAGTTCGTCTAAATGTCTTCTACTACTAAGATCCCTGGTTTAGCCTCTACTCCTAGGTCCTTTAATTACTTAATCCTTAACCTCTGGGTTTCTATAGTTTCTTTTCCCACCTTTGGGTTTCTTTAGTACCACTTAGGTCTATTAGCTCTGCGCTATTCTATAGTTTTTAACTCTATGTCTGTTGTTGCGTACTCTGCGCCTTATATAACTATAGAACTCTGTCTTGCCCTTTCTTAGCTTGTTCCCTTTAATAGATCCTATTATTGATCTTTATTAACTGGTCTATTAACTCTCTTAGAGTATCCGCATCTTCTATTAGGATAATTGCGTCCTAGACTTTAGCCTTAAGTCCTTGCTTATACTATACTATAAGTGCCCTATTATTCCACTTAACCTGCGTGGCTAGTGTTTAAAACTGCATTATATACTTAATTGCTAAAGTGCGTTATACTAAGTTCTAAAGTTTCCGTTCCGCTATTATAGTTACTTTAAGGTCTCTAAATATTTACGTTAACTATTCTATAAATCCGTTCCAACTTGCAAACATATACCGTACGTCTGGGTTAGTAGTCGTTACACCGTTTACTTGTATCTCTGTGAGGTAAGGCTTAAACCACTTTAGAGCTCTTTCTATTAAGAATAGTCCTGCGTACGCTACCTGGTCTGTAGGTGTTGCTAACTTCGCTTCTTCCTGTATAACTTTAAAATGTATCTGCGTAAGGAATCCTTTAAGCTTTAACTTCTCTCCTAAGAACCGTTTAATTAAAGGTAACTTAACCTTTGCTACTCTGATTCCGTTAATGCGTTTTTTAAGTAGCCTGCTATTATCCTATAAGCGATTAACCATTTCCTATAACTAATCTCGCGTAACTACTTAAGAATCCGTATCTGCTATACTGGTGTCTTCTAACCTTAAGGTCGTGGCTGCCGTTAACGTTGTTGTGACTAGTACTTTAGGTGGCATATTATTCAATCTTATTTAATACTGTAACCTTAGTAGTGAATATATAACGGAACCTTGTAGTAGGAACTATAGTGGGTTCTATTATTGAGCTAGGTATATAGGTAAAAATAAATTAACAATGTAATAATAACTAGTGGAGTAGTTACCTAACAGATTAACTCTAATTATATTCTAAAATTTACTATAAGGAGAGAACTATCTACGGTAGGGACCGAGGTCCTTTAAATACACAACCGTACTCCTAGGAAATCCTCCCTTGTACGTAAGGTATGTGTTGTACGTAGTATACGCGGACATACTCTGCGTACACTGCGTACACTGCGTATAATATTATGTAACTCGCTTACTATTCCTCGTTATATGGTTCCACTGGTTCTATCCTGGACCGTGCTTGTATCAACCAACTAGCTTCCTCCGACTCTTCCCCAAGTAGTTGTAACATCGTACTTAAAGCGTCCGTAATATTATTAAAGACGTTTATCTAGCCACCTTTATATTAGATATATAGAATAGCAATAGCTCTAATAAGCAACCGTATAATAATATTAAATTCCAAACAATATGTTGTATACTTTAGGAGGTTAAGCTATTTCTAACTACTTAGTATGCTCTTAAATATACTAATATAGGTATGCTAAGGCACTTTGTTAACCCTCTTATTGTCTACTTTTTTAGCGCGTCCTAGCTTAACTATGGCCATAAGATGTTATTCTATTAATAAAATCTCTCCTTAATAAATACTCCTAAATTATAATATGCAATACTATCTTCTGGGCTTGTTAACTAGCTTAGTAGGGTCACTATACATAAAGCAATTAACCTTAGGCTTAAGCATCTTAATAGTAGCTATAAGATTAAGATAAAGCGTTATAAGAACTTAACCTATAATATAGATATTATATTTAACCAAGTATATCTATCTAATACTTAGGTTAGGGCGTTACATAAGAGAGTAAAGGCTATATTTGGCGAGTATATACCCAGGACTTATACTACTGCTGCTGCACTACTGGATATATTTTTACTTACTTATACCCTTTTTACTTTAGATCTAGCTAAACCGCGGAGTGCTAAATAATTAGCTAGTAGGAAGTTTTTTAATTCTTATAATATCTTATAAGAAGGCATTAAGGTGCTAGAGGATAAAGTTAATTAGTTTAACTAGCAGCATATCTAACAATTAGATACGCTTAGGGGGTTATACCCTTTTAATACCCCAGATAATCCTAATAGATTTACTAATATAAAAGATTATACTAATTAGGTTAGGGAGGGGTTAGATAGGGTTATTAATCCAATAATTAACCTTATAACAATTAATACAATTAACCTTATAGAAGTTAAAGTAGCTAATTAATCTCTAGACTCCTATAAACTCCTAAACCAATTAAATGCCTATATTTGTTAATGCTCTAAACCAGTATACCCGCAATAGCTCCCTTAGGTTAAATTTACCTAATCCTTATAAACCCCTATAAACTCCTAGGCCAATTAAATGCCTATATTTATTAATACTCTAAACCAGTATACCCGCAATAGCTCCCTTAGATTAAATTTATCTAATCCTTAAACTCCTGCAAACTTCTGCAAACTCCTAGGCCAATTAAATGCCTATATTTATTAATGCTTTAAACTAGTATACCCGCAATAGCTCCCCTAGGTTAAATTTACTTAATCCTTAAACTCTTATAAACTCCTGCAAACTCCTATGCCGATTAAATGCCTATGTTTTTGTTTAACTAGGCTAACTAATTTATACAAACTTATAACGAACCTATGCATAACCTTTTATATAAACTTTTATATATATGGCAATAACAGAACCTGGTAACTATATTTAACTACTATCTATCTATACTACCTACTAGGAAACTCCGGGGCTTCCATAATACCTTATAGTTAGGCCTATACTAGACAGTACTATTATCTAGAATTATCCCTTAGATTAACACAGCTAGATTAAAGCTTACCTATAAAGAATACCTTGCAGTTTAGCCTATACTAGATAGTATTATTATCTGGGTTTTACCCCTTAGATTAACGCAGCTGGATTAAAGCTTACCCATAAAGAATATACTATAAAAGCCACTACTTTAGCGCACTGGAGTGCTAGAAAGCAACACTAACCCCCCCTTCCCCTCCCCCTTATACCGTAATGCCACTGCCGCTAGGACCTAGTGGTGGACCACTAGACGGCTTATACGCCGCTAAAGACCTTAGCCCAGGAGGTAGGGGCAAAGGATCCTTAGGGTCCTTACGCTTATGCTTTAAGAAGCTGCACCCGCCAAAATAGGCCGCCACTTAGCAGTAAGCGTAGGTGTCCCTAGGCCTGCTTACCTGCTATGCACCCTTTTTAGAATATACCTAATACTCCTTACCCAAGGCTTGGTAGGCAGTGCATTACTTACCACCTACTAACTTTACCCCTAACTCCGTCTCTATTATCCGGCTAATATAGCCCTAGTCTCTCCGCTTATTTGGCCCTATAGCCGCCAACCCCGCCACTAACCGCGACCACTATTTACCTTAGGTGGTAGGGGCGTATATAGCAGTCGCCTTGCCATAGGGGGCCCAAGCCCACAGTAGGCGGATAGGGTTGGTGCGCTAGGTAAGGGCAAACCTAGTAGCAGTAAGGGCTAGTAGTGGGAGGGCTGGCAATAGGGGGAGAGCTAGGGTAGGAGTAAGGGCTAGGGCGGGAGTAGGAGTAGGAGCTAGAGCCAGAGCTGGGGCCGGTAATAGTAATGGTAGTAGTGGTCTATAAATATATATAAGCTAAGTATATACTATGCAGCTATTAATACTTATGGCTCCTCTCCTAACTCCTTACTACTAAACTATTTATCCTTATCGTCGTTGTTGTCGTTGGCAGTAGTGGGGGCGGCGACTAGCGGTGGAGGCGGCAGCGCTGGCGGCGGTGCTGCTGTTGCTGCTACTATTGCTGCTGCTGCTGCTATAGGGAGGGGAGGGTGGTGGTAAGGGCAAGGGCGAGAGTAAGGGCGCCTATTAAAACCAGTTAGTTATATCTTATAGTTAATAGTTAGAGTTCTAATACTAACTATATCTTAACCTAAATTCTACTAGACTGAAGCTGGCAATAATAAAGGAGGGCCGCAGCCTATAGTGTTCTCTCCTTATTAAGGAGGATGTTAGGGGGGTGCGCACGTACCTAAAGAGCAGGAGGAGACATTTTAAAAGCTTTTTATTAAAAGCTTTAATGGGAGATAGTTAATAGGTATAAGTGTAAAAAACAATTTTGAAGTAGTTAAAGATATTATTAAATAAAATTTTAATTTTAATTTATATTTACTTTAATATTCTTAATCTTCTAAACTACTATTGTCGGAACGTTAATCACGTGATGTTGTTACGACCACGAAGCGAGACTAGCTAATCTGACCTTGAAGCAACCCCTTACTTCTAGACATCAATAACTACCAACTTCAACACCGCATACGTACCACTACAAGTGATATTCGTACACGTTGATAATGCGAGTATACCGACACTAATCAGTAGACGTATAGATCAGGAAATACGCATTAGCTAGCGCTTAAGAAGTAGTACTAAAAACAGTTCACGATTGCCTAGTTCTTATCTGTTTCATTAAAGGAGAAGACTATAACTTCTACTCACGCTTAAGAGAATTTATACTAGCCTTACAGCCAATATAATAGATCGCTAAGAGAATAGTAGTCTTACTAAGAACACTTTACAGGCCCGACGGCTATAGAGAACGTACACATAACCCTTAACCTTGATCTCAACCTCAACCCCTATTCAAACCTCAAAACCCTCAACCTCAACCTTAACCTCAACCTCAACCTCGACCTTAACCTCTATTTAAGCCTTAAACCTTAAACTATAATATACATAAAGGCACAATAAGATGGACCCTAAATAGAAGGAGAGAATCGCTAGACATGGTTACGGGATTAATACAGCAACTGCCTTAAAGGAAAACCTAGAAAAATATATAGAAACAAAAATCTATAAGTATACATATAAGAACTTTACGGATTATATATTATAGTCGCTATTCCAGGAAGAATTTAAAGGCTTTACTATTAAGGACTTTAGGAAGATACGCTCTATTACTAGAGCAAAGCTCCGAACCTATCTACTCTAAAGAGGAGTATATGTTGCCGTATACAGCAACAGATACCTACTTTATAAGGTCCTATATAATATTCTTATAGAAGAGGAACCTTATAAATAGACAGATAAGGAAATCATAGGAGCTCTTAAGGAAGTTAGCCCTATAATTACAGTGGCATTATAAAAACAACTTAACCTTACATAAACAGCTCTGATATTAAATTAAGCTATACCCCTGTTAGTTATAGCCTCTTTAGTTCCTATAACCCCCTCTTATAGCCCACCACCTCCACTACCTCCAACGCCTGTAATTCAGCCTATAGCTATAGCTATAACACCTAGAACGCAAATACCTACCCCTATAACACCCCAACCAGCTATTACGTCTATACCCTAGTAAACTGCACTAACTGCCACCCAACAGCAAGCTGCACCTACCTCTACCTAAGATCAACTACTTACCCTCCTTACTTAACTCCTATAGACGCAGAATTAACAATTATCGCCTACGGCAACTGCCTCTACCCTCCCCCTAGGAACCGCTCCTACCCCACCTAGCCCTCCTCTTGCCTAGTATCTTCACCCTAATACTACCAATACCGACCCTACTATACACCTGCCTATATACAGCAAAGAGGCAGCTACTATCGCCAAGATCTACACAAACGGCCAGAAGTATAATGGAGTAAGTGATAGCTTTAACTTTAAGTTAACTATCTTCTATAATATCTGCAAGAGAGCTAGTCTACCTCCTAAAGGCTATATAACTGCATTCCTAACTATGCTAAAGGGACTTACTTAGGATTACTACTATAATAGCAACCTTTTAACTAGATTATTTACTAAGGTATATAACTATATACGTCACTTCTTTAAAGGACTAGAGTACTATTAGAGAAACCTTACTAAATAGAACGCTACTAACTTCTAAGGAATTATTAACAAGAACCCTAATAAGCAAATCTATTAGAGTTTCCAACTACTTATTAATAAGCTCCTAAAATATCGCCATAGATTATACCTAGAGTTTTATATAGACCTCTTCCTTATAAATAAGCTAGTCACCGCTTACTAAGGAGTACTAGTATACTATATCGCCATTTCTAACCCTTCTAAAGACCTCTCTTAGTTAATTAGTAAGTTGCAATCTTTTATAGTTATATAGGAGAAGGAACACCCTTTCTAGGCCTTAATAAGACCGTCTTAAGGAGCCTACTTTACGGATTGTATATACTACCATAATACCCATAACAACCGTAACTAAACCCGCTCCTATAGATAAAACACCATTAGACCCCTAAAGGGTAAATACTACATTTACTAAAAGGAGAGCTGCCGCTTATAGAAACACATAAAGGAGGAGCGGAGCCGTTCTAGAGATAAGTATAAAAAACGTTTTAACAATAACAAGGGCCATAACGGTAACTTTAAAGAACGCTTTAGATAATACACTGTCTACTATAAAGGAGACAATAATAATAAGTGCAATAAGACTTTTAAAGCTCTTATACTAGATATAGGCGCTAATAAAAACACTAATAATAATAATAGCAAGGAAGAATTAGAAGACCCTAACGGCTACTACCTTATATTATTTAGGACTCTTACTATAGATAAAGCAACCTTTATAAGCGGAGAACTAGTTAATAAGGCTTGCGCCTACTTACTTACTGCAACCTCTACAAAACCTACCACGGAAACTAACCCGTTTAACTACAATATAATAACCGCCGCTTTATGCTATACTTCCACGGTATTTATAGGAATTATAATTAATACTAGTGCGTTAAAGAAGTCTATGGCCGGTTACGGATAATTCTAGGCACTATAGAACGCGGACCAATCTATAAGACTTAATACCTTAACTAAAGGATAAGTTAACGTATAGTTCGGCATTAGAATTACTACCTCCATTAAAACTGCGGATATTATTACCCTTATAGGCAAGATACAGTTTCATATTATCTATACAGATACCCCCTTCTTACTCTACTTAGCGGATATAGATAAACTCCAAATCTACTATAACAACCTTAGAAATATTATCATTACTTATACCATAAAAGTGCTAGTAGTACAACGGTTTGGCCATCTATTTCTCTTATAGAGCTTATTACTATAGTTATATTTATCTAAATCCTTTAACGCGAACCCCTACTACTTAACAGATATAGAGCTACGGCGCCTATATTGTCAATTTAGACATCCCTCAGTTAAGAAATTGTAAAAGCTACTCTACTATACTGGCCATAAAACTGATAGAATGGCCATTAAGCAACTAACCAAGTTCTGCTATTACTATTAGAAGTTTAGTAAATTACTAGGTAGATTCCGCTTTACCCTACAAGACAACGTTAATTTTAACTACAATATCATCGTTAACATTATATACATTAGTGGATTACCCCTCCTATACGTTATTAATAAAGGAACGCGATTCTAAGCCGGTAGATAGCTATAAGATATTAGCGCCAAACATATATATAACATTCTACGGATGTGCTAGATTAATATCTACCTAAGGCTACTAGACCTAATTACCCACAACACTAGAAAGAACTTCGTTAGTAAGGAATTTAAGCAATATGCTACTATTATGGGAATTAGTATAAAGGGAGTACTAGTTAAAGTACATAACTCTATTAGAATAGTAGAGCGCTACTATAGTCTATTACAGTAAGCCTATCAGATTATTATAACTAAAATCCCTAAAATTAATAAGGAGATGGGACTCTAAATGGTGTTTAAAGCAATTAATGATTTAGCTGGCCCTAAAGGACTAGTTCCCATACTTCTAGTCTTTAGAGCCTACCTCTAAATAGTTAAATCCGATGCACTATCCCCCACGATTATATAACGCGCTACTATAATTAAAAAGGCTATAGCGGAGATACAGAAGCTACGAGCTAAACAATAGATCGCTAATGTGCTAAATATGCAAAACGGACCCAATGCTAATGCAATTTATAATCTCCTACTAAATTCACCCGTTTTAGTCTAAAGAGAAGAAAATACTAGCTAAAGCGGCTATTAGGATAGGCTATTTACCTTACTTACTATTAAGGTAAAATATACACTATTAAACTGTCTAGCGGACCTATAGCCTTTTAATCTATAGTTATAAAACCCTACCTTTAAGTAACTAAATTGCAGGAGCAAATTATTAGACCGGAATTGCTACCTAAACCTCTATTTAGGTTAGTTCTTTCTAAGACTATCTTAAAGAGACCTACTAAAGCTTAGTAATAACCCTCAAAACAAGGTAGAGGACACCTTGATAAATACCCTCTACTTACGGCTATAACTAACATTACTATCTACCTATAGGATGACAGTTAATTTAGTACTTAATTTAGTGCCTCCTAATAGAAGAAGCTTACCGGTCTACTTAAGAAGGGAGTTTTTAAGATCATAAGACTTACGGATATACTATAAGGCGTATAACTCTTTAATTCGCGATTTGTTAATAAGATTAAGAATAAGGGAACTAATAAAGCTTTTAAGAAATCCTAACTAGTTATATAAGCTTATAACGACTTAGAGAAGGAACTAGTTCTTACCTAATTATTAACTATTTAACAAGTCAGCTAACGACTAATTCTCTATATCACCGCCATAAAGCTTCTATAGACACGACTTTACCTCTAAGATATTTCATAGGCCTACGTATAATTAACCACCACACTAAATTAAGAATTCTATGTACGACCTCCGCACGAGCTAATTAAGTAACTTAGGATTAACAAGGCTTCCGTTTTAAAGGTTATAAGACCACTCTATAGAGTACCAGAAGCCGGTAACCACTGGTTTAAGATATATTACTTATATTATATCTAGCAGTTACATATGGACCAGTCTATATATAACCCTTACCTCCTATAGAGCAACAAACCCTTCGGCATTATAGGCCTATAAACCGATAATACTCTATTCCTAGTAGATAAGACCTTTATAAACGCAGAGCAAAACAAGCTATATAAGGCTAAGTTTATAGCTAAGGAACGGGAATAACTTACCGTTAATACGCCTATTAAGTTTAACGGTAGAGTTATTTAGCTACTAACTAACAGGAGTATTACGCTTACTTAAAAACGGCAATATATAAACCTTAGTATAATTAGTACTAAGCTTGCTATAAGTATGGGATTAAGGGGAGTTATAAGAACCTTAACTCTAAAGGACCAGTATATTACTTAACGTGCTAGAGGTATATATGTCGCTTTAGTTTGCCAGCCAGAGGCTTTATTTAATTTATCCTTTACCGCCTAGGTAATTAACCCTAATAAGGAAGACACAAAACAGCTAAATAAGTGTCTAAACTAGCAAATTAAGAACGCTAATAGAGGCCTTAAGTTCGTTAAGTTAGATATTAAAACCCTATAGCTACTGGTATTTACGGACGCGTTATTTGCTAATAATAAGGACCTTTCTTTGTAGATTGGCTACGTTATTATACTAGCTAATGCTATAAAGAAGGCCAATATTGTCTATTAGAGCTTCATTAAGTATAAAAGAGCTACTTGGAGCGTACTAGCTTCTAAACTCTACGGTACGGCCTATAGCTTTAATATTGGCGTTACGATTAAGTCTATAGTAGATAAGATCCTATAAATTAACCTCCTATTTACGCTTTACACTAATTCTAAGTCCTTATATAACTGTCTAGTACGACTCAGAACCACCAAGGAAAAACGCCTAATAATTAATATAATATGCCTTTGGCAAGCCTATAAACAGAGACAGATTACGAAGGTAAAATAGATTAATAGAGAGGCTAACCCTACTAACGCTATAACAAAGGGAAAACCCTACGCGGCTCTTTAATGGCTTATTAATATAAACCAAATTGACCTATAAGTTATAGGATGGGTTAAATAAACGAACTTAGATCTAGCTTAGCGTTATATAACTAGGATTGTAATGGTACTAGGGTATATATTCTACGGACCCTAACTTCTACTAACTAATTAGGATTTTCTATACCTGGTATAGAAAATCGCTATTAGCTTGCTTACCACTAGCGCCTTAGCGGCCCTCGCGATATATTAACCTGCTACCCCTAACAATTCTTCTTCTCCTTAGCTTGGAATCTTTATAATTCTACAAGCTTTGGTTTAGAGGCATTTATATAAGCCGTAATATGGGTTATATAATTACGGACCTGTAAAAGGAGTGTGGAAGCTATTGCGTATTAATTAGATCTCTAACTATTACATATATACTATAAATAGTCTAGAAGTAGACTTGGCTTTAGAGTGTAGATTAGCCTTCTTTTTAGAGTTGCTCTAGTGTCGGAACGTTAATTACGTGACGTGGTTATAACCACAAAGTAAGACTAGCTAATCTGACCTTGGAGCAACCCCTTACTTCTAGACATTAATAACTACTAACTTTAACACCGCATACGTACCACTACAAGTAATATTCATGTACGTTAATAATGCGAGTATACCGACAACTATAAACTCCTAGGCTAATTAAAATAATATACTATCTCTTGTAAACTCCTATAAACTCCTATAAACTCCTATAAACTCCTGGGCCAATTAAACATATTATATATATTAATATAAAAGTTCTCTAAACCCTTTAGAGTCGCTTGCCTTATACACCCTCTCCTTAAAATAGGTGTAAAGGTTAGTATTTTATTAGCATTTAAATCTCTCTCTACTAATAGCAATTGACGTATTAATAGGGTAGTAGGCTCTATGCTTTTACGCCTCTACCTTTATCTTTTTTAACTAGGAGTAGCGCTTTTCTATATATCTAATATATTAATAACTGGCTGCTAGATATTTAACCGGCTACTATTAGGGCTATACCTAGTAATATTTGCTCCTAAAGTGTAAGCTTATTCAAGCTATCTTATAGCACACTAAATACTTTTTGGTACACTATTAGGTGGAATAGGTAAGGTTAGTAATGGCAATACTAGCGTACTAATAACTCTGTTAATGTTAGCGACTCAGTCAATCGAGGCACGAGCACGGGATGAGGGACGCGCAAGCCTGTACGATTGGATTGTCTATAAACGAGGATCCAAAGCTAGAGAAAGGAAGGAGAAGAATAGCAGCGCCGCTTGATATTTTATGCGGTCCTTAAGTCACGTGACTCGCGTCTACCATAATCCACATCTGCCAAGATCCACCGTTTTCCACTAGCGCCGTAACATTACCCCCCCTCCGAAAAAGCCTGCCCTTAGGCTTTGTATGTCCGTATTATGTCTGTGAGGTATTCTTGTCTTTATGCTTAATAGGCAGCCTATTGTCTTTGCTATACCAGCACTCTATTTACTCATTAAGGTACTTTGGGGGTCCGGGTTTGTTAGGGTATTAGTTATGGAATTCTTTAAGCCTCTAGGGGCAGCCTATAAAGTTCTAGGTAGGGTACCAGGTTAGGTCTAAATTGTAGCCTTTCTATTAGATATAGTATCGTAGCGTTCCTTATACTAGTTTATAGGCTAGTATTTTATTAACTTCCTATTCATTGTCGCCATTAACTTAAATTAGTAGAGGAGGCTTATTCCTTTGTCTAGGTAGTGGGTTATTTACAGCCTTCCGTAGCTTATTTAGTAAAAAGATAGGGTAAACCTTAATTAAGTCTAGGAGCTTAACCTTGTATAAATTGCCTTCTTTATTAAGGATCTTATACGGTCCTACTATTTTATAGTCTAGCTTATAGCTAGGCTGTTCTGTCTTCTAGTTCTTTATTATAACCTAGACCCTATTGTCCACAGTAAAGTCAGGCTTACGCCTATACTTATTTGCCTACTGTTCTATTAATTTCTAGGCCTTTTCTAGGTTCTTATAGGCTACCATCCAGGCTTCTTCTAGGCGTTTAGCGTATTACTAGGCTTCCTTATAAGATAGTTTTTCGCATATGGTCTATGGGCCTTCCGGTCTATTCTAGTTAAAGCTAGTATAGGGTAAATATCCTATTTCTAGCTAAATAGGTGCAAACCCTGTGGAGTTATGGGGTAGGGTTACCTAGGCGTAGTCTATTAGGGGTAGTAGTTTGCCCTAGTTATCCTAAAAGTAGTTAATAAAGGGCCAGAGTCTCTGGTCCAGGTATTAATTTATAATCTCCATCTAACTGTCTATCTGGGGGTGGTATGCTATAGAAAGCTTTAGCTTAATACTAAGGATCTAAGTAAACTTATTCTAGAAGGCTAATATAAACTGCGGCCTATGGTTAGATATAATAGTATCTAGTGGTCCGTAAATTTGGTAGACATAATGGATATATAGTTAGGCTACCTCCTTAGTATTAATATCCTTATAACAGGGGATTAAGAATGGGCGCTTGCCCAAACGGTTAACTAGGATTATTACTATATCATATCCGTTACGGTCTGTAGGCAGCTTATAAAAGTCCATAGAGATATACTACCAGGGGCGTTCTAGTATTAGGAGTGGCTTTAATAGTCCTAGAATCTTATCTTGCGGAATTATAGACCTACAGCAGTCGTTGCAGTTCTGTATATAGCAGTTAATATCTATCCCTTGCACCGATAGTGTGTTCGGAGTTGTGGCCCGTGCACAGCAACACCAAAATCGACAGGAGTTCACGGCTTCAAGTTGGTGTTCCTGGCTGGTTGCGCACGGGCCACAGCTCCGAACACATAATTATTAGTGCAAGGGATAACTATTCTGGGCTAGTAATATTAGTTACTAATAATTTTACAGGTCTTATTCTTTCTAGGGTGGGCCGTAGAGACCTAGGTATGTGCTTTGGTAATAAGCCAAGTCTATAAGTTCTATTCCTCTACTACTAACGTACTCCACAAGCGAGCCGCCACCCCAAGCGAGCCGCCACCCCAATCAACTTTTTACGACTTTGCACGCATGTAGTTCAACAACGCATTAAAATTCTATTAATACAATAGCTATCCTAGCTTAAGCAGCTATTTTAGTATTATTTTTATATGTACGTAAGTTATGTCCAGTCTCTTTGCAGGCACTGCAGCGTACTGTAGCCTGTCGGCTTATACTTAATTGTGCCTTACCTTGACGCATTTTGCCCTTGAATTGCTCATTAATGTCCTTTTAAGCAATAATATCCTCACCCTCTGCCTTTGTTAAGGTGCCTTGCTTCTAAATTCGCTTCTTTTTGCGCTGTTTACGCTTTGTGGCGGCCTTATTTGCCTTTTAAAGGGTAGAGACCTAATCGCGTAGCAACACTATTAAATGGACCATTATCTCAGCACCCTTGGTGAGCCAATTAAGCGACTGGATAATTAACGTAGGAGAAGAATTTTAATGTCTTTGAATCTAATCACGAACTAGAGTTAACTGAGACTCTAGCTCGTACGCGTTGCTTGGTATTTTAGACTCCTATAGAGCCTCTAGTAAAGCTGGTGGTGGTGGTATACAAAACTTTATATTAAGCTTTAATAGCACCGCATCTGGGTCGTACGGTACTAGGCCTGCACCTTAAAAGCTTGCGCAGATATTATTCTTCGTAATAGACTGCTTAAAGGCTGCCTTAAAGGCTGGTAGGAACTTAAGCTTAGTAATATAGTTAATATAGCTGCGCATTAAGCTCCCAATCTGGCTCCTATACGCCTTTTTTAATAATGAGAAACAGCCTATATCTAGAGGCTATAATAGATGTGATAAATGCGGCGGCATATAGAGAGTAATAATATTATTCTCTTTGCAGATTTCCTGGAATTTAAGCGAGTTGTGGCTCTTATGGCCGTTAATTATAAGTAGGCGATAGCCGCCTACTATACAATCCTTTATATAGGTATTAAAATGCTTTAACCAGTCAACTTTAAGCTTATTAGTAGTCTAGCCGTTATCGCTAACCAAAATAGCCTAATTATATGGTATATCCTCCTGGTACCAGGCAGAGAGGTAGTACTAACCTACAAAGATAATAAAAGGTGGGGTTGCCCACCTAGTAGCATTAATTCCCTGGATTACTGTAACCCACTTATAATTGCCTAGTTATATCGCCTTAGGCTAACTATACCTCTCTAAGCCAGTAATAACTAGCTAAGATAATATCTTGCCTATTATAAAGCCAGTTTTATTAAAGTTGTAGGTATCTTCGTCTATAATACCGTACTTCTCCTTTATATGCTGTATAAGGGTAAACTAGCTACTGATAATCTTAGGATCCTTATATAAGGCTCTCTACTAATCGTACAGTTAATTCCATCGCGTTTTAAGCTTAGTAGTTCAATTAACGAAGTTAATAGGCCAGTTTTTGCTAACCTGCCTAGCAGCGCGCGCAGCAAGCAGTTTATCCGCTATATCTTTTATAGTACCTAGAGTAGGCGCAAACCCCTGCGAGTCTAGTTCCAGTATGTGTCTAACAATCACCTCCTCTTCAAGCTTGGTAAGTTTTTTTAAATTGGGCTTACAATTGCGTCGCGTAGTAATTCCAGCGCGTTAATTGCGGAGCGTTAATCGGGGGACATTAAACGTTAATGCAGCGCGCTTTATGCTCTGAATTTAATTCTAATCGATAGAGGAGATAGTAAGGATAATATCTGCTTCTTTGCAGGCCAATTGTGTATTAGATGGTTAAGCCATTGTAGTTCAAAGGTGATGCATCGTAGAAAGTTGATTGGGGTGGCGGCTCGCTTGGGGTGGCGGCTCGCTTGTGGAGTACGTTACTAGCTATTCCTAATACTTAAGTAATCCGTTTTTAAGGGACCAGGGGCTAATAATGTTCTTTACTTTTTTACGGTACTCCTATAGAGAAGAGGCTGTACAGTTTATCTATAGCAATTTGTTAATAAGGTTAAATCCTAAGGGATTAATAGGATACATCTCGGCGCCTAAGGAGTCTGTACTTAGTTCTGCCTATATCTAGGGGTTAAGGTACTTTGGTCGTAGTAGTGTCTAGGTCTATAATAAGATCTTTACAGCCGTTTAGTTACTTAGGTCCTGTTTACACCTTATAAGAGCATCCACACGGTTTATAGCGCCTGGTCTATATATAATTAAGAAGTTAAACTAAGATAGGATATCCGCCTAGCGTGCCTATTAGGCTATAAGAGCCTTAGTTGTTATAAAGTATTCTAGGGCCTTATAATCTGAAACTACCTTAATGGGCTCAGGGGTCCCCTCTAGCTGCGCACGCCAGTGCTAAAAGCTAGAGATAATAGCCAGCATTTCTTTGTTATGGATGTGGTAGTTTAGCTTAGCATCTATTATAGTCTTTAAATAGTATATAATAGGGTGCCATTCTCCATCCGGTTGCTTCTGGGAAAAAATACTAGCTATTATACCATCTAAAGCGTCCGTTTCTAGCATTAAGGGCCATTCTGGGTTAAAGTAGGCGAGTAAAGGAGCTAATACCAGCCGTTTTTTAAGCTTATTAAAGGCCTGCATATATATGGCGTTAAAGTAGAAGGGCTAGTCTTTCCTAGTAAGGCGGCTAAGAGGCCGGGAAATCCTACTATAGTTCTTAATAAAGCGTTAGTAGAAGTTACAGAAATCTAAAAATGATTATACCCCCTTTATAGTCCGTGGGGGTGTCCACTAATTAATTACAGCCGTTTTCTCTAGGTTAGCCTTAATTCCGTCTATACTAATAATAAACCCTAGGTACTTTATACGCTTTACACTAAATTTCAATTTCCTAATATCAGCCTAGAGGCTGGCCTTGCGAAGCCATTATAGGACTTTATAGACATGCTCCTCGTATTCTAACTCATTCTTAGAGTAGATTATAATATTATTTAGGTAGGCCGTATAGAAGTCATTAAGGTAGTTAAAGAGTATATCGTTTATATATTGCTAGTATATAGCTAGTCTATTAGTTAGTTTAAAAGGAAGTACTTTATATTTATATGTTCCATAACGGGTCTAAAATATAGTAAGATCTTCTAATTTAGGGTCTATTCTAATCCAGTAAAAGGCCTAATGGATATTAAGCTTAGTAAAGATCTTAGCTCTACTTATTCAGGTTAAAGTCTTATTAAGTAAGGGCAGTAGGTAGCAATCCTTGTGGGTTATATTATTAAGTTTACGGTAGTTTATGCAGAAATAAAGTCCTCTATTTAGCTTTTTGGTAAAAAGAATAGGCAAGTTAAAAGGGGCTTAACTAGGCTTAATAAAGCCCTTATTTAGGTTATTAATAAGGTACTACTTTATAGCCTATAACTTGGTAGTAGACTGCTAACAATGGGGGCTATAGCTAAGTATGTTTTCCTTGTCTGGTTTAATCTTAATCTTATAGTCGTACGGTTGGTAAGGCGGAAGTATATTAGACGCTGCCTTGGAGAATACGTCCTTAAATTTCCAGTGTTAATGGGGTAGTTTCTATTCTACCAGCTCCTTGTCTATAAGCTCACTTTCCTATCCGCTAAGCTTGCCTTCCTTTTCCTTAATTATTTAATTAATTTTATATAAGCTGGTAGTAAAGGCAATAGTATTAGGTTAGACTAAGTTCTAGTAAAATCCTACAGCGCTAATACAGCAGATATTAACTAGGGGAAGGTCCGTAAGTTTCTTTACGGACTTTTATTAGGCCGTATTTTGCGGTATAGGGTTTATAATCTTCCTTAGCTTACATTCCATTTTCTGTAAGTTGTCCTTCTGGTTTATACATTTAGTATAGCGTCTAATGCTCCTTGCTATTCTTTATAACTATATAGGGCCTAAGTTCCCTATAGGGAGCTCCGCTAGCTTTTTACAGACTTTTTTAATCTCTGGTGCGGGTGGCATAACATAAGTAGTCTGGGGGCAGTATAGTATACAGATCCGTTACGGGTTAAGCTGTATATCCTTTTAAAAGCCTAGTCCTTATATATAGCATCGGCCTAGTAAATAGTGTTTATCTGTAGCCGAATAAGGTTCTCTATTATAATACTAATTTCTTTTATAAAGAAAGGTGTTAGGGGTATAGTTTCGGGCTAAATAAGCCGTCTATTCCGTATATTAAGCTATAAGCCTAAATAGGCTAGCTATTTTCTTCCTAAGATTATATTATAGCTTCTAAGGTCTATAATAAGGAAGGGGATATTATACTGCCTTTATCTATTAATACGGAGATAGATCTGCAAGATAGTTGTAATAGGTGGTCCTACCCGTCCGTTATACCCATAAATAGGAATTAGCTTAGGCAGTTCTTCCAGGGGCGCATTTAAAAAGTCAGCCAGTTTTACAGCGTACTTTATGTTAATTAAGGTAAAGGCATTTACTCCTAAGTTAGCTAAAGTAGAGGTTAAAACTTAATATTTATTGCGGAATAAAGTATAAGGGATAGTGCAGCTTCTTCTACTAACTAGCCAACCTAGATTAACATGTGACATGTTAATCCCTTTTAACCCTAAAGAGGAGTCTTCCTCTAGGGTTCCTCTTTTTCTAGCTCTATGCTATCCTCCTAAATTAACAGGACCTTATTTGTCTTTGCTGCTATTAGGCAGTCCTTTATAAAGTGGTTTTTTTAGCTACATAAAAAGCAAGCTCCTTAATTACTAAGGGCTTGCCTACGGGGGTTGCTGTATATAGGCTAAATCTATACTGGGCCCGTAGTAGGACTAGCTGCGCGACTAGCTGCTAGATTAACAGCGGGCTAAACGGTCGGTGTTACGGGAGTTGCGGCCCGTACTAGGGCACTATTGGCTGTTCTTATATTACTTATAGTCTGGTTTAAAGGGTTCCTAGCTTTATACCGCTCGGTATATGCCTTAATTAATAGTTAAGCACTGGTCCGTTAGTTCCTTTAGCGTCTATATAGTAGTAAAGACTAGCAGTATAGCTCGCTGTAGGCCTAAGGTAAGCTTGTTAAACAGGTCTGGTAGCAGATCTTCCTAGGGGATTTAGGCCTGGCCAGTTAGGTATAAAAAACAGGTCTAGAAGGTTAAAAAGGTCTCCGTTGTTTTTATGTTTAGGGCCTTATAATTAAGACAGGCGTTCTGTGTCTTAAAGGGGTCCTTATAAATAGAAGACAGGTAGTTGATTATCTCTTCTCTAGAGAGGAAGGGGTCTGCCAAGTCCTGAGCGTATTGCGGATGTAGATGCGTCTATGCGTCCATGCCGGTACGGCCAAAGACGTAAGCCATTTTTATTAAGTGGTAGGGAAGTGGTCCGTATTAACTTTGAGCTTGTCTTATAGTTAAAGCTTTTAGTTGTTAAATATAGGGTCGGTTCCGTCTATAAGCAATAGGGGGTCCGCAACCTTCGCGGACCGCAATAATGCTAATACTATGCGTTGTGCTAGGGCCTTAAGGACCGTAGTAAGTCTCTAGGTGTCTAATAACTCCTTACTAGGTGTAGGGGTGTCTCTGGTTTTAAGCAGTTCTTAAAGCCGTTTAATTTTGGCATTAGCTGCTGCGAGCTCTTCCTAGGGGGTTAAGATGGCGACTGTTTCACTATTGGAGGTATTTACAGGTCCTACAGCGGCTTTGCCGGCTGCTGTATTTCTTGGCATGGTGGTAGGGGTTTTAGGTAATTTCTAGTATTTGTTTATTTTCTAGGGGTTCTGGTCCGTGCGTGTCCTATTCTTAGGTTTCGCGTTCTGTTTGTGTTCTTTTAGTTCTGTCCTGTCCTTAGGGTCCTATTAATGTCCTTAGGGTCCTGTTCTATGTCCTTATAGATATATTTAAGTTCCTTCTTAGGAAGAAAGAGTAGTATGAGCTTTAGATAATGTTAGCGACTTAGTTAATCAAGGCACGAGTACGGGATAAGGGACGCGCAAGCCTGTATAATTGGATTGTCTATAAACGAGGATCTAAAGCTAGAGAAAGGAAGGAGAAGAATAGCAGCGCCGCTTAATATTTTATGCGGTCCTTGAGTTACGTGACTTGCGTCTACTATAATCCACGTCTGCTAAGATCCACCGTTTTCCACTAGCGCCGTAATAGTTAACCCATTCTTCTAGTTATAAGGTTAATAATAGTATACTAACTCTCGCTATATCTGACAATGTACGCTTATTTACTCTAGCCGTCTTAATTACGTGCAATTATGCAACCCTTAACACCTCTTATCTTGCAACCTATATAGCAAGAGTATTATCCCTTTTGCGAATAGTTGCGGCATAATTAGATATACTGGTACGAGATTCCTAACTATGCTGGCCTTATAGCTTCTATAGCTGCTATTATTACTTTCTTTTATATCTTATATTCTTTATCTTAGTATATAAATTGTCAACCTCCTTAATAAAGTTGCTTTACTAATAGTTGCCCAGATTCCTCTCTATAAGGCTATATCTAAAGTAGAGGAGCGTTAGCATAGAGGTGATTAAGGGTTAGCATATCCTAAAAGTCTAGTCCTAGTTTATACGTATACATAAGCTGCTAGTAGTATATTGTATTTATATACGCAGATAGCAGTATAGGGATACGCCTGTATATACTGCTATATAATACTTCTACCCGCGTAGTTACCTATTTATTAATAAGAGTTAGGGTAAAGTAAGCTCGCGTACTATTTCTTGGCTAAGTAATTAGTTATAGGATATTTAGAGCCTAAGTAAGAGTTGGCAGTAGTGCTAGATTATAACAACTGCAATATTAATCTGGCAGTATACGGGTAACCTAAACTTGTGGTAGTAACTTATCCTCCCCAAGATAAGTTAGAAAGGCCTTTTAATAGCATATACTATTAATTATTTCTATCTATATAGCTAATAGCCTAGCGTAATAAGATATCTTTACCTGACTCTAAAATTTAGTTATTATAGCTTTATTAATAGGAGTAAGAGCCTGCCTTAAAGCTAATATCTAAGAGGAAACACTTTTTGTGTTACTTACGTCGCTAGGCGTATAGCCATTGGCTAGTTAACTACGTGCTATTACTTAATTAGCTAGTAGTTAATTCTAATATAGCCTATAAGTGGTCTTTTAAGATGCGTCTAGTTATAACTATAGCTGTTTAATTTCTGGTCTATTAACACCTTCTATGTTAAAGGCCTAATATAGTAAAAATATGTAACCTTTGCTAGTGCGACCGTAGCCCTATCTACTATAACTAAGACGCTACCATAGATCTTTAAGACTTTTTATAATTGGAAACTTCTAAAGCACTACTAGTTTAACATCTAGGATATTAACACCTATGCTAAGAGAGGTTGTTGCCACTATAATCCTTATAGATGATAAGGATTTCTCAAACTCTTTATATTAAATAGTACAATTATACTCTTAAATATATACAGTATATACCTGGACCATATTAGTAACGTAATGGGCTTTACTATTAGCATTAGTAGTATACTATTTATTAGGTGTAAAGGTTAAAGTCTTTATAAGAAGTGCTTTTTAAAAGTATACTGCTACTTCCTAGATAGACCAACAACTGTCTATAAAGACAATTGTCTTTAGTATTTACTCTAGGACTATAGTGTCTAAATCTATATATACGTCTAATAGGAAGTATAGTACGTCCTATAAATCTACTTTGCCTTTACTAAGCAGCAGTACGTAGATTAAAATATTAGGGTAATCTATAGAAGTCCTAATAATCTTAGTCTAGTATATATGGTTACCTATAGAGTAAAAACCGGCGCTATTAAGAACTAGTTATTCTGCCTCCTTATTAAGTGTAGTAGTATAACTAAACCAAACTATGTCCTAATAAAGTATTATCTATAGCTTGCCTAACATTATAAATATTAGTTAGAATAATTCCTATTACTTTACTAGATAATACTTATTAATTGTAATAAGTCTAATCCTAGCCTGCAGTTCTAGGCTCTTTAACGCATTCTAGAAAGACTTTAATAAGGCCTACTTAGGACTAAAAAGTATGTGTATATATATACCATCCTTTACTTTTTTAATTAGGGCCCTATTTAGGCTCCTACTCTTAGTAGTAATAAGGTATAAATTAGAACCATTAAGCTTCTAAATATTATCTAACTATTTATCACTAAGCTTGCTTAGTGGGATTAACTAGATAGTAATCTTGCCTATTAAAATTAAAAAGGTATAAAAAATAAGACTCTTTCTAAAACCCGTGCGTGTAATAAGAAGTATATTACTAAAACTAAATATTAGATGTCTTAAAGTGCGTATCTATTTAAAATAAGGGGTTTAAAGGCGACCTCCTAGGTTTATATATTAGAGTATTTATTTAAGACATGCTTTTAAAACGGCCATCTATAATAGAATATTTTCCTTACACTAAGCTTCCTTAATAATAGATAGTAATTCTTCTAGGTCTATTAAACTGATTGCTATAATATAACCTAGTTATAGTATTGGGCGTAAACAAACCTCCGCCTTATCCGCCCCCGTCTTCTACTAACCCTTATACTATTTCTTCCTATAATTACAATTTTGTTTAGGCATCTAATAAGCCTAAGAGTTTATAGGAGTTTATAGGAGTTTATAGGAGTTTACAGGAGTTAAAAAAGAATATAAATTAGCTGTGCTTTAATTGGTAATAGGTGGTATATATAGAGGAGCAACGCTAAACGCGCCTTAGGGCCTATATATGAGCAATCCAATTGGCCTAAGAGTTCGCAGAAGTTCGCAGGAGTTTGTAGGAGGTAATAGGACTTGGTTGGTAATAAAAGTAGACGTAATATAGTTGTGGTGTAGGTAGTAGTGGGAGAAACGGTTTACAGGTGGTGTAAAAATTTAAATCTAAAATGCAGTTAAGGTCTTGCATAATATATCTCATACCTTTAACTGCGTTATAATTAGCTTTTATATGTATAGAATTAAAGATTATTACCTTAAGATTAAAATGCATTAAATAAGGCATTGATAACTGTTGGTGGGGCCGTAGTAGAGCCAGTTAAAGTTAAAATGCGCGATTTAAAATATTTAATTCTTACTAAAGCGACGCCTATAATCTCTTAGACGCTCTGTAAAAGATTTTATTAGGTAATAGGGGTGCGCAGGGGGCTGATATTAGTGCACTGTTCTAATTGGTCTAGGAGTTAGTAGGAGTTGGCAGGAGTTAGGGCGCTATTCTAATTGGCTTAGGAGTTTGCAGGAGTTTTAGAGGGTCTATGTGTTATCCCGTGTCACGGAACAAATCTTCTGCGGAGCGTCTGATTTATGAGATAACTTTCCCCGACACAACCTAGAAACATCTCACCGTCTATGTTGGCACCAGCATTACTTTTATTCCATCGCCTTTGTGAAGCATAGCTGAGGTGTGATGCAAGATCAACTGCTCCTTTCTCGCTTGCACTATGGCAACACTAGGATTGAGCTCTTGTCGCAACAGCCGTGTCGTGTTCCATTACTACTGGAATGGCTAGAGTATTTCAGCATGGCTTTATAATCTGATGTAGGTTTTGCTTACATTTGGAAAATCTGCTTAAGCAAGGCCACGACTCGTAGGCGCCGCATGCTTTGTCAAAAAGGTATCTTACCCCGGATGTCACTACAGTCAAACCTCCTTATTACGATATGGGGTATATAAACGATATTCTCTGCATTAGGGTGGTTTTAGATGATGTGAATAAGCGAGCATAAAATATCCTTTATCCAATAGAAAATGCATATGATATCACAATTGATAAGGATAAAGTGCCCCATGTGGGGCTTTTCTACCCCAACTAAGTGGAATTTAGCAGAATTTGGCAGATATTGCAGATATTGCGAATATTGCGAATATTGCGAATATTGCGGACATTGCGGATATTACAGTAGGAACATATCCCTATATACCTCTCCCCTTAACTATATAATAGCTGTCACGGGACTCACTCGTTCTCACGTCTCTGCGCGTTTTGACGTTCTTGACCCGTGCTCACGTTCGTCCCGAGACACCTACGCACGTTCCCCTACAACCCCTATTTATACCCGTACCTGGCACACGAAGACTCTTCTTCTTCATCCAATGTCTTTGTATCAACCACGCATAGTTACGTGTACGTAGCCTTCTCAATTACTACCTCGTTTAGTGCATTGTATCCCGGCTCGTGCCTACTCCGTGACAATAGCTAAATACTTAAAGAAAAATCCCCTATCTTTTTTATAGTTCTTCTCTAATGCCAATTCTTTAAACACTTTGTTTTCTTAAAGGTTTTAAAATCTATCTGTATTCTCTCCTATAATACTATACAACATCCTTTTAAAAAGACTCTTTCTAGCTTATCGCTTATTACTAGAATTAAGAGAATTTTAATTACTATAAGCGAGAGCTATAGCTAGCGCTTTTGTTGCTGTTTTTAAGACTACCATTAAAGCGCAGTTATTAAAATCTTATACGGCGTCTTAGAGATAAAGTCCTTATACTTATCCTAACTTTTTAGTTAAAATATTATACTATTAAAATTCTTAGCCATTTTATTAAACTTATTAAGGTCTTAAGCTAGAGCTAGCTTTTTATATAATGATATACTTCTAGGTATAGAACTCCTATTCTGATATCTTTCCTAAAGATCTTTAACGCTATTAAGTATAGGCTTACGCCACTCCTTCTTCTAAACCTGCTTAATATATCTTATATAATGGGCTAGATAAAAAATAAGTGTAGCAGCATAAAGGGGCAAGTTATTTATTTTATAGTAATACCTATTAAAGGTATTCTAAGTATTTTTAACACGTTTAGAGGACTTCTTATTAGATATATACTCTTTCTAATTATATAATATTAGCTAAATTAGAAAATAGAGAGAGGAGATAAACTAACCTAAGATTTATTAAGGTGCTTTAATTATAACATCTATTATAAAAAGTATATTCTTAAGCGTTACTTTATATCCCTAGCATTTTAGGGTTACTTAATAAAATATTTAAAGAAAACTTTTTATTATATAAAGCGCCTCCTAGTCCTTTGGACTAAGATAGTCCTTTTTAAGTATATTATGGTTACGCTTAGTATATATATTAATAGTAGACTTTTTCTAAATTGCTACGCTAAGCATAAAATACTAGCTATTCTATTTTATACAATTATTAAGCGGAATTCTTCTCCCTATAAGACTTTTAAACTCCCTTATATAACTAGCTAAGCTATAGATATATATGGTAATATTATAAAGCCTTTTAAGTATACTAAGTTTCCAAAATATATTGACCTTCTCTTTCTCCTCTTTTAGATCTAAATCTTTTCCTTTTTTTTATATAACTTAATATTATTAAGACTAGTTAAGTTTTTAAAGAGGAAAACCTATATAGTAAGGTTTAGAATATAACCCTAATAGTAGATCCGTTAGTAAGCGGGATTCTATTTAATTCCCTCTTCTTAGAGAAGCTAGTTGCTTATTATATAACAGAGCTTATTATTTATAGTATGGTTATTAGATATAACAGCATCTAGCTTTTATATAATCCTATAGTCTTTAAGCACTAGAAGGAGAGTATTCTATTACTTATTCCTACTATAAAAGGCTACCGTATAAAGGCTAAGTGTTATAGACGCTTTAAGTATAATATTACAACTACTTGGAGAGGAGTTAAAAGAAGCTAGTTAGTTAATAAGGGCACAGTCTAGGATGGAACTAGTGGAGCTATGTAACGAGGAATGGTAATAAGGTCACGTAATGTAATCTGTGTAATCTATATAATCTATATAATCTATAACAGAGCAGATAAAGTAGATAAAGTAGATAAAGTAGATAGAGTAGATAGAGTAGATAGAGCAACGACTTTCTTAGGAGTATGGATGTGTATTTAAAGGACCACAGTCCCTACCTAGATAGTTCCTTTCCTTATAGTAAATCTTAGAATATAATTGGAGTTAATCTGTTAGGCAACTACTCCACCAGTTATTATCTGTTTGTTATATTATTGACTTCCTATTTACCTATATAACCTAGCCCAATAATAAGTCTACTATGGTATTTCCCATAAGGCTTAGTTATACATTTACTACCTAGTTACGGTATTAATAAAGTTAAACAATATGCCACCAAAAGCACCAGTTATAACGCTATCTATAGCAGCTACAACCTTAGGGTTAGGAGGAGATACTAGTATAAGAGATACTGATTCGCAGCTAGTCACAGTAGGTTAGTTATAGGAAATGGTTAATTAATTAATAGACAATAATTAAATACTTAAAGACTAAATTAATGGAATCGGAGCAGCTAAGGTTAAGTTACTATCTATTAAATAATTCTTAGGGGAGAAGTTAAAGCTTAAAGGATTTCTTATGTAAATGTACTTTAAGGTTATGTAAGAGTGAGCGAAGTTAGCAACACCTATAGACTAAGTAGTATATATGGGGTTGTTCCTAACGGGAAGAGTACTTAAGTGGTTTAAACCTTACTTTATTAAAATCTAAGTAAATAGAATAACAACTACTAATTAGGAAGTATAGTATATGTTTACTAACTAGAATGGGTTCTCTAAAAGACTAATATAGATATTTGGAGACCTGGAAGCAATAACTATAGTAGAAAGAAAGCTTTAAAACCTAGTATAACGCACTTTAGTAATTAAGTATATAATACAGTTTTAGATACTTATAACGTAGGTTAAATAGAACAATAGGGCGCTTATAGCACAGTATAAACAGGGACTTAAAGCTAAAGTCTAGGACGTAATTATCCTAATAGAAGATGTGGACACTCTAAGAGAGTTAATAGATTAGTTAATTAAGATTAATAATAGGATCTATTAAAGGGAATAAGCCAAGAAAGGGCAAGATAGAGTTCCATAGTTATATAAGGCGTAAAGTATGTAATAATAGATATAGAGTTATAAACTATAGAATGGCGGACCAGAGCCAATAGACCTAAGTAGTACTAAAGAATTTAAAAGGTAAAATAAGAAACTATAGAAACCTAGAGGTTAAGGATTAAGTAATTATAGGACTAAGGAGCAGAGGCTAAACCAGAGATTTTAGTAGCGGAAGACGTTTAGGCAGACTCTATAACAGGAAGAATAGTTTAAAGAAGGAGCTTGTATAAATTGCGGAAAATAGGGTCACTATGCCAGAAACTACAAAGGAGGTTAGAGCAACTATGTAGTAAGAGGAACTAAGAAAGAAGAACTAGGACTAGTAATAAGAAGGTTATAAGGTACAAGAGAATGTTTAATTAAGTATTTTATATTTTGCTATAATAACGCATGCCGAAGTTATAAGGATGCTAAGTATGGCGCAAGCTATTGGCTATAGGAGCCAGAGTTATAAGAACTTAAAAGAATTAAAGAGTTAAATAAAGAACAGGATTGACTCTATAAGCTAGATTAAGATATTACAGCAATATACGGATAAAGATTAGTAGCTATAATAATGGAGTTGGAATACTTATTAATTAATAGCGATAAGGAAGAAATAGAGGCTAGCTAGGGGCACTTAAACCTTAATAATATAATAGACGCAGAGACTAAGACCACTATAGAACGCGGTTTAGTAATGGGTATTATAACACCATTAGATATGGCATTTATTGTATCGTGAGATAGAAGGAGTAATATCTAAAAACAATTAAGTAAGCAGATGACTGCTAGTGCTAGCTTACTACTTAATAAAGGCAAAAGGCTATAGGCTTAAGATTTTTAGGAAGAGATAAAAGACGCTTAAGATTCTTAAAACAAGATAAGATATACCTAAAAATCTATAATGGATAAAAACCAATAGGATAGGGCAGCAGCTTAGTTTATAGATAAATGAATAAGCATAGAACAACAGTTCCTAGGGAGCCAAGATTTTAAAGAATAAATAAGATCTATAGCAATTCCAGGGGAATATAATGTTTAGCCTAAAGGTTAAAAAGTTAATATAGTAATTAAGAAGCAAGATAACTTTAAGAATCCCTTTAGAAGAAGAAAACTGAAAGAAAGTATAGATAAATTTAAACAATAAATTATTACATGGCAAGAATTAAAGCTAGACCAGAGATTAGCTATACTAGGATGTATAAAGGATAGAGCACCTATATAGAAAGTTATAAATAGGCCAAGGATAGGAATATTAAGAGCTAAGTGGTTAAATAACCTAGAATAAGAAGAGGATCTAGGGATTCTAACTAGGTTTATAGAATAATATACTAAAGGTTACAATAATGCAGCAATAAAGAGATACTTCCTTATAAATAGATTGTATACACTTATAGAGCTATACTAAAAGTGGTACCAGCAGTAAGGAAACAATAATTGGGAGGATTTCTATATACGGTTAGATAAGAGAGTTATACTAGATTAAGCTATATTAGAAAGACAGATAAGCTATATTAAGGAAGTATTAATTATAATATCCAAAAATCTAGAGGAACAGGTTATAGACTAGAGAGAGATAATGCAGGTATTAGTACTAGTAAAAGATATAGCAACGTTTAAATTAATATAGGAGAGGTTTAAACTTAAAAGCAAAGATAAGCCATAAGTTGACCTAAAGCACCCTATACATTACACATTAGCATAAATAGCATGTATAGATAATACGTGCGATATATATAGGACGCCTAAAGATAAGTATCGCAAGTATCTAATAAGAATGTATTAAATAAGCAATAAAAAGCGGTATAGGAACGCTAAGTATATATATAGTTAGTACCTAGTAGAAGTTTAAGAACTAGGGGACTTAATACTTTAACTAGGAAGATTCCTTATAGAAGAATACCTAGATAGATAATAGTAGTGGGAGTGCCTAGAGAATACTTATCTATAGTATATTAAAGAAAAGAAACGGACTAAGTATTGGCTATAGAAGGACTAAGTATAGTTAAAATCTAATAGCTAGTAGTTGGGAAAAGCGGAGGCTTATAGGACTAGAGGGAGCTAGTAGTAGAGCCTTAAACCCTTAATGGAATTATAGGTTAATACCTAAATTTAAAAGTTAGTTAGTAATATTAAAAGTTTAAAGTATTAGTAGATAGTAGAGCAATGAGAAACTATATATTACTAATAGTAGTTAAAAGGATAGAGTTACTGCATAGACAGAAAGAACACCTATACCCATTAATAACGATTTTAGGAGATCTAATAGCCTATAGAGGAGGTATTATTAATCTTAAAACAGGATCTATTTAGCTAACTATTAAAGGAAGAAAGATTAGGATATCTTTTAATATCCTACCACTTAAAAGAGACAAGGTAATATTAGGAATGCCTTAGTTATAGGAATATAATTTAAGGATTAATTAGGTTATAGGTTAGGTTAATATTAGGGATACTTAATAATATAGGATACGATAACAAACCAAGATAGTATAGTACTAAGTTAGAGCGATATATAAAGGGACTAAGTAAGGCTTAAGTTATATACCAAAGAGATACCGTAAGTATAGTAAAAGGTTATAGAGCCTAGAAAGTAAAAAGCTATTGGAATATATAGTATGGGACCATAAAATAAAGTTAGAACTAAGAATAAGTCTAAAGTTCTTTCTAATCTACAAGCTTACTAAAACCAAGTTAGTGGCACTTAAAGAGTTTATCTAGAAAAACTTATAAAAGGAATATATTAGACTATTGCAGTTATTAGCGGGATATTTAGTACTGTTTATACCAAAGAAAAACGGAAAACTTAGAATGTATATTAACTATAAATAGTTAAATAGCATTATAAGAAAGGATAGGTATCCTTTACCCTTAATTAGCGAAATCTAAGATAAGATAGGTGTACTATTAGATTAGAATTAAGGAAGGAGATAAATAGAAGGCAGCCTTTAGGTTAAAGGAAGGACTATATAAGCCATTAATTATACAGTTTATACTTATAAACGCACTAGTAATATTCTAGAAGAGAATTAATAGTGTATTAGGAGAATACCTTAATAACATTATTATCTACTTAACAAGTAAGTAGGAGTATGGAGAATATATTAAGTGGGTCTTAAAGAGACTATAGGAAGAAAAGATACCAGTAGCAATTAAGAAATGCGAGTTCTTTACAAGAAGGACCAATTTTATAGGATTTATTATTAAACTAGGAAAAATTAGTATAGACCTAAAGAAGGTAGAGGCTATAGTAAGTTAGTAGGAACTAGAGAACGTTATGCAGTTAAGATTGTTTTTAGGGTTTTATAATTACTATAGGAGGTTTATTGTATAATGGTTAAAGAACATAGAGCTATTTATAAGACTTATAAAAAAGGAGGAACTATAGATATAGGGAAATAAATAGAGGAAGCTATTTTAGAAACTTAAAGAACTATTTACTTAGGATCTAATCCTTAAAATCTACCAAATATAGTTAGATATGGTTGTGGAAACAGATGTATTAGACTTTATACTAGAAGTATACTTACTATAGAAATGTTAAGATGGATGGCACCTAGTAGCATATTACAGTTAGAAAATAACACTAGTAGAACTAAACTATAACATTTATAATAAGGAGTTACTAGGTATAGTTACAGTACTTAAGAAATAGAGAGCATTCTTATAAGGTATAAAGAAGCCATTTATGGTTAAAATGGACTATAAGAACTTAATAGGATTCCTAATAACAAAGGAACTAAACCAAAGATAGGTTAGATAGGTAGAGATACTTGCGGAATATTACTTCGGAATTTAGCATACTAAGGGTACTAAAAATGTAAGAGCGGATGCACTTAGTAGGAGGGCAGAGTTATAAAATAAAGAAAAGCTATTAGGGGCAATGTTATACAAAGATAAAGATAGGTTAATTAGGTATAATTATCCCAAGATTATAATAATAAAAGAAGAAAGGACCTATAAGACACTAGAGAGTGTGTGGTTATAAAAGATCTAAGAAGCATAGAATAAAGATTTAGACTTAGAGTAGTATAAGCAGCAAGAAGCTATATATATACTAAAAATAATTACAAGGGAGTTTATAAGAGACTTTTATAAGGAAATAACTTAAGGACATAACGGAGCTATAGGCTTAGTGTTAAGACTTTAAGAGGAGTACATTATTTAAGAAATCTGGGGACTAGTAAGATAAGTTATAAGAGAATGTCCAGATTGCTAAAGAAATAAATTAATAAGGCATAAGCCGTATAGAGGGCTATAACCTATTAAAATACCAGAAAGACTATAGGAGGTTATATTATAGGACTTTATTATAAAGCTACTAAAGTTAAAAGATCCTATTACCAGACAAGATTATAACGTAATCTTAGTAATAGTAGACAAGTTAACTAAGTAGGGCTACTTTATAGCGTATACAGAAGGAATATTAGCAGAGGATATAGCTAGAATCTATATTAAAGAAGTGTTTATAAGACATAGAGTATTAATAAAAATTATATTAGATAGAGACCTAAGATTTATAGCAGCATTTTAGGAGGTATTCTTAGCTAAATAAGGGGTTTAAGCAGTAATGTTAATAGCATATTACCTATAAATAGACGGTTAAACGAAAAGACTAAACTAAACATTAGAATAGTATTTAAGGCATTATATTAATTACGTATAGAATAATTAGGTATTATTGTTACTAGTTATATAGTTTGCGTATAATGCAACACTATAGGAAGGGATAGGTATGTTACCTTTTAAGGCAAATTATGGGTATAAGCTAAGAATATCGTTATCACTATAATAAGTAAAGAAAATAAGTAGTACAGCTAAAGAAAGAATAGAGAATCTAATAAATCTTTATAGTTACCTTAAAGAGATAGCAAAACTAGTATAAGAAAGAATAAAAAAATACTATAATACTAGGAGATCTAAGGGACTAGATCTTAAGGAGGGAGATAAAGTATAGCTACTATATAAAAATTTTAAGAGTTAATAACCAAGCAAGAAGTTAGACTATATTAGACTAGGACCATTTATAGTAAAAGTAAAGATCTTAGAAATTATATACAGACGTAACTTACTAGAGAAAATAAGAATCTACCCTGTATATAGTATATTATAATACTAGAACTAGCATATAGGAATGCTAAACTAGTAGTTTATACGGCAGATATATATAGAGGTTAAGAAGAGGACAAATAGGAGGTTTTAAAGATTATTAGTTATAAGGATGTTAATAATAAAATATAGTATAAGGTTAAGTAGATAGGCTATAATAAGACTACCTAGGAGCTACTAGACAATTTAAAGAACGCTATAAGAAAGGTATAGGAGTATTAGAGGAGAAGGGGTTAGGCAGTGTTAATAAAGAAGGATTACCAAAGAATAAGCCACCTAAGGGGGACCCAAGAGGAGTAGCTACTAAGGCATTTAAAGTTGTTTGCCTCTCAATTGGAAGAGAATCTATTCTTTTATTACTAAGTTCCTAAAGGCCTTGTTCTACAAGTTTCCACTTCTTAAAACATACCTTCTTACGCACCTTCTTAAGACGGATTAACTAAGTAAAAGCAGTAAGATAAGAGTTAAGAGCTTGTTGTTATGTAGTGGTAGCCTCTTACTTAGCGTTACAGGAATAATAAAGTTTAACTAGTGCTACCAAAAGCTTATTATTAAGTTTCGTAGCGGCAGATTAAACCTAAAACCCTAGTAGCAATTAATAAGGGTACTTAAAGACTATTAAGAGTAATAGGATGCGTATACTTAGTGTTAGAAACTAAACAAACATTACAGAATAATTAAATATTTGCTTTAGTGCACTTTAAATATAAAGAGGGTTGCCAAGATAAAGGGCTCGCTAGTATAATATAGACTAACCCCTTTTTCGTATAATAAGAATATAAAGACAATATTATCTTACTAAGAGATAGTATAGCAGTAATAGTGTAAGACTAATAAGCTGTAAAAGAAGAAGAAGAAGCTTTAGGTATAATAAGTAAAGATATTAACTAAATTAATTAAACAGATACTATACCTCTAGTAGGCAACTTAGAGATATTAGAGATCTTTAAGGATAAAGATAAAGAGGAGGGAGATGGTGTTATAGACGCTTTAAGTATAATGTTATAACTACTTAGAGAGGAGTTAGAAGAAGCTAGTTAGTTAATAAGGGCATAGTTTAGGATGGAACTAGTAGAGCTATATAATATAATTTGTGTAATCTATATAATCTATAACAGAGTAAATAGAGTAGATAAAGTAGATAGAGTAACAACTTTCTTAGGAGTATAGATGTGTATTTAAAGGACCACAGTCCCTACCTAGATAGTTCTTTTCCTTATAGTAAATCTTAAAATATAATTGGAGTTAATCTATTAGGCAACTACTCCACTAGTTATTATCTGTTTATTATATTATTAACTTCCTGTTTATCTACACAACCTAGCCCAATAATAAGTCTACTGTGGTATTTCCTATAAGGCTTTGTTATACTAAGGAGAGCGTTTATAAAATTTTCCTAGCTATTAATAAAATGGCCATAAATTACGAGAAGAAGGTGATTATTTAGAGAGGTCTAGATATTAATAGAGAGATAAATACTTATTAGTATAGACTGCAGCCTCTTTTATACAATATCCTTTTATAATAGTTATAAGTTATAGATCTTTTTACTAACTGCTAAATAGGTTATAGTTATATGGCCGTATACTTTAGGATTAATTAACTATAGAAGAACGTGGAACTCCGGCCACTTAACTATCCAAAATAGTAGGTTTTGTATAACAATTAATATAATAAGGGCCTTATTAATAACTTCCTTATTTAGGACTACTTAAAGTACTTTTAAATCTAGCTCTTCTATCTTATTTTAAGATAACGCTTTAAGGTAAAGATCTTTTAATTAATCCCATGTTGCTTATTTCGTATAACTAGTTTTAGGCTTAACTATAATGCTATGCTTTAACGCTAAGTGGTTTTAGAAGTTAGAGGTTAACTATATAGCGTATAACTCTATGCAATGTTTACAATAGAATAAAAGATAGGCGTTTTTATTTTGTATAGGCTTATTACTGCCTAGTAAACGGGTATACTCCTATATTAAAAGAGCTAAACAACCTCTTATATTTTTTAATTTAGAGGTATTAATAGAGTTAAGAGCTTTTAATTCCACTTCTAAAGCTATATTTATACAATAATAAGGAAGAAGAAAGCAACTGAAAATTTATTTAGGGTATGTCAAGACTTATCGCGACAAGGTTTATCCAAGACCACCCTACTCTATATTACGGCCTACACCCCTTAATTAAGCCTTTTTTGGTATAACACTACAATAATCTAACTTTTAACAATATTATTAAGCACCTATCACCAATATCGGTATAACTAGTAGAGAGTTTGTATGGGAGAGGGCCCTATTTAGCTCGTAAAGTAGATATCCTAAGCCTTTTTAGGTATTAAGCTCCTCTTTTTCCTACTTATTTACCTAATACGTGACTCTTAATATAACAATACTATTAGTATTACGATACGCTCGGCCAAACAAACGGTATCGTACTAAAAAGATTTAACTGTATAGTGATATTTATTTTCTTTATCTTTGCGGTGGAGATATAGTATAATAAAGTATTTTTCTCAATCTGTAACAGACTAATAAAACCTTCTTATAATATCTCTAAGGCCTCTTAGAATCTGTCTTTACTTTACTTTCTAGCTATTAATCTCCTCTAAATTTTTCTCTTTGTCTTATTTACTACAGATACTTAAATTATCAAATAGTTTATATAGAGCTATTCATTAATAAAATGGGTTAATTAATTAATAATCTTAACTTAATGGTTAATTGACCTTATCTTAAGCCCCTAGGACTTTAAGCTATAAAGAGACTTTATAGTACACGGGCTCTATATATACAACTTATATATATAACCTACGTCTTTAGAGAATGTAGATTATCTAATATACCCCCTTAGCTTTAATCTCTTTAAGGTTAAAGCTAACCACCTTCTTATGTCCGTTAATGAGTTAATTAAACTATAATCTTATCTAAACCCTTCTGTCTTGCTCTAATATTATCCCTTAGGTCCTCTAGTTACTTCTCCTTAGCTAGCCATTCCTTAATATTTACTATTTTAGTTATATTAATAAAGCTTTAAAACCTCTACCTAGGCAGGGCTTTTATAAGTCTATTAGCGATTATCTCCTTTATTACTATCTATTGAAATAGTACTTGTCTTATTATGTATTCCTAATATAGCTAGTATTAATAGATATTGACATATTGGAGCTTTATAATCAGTTTTGCCATATCTTCTATAATTAATTAGAGTGTTTAGGTATTATTACATTTAATAATTAAGGGTTTATTCAGCCTTAATATTATTGCTTTAAATAATTTACTAATAAAGATAGCTTCCTTTACTGTCTATAACGGGGCTAATAACTTAGCTTCTATGCTTAACGTCATAACTATGCCCTACTTATTTGCTCTTTAGGCAATTAGTCCCCTAAATAGCTTTATAATATATCCTTATAAGCTCTTTTTATTAATAGAGTTATCTGTAAATAATATATCACTAGCATAGATAAATAATTATACTTTACTTCTACCGTCTCTTCTATTATCTTGTCCTTTATCGCGTATTCCTTTATTTCTCCCTCTACTATTTATTCCCTTCTTATCTCCTCTATAGTAGATTACTCTACTTCTTATACTATATAGGTACTAAATTACTTTATCTACCGCTTAATAGTGCTCTTAGCTTAGGTTCTAATTAAACATTACTAGCTATAATACTGTAAAAGCAATATCTGGACGTGTTATAGTAGCTATATAGAGTACTAAACCCATTTTTCTCTAATATAGCATCGTAGAAGCTAATAGGGATATTAGATAGACTAATAGGTCTATACTAGGGGATAGACGCATTAGACGGATTAATTAGTAATTAGTAGGAAGGAGTTCTAATTCTGCTATAGGAGTATCTAGAAGACGCCCTTTAAGATCTATCTTATATTAGTTAGCTATCTTCTTAATATAGGCTTTCTGGGATAGCTATAGGAGCCTTTAGCTATAATTATATAGTATATAGATTCCTAAAAACTATTTTAGCTCGCCAAGAGTACTTATCTGGTATTCCTTACTTAGCTCCTTAATTGCTTTTTAAGCTTTCTTCTTGTCATAGGACACCTCCGTGACACCTTATATACGTCCACCTGTTTTTACCGTCTCGACCTCCATGTTAACGACTTAGTCAATCAAGACATATAACGGCAATCTGAGGCAATTTGCCATCACGTGACGGCAATCTATGGCAGTTTGCCGTCCTCTACTATATTCCGCCACATTCTGCTAAGTTCCGCTAGGACCATAACCTAAAGCCTATTCTGCCCTGTGCACGTGTTAACTAAGTAACCAAGTTAACGATATATACTCCTTTCCTCCCGTTCCTTACCTTCTTTCCTTATACAACGTCTTGACTTTATTACGCAGTTTATATACATAGCTTAATAATATCTACTTTGCTATATATTATTACCGCTTATGCTCGCTCCATGACACTACATTACGTTAACTTTATATACCATCCTCTAAAATGCAGAATGACCCTAAAGCCCCTGTAATAGCCGCCGGCATTATATCCGCACTCTAGAAATAATTAGTAAAGATATAGAAGTTCTTTATAAACGCCCTTGCACAGAACCAAGCCACTTTAACTTAATAATAAGCCGATTAAGAGGCACGACACCTGTAAATAATTAAGGACCTCTAAGAAGAAGTCTGCACCCTTAAGATGCCTACACTAGGGCTTTAAAACCAAACGCCTTTTTTAGAGACAAATATGTAGGACAAGAGTCCTAAACCTATAGTAACTGTTTACCCCAAACCAACTACTGCACTATAATGATCCGAATAACTACCAGACCCTCTAATATTTACTAGTAAATAATAAGAACTCTAATTATTCCTAAGCCAGCTTAAAAATAAGCTAACTGGTAACGCTAACCGCTACCTAACTAAAGCCAACTAACTCTGCTACGCCCTAAGTTGACTAGGAGGAGACGTAGCTGGCCTTATTAAACCCCTTTAACCAAACTTAGTATAAAGCCTAGTTGTACTACTTAAAGCCATATACGGTGACCTAAACTGCTAAGCTACTGCTTAGAGGAAGATAAACCATATAACTTAAGAAACAAAAAGCTTCCTAGTATACTTCTCCGAATTTAACCATTACGTAAAGGAAATAGGCTGGAATAACTCCATACTAGTTAACAGCCTTATTAAGTCCCTAAGCCCTGAACTAAAAACCTCCCTAATAGGTATAGACCTACTAGGAGCCCTTAACGCCTACGCAAATGTTACTAATAAACGGTATAATAATATACTACACCTGACACTAAAGTCCACTCCTTAATATAATACAACAGCTCCGCGAATATCCGCTAAGTTATTGTCTTAGCCTAAGCACCCTAACGCTATGGATATTAATATAGGGACCTTAGGATACGCTCCACTAGGGTCCCCTAAATAAGAACGACGTATTAAGCTAGGCCTTTGCTTTAAATGTGGAAGCAAGGATTATATCTTAAAATACTGCTCTGTCCCTATGCCTCAACACAACTTATAAACGGCCAACACTAACAACCGTTTACTGTATTAATCCTCTAGTTACCGCCCCCAATCTTTATCTGGCTCCAACTCCGTATCTAGTAAGCACCACTTATGAGGACGAAGTTATAACTGACGTTCTATAGGAACCCCTTCCCGCTCGCCACTAAAAGGTACGTCCTGGAGTTAAGTCGCTCTCCGGGACAGCTATGTCACAGGATCTTATTAAATGCATTAGATGTTGCAAAACCTGACTCTTGGGATCGTAGTATAACCGTTAACTGCCGTCTTTGGCAGAAAGGTTAATAGGCTAATGCTCGAGTCCTAATTGACATAGGAGCTAGCGGCAAAGGATTTATTAGAGCAAGTTCTTTACCCATAGCCGCACTAGTAATCTTTGTTAAGAAACCTGGCGGCGGTCTGCGCTTCTGCGTAGACTACCAAGCTCTTAATGCTGTTACCGTTAAGAAGTGATACCCAATCCCGTTAATCCAAGAGACACTAAACCGATTAAGTAAGGCTCGCTTCTATACAAAGCTTAATATTATCCACGCATTTAACCGCCTCCGTATCGCGAAGGGAGATAAATGACTTACTGCATTTCATACTCAATACGGACTATTTAAATACTTGGTAATGCTATTCGGCCTCGTAAACGCCCCAAGTTTATTCTAACACTTTGTAAATAACACCCTATGTCTATACCTGGACATCTTTTATACTGCTTATATTAACGACATCTTAATATACAGCAATAGTCTGGCTGAATATTAAAAATATGTTAAACTAGTCCTACAAGCCTTACGCGGAGCCAGCCTACAATTAGATGTAGATAAATGCGAGTTCTATAAAATGGAAGTCCTATACCTTAGACTTATTATTTCCATGGATGGCGTATAAATAGACCCTAAGAAAGTTAAAGCAATTGTAAACTGGCAAGAACCTAAGAATATTAAGGATGTAAGGGCCTTTATAGGCTTCACCAACTTCTACTAACGGTTTATTAATAACTTCTCCGCCTTAGTCTTACTTCTTATAGCCTGTCACGGCATAGTCCTGACGCGTACTGTCTCGTACTATTTCCTACTGTTGGCTGGCCCACTACTAGCGCCTTGGCGGCTGCCCCTACTATTTGTGTATGATACCCCCTTTTACCTCCTTCTCCTCTTTATACCACAATGTAGTTATTCAGCCTATTAGCATTACAGCACTGTAATAGTTTGTAGTATCTCCTCTTGCGCCCCATCGCGATCTTTATTCTCCCCAGTCCACTGTCTCTATTTTCCCAGTATAATCGCGACCCGGCGCGACCGACACTACTATATTACAGTCCTAGATAATCTTAGTACAGTTCTAAACAATCTTAGTATTGTCCTAGACAATCTTAGCATTATAGCCAGCCTTATAGATTTTAATTACCCTGCCTAGATCCCCTAAAATGGGTAACCAGAATACCCCGTCAGCGAATATACGCGAAGCGCTTGCCCGCCTCTTTAATACCTCCTACACCAATATTGCCTGGGCAATTAGGAGTGGTCCGGAGTACCCCAAGGACCTTAATATGGTAGGAACATTTCAGTACCTCTCTATATATACAACCCTTTTAACTAGCGTTAAGAGCGGTCTCTAAACAGTCTATAATAAAGGCCGGACTATAAAGTCCTAACTTAAAGAAGCTCAACACAGAATTAACTCCTTTAAGACACTTAAACTATATATAAAGCAATATAAATAGTAAGCTTTGGTATATACTAAGACTATATAAAGCCTAAGCTCTTAGATTACTATACTTACCTAAACTATTACCAATAAGAACACTATTACTGGCTCTCCTCCCCTAGCTAAGCCCCATAGAAAAAAGCGTAAAGTAAAAGACCCTACCCTATTTAATAGCAAGGGATCGCCAACTAAAAAGTAAGAAAAATTTAAAATATGGGAAACAAAGATCTAAGGCGTTTTCTATAGAGATGCAAAGTGCTTTAAGACCCTAATGGACAAAGTCCTCTATATATCAGACATACTAACAGATAAGGCTTATAACTATATTAAGCATGGCCTTAATATGCTACGTATATACCTAAACAACCTAAGCAAATAGGCCTTCTCTAACCGAGAGTCTATGTTTGCGTACATAAAGAAGCACTATAAGACTATGGATATAACCCAAGCGGCTAAGAATAAATTAGATACCTTAAACCAAGGCAAGCGCAATTACTGGTTCTAGAAAGCAGAGCTTGACAAGTTAATAATAAAAGTAAACAAGACTAAGGAACAAAAGGTGGATCTACTTAGGAAGAATATTTCATCTAAGATAAAGGACTTAGCCCTTACCCTTAGCCGCAAAATCGACAATGCTGACTATAAGGGCTAGAGTAAGCAAATAGACGTGTTCGCTTATAATCTATAGAACTACGCCCACTACACTAAGCTAAATACCGCTAAGCTAAGTACCGCTGGCGGCTATTAACCTATACTACCTAATAACAATACCTCAGCACTAGCACTATAGAATAACCCAATAGACCTTAACGCCGTTAAATTTGGCAGCGGTAGTAGTAGCCTCCCCAACAACGTCCAAAGATATTGTATAGATAATAGACTCTGCCTGGCATATAGTTAACCTAGCTACTAGAAAGATGCTTATAATCCTAAAACGAACCTAAATCCCCTTCCAATGCTACCGCGCCAACCCCTTCCTAGCCGCGGCGGATTCTTTAGCAGAGGGCTTAGTAACCAAAACGACAACTATAAACAGGGACGTGGGTTTAGACATAGAGACCTACCCCCACAATTCCCTTCCCTAATACAGCCCTAGCCAATAGTCCCGTACATAAACTACGGACAAGTGCTCCGTGCCGCTACTAACTATAAGACCGGCTATATCCTTGGCAAAGTACCCCCTAGTATATATACACCGTCGGAGACCGATATATTAGGATATACTAGCTAAGACTATAGCTACTAGCCAAGCCCCATAATCTAGTTATTAAAAGACCAACCCTTGGACTAAGTCGCCTCTAAGGGTTAGAACTATATAGGGAGGAGGATAAAAGAATTAGATCTATACTACTAGATTAGTTAGATCTTATTTTAAGTTAGCTACTACTTAACCTTAGAATAGTAAACAATAATAGAAATACTATTCTTATTTAGACCCACCTCTCCTTACTACACAACCCACTCCTATAAGTTTTCATTGAAACAGTAAGCCTTGTTAATAGTGGTAGTACAGCACTAGTGTTTGCAGACGAAGACTCGCTTATAAAAAAGTATAATATTATAATAAAAAGACTCCTAGTCCCAAAACCACTCAGCCTTGCTAATAGACTTCCATCTAGCTTTATTACCCACTACTTTACAGTAAGAATAACAATCGGCCACTATATAGAATCCATACTCTTCTACGTCACAAAGTTATCACCCTCAATACTAGTAATTCTTGGAATGCCCTAGCTTAAAAAGCATAACCTAAAACCAGACTTCCCTACTCTAGAGCTTAAATTCAACTCCGATTACTATACCTATAACTATCTCCTATAGTATATTCCTAACTGTGACTAAGTAGCACCACGCGGACGCATTGCACGGCTAACGCTCAGATACTATCAGCTGATAGTAAAAGAGGTGCCTAACACTAGTAAGCCAATATACGCAGTAAATGAAATAGAGATTCTGGAAGACTGGACTACCACCCTATTCCTAAAAAAATAAACACCGCTAGAACTATAAGTCCCCTATATACACCTACTTAACCTAGGTTAGCCAATAAGACACCTAACTTTAAGTTATTTACCGTACGTATATATAACCGCACGTATAATAGCCAAGGGTGTTATAGCCAAGACCGAAACCAAAGCAATTAAGACCTCCCCCCCGCAATACCCAACCTTATACCCGTCTCCCGCGCGTACCGTGCAAGGCCGCCGCCTCGTTTCTGCCCCCCTAGGCCAACTGAGCCATGCTAGCCTAGCCGTAGCACCGGAGAACCAGATACGCCCTAACCTAGACGACATTAAATGCACTTATGCCGTTAATTTTACCCAGTTCTGTAAATAAAAAGGCGTAAAGGTAATAAGGATCTATATAGCGGAGCTAGTAAAACTGGTTAAATAAGAAGAACACTAATAGCTGCTTAAGGAGCTACCTATAGGCCTAATAAAAGTACTAAACCTGTTAGAAAGGTCTTTCCGCCAGCTAATAAAAGGCAACTATATAATAGAGGAAGCCTGTAAAGCGCTACCCCCTTATTTCTATAACTTCCTTAAGATAAACCTAAAAACTAAGTCTGAGTTTCTATGCCGGAAGATAGTCAACACTAATATTAAGAAATTCCTAAAAGGCAAACCAGGATTAACCTATAAGGATATTTTATAACTCTTACCAAAAGAGTTTTATAAATATATTAAACACTTCCTCCCTAAGAACGTAGACAAGCTGCCCCTTTACTAACCATAGGACTATAAAATTGAGATTATACCAGGAAAGCAGGCCCTATACTATAAAAACAGACTACTCTCACCCGCTAAACTTAGCTGTATAAAGAAGTGGATTGACGAGATGCTAGATAAGGGTTTTATCCACGAATTAACCTTACCAGCCGCCGTACTACTCCTCCTTATAGCAAAACCTGGTAGTGGTGTATAAATCTGCTATAACTACTAAGGCTTAAATATAGTTACTATTAAGAACTAATACCCACTACTACTAGTCCGTAAGACACTTAACGTACTCTATAGTGCTAAGTACTTTACTAAGCTTAACGTAATTGCTGCGTTTAACCAGATCTGGATTGCGGAAGGCTATAAGTAGCTTATAGCATTTATTACCCGGTTTAGACTCTATAAGATGCTAGTTACACTATTTGGTCTTTATAACGCGCCCGCTATATTCCAAAACTATATTAACTATGTTTTATATAACGCCCTTAACAACTACTGCACTGCGTATCTTAATAATGTCCTTATCTTCTTAAAAACACGCGCCGAGTATATAAAACACATAAATGAAATTATCCAGAGACTTGGTAATACTGGACTCTAGATTAATATTAATAAGTCTAAGTTTTATACTACTAAAACAAAATATCTTAGCTTAATTATCTTGACTAACAGCATAACTATAGACCCTAAGAAGGTGCAGGCCTTACAGGAATAAAAGGACCTAATATTAGTTAAGGAACTATAGCAATTTCTTAGCTTCGCGAACTTCTACCAACGATTTATTTAAGGCTATTCTAAGGTAGTTAAGCCCATGACTAGGCTACTAAAAAAGAGCATTAGCTAGTTATAGGGCCCCAATTAAGCACAGATATTCTAGACCCTAAAAACAGCGTTTACTAAAGTACCGGTCCTAGCGTATTACGACTATATGAAGAAGACTGTAGTAGAGATAGACACCTTAAACTAGGCTTTAGGTGGAGTGCTCTATTAAGCCAATAAAAGTAATAAGCTTAAGCTAGTCGCATTATTCTCTGCTAAGTACTTAGCCCCTAAATGCAACTATAAAATATATAATAAGGAGCTCCTGGCAATTATTAAGGCACTAGAAGAATGGCGTCCCGAACTATAAGGAACTAAGCAGCTGTTTAAAATTATTACGGACTATAAGAACCTCTAGACCTTTATAATAATAAAACAACTGAACTAGCGCCAAGTCTGCTAGGCTAAGTTCCTTTCCTAATTTAACTTTATTATTACCTATAGGTCCGGCACTAAAGCCACAATCCTAGACGCTCTTAGCCGCCTCCTAGGCGTTGCACCTGCTAATACTAATAATGAACGTCTACGACACTAAGACCGCGTTGTCTTACCACTAAAGAAAGTTAACCCTACCATTCTAAAAGAACTACTGAGCGAATCCTAAGACTAGAGCATTAAAGACTTTATTATAGTAATGGACCTAGAGCCTAAGAAAAAAACCCTTAAGGAGCTTATTAAGAATGCCTATAAAGAGAACGAACTCGCTAGGAATATATTAGCTGCACTATATAAATAGGAAGACCGTAAAGCACGCTATTAGCCCAAGTAGATTAGGAAGCTGCTCCGCTATAATAAATCTAAATGTTTGATTATTAACGGCCTAATCTACTATAGGAATTAAGTATTTGTCCCTAATTTATATAAACTCTAACTAGAAGTTATACACCGCATATATAGTTTAGGCCCTGTGGGTCACCTAGGCCGCGTTAAGACACTAGACCTCCTTAATCGAATATATTAGTGGCTAGGTATTTTACAGTTTATAACTACTTTTGTAAAAGACTGCGCTCTCTACTTCTATATAAAGACCCCACGCTTAGCACCGCCTGGTTTCCTAAAACTACTAGAACTACTAGTCCGCCTATAGACTAATATCTCTATTAACCACATTGTTGACCTGCCTAAGTGCCTTTATAATAGCAAAACATACAGACATATCTTTGTTGTTGTTGACCGCCTAATAAAGATAAGACACTTTATTCCTATTACTAGCCTAGATACTGAGGAGCTTGTTAAAGCATTTATCTATACTATCTATAAGTTACACGGCGCTCTAAATACTATCATTTCTAATAGAGGCTCTTTATTCGTTTCTGACTTCTAGCGTTGCCTAAACTAGCGCCTAAAGGTAACCCTAAGCCCTAGCTCCGCATGGCACCCTAAAATAGATAGTCAAACCAAGATTGTTAATGTAGCAATGAATAAGTACCTACGCGCCTTTATAAGCTTTACCCAAGACGACTAGGTAGATTGGCTCCCCTTTACTAAGTTTGCCATAAATAACTAGGTCAATAAGACCACGGGAATCTCACTATTCTTTACCAACTATGGCTATAACCCACGTCTAGGCGTTGAACTAGCAGGCCCCCAGCCATCAGCCCTATCTATATATACAAAGAAGGAGTACCTATAAGCTGATACTATTGCTAACCGCTTTAAGCGTATCTTAACCTAGCTTAAAGCCCTAGCTTGTATCTCCTAGCGACAATATAAAGATAACGCTAATATAAAACGAGACGAAGGTATAATATTTAAAAAGGATGATATAGTTATGGTTAGCCTTAAAAATATAAAGACTAACTGGCCTAAAAGGAAGTAGGATAATAACTAGGACGGACCCTAGCCCGTCCTAGCTGCCTATAGAGGAGTAGTTGTAGTTGACCTTCTGGACCATATCTATGTTAATAAGTCTTTCCATACTTTAAAAGTCTGCCTCTGGTTCCCTAAAGAGATCTCTGGTTAAGCACGCATTAATAAAGAGGAACGTTGTAATGTCATAGGCAGGATAGCCAAAAGGGATAATAACGGCAATATTATAAACAAGTAGGAATTTAAAAAGATTCTTAATATATATAATAAATAAATGGACGAGTATAGCTTAACATACTGTATTAAATGGAAATACTATAATGAGAAAACCTGGGAACCTAAGAAATCCCTAAAAGGGTGCGAGCGCGTACTACTAAGGTTCTATAAATAACACCCTAAGAAGCCAGGACCCCTAGACTGGGCACGAGATAAGGGAGAGTTACGCTAAGGCCGTAGCCGACCATGAAGGTAATTTATGGTGGTTGAGATCTTATGGAACTTTGACCGCCGGTTAAAGTTATTTAATTAGTTGGTTTTTTGCTAAGAAGCACCATATGGTAGCGGTATAAAGTTCTGCTGATTTTATTTGTTAAGCTAACCAATTAAGATTTTTCATGCCCAGTATGGAAAATCGCTATTAGCTCGGTCAAGGGCGGTAAGTAGAAGTGACATCTTTGCAGCGAAAATAGGTTACTTATTCGGTTTAGGGACCAAACCTTCTGGGGAGGGGAGTACTGTCACAGCATAGTCCTAACGCGTACTGTCTCGTACTGTTTCCTACTGTTGGCTGGCCCACCACTAGCGCCTTGGCGGCTGCCCCTACTATTTATGTACGATACCCCCTTTTACCTCCTTCTCCTCTTTATACCACAATGTAGTTATTCAGCCTATTAGCATTACAGCACTGTGACATAGCCTTAACCTAAAAGGATAAAGCCTTTATCTTTAATAAGGAATATGAGAAGGCCTTTACTTATCTAAAGGTTATGTTTACTACTGCACCTATGCTTTAACACTTTAACCTAGACCAAATAAGTGTTATAGAAGCTGACTTATCTAATTACGTTACTAGAGGCATTCTGTCTTAATATAATAAGGAAGGAGTATTATACCCTATAGTATACCTTTTAAAACAACTAAGCCTAGCCAAATATAATTACGAGATCTATAATAAAGAATTGCTGGCTATTATTAGATGCTTTAAGCAATGGCGACTAGAACTAGAAGGAGCTAGATTCCTAATTAAGGTTCTTAGTAATTATAAGAACCTATAGTACTTTATAACTATAAAATAGCTAAGCCACCATTAAGCCCGCTAGTTAGAATATCTGTCCCAATTCTAATTCTTAATTACATACCACCTAGGCGTTTAAGGTTAAAAACCTAATGCCCTAACTTAATGTTTATAAGATATAACAGCATAGGAAGAAGCGCACGCCTACTATAATTAAACCCTACTTCATCCCAAATTATTTAATCCCCTAGCTAAAGACCTTATAGTATATATCCTTAAAATGACTAATTAATTAATTAAACAGATTATAATTGACAAATACCTAAACAATAAGTTTATCTAAGAGACACTTAAGCTAATTTAAGATGGCGTTAAATGCTCTAAAAAGATCTCTCTAAGTAAATATAAAGCTTACGGAGACCGCTTGTACTACCAGAACCGCCTAGTTGTCCTTAATTATAATAAGCTTAAGCTTAAGCTCCTTAAACACATATATAACCTACTAGTAGCCGGCCACCTAGGCTAAGGGAAAACCCTGGAACTACTCCAATAGGAGTACTACTGGCTAAATATGCATAATATAATATAAAGGTATGTCTCTAGCTACTACACCTGCCGATGAGCTAAAGCTTTACACAAGACGTATAATAGCTTTCTAAAGCCACTGCTTATTCTAGACCGAAGATGGAAGGACATCTTAATTAACTTTATTATTAATCTCCCCTTAAGTAAAGGCTGTATAAATATTATAGTAGTTATAAACCAACTATCTAAAATAAGACACTTAATCGCCTATTCTAATATGTTAACACCTGCTATTACCTAACTGTTCCTAGATTACATTTGGAAACTCTATAGACTTCCTAAAATGATTGTCTCTAATAGAGGCAGACAGTTTGTCTCTATATTCTGGAAAGAACTAACTACCCAACTCTGCCTTAAAGCACTGTTATCTATAGCATACTACCTAGAAATAGATAGTCAAACGGAACGTATAAATGCTATAATGGAATAATACATTTAGATATATACGTTATATCTATAGGACGACTAAATGGACTAGCTTATATTCGCCGAGTTTATAGCAAATAACTCCATCTTGGAAACTACAAAGGTCTCCCCATTTCTAGCCAACTACGGCTAGCACCCGCAAATAGGTTTTGAACCCTTTAGTAATGTTCCTTACCTAGCTTATTAAGCCTTATAAGTTGCAGAAGTAAATAAATTTATAAAGAAGATAGAAGAACTATAGGAGTTCCTTATTAATAAAATAACATGGGCCCAGTTTATCTATAAAGCTATAGCAAATAAGAACTAAACCCTAGCACCGGCTTACTAAATTAGTAACTTTGTTTGGCTAGACATAAGAAATCTAAACACAAAACAACCTACTAAGAAACTTAATTGGAAGAACGCCGGCCCTTATAAGGTTAAAAAAGTTATCTCTCCTTATGCCTACTAACTAAAGCTCCCTAATACGGTTAAAATCTACCCCATATTCTATACGTTAGTCCTTTGCCCTACCGCCCCCATATTGGACACCCTATCTAGATAGATCTAAAACCCTCCCCTACTAGTTAAAGTAGATGGTAAGGATAAGTACCTTATTAAAAAAGTTAATAATATTAAGTATAATAAACGGAAACGTAAATATATATACCTTATAAAATAGAGAGGCTTTACTGAGCCCTTATAGGAACCTGTTAACTCTATAGGACTTATATAAGCCATAGAAGACTTTTACAAACTCCACCTAGAACTACCATAGCCCTATCTCGCAGAAGCTCGAGTTTAAAGGGGGGGTACTGTTATGGGACACCTCCATAATACCTTACACATATCCACCTATTTCCACCGTCTTAACCTCTATGTTAACGACTCAGTTAATTAAAACACATAATAGCAATCTAAGGCAATTTACCATTACATAACAGCAATCTACGGCAGTTTGCCGTCCTCCACTATATTCCGCCATATTCTGCTAAGTTCCGCTAGGACTACAACCTAAAGCCTATTCCGCCACGTATATATATTAACTAAGCAACTAAGTTAACAATATATACCCCTTTCCTCCTATTCCTTACCTTCTTTCCTTATATAATGTCTTAACTTTATCGCGCAGTTTATGTATATAGCTTAATAATATCTACTTTGCTATATATTATTACCGCTTATGCTTACTCCGTGACACTTCTTATTTATCTTTTAGTAGTAGAAGATAATATTGTTAACATAGAAGAAGACAACTATTCCTCCTTTTAGTATAATGTATAGCTTTTAGAAACCTCTTTAAAACCTAATTTGTTTAATAAGCTTATAAGATTCTTTTACTATAATAGAGGGGATTATTATAGTTTATAAAGGGCTTTTCTTAAGCGCAGTACTTTATCTATCTTTCCTTTATTAAACCCTAACGGTAGCTTTATATAGACAACTTTATTAAGATTATAATAGATAAATACATTAACTGCATCTATCTATATCATCTCTAGGTTAAATTTTATAGTAATCGCTATTAGGGTCTAGAAGGTTGTACTTGCTAATATAGTAGCTCTTATAGGTAGGTCTCCTAGGGCCTATTAATTTCTATATACTACTAAGCATGCCTTATATTTCTAGAGAAATCCATACTTATCCATCTTATAGACAAATACCTATATTAAGCTAAGGATCTACTATCCCTTTATATACTTCCTATCTATTTCTTAAAATAACCTTATTTAATAATAAGATTAGAGGTAGGCTTATTAAGCCTCTTAGAACTAATCTCAAAGAGGGTGTATATTAAGGTCCTTAATTAACTAAGGCGGAGGAGGTAAGTTCTTCCTATATAATCTAATATTATATATTCTATCTAATTTTAACTTGCTATTATTAAGTTAATTATTAAGGTTAAACTTCCTTCCTACTAAGAAGGCGCTATAATAGGCTAATATTATATTATAAGCCCGCATCTTATAAGCGTTTAAGGACTATTTTAATATGTTTTTAATAATAATAATAATAATTCATTGCTTAACGTCCGATTCGGATCCCTACTAGGCCCACGCGGACTACTCCTTATATACATGTGGGGAGAAAACTCTACATAAGAAAACCCCGTAATCCATCTCCCCGCCTTTTAGAACTCGCCTGCACAGCGCCTACAAGGCGCCTGCGAGTCACCTATGGTGCTCTACTACCTTACTTTTTAACCTCCTTGGGAACCACTGCTGCCGTAACAAGCCTATGGACGCGCTAGTATCGCGAACTTAACTCTACTACTATAGAGTTATTAGGGGGCGCCTGGTGCTCGCCCCTTTGCCTTCTATTACTATTTCCTTTGCGACCCGAAACTGGTCTAGTACATTTTAGCTAATAAGCCACTGGGTAACCGCCTTAAGACCTTTTTATATTAAGAGTAGTATATTATAGTTCTCTATGCTAGCTACTAAGAGCATTGCTTTTTAGTTGGTGCGTAAGGGGCATAATAGTATTACATATTTTAGTGTCTGTCTTGGCCAGCCATATTCGCATTTTGGGTTACCTACTAGGACACCTACCTAGTAGAGCCAGTCTTTTAGTCCTATTATTCCTATTCTTAGGAGTGTTGCTATTATATTTTCTGCCTTTATTAGGCCTTTTTAGAGCCCTTAGGTATTTACCCCCTATAGTATTAACTATGCTGCGGCCTGGGTTTCTCTTACCTAAAATAGCCTCTATATCTTTAACTCCTATACGCCTCTCCAGTGTTGGTCTAACCAGTATTATATTACGGTAAATGGTTTCCTAGTACTCTTTTATGCTCTACTTTAGCTCCTTTCTCTCTCTTACTATTATCTTTACTGGTCTCTTATGTGTCTCCCTTTCTTCTCTATATGGGCCTAGGCCCTAACATAGCACTATTCTTCTTCTACTTTTTCCACTTGTTTCTCTAATATGTCTTCCCTACTTTAGGGTTGTTAGTTAGCTCTCCTATAGGGCACACTAGGGTCCCTCTATAGTTTGTTTAGGCGTGACTTAATATACTTTATAATACTAGAGTTGCGCTCCTTTTACACCCTTTACATTATAGCAGCTTCAATATATAATTATAGGGGGGGGATATTAGCTTCCTTCTTAAGCAGTGCTGTGGCCGTTCGCTTATACCCGCCTATTATACTCCAGAGGCAAGCTATTTGGACTTTTTAGAGTGGTTTAAGGAGTGGTTTAGAGGGGCCTTTCTTGGTTTCTCCTATAGCCCAAACACTGGAACTATACGTTATGGTTGGCCGGACAACTGCTGTATATAGTAGGCGTGACCTCTGGAAGCATGGGCCCCATGTAGAATTAGCAATTCTGGACATTGCGATGTACTGCGCTTGGCCCTTATGGGCCGCTTGTAACGCATATACGCTCCACCGGAGCTTACTATCTACCCATACTCCTAGTACCCTTAGGCCTTGAACTGGTTGGCCCCTAAAGCCTTGGATATGGATTGTATGCTAGAGATTTGCAGATTAGTTGCGTTTTCTTATAAAATGGATTAGCTGGTATTTCTCTGGTGAGAATTGGACTCCGTGTCGTCTTGCCTATTCTATATAGGTGTTATGGGCTTTCTCTAGTATTCTGCAGTTCTATATGTTTTTAATATTTAGAAAGCAAGGACAAGTAGATTAAGATATTATTAATATATACAGTAATAAATACATTAAGGAATTTATAAAGCGTATTGTTAATATATTACTAAAACATACTAGGACTGTTTTTTACGCCAAATAGCATTACTAGGTATTTAATGAGTCCCCATTATATACAAAAAGCTATATACTTCTTATCTCCTTTACGTATATGGGTTTTATTAAAGGCAGTAATTATATTAAGCTTTATAAAGTACTGTGCCTTTACTAAATAGTTAAGCGTCTCTTAAATTAGGGGAATTGGATATTAGTTTTAAATTATAATTGCGTTTAGAGCTTAATAATTAACACAGAATCTTAAGCCTCCTCCTAGCTTTTTAATAAATAGTATAGGTAAGGTAAATAGGGATTAACTAGGACTATTACAGAGGGGCTTACAGCTCGGCGTGGTTATAGAAAAGACTTAGCGTGGTTAGAAAGTTTAACGTGGTTAGAACTTGCAAACCAGCTTCATAACCACGATTAGCTTGAGACTATGCTGAGCCTACGTATATGCAATGCACATGCAATTTAAATAAAATAGAAAATGTAAAGCCGTTTATCCTCAAATCATAAATATCCTAGTTTATGGCAGTGTATATGCCGCGCATATGCGCTAAACAATGGCCATATAAGGTAATGGTAGTTAGTTATCAAAATATGGCCCATGCACACGCGTAGCATATTCACAACAATAGTTACACTATAACTTCTTCTCTATAACATTATAGCGTATGCCATGAGTATGTACAGTATAATATAGGCATAGGTCTTACATATGCTGATAGAAAGAATAAGGCGAATTTCCATTACTAATTTAACTATCGCATACGCCGTGTATACGCTCACTATAAGCAATCTGACAATCGCAGACTTCGATAACCCGTAGGTGGCCTCCGCCGCCAACCCTTCTGCCTTTGGCTATTACTATGGTAAGTATATGCAGAGTATATGTATACACCATACTTATAAAGCCTTATAGGTCCAATTCTAAATCCTAATCCCGGTTAGGTGACTCCTGGTTAGTTATAGGATTGCATATACATGGTATATACTTACAATAACTATAGCGCGCGCTGCAGCAGCTCTCGCTGGAGGAAGATGTGAGTATATATAGAGCTGTATATCCGGTGTATATGCTAACTGTATATAGCCCCAACCGTTTCGGTCTAAGATAACGCGAGTATATACGGCTCTATATACTGCGTAGGTATATGCTAAGCGTATACCAGATCTACCTAATGCCGCCTCTATACTCTCCTCGGTTAATACTATAGTGTATATTACTTATCCACACCCTATGCGTAGTATATGCTAAGCCAAAGTTTAGGTGTGATATTGCAGTTAATGGTATATAGATGTGCGGCTGTGTCTTCACCGCTTAGCTAAGTGTATGTTTTGCATATACGCAGCGCCTGCGGCTCTACTGATATGGCTATAGTATCGCCGGCATGTCCGTAATAAGCACAGCGGTGCTTGTATGTACTACTATGTTATTGTAGCAGCTCGGCATATGCTTACTATATGTAGTGACTAACCCGACCACTAATAACATATTAGTTGGAGAGCTGGTCGTAGGTGAGAAGTATATACTATATATATGCAGCGTATATGCGAGGCTAATGTATTATAGTTCCCTAAAGCTGTTTATTCTCTCTAGTAGCTGGCGGGATGCGAGATACCTATATAAGCCTAGGTATGTCTATGCCTATATATCGCATATGCGTCGCTAATAGTGTTTATAGTTATAGCCCCTTGGGTTCTAGGATCTTAGAGTATATAAATGCCTGCACACTCTTTATATATATCCACCCTATACTGTGTATACGCTTAGCCTGAGCTAATTAAATATAGTGCCTAGGACTAGGGGTTTGCTACCTAATTTAACAGGCAATTCTATTATAAGGTAAGAGCACTAGTGTTGCTTCTATATATGCGCACTATACCCCAATATATATATTTATTTATCTATATACTTATTCCCCTTAAGTTTGATTTTAGACCTAAAGGCACTTATAGGCCTAAGGGTAGCGTGTGTGAGGAATAAGCACGGCTACTACTAGGGATACTGCCCGATTCTAAAACTAACGCTTAACTCTATGTTTAGGAGACTGGGAAAGTTTGATTTGGCGTATCCCCTATATATATATTACTAAAACTACTACTTGGTTATATTGCTAGCTTATACGCGCATACCCTACGTATATGCAAACCCCTAATGTCTTCTACTAACCATAGGTTAACACGCGCTTATACTAGGTGTATGCTAATATAAGGGAAATAGCGTGTTAGCCCTACCACTCCCTCTACCGGCTTAAAGTGTAAGGTTAGTATTTTACCTATATATGTTTAGCATATGCTAACCATATGCGTAGCGCGGCCTGACCCCCCTAAACGACTGCAAGGAGTCCCCTTTACTGTCTACACGCCGCTAGAGCGGTAGGTTTGCTTTGCATATGTCCTATATATATACTACTAATATTTAGTACAGGGAGCAGAAAAACAATAGGCCGCTGCTGTGGTGGTAGTAAGAGCTTTAGTAAGTTTAGTTTATTCTATTGCGTATATTATACTTATGCTCTATATAAGCTACTTCTACTGTGGGTGGAACCTGCCGCTTGTTCTGCATTACTGGTTAAGTCTTAGCATATGCTGGGCCTGCACACTGTATACGCAATGTGCAATATACATAGTTGGAGTTTAGGCGGAGTTTAGTGGATGGATAGGCTAGGTATATACCTAATATAGGGCGCGGGGCTATAGGCCCATATCAATTAATTCTTTATTTATGGTGATGGAACTCTATAATACTTGCTTTGTGTATACCGTGCATATACGCCCTATATGCTAATACCATACTCCTGCGCCTACTTCTTAAGCTCTGCTAGCTCCTTTGCTTTATTATATACATCTTTAGCCTGTTTTAATTTATTAATTTGTCGCTCTATATTTTCTATACGGAGTATATATGCCTCCTTCTCTATCTCCTCCGTAGATAAGTTAGACTTATGCCTTTTACCCGCAGTCTGGGGCGTTTAACTTTAAGATAGTAGGGGCAATATCTGCGCTATATATACTGTGGATATGCGCGACGTATCTAATACTAATGTAATATTATTATCTGCTTTACTTATCTGCGACATAGTCTGCCCACTAAATATAGTAGGTAATTCTATATCAGGTATATACTGTAGATTAGGCTTAGGGGTGTTAAATAGGTTCTAAGAATTCTAAGGAAGATTTAGTTTAGGATTTTTAGCTTATTGCTTAGCTGCTTTCCGCTATTTCTAGGCTGCTTAAGCTTAGCATCTACTTTGCATTTACAGTGTATATATATACTTTGTTTTTGTAGCTGTACTGCTATCCGCTTTGAGTTACTATGATTTCTCTATGTATTATCTATTCCTGTCTCTTTATATAGCTCTTGTAGGTTGAACATTTCTTATATATAGAGTTTGAGCCTATACTAAAATGTTAGAATATGCGGTGTATATACAGAGCGTATACATTTACCGTAGTACTGTAGTAAGCATGCATAAGTTTCAACCAGTAAAGTTATTATTTTAAAAGTGACTACTTTTACTAATTCTAGTATGCTTTCGTGTATATACCCACCACTTATAAGGGACCTTTGACTTTTCCTTTATAAGCCCGGCTAGTATCCATGTTTTCTTCTTGTTGTTTATCCAAGACGTAAGCTCCGGATGTAGTATATATATACTTTATATACGCTCTATTAGTTTCTGCTCCGTCTCCGCTTCCTATATCTGCTCTATAATATATCTTACTTTATAGGTTAGAAAGCGCTTTGCAAAGTTTTGTTTAATATATACTTGGCAGAATATAAGTATATGCTAAAGGTGTTCATCCTATTTATGGGATGGGTTAATTATATATAGGTAATCCCCAAAGCCTATATATTATTAGCATATGCTAGGTATATACGTAGCGTATACTTACCACCAGCTTGTTTCTTATATATATTAACTATAGCTGTGCGAAGTCCGGTTCCATGAATATATACAAATTGTATAGATAATTGGGCAGTATTACTTAAAACCTTAAATACTAGCTAAAATATCTTTGCGTATATAGCACGTGTTTCTAAGTTCAGAAATGCGTATACCTATACCTTAATTCCTGTTATAGGTATTAGCCTATGCATAGCATATGCATAGCATAGGGCATGCATACGTTTGGAATTCTTATCCTATCCCGCAATTAAGAATAAATTTGTTTTACCTTAAACCATTTTAAATAATAAGTCCATTTCGATATATATTATATGTTGGAATGCCTTAGCTTGCGCGTATATACAGTATATAATAAGGAAATGCTTGTTATTAAAGTTATAAATTGCCTGAATCCATTACTCTATGTTCTCTTTATATTGGTTAATAGAGAACTTGTATAGCATACCTGCTACGCTTAGGCTCTGTATATACTTAGCGTGTGTTTAACCTATACTTACCTACATATGCCGTCCCCTCTAGGAATTGTAGCATCCTTTCCTTTTAAATTAGAGCAGTAATTCGATCCTTAATATTAAGACTACTATGCACTGCACGTAGTATCTGCGCCCTATACTTCTTACATAGAGTATAATACTGTGGAGATAGGATGAATCGACCTATGCCATAGTAAGTAGTTTTATTCGTATATACTGTGCATATACGGGGTATATGTATAGTAAGGCTTAGGACTTCCACCTACCTTATTGCTTTAACTACATTATTAGCAAGGTTAATTGGTAGCTTTGTTGGGTATAGTGGATAATATATATAAGAATTCCGTGTAATAAGGCAAATATAAGGATACTGTGCTATATTAACAGGAATATAGCAATCTAACTGTGTACTACATATTCGGCTTACTACCCTACCTTGGCCTTGCGGATGGTTAAACCCTAATAGGCTTAGCATATGCGTAGCGTATATATAGTGTATACATTACCTACCACAATTTTTTCGCTTTAACGTTGAATGTCTAATATAGGTATATTCTTTTTTAAGTTCCTGAACCCCATATTTAACAAGTAGACGTAGGTATTAAATATCTACCCTAGCAATTGTTGATAATAAAGGCCAAGCAGTATACTATGGTTTAGTATCACTGCTGCTAGAATAACCGATGAACATCATCTTTATATAATAAGCATATATTACGCATACGCTGGCCATATGCGTACTCTATGTTAAGAAAACATCGTTAGTCTGCTTTCACTATATACACGTTCTTGTGTACTAGAATAGGTACACTGCCGCCATAATTATAGAATACCGTTATAGTAGCTGTATATTATAAGTATTTACCTAATATATATAGATAATGCTTACTTCTCTGTACTTTACTTAAGCTTTTTATTAACCTCTACTGCTTGGTGTGGACAACTGCTACGCTTTTAGAGGTTGTTAATTGATTCAAGCTTAACCCTATTATATGTGGGGCATATATGGAGGACATCCTTGTAAGCGTGCTCGCAGTGTTTAATGCCGCTATATTTAAACGCTTAATAAAATGCTTTTCTACTTTCCTAATTATTGTTTTCTCCAAGGAGTTATAGTTGTGTAACTTTAGGGTCACCGGTTTTATAAAACGAAAATTAAATCTACTAGAGGTATAAGTATAGCATATACCTAGTATGTGTATTGCATACCTTTAATATATACTGCTTAATAACCTCGCGTACTGTTTCTTTATCTGCATCTATAGATAGCAGAGGTGTTGCTTTATAGATAAAGTGTGTAATTCCTTCTTTTCTAGTTGCTAGATATTCTGGTATTATAATATAGTCTATTGCCTCTTAGACAATAACTTAGTGCTTGCCGTTGGAGCTAATAAGTGCTCTATAGTCTTAGAGTGTGCTCTGGATATTCTTAGTATATATATGGCCTATATATAGTGTTATACGTAGTCTTACCTTAGAGAGACCTATATGAAATAGAAACCGCTGTTATATACTATCTTAATTCTTACCCTCCTCGCCCTCCCTACCCTCCTTATCTTTGATACTCTCTCTACTGATTATATCATCTTGAGAACTATTGTCTTTGTGTTTGATGTTAGGTACGCTCTGGTATACCTGCGTATCCTTAGCATATGCCTAGCATATAATTGTGCATACTGACTTATAGACCGTTTAGCCACCCTACTATACTCTTGTTTACTTTAGTATAGTTTTCACTTGTTATTGGTATAGTAAGGCATATATAAATGCGGTTGTATATATGTAGGTATAGATGTATGTATATATCTGTGTCTATGTCTCTAGGTGTATGTGGAGCATATACTCTCGACATTTTGGTTTGTGTGTTCGCTTAAGTTAAATGTGGCTACCGATGCGCGTTCTGTATAGGTAAAAGTGTAGTACCGCTGACCTTTTTCCGGGGGCTCTATTGGTAACCACGCTCAGCTTTCGCCGACCCCTATCGGTGACCACGTTCAACGTGTCTGAGACCACGATCAGCTGCGACCCGTGCGTGGTTGATACAAAGACATTGGATGAAGAAGAAGAGTCTTCGTGTGCCAGGTACGGGTATAAATAGGGGCTGTAGGGGAACGTGCGTAGGTGTCTCGGGACGAACGTGAGCACGGGTCAAGAATGTCAAAGACGCGCAGAGACGTGAGAACGAGTGAGTCCCGTGACAAGGACGAATAAATCCTTTTTCTAGATGCTTGTTAAGGTATTATCGCATTATAAGCAGTTCTTCTTATAATATACCGTATAGCGGACTAAATTTTGGTATTATACTAGGCTTAAGTTCTATTTTAAAATCGTGCTTCTCTTAGTGTGGGGCTAGTTAGTCTATAAATTGTTTTTTAAACTTATTAATTAGGTTATAGTACTCTTTAGGTATAAAAGGTTAAGGATTAGGATACTATTTTAGTTCCAGTGCTTTCTTAATATCTTCTATAGTTATAGTAAAGATTTTATAATCTTGTCTTTTTGCTAATAAGATAAAAGTCGCGGCCTATATTATATAAATTTTAAGAGGTTTTAACGTAATATCTTCGCATTCTTTACCATAATTGGCAGTTGTAGATTTAGTATATTGGCTTAAGGTTTATAGCAAGGGTAACTTATATTATATTAAATTTAAATAGTTATATACATGTTTATAGTACAAATAGTTTTTTAAGTAATAACTTTGGTAATAGGTTATATGGAACTTTAGTATTTCTTTAACCTAGCTAATTAAGGGATTATGTCGTTTTAGCTATCCGTGTCTAAGTATGACTTTATATTGCTTTAAGGGTATTATAAATAGGGAGATGTGTTTAAGGTATTTGCCTATCCGCATTTTTACTAGGGCGTAGTGTGTTATTTTACTATATATTAAGGGTTTACTATTAAAGCCTCGTAGGCCTTAGGGCTCGTTAAGTTTCTTTAAATTTAGGCGTTAAGTTTTTGTATAGTTTGTGTCAATAAAGCCTATGCTAGTAGCTCCGCTGTCTATTAGAATTTATACTTCCTTCCATTTTCTAAGTGTTTAAATTTCGCCAAGTATATTAAGGGAGTTGTGTTATGTATTAGCGCTAGAAGAGCCTAGACACTTATACTCTTCCACTTTTTATCCTAAGGCGCGACTTGGCCTTAGGATAATTTATTTTCTAAGTTAACTAAGGGCAAGGTGCTTTGTAGTGTCTAAGTACAATTTATAGATTGGGTATAATTTAAGGAATAAGTACGGCTTAAAGAACGGGTATAATTTAAGGATTAGGTACGACTTAAGGATTAAAAGAAATTACGGCGGACTTTTTTAAAAGGGTGAGTTCGGTAATGCTTTTAAATATATCCTTTTTTACCGCATCTAAAGCATTCTCTATTTATAGCTTAAGTTCTTTATTTATCAGTTCCTAAGGGTATATAGGATTAAGCAGCATTAAGGTCTATAGGGTCGTATATAGGGCTTTTGGGTTTTAGAAACGGATCACGCTTTAGGGTATATACTAGTTTTGTGGAGTCTTAAACATAAGGTATAGTTAACTTTAGAAAATAAGTCTGTTTATTATATTAAAGGTCCTCGTTAGTTCATTAATATATTATAGCAAATTTGGATAGGTTTTTCGGCAGTTCCTTACCTACTAATTAGGCTCTAATTTTATCTAAAATAGCTTATTAAAGGGCAGTAACTCTAGCGACTTTATTCCAATCTAGCTCGCTAATAAGACCTAAAAATTCTAAAAAGAAGCTGGTGAAGTCTCGGTTCCGTTATTATAGGTTTTTAAGTTTAGTAACGGCTATATATTCACGGCTAATATTATTATATATTCGTTCTAGTAGAGAGATAAAGGTTTTAAAATTAATAAAAGTACTATTGCGGAAGAATAGATCTATAGTTTATATAGTATCTTTACTTAATTAGGATATTCTATAGCTAACCTTACTAGCTTTAGTGGGGTATTAATTATAGTTTATTAAGAGTTTAAGATAGAGCTTAGTTATAAAGGGATGTAGGTTATTTCGGTTTCTATTAAATATTAAAGGATTAGGGAGCTTTTTAGATTTTGTAATAGGTACTTGGTTCGTTATATATACAAGTTAAGCTACTATTACCGGTTCTATATTCTTATTTAATAGGCCAGGTTTAGATACTATTATATTAATCTTGTTTATAGGTATCGTTATTAGGGTCTATAATATAAATGCCTTAATATTACAGAGTTCTTTATAAAGTGCTTCTATTAATTACCAGTGCTAGGGTTTTAGTGCAGCCTATTGCTGAGCTAAGGCGTCTATAAAGGACTATTGTATTATGGTTAACTGTTCCCTAACTAGGGTTATAATACTTATAGTTATTAAAAGGGATTTAGGTTTGTTTGCTATTTTAATAATAGTTATTTTAACGCAATGTAATATAAGGGCGTAAAGAGGCTTTGGGGAAGATTTAAAGGAATAATATAAATTCTATCTAATCTAAGGGTATATAGCTCTTGCTAAATATAAGACGTTGCATAAAGAAGAGAAAGGAATATAGGAAACTTATAACTAAATATTTGGGGTCTTGGCAGTAGACGCATGGGCATAAGTGTAACAGTTCACCAGCACTACGCTGAGACACAAGATCGTCGCCTGAGGCTCCGAGACATGATCGACCCTACCCTTGTATGTCTCGGATACGGTCAAATATTGAGTCATAGATTACGGAGTTCCGGGTCTACTTTCATGTATTTAGTTCACTTGATTTCCATAGATTTACAATGAAGTTGCTCAGTCAATTCTCCCACACTTGCACTGTTACAATAAGCCCATGCGGATTTTAATAGGTTTCAACTAAATTCCATTATATTAATGGAATTTGGTGGAATTCGATTAAGAGTAGAATTTAGTAGAATTTAATCGAGTCGGCGGAATTTGGCAGAATTTGGCAGAATTTGATTAAAGCGTCGGAATTTATCTGTCGAGTGTTTCACCAAGACATTCCTACTGTAACTAGGCTAGTCCCGTTACACTAGCCTATAATTAGATATAGATAAATGCAAGTTCTATAAAACGGAAGTTTTATACCTTAAACTAATTATTTCTATAGATAGTATATAAATGGACGTAAAGAAGATTAAAGTAATTATAAACTAGTAAAAACCTAAGAATATTAAGGACGTAAAAGCCTTTATAGGATTTGCTAATTTCTACTAACAGTTTATTAATAACTTCTCCGCCCTGGTTTTACCCCTTATAGCTCTAACCTAAAAGGACAAAGCCTTTATCTTTAATATGGAATGTAAAAAGGCCTTTGCCTATCTAAAAGTTATATTTACTACTATACCTATACTCTAATACTTTAACCCAAACTAAAAGAGTATTATAGAAGCTAACTTATCCAACTATATTACTAAAAGCATTCTGTCTTAGTATAATAAGGAAGGAGTACTGTACCCTATAGTATACTTCTTAAAATAACTAAGTCTAGCTAAATATAACTATAAAATCCACAATAAGGAATTATTGGCTATTATTAAATGTTTTAAATAATAGTAACCTAAACTAGAAGGCGCTGGATTTCTAATTAAGGTCCTTAGCAACTATAAGAATCTACAGTACTTTATAACCACAAAATAGCTAAGTTACTATTAAGCCCACTAGTTAGAATATCTATCTTATTTCCAATTCTTAAATTATATACTGCTTAGGCGTTTAAGGTTAAAAATCTAATACCCTAACCTAATATTTATAAGATATACTAGTATAGAAAGAAGTGTATACCTACTATAATTAAACCCTACTTCGCCCTAAATTATTTAATCCCCTAGCTAAAGACCTTATAGTACACGTCCTTAAAATAACTAATTAATTAATTAAATAGATTATAATTAACGAATACCTAAATAATGAGTTTATCTAAAAGACACTTAGGCTAATTTAAGATGGCGTTAAACGCTTTAAAAGGATCTCTTTAAGTGAGTATAAAGCTTATAAAGACCGTTTATACTACTAAAACTGCCTAGTTATACCTAACTATAACAAGCTTAAGCTTAAGCTTCTCAAATATATATATAACCTACTAGTAGCTAGTCACCTAGGCTAAGGAAAATCCCTAAAACTACTCTAACGGGAGTACTACTAGCTAAATATATATAATATAATATAAAGGTATATCTTTAGCTACTATACCTACTAATAAGCTAAAGCTTTATATAAGATATATAACAGCTTTCTAAAGCTACTACCTATTCCGGACTAAAGATAAAAGGATATCTTAATTAACTTTATTATTAAGCTCCCCATAAGTAAAGGCTATATAAACATTATAGTAGTTATAGACCAACTATCTAAAATAAGACACTTAATCGCCTGTCCTAATATATTAACGCTTACTATTGCCTAACTGCTCCTAGATTATATATAGAAACTCTATAGATTTCCTAAAATAATTATCTCTAATAAAAGTAGCTAGTTTATCTCTATATTTTAAAAATAACTAACTACCTAACTCTATATTAAAGCACTATTGTCTATAGCATACTACCTAAAAATAGATAGTTAAATAAAATATGCAAATGCTATAATAGAACAATATATTTAGATATACACGTCATATTTATAGGACAACTAGATAGACTGGCTTACATTTACTAAGTTTACTATAAATAACTCTGTTTTGGAAACTATAAAGGTCTCCCTATTCCTAGCTAACTATAGCTGGCATTCACAAATAGGTTTTAAACCCTTTAGTAATGTTCTTCGCCATACCTATTATGCCTTATAAGTTATAGAAGCAAATAAATTTAAAAAGAAGATAGAAGAACTATAAGAGTTCCTTACTAATAAAATAATATAGGCCTAATCTGTCTATAAAGCCGCAGTAAATAAGAATTAAACCCTAGTACTAGCCTACTAAATTAGTAACTTTATCTAGCTAGATATAAGAAATCTAAACACAAAACAACCTACTAAGAAACTTAATTAAAAGAACGCTAGCCCTTATAAGGTTAAAAGAGTTGTCTCTCCTTAAGCCTACTAACTAAAGCTCCCTAATACGGTTAAAATCCACCCTATATTCCATATATTAGTCCTCTGCCCTACTACCCCTATATTAAATACCCTGCCTAAACAGATCTAAAACCCTCCCCTACTAGTTAAAGTGGATAGTAAGGATAAGTACCTTATTAAAAGAGTTAATAATATTAAGTATAATAAACGGAAACGTAAATATATATACCTTACGAAATAGAGAGGCTTTACTAAGCCCTTATAGGAACCTATTAACTCTATAGGACTTATATAAGCCGCAAAAGACTTTTATAAACTCCACCTAGAACTACCATAGCCCTATCTCGCAGAAGCTCGAGTTTAAAGGGGGGGTACTGTTATGGGATACCTTTGTGACACCTTATATACATCTACCTATTTCTACTAACGCAGCAAGAAAAGATTAACTATAAGGTAACAATCTAATGGCAATCTACTGGCAATCTATAGCAATCTAATAGCAATCTGCTGTATTCTGCTATATTCTACCAAGTCTACTAAATCCTGCCAAGTTCTGCTAGGACCGCTCCTTAAATCCTATTTTACTCTATATATATATTAACCAAGCAACCAAACTAATAATATATACCGTTTCTTCCCATTTCCTTACTTTCTCTCCTTACGCAACGTCTTAACTTTATTATACAGTTTATGTATATAGCTTAATAATATCTACTTTGCTATATATTATTGTCGCTTATACTCACCCTATGACACCTAGCTCTCTTTAAGCGTCTATTACGTGCTAAGGCTCTTCCTCTTTATAAACCTTTAGTAGTATTAGAGTAATCCTTAATAGCTTACTCTGCAAAGTCTGCATTAAAGGTACTCCCTTTTATAGTAGTATTAGCTTTCTTTAAGAGTATTCTAAGTCCTTCTTATAGCTCCTTTGCTACTCTATAGTATTTAGAAGATCTTAACTTCTAAGGGTTATTTAACTTAGTAGTATACTTTATATAGTAGGCGTTACTAAAAGGTTAAATAACTTCTACTAAATCTTAAAGCTAGATTCTATCTAACATTTAAGTGATCTTATACTTCTCTCCTAGTACTATTATATATTTCCATTAATCTAACCACTAATTTAATTTTAATAAGTGTTTAAACCCCTTAAGGGCTTCCGTGTACTAGTATTATACCTTTTTCCTAATAAATAATAAGGTAGGTTTTATATTCTCCTTTAACTATAAGGAAAGGGTTAAGTAGTAGCTTCTTTTAAATTAATACTGTAGATATAATCTATATACAGATCTATTAAAGATAATCTTCCTATCTTAGGAAATACTTTATATCCTAGTTATAGTATTATCTACTATTCTTATACGCTTTCTATTAATTCGTTAAGAGCTATATATATAAGGTTGCATTCTTATTAAAATCTATAACTTTTGGATAGGCTGGTTCATATAGTAGGCCTTATTAAGATACTATATTATCTAGGTCAACATAGGCCTAAATTTGCTAATCCACAAGGGCTTGGAGTTGCTATAGCCATTATTCCCAGTCTTCTAGCTTATTAAGGATAATTATAGTCAACAAACTTATTAGTGGAGTCATTTAACTAATAGGCAAAGGAGGAATTAAGATGGTATTTTGTCGTTAAAATCGTCCTTATTGTCAGGATCGTCCTTATCATCAGGATCGTCCTGTGACGATTAAGGTGGAATCTCATGGAATCTTATAGAATCTCGTGGAACCTCGTCCTGTGACAATTGAGGTAGGATTTCTGTTAGAGTCTGACGATGAGGTAGAATTTCTTTAAATGATTGAGTAATAGCTGAATAGCTTCTTAAGTCGGCGGACCGGGCTTATAACTGTCAGATAGTTTATATAGAGCTGTTCATTGATGAAATGGGTTGATTGATTGATGATCCTAACTTGATGGTTGATTGACCTTGTCTTGGTCCTCCGTCATTTTGCAGCAAGCCCTCCCTATTGGGTAGGTGGGATGGAATAACCCCGGCCGTGCTCCTAGGAATCCGTCGGATCAAACCTGTCGGATCGCCCTCCGACTTCAAACTCTCAAAACGCCCTCCCCCCAGACCCTCTTTAAAGCCGAGGCATGGGCTGTTTGCCCCACATTCTAAGACGTAGGTGGAACTTCTTTAATCCTCAGTAGCTATCTTGCTCCACGTGATTACCCAAGAAAGTTGCTAATTAGCTAGGCTGATACAGGAGTGAATATCAGTAAATCCTGGGCTATTATAAGTAGAACCACTTCAAGCGCGTATTGCAAAAGGCAACTTGCATCAAAGAGCATATAAGAATGAAACCCCATTGAGACATTCAGCACCAGCGCAATGGAATCCTTCGTAGAATCTTCGAAAAACCTCCGCATCGGCGTCGATGTAGGCGGGTAAATACTAACTTCTCTCCCATTTGTTTGTGTCCCGTTCTTTAATAACGTTTTAAAACATAGAACAAACACTGACGGGGTAATCCTCGACCCACTCCGGGCATCAGAGGTAGACAAAAGCATCATAGCCTGGTAAGTAACATACATTCCAAAGATGAGAATCACAGTTATGTTAATTCCATTGAATAGGCACAAAGAGCCTACAACGGCGAATCCAAGCTTAGGAATAAACAACGCCATTATGTCTATGTTTAAAACTTCAAATGTCAATCCTGAGGACGTAGCAAGTGTGACTATTGGGACTACTGTAAGCACATAAATTGCCCTCGTGTCTTCATCTGAACTCGAATATCAGTTAGAAATATGTGTTTGCAATGAAGCTCTTCGGGGTTTCTGCGTATTCCTTCACGTGACATGGGTTCACCATCCAGTTGTCTCCTGCTATCAAAAAGGACGTTCTAATTAGGCCAAGCACTTCGTCAACGCAGTTGTGGAGCGTGACGCTGCCCGTCTTGCCCGTGTGGCAGTATTACGTCTCTGTAGCACTTTCTCCAAACATGCGCCTCCATGCGTAGACTGGCCATCCGACATGCGATCTCTGATTCTTGGGCACTACACACTTATCAAAGGTGGGCTAGAAGTGGACGGCAGCTTAGTCTCAGAGATCGACGAGGCAGGTATCCGGATGCAATGTACCGTGATCAAAGAAAAAGGCATCAAGAGTATTGTCATCAACGGTGTTTTCAGCCCTATAGACGTCGTTTACAAGCAAGAAGAGCGCGCGGCAGAGATTGTAGCAGCGGAGATTCCGTATGCGGAGATTGTGCTTTCTAAGGATGTGGCGAATTTGGGGTTTCTGGAGCGAGAGAACGCTGCGATTTTGAACGCATCTATCCTGTCTTTTGCGAGGAAGACGATCAAGAGCTTCCAAGATCCAATCAAGAGATTAGGCCTGAAATGCCCAGTTTTCATTGCGCAGAATGATGGGACTATACTGTCCGGGGATATGGCAGCTAGATTACCAATCAGGACGTTCTCGAGTGGGCCAACTAATAGCATGAGAGGAGCAGCATTTTTGGTTGGCAGTGAGGTTAAAGAAGCTATGATGGTAGTGGATATTGGTGAACACTCACTGTTTCGGTTTTAAAGAGCACATATTAACAAGAATACCACAGGCGGGACTACAACCGATGTTGGGTTGCTTTTAGCTAATGGATTTCCCCGTCAGCAGGCTGCCTATAGTGAGCTCTCAGGAGTACGAATGAACTTTCCTTGCCCCGATGTCAAGAGGTAGTTAAATACTCAGGCTTAAAATGAAGTAGGGCTTATATTTTTCTAGTATCGGTCTCGGCGGTGGTTCTATCGTTCGCAAATATCCAGGCAAAACGACCGTAGGACCCGACAGTGTTGGATACAAGCTTCTCGAAAATGCTCTGGTCTTTGGAGGAGACATTGCTACAGCGACTGACTTCACAGTTGCTGGAAATCCGGACATAGATATCGGAGATGCTCACTTTGTGAAGGGCGTTGTAACACAAAAGGACGTTGCAGAATATAAAGCGACAGTGAAGAGGATGCTCGAGAGGGTCGTTGACAGAATGAAAATATCCCCCGAAGATCTAGTAGTGTTGCTAGTAGGAGGTGGGGCTGTGATTGCTCCAGATGAATTGGAAGGGGCCAGTCGAGTTATGAAGCCGAAATGGTCAAGCGTAGCTAACGCAATTGGAGCGGCTATGGCTAGAGTCGGTGCCGTCATTGATACCGTCAAATCCACGGAGACCAAAAGCACTAAGGAGTTACTTATTGAGATCTCAGAGAATGCTATTAAGAAAGCAGTCCAGGCCGGTGCCTCTAAAGACACAGTAGAGATCGTGGAAATTGAAACCCTACCACTTCAGGTATGCTGATAGTTATATAATTTGGTACATGCTAGTAGCTAAGGATATTCACATCAGTACATCGCAAATAAGTCCCGGCTCATTGTACGAGCAGCGGGAGACTTCGATTTTTCACGGGCAAGAGAATTTTCCATCTTAGACTTGCCAGATACTGTAGACGAACCGAAGAACGAGATGAGCGAGTACGAAAGGCCCACAACTAAGCCAACTGACACTAGAGAGACCAATAATACGCAGGAGCCGAAGATGGAGCAAGTAGATATACTCACATACAAGCCTATAGTCAAGGAGAGAGTGTGGTACGTTTCGGAAACGGATCTTGAATGGATTACCATCGGATGTTATATCCTTGGTACAGGAGGTGGAGGAAGTCCATATTCGAGCATGCTGCGTATGCGGAGCATCTTACGAGCAGGAGGCGTTGTTAAGGTAATCAATCCTTACGACCTTAAAGACAACGATCTTGTTGGGTGCGGAGGTGGTGCTGGGTCTCCAACTGTTGGCATAGAGAAGTTACAAGGCGATGAGTGAGCAATGCAAGCCGTATGTTCCCAAATATTATTGTCTGACATATCATACAGAATGATGGAAGCACAGGAGCAGCTATATGAACTGTTCAAGGGCGGAAGAGCTACGGCTATGATTGCATTGGAGATCGGCGGCGGAAATGGTCTGCAGGGAATGATTCTTGGGGCTAGCACAAATATGGATATACCAACTGTTGATGGTGACTGGATGGGGCGGGCTTATCCAACCAAGTGGCAAACCACACCGGTAGTGTTTGGAGAGAGAAAGACTGTTTTTTGCCCAGCTGTGATGTGTGATGGCAACGGAAACGTCGTAGTATGCATACTGCAATATTTGGTTGCGGAGGAGCTGACATTTTATAGTACATGCCAAAAGCTACGAGCGATCTAATGGTGGAAAGAATTTTCAGAGCTGGGCTTTCACATATGGGCTCTCATGTTGGCTGCGCCGAAGCTCCTGTCACAGGTGGTAAGCAATAAGATAAAATTAAATAGCCATCTTAGGACTCGCAATAACAGATTTTTAGCGGAAACAAAAAGATGGATAGTCGAGCACACAATATCTCTCTCTTGGAGGATAGGACGAGCAGTCGCAAAGGCACGAAAGTTTAATCGTATTGACAGTGTGGCAGAGTCCATTATCGACGAAGTTGGGGCAATGAAACCGCCAAGGTCTTATTCAAAGGAAAAATTGTTGGAGTTGAACGGACACTCAGAATGGGGCACATCTATGGAGAGGTCATGATTGAAGGGACCGACATCAGCGATTCCAACTCGGATAATCAAGCAGAATTCTCTGGAAAGATCACGATTCCTTTTAAAAACGAGAACATTGCAGCTTTAAATATAAAAGATAACGGAAGCGAGAATATTTTGGCGATTGTGCCTAATCTCATAACCAGTGCTTTCATCAAACCGGACCCTTATCGACGGTTGTTTAGTTTGATTAATTTAGTCCAATCAAGGTTTGTTTAATATAGATTAAACCAATTAAATAAACTAATTGGACCAAATTAATCGTCTATTAGTTTAATAAATTGCTAGAACAGCCTTCCTACCCTTACTATAAGCTAGTTGCCTTAGGAACTAATCTCTTAGTGGAAATAAAGCTCCGGTAGGATAGTAGAGAGCCAATAGCTATGGGTATCAGAGGCGTCAAAATCCTTCAAGCCTTGTGCAGCCTTCCCACTAAAGACTCTTCTATCCTGCCTCTACAGCCCCTTTCTTTACCGTATTTACCTTAGTTAATTAGGTTTCCTACTTAATACCTTTAGATATATTAATTAGTAATATTTCTAATTAATCTACGCCTTTACTATTTTCTATAGAGGGCAGTTTACACCCAAGGCAGCCGATATATGGCGTAGATAGCTTTATCTTCAGGCCTAAAGATACAGTTGGCTATCATCTTGCTCCATAGCTTAATAGCAAGACCTCTCACAGGCATAAAGCCTAGGTCTAGCAGCATGGCACTCTAGTATAAGATACAAAGCAGCAGCAGTACTGGCTTTGCTGTAAATATAAGCCTATAATCTCTTATATAAAACCTGCTAATAGGAAAGGCTATAAAGTAATCCCTCCTGTAGTTAGATTAGCAGCCTCCACATTGCACGTAATTAGCTATATAGTTAATACCTATAGCTTTAATAGGCAGGGAGAAGAACCCTATAAAGAGGAGGACGTTATTATAACTAAAGGTTTACCTACTTATTAAGTTAAATTCTACTAATACCGTAAATACCTTATTACCTTTATGGTCTTAGATAATATCTCTTTTACTAGAGCCTTATTAGAGCGCCTTATTTGCCTTATTAGCCTGCTTAACCCTATAGCTATAAGCCTACACCCTATATTGCCAGCAACAGTTTCTAAATAGGTAATTAAAGATATAAAGATTATAAGTAAGCGTATTAAACACGCTCTCCATACTGCAACCTCCAATATAAGCCTTATACTTAATATCTGGATATTACCCAACTACATTACATTCCTTAGTATTAAGGCGTATTTTATTAATTAGAATAGGAAGCTATAGAACCTTTTAATTGCCTTCTATATGCTTCTAGGACCTTATACTAGTAAGAATATCGCTTCTATAGTAATTGCTACTATAGAATCCTATAATATTATATCCTATATTATATACACTACTATAGACAATACATTAAATAATAACACTTTTATATAGCACTTCTATAACTATCTAGATAAGGATTAGAAGCTCTTCTGGCTTTAATATAGCTGCTATATAATTAACCTTACAGTAAAGAATAGCCTATATAGTAATATGTATATAAAGGCTTCCTTGTACTCCGTAAAAGAAGCAGCCTCCTAGTATACGCATAGTAATAAAGAAGTAGAGTAGTTTATAGCGGAGATATATACTAAATAAGTAGAAGAGAAGGCTGTTTAAAAGTAATACAAAGCCTAGCGTTAGAAAGGTCCTATTAGCATACTTCGTAACTTAGCAATCCACGCTATAATAATACTATAACATAGGGAGGCCTTCTGCAATACTTAAAGAGCCATAAATAATAATTAAGGCCTTTACCTATACTTAATTATTAAAGAAAACGCTATGAGATGGAATAGTACCTATGAGATAATTAAATGTAGTAGGTAAACTGCCTAGTAGAACACACTAAGACCTTATTTTTACCCTTAAAGGTTAATATAAGGTTTAGCTACAGCTCCCGATTTTAGTGCATAAGAAGGCTAGTTAGTAGGTAAGTTACTAGCTAGTAACTTAGATTAACTTAAATGCGCGCTATATAATTAATAGCCGCTGTTCTGCCTTCTAAAGCTAAGCCTAATTAATTAATTAGGTTTTATAATGAGCCTTAATACTAAGCCTGTTTTTTAGGGATAGATTAAGACCTCGCTAATAGAATCTCTTTTAAATAAGTCTCCGCTTACGCCCTACTATTAATAAGTATATTAGAATATAGAAATTAACCTCTAACTGTAGTATTTCTGGTGATTAACTCCTGCCTAATTACTAGGAGGCTCTGTATAATATTAAGAAGATACTAGAGCCTCTAGCTAAAGCAACCTTTAAACTAGAGTATTGTGGCATTTATAGTAATACTAGCTCTCTTTAGCAGTGGCTTATAAAGCTTAATAGCCTCTTAACCTTTATAGAGAAGTAAAAAGTAAGGCTGGCAGCTGATAAGTATACGAATAAGTATATTATTACTATGGTAGAGCTTATATAGGAGAAACTTGACTACTATTACAGCCTTAGTAATGTAACACTAGCTTACTAAGTAGCTGTTCTTCTCCATTCTAGTAGGAAGTTTCGGTAGTTTAAGACGCATTAGGCTTTAAGGCCTAAATGGCAAGAAGCTGTTAAGGACGACTTTAAAGAATTTGCTTATGCTTTACTTAAGAGCAGGCCTCCTATACTAAAGGTAATGGCTATACGCAGCTCGCCACGCAAGCGGAAGCCTTATACTAAGTATTAGCCCGAAGACAGTAATTCTGATTAGGGTAAGGAGGCAAGAGATCCTATTGCTAAGGAGATTAATTGCTATCTTAATAGCCTAGTTGTAAAGAGGCTGGTAAGGAGCAATAGAATAAAGATTAATATTAATGTAATTAACTGGTGGTTTAACCGTCGTAATAAGTATCCTATACTTAGTTTAATAGCTCTTAATCTTGCTACAGTGCCGCTAGAAAGTAGCGACCTGGAGCGCAAGTTCAGCAACGCTTTTAATATCTTTATAGATAAGCGTAATAGCCTTAAGCCTAACACAATTAAGGCGCTTATGCTATTAAAATTAGGCCTACGTGAAGGTTTACAGCTGTAGGCTTGTAGCTAGAGTAATATAAGCAATTAATTGTTAAACCAGATTAATCGGGTTTAGTTTAATTAATAGTTATTAAACTAAACAAACTCAGTTTGATATCAATCAAACGTCTGATAAGATGGTTTAAACCGTTTGGGTTTAGTTTGATGAAAGCATGCTTATAACTGTCATTGACGCGTAAAACGGTGAGGCAGTTGGAACACTAGAATATCGCTATGGGTTACTGGTAATTGTTCTTGGGATCACAGCGTCGGAAAGATGGACATTAACAGCTCACGGAATTGAAATTGGAGGTCCCAAAGCCTTCGGACTCAATTATACGGAATATAAGCCGTTAGGAAAATTCGTTAAGCCGAAAGCATAATTGGCGAATATTCTGATGACGCACCTGCTCTATAAATATCCCATATGATTTGTGGGGAAATATAGGAAGTTTTTGCTCTATAATTACACAGAGAGCTGGTACAAAGCTCAAAAATATTTTGGGGCTACAAATTAAGCGTTCGAAAGCCGAGCCCGTGCAGAACCTCTATATCGCTGGGGATAGATAGAAATAGAAATAAAGGAAGTCCTTTAAAGTAGTAGGTAGAAACAAAGACCAGTGGATATACAACATAATCTAGCATCAGTGATCTAATTGGACTGGGGTCCATTTGGAGCTCCAGTGTGGATTCAAGTTCTATGTGGATTTAGATTAAGCCTTCTGATTGGTGGATTGGAGTGGATCTTGGTTAATTCAACTCCTGGAGCTCCAGATCTATACTCAATTCGAGCTGCAGCTGAGGAGGAATAGAGCGCTAAGGGGTTAGTGCACAATATAAAGCCAATCGGCAACTCTCTCGACTCTACCACTGACTTATTATCTAATAAGTGGTGTATTATTAGCCATGGAATTTAGGACACCTAGTCATCCTGCCCCTGCTGCTATCGCTTCTGCCGTTACGGGTTTACATCTATACTTAGTGCTATATTTAACTTTTCTACCTTCGCGATAGAACGATTTCTCTTAGTACGCCTACCTCTACTATCTAACGACGTTATCCTTGCCCTAAAATCAATTAATTTAAAAGGAAATAGCAGATGCTGCAGCGGAGGCACCTCAGAGGGAGCCAGTGAGCCGGGGGAGCCAGGTGGGCCGCGTGAGCCAGTGGTTATAGAGTCACGATAGGAGTGCATATGCTGCCTTTAACGACGTGATTGAGGTGGAAGATTACGAAGCTTCTTATATGGGAGCTTTGTAGTTTGGGGTTAATTTAGTACGTTCTTCTTTCCTTACCTTTTTCCTTACCTTTTTCCTTACCTTCTGCCAAGACTTACTATTTATAGTATACATTTAATCTGGAGTCATGTTGGAGTCCTGGAGCTCCACCACCTTTTCAGCATATGGAGTGGATTTGGGGGTCAAATCCACTCCCTCCAATCCAATAAGATCACTGTCTAGCATATCTAACCGTCTACATGAATTGTATGCTGCACCTTTATCAGTGGTGTTATCAGTATTGAATATTGATTGTTGATATTGAATATTGAATATTGAAAGAGAATTTATAAAAGTATATATATAATAGCTATTATTATGGCTGTTACTATAATAAGTATTAGAGATATATACTATATTATACGTAATATAATATAATAAGGCGTATAAAGGTTATAGGGACAATGTAAGGTATCTAGTTTGGACATAAGGTATCTATTTTAGGCAACGTTTGGGCGTGCATTGGGCCTAGGTCTTGGTTGGGCACGGTTCGCACCTTATATTTGTATAGAGGCTTTGTTGGAATTACAAGGTCATAAGGTCACAGCGGAGGTCTCTTGGGGGTCTAATTGATGATAGAGATGACGCAGACGATGAATATTGATTGATTCGTGATGCAGTAGATGCGGTTGATGTCTATCTAGATTGACATGCAGAGCTCGCTCTCGCTTACCTCAGTGGACTCATACTAAGAAATCGATTGCGCTGGCGCGCTGAACTCCTTCGGATATTTGATCGATTTCTTAGTCTGAGGCACTTAGGCGAGATTTGTATGGAAGCACGAGCTTTTT
>Ga0307507_10000234_pt1 | contig 106598 bp, 24 predicted proteins | sample 7_EM_MG_FD_207223 | JGI IMG/M metagenome (GOLD analysis project Ga0307507, IMG submission 207223) | Populus trichocarpa ectomycorrhiza microbial communities from riparian zone in the Pacific Northwest, United States - 7_EM | ecosystem: Host-associated > Plants > Roots > Unclassified | place... | reverse complement strand
TTCCAATTGTGAATAAATCAATATGATTTTGGCCCCATGAAACAGCCGTAGGTGGTGATTCTAGAACACCACCAAGGGACTCCCAACCACCCCATCGTGAACCGTCCCACCATCTATGCCAGCAGGCACTATCGGTGCCAATTGCAAAGATGTCTAGGCGGTTAGGACCCCATGAGGTGGCCATGGGCTGTGATTGTAGAACGCCACCGAGTGACTCCCAACCACCCCACCGTGAACCGTCCCACCACCTGTGCCACAGGGCATGGTCTGTACCTAGGGCAAAAATGTCAAGTCGGTTAGGAGCCCATGAGACCGCCGTCGGTGGAGATAGTAGAATGCCGCCAAGTGACTCCCATCCTCCCCAACGTGTTCCATCCCACCACTTGTGCCACAAGGCGCTGTCGGTTCCAATTGTGAATAAATCAATATGATTTTGGCCCCATGAAACAGCCGTAGGTGGTGATTCTAGAACACCACCAAGGGACTCCCAACCACCCCATCGTGAACCGTCCCACCATCTATGCCAACAGGCACTATCGGTGCCAATTGCAAAGATGTCTAGACGATTGGGGCCCCAGGAGACTGCTGACGGTGGAGAAGTAAGAGTACCGCCAAGTGACTCCCACCGACCGGGAGTGACCCGCTCTAGGAGCAAATGCTTGCTTTCAACCGGTAAAGTGTCTGGGTAGGAGCCCGGTTGGCGTGGCGAGGATGCATCAGGCCGGCCGACTGGCTGTGGGACAGCGGAAACAATACTTGCGCATTGAATGCATGCGAGCAACAAGAAGGTCAAGTAGATCATGGCGATGAAGTTCTAGCGAGTTTTAAATTCAGTCAGAATTATGAGACACATCCAGTTATATAGTGCCTCTGAGGGAGAGTAATAGGGAATTGGAGCGGGTAACATCCTCCCACTGCTTGCCTGTTCTTCAGCTCGAAACCCATGATCATGCCACCGATAATCACATGTCCAATAGAAGAATTGAAATTGTCGGCTAAGCTTCAATTGAGATCATTACCAACAGCGTGGATGTACGTGCTGCGCGGATTAGTCTAAAACTCAGCTGTAAGGCGGGTGTGAACGTGCATGAAGCCATTCCTGAGCAACCCATTCGGCGCTCAATCTTCTCTGCTCAACGCTCGCTGACGCGTTTTACATATAATCCCGGGAGCTCTTTTCATGCAATATTGCAGTATGTCCTCTTTGTTGCAGCACAATGGTAGCATCAATGCAGGCTAAAGGTGCAATTGGCCCGCAGCAAGCAATTGAGACGCTAACAGATGAGCTCATATAATTTTTTCAAAGAAAGATTCCAATGGTGTGGAGAATTACATTACATAACGGAGAATGCGACCGGTGAGCGACGCAGGAAGTGGGTTGCCCCGCCTAGGATACAGCTAGGCAAGCTTCGCACATAGTCGAATCATGGCACCGTAAGTGCCCGCCCACCTGATGGCGCTACAGAAGAGCCTACAAAGCTATTCGCCCTGTCGATATGCTGCTGTATTCCCTCTACCGGTATGCTTGCAGCTTGACGTGAGTCCACAGCGACTGTCGCAAAACGTAAGGCTGTTCAATTGTATATTAGCTCCTTTTGTATTGGGGGTGTTGGCGGGGCCACATAACGAACACGGTGAATGGCTTTGTGAGTATATCTGTAGATTGGAGGAATAACAGATTCATTCTGTCCATGTCATTTGAAATGCCAGTTCGGGTGGCTGACCGCAACTGTAGTGGACCCGTAGGCCGTCCACTTATCTCGTAGCATTCTTAAGTGGTGACATGGGCGGGAAAATCGTCACCCAGTTGAATAGCTGTGTGGTGTTTTCTGTAGCGTCATAGGAGAGGGGAACGTCACGGTGTATAGTAACTGGACCTTGTGCGGCCATGAGATGTCCAGCTGGCGGTTTGCACCAGGGAACCGTCCCGAGCCGTAGTCAACTTAAGACCAGCTGTTGGCATGGTTGTCGGGTTTTGCCGCAATGGCATACGCAAGGTTTACACTGAAAAGGTGATACATCGCGCCATTAACTTAGATTGACTTTTAACTTCGCGACAAAAGCGACGTGTACCGAGGTGATTGGACAACTGTCCGCAGTAGAGATGTCTGCTTTGGGAAGCGAGGGGCCACGGAAAATGCCGTTCGGTTCATATAATGAACATAAGTTAGCCAGCAGTTCTGCCTCATCCAGCTTCTGCGCTGTGCGGATCGATTAACTGGAGGATTGATTCGGTTGGTGTGAGCTGAAGCCAATAAGCGAATCCTGGGGGATGCTGCAGCGCTTTTTTGGCTAGCTGGGAAACTGCGATGGTGGAAGATTTGGGTTGGAGGGGTACATGTCATTGCGGGGCAATCGTCGATTAATTCTGCTGCCTGAGGGCGGACACAGATCTGGAAAGTGGGTTGTCGTGGCGTTATCTTCACATGCGAATGACAATTCGTAGGCGGGGCGTGTGAAGATCTCTATTTCCTTCAAGGAGCAGCAGGTATTTTTGGTGCAAGAGTAACTTGTGCAAAGTGCAGCTTAGGGAATGGCGAGGGAGAAGAAGTCGTTTGAGCAACGTGCTCTGTACTTGGTCTGATAAAACGTTCACCGAGGCTCCGGAATAGGGCAAGGAGAGAGCACTTGTGGAGAAACCGTGGTGCTAACAGAACTCGGCGGCGACAGTGGGAGAGGTGATCCGTAGATAAGCTGAACTCCCCTTAGGACATATGGTCGGAGGAAAGTAACGATGCGCGAGGCAAGAGATCATCGTCTGAGTGGGCAGGCAAGTCTTGTTGCCTACCTATCCTCCGGCAATGCCTGAGAATAGAGTCCACCTACTCGCCCTCGATGGTATCATTGTTTCCAGCGCACAAATTCGCCTTGAAGCCCTCTGTAATATGCCTGCATTAGCAGGGAGGGCGGATGACCAGCACCGACCATTCGTGTTTTTGAGGTGCCCTTTCTCATAATCAAGAACAGGAAGCGGGCAAAACGAGGTTCTACTGTAGAGCAGACGCGCTGAGACCAACAATTGTGAGGGATGAAGTGATGGGATGAAGTGATGGGATAAAATGATGAAGCGAACTTCCATGCCGTGCCCCATCGCCAAGCCCGAGTTACATGTCCACTTCCTCGTCATCAAACAGCACCGCCGCTTCTACTCTTCTTCACACGCAAAAAAATGGTGGGTCACAGTGTTTTGAACTGGGTTTTTTGACACAGGCGAAGAGAGAAGTTAGGGGAGGCATTGCCGCCACAGAATAACCTATCGACAATGTTGGTACAGTTCGTGCCAAGGGGACCAAAACCAGGCCACCGGATCGGGATCCACAACGGGGATCATAACAGGATCCTGGCCAGGCACAGCCAAAGGGCAACGGGGAACCCTTGACGAGGCAAACTCATTATCATCTGCTATCCCGAAAGATGCACCATAGTTGAAATAGACGTGAAATAGCGTCAAGTCTCTGTTCATGCTCCATATTTCGTCTCCAGGCCGGTTACTACCCATTTTACTACCTATCCTACTGCCTATCCTACTGCCTATCCTACTACTACCTAATTTAAGGCTCTATAAAGCTAATTTTAAATGCTGCCTTTTTTATATTCCTGCCCTTTATATTTAATCAATTCTAAATTAATCGTGGCTAAGGAGGAGGAGGAGACTTAATAGGTGCAGAGGCTTAAGCGGAGGCTTAAGGGAGAAAGCTTTTAATTAAGTAGGCGGCTAGAAAAGTTCCTATTTCTTATAACGTCGGCGGCAAAGCTTTAGATCTTAATCGTTATATAGAGCCTCTAAATCAATTAAATTATAAGGTAGATAAGGTCCTATCTATATAAGCTTTAAAAGCTTTAGTGGCTTAGGTTTCCTTAATAGAGGCTTATTCTCGTTAACTTAATTAAGGCTTAAAAGTACCTGTTGTCGCATATAAGCAATTATTTAACGGTAACATTAATCCTGCTTCTTAAGCGCCTTCCAATCTTATATACAGTTAGCAGTGCCTTCGCGATAGTCGTTCCCTCTATAGCGAATAACCTCTTAAATATAATGTAGAATTCGCTTAATCTAAGCTTAAATTCGCCACTACTTAAGCTCCTTCCATACCTTTTGCCAAGCTCGCTTAGCTTCTACTTAGTTTCTTAGTACTCCCTTCTTTATAGTAACTTACTTAAGGTAGTTTCAGCATAGTTCTCTTATATTTAAATCTGGTAAATTTCCCAGCTAAAGAAATCGTTAGAGGCTAGTAGCGTTAAAATAGATCTATTAGTGCTTTAATAAGTAAGCTGGAGCTTTATCTTCTTATATAACTATATTTAGACAATTAATTTGGCACTTAATAGTAAACGGTATAAGGATTAGAAGGAGGACCTTAGTAAAATAGTAATACTAATTAATGCCGCCTTTTTTAGAGTTTTGCTTAAAAGTTCTATTTTCCTTATTTATATAAAAGCTTAGCTTTTTACTCAGCTTATTATAAAGGCCTAGTCGCTACAGACTAGTAGTAAGCTCCCACGCCTCTTAAAACTCTAATTCTATCGCTTTATTAATTATCTAACTCTAGCTCTAATCCCTTTTTTTCTTTTACTATTTTAGGCTTCTAGATATAGTATAGGCCTCTTTAGTTATATAAAAAATAGCCCCAAAATATAAATTTGTTAGCCTTTATAAATTAAGGACGGATAGATAATATTTTAATATATTCCGCAGCTAAGCGCTAGAGTTAATATCCACCTCTCTTATAGTATAAAATAACGACTATTTTATTAGTCTAGATAACGTTCTTCCAATCATTAATTATCCGGTTTTAATATTAGAGGGTAAACTAAAGGCAAGCTTCCTTTATCGCGGGTAAAAGGCAGAGCTTTTTAGTCGGCTTTATCTTTCTATATCTATAATGATATAGAACTCGCTATATCGTTTAAGCTAAATATCTATATTTAGCAGTAATATAGGCGCAAGACTTCTCTCTACTATATTAATCGGAGGTAACTTTTTTAAGGATTCGCTGCTTAAATTTATGGGTAACTTTAAGCTTTCTACTAGCCCAAAGCGTGTTAACAATATAACCGTTAAGAATAAGAGGATTTATAGTAGGACTTCAGCCGCGATTAAGAGCTTTTTTAATTAAATATTAAAGAGTGCGTCGTTTAATTCGAGTAATATTTTAAATTTGCTCTAGAGTAGCCCCTATAGCCGTTATAGCTAGGGCTTACGCCCTAGTTATAAGCTAATAGAAGACTATAATTAATATAGGGATGTTAAAGCTCTAGGGATACTAAAACTCTAGAATTACTTATAGGCTACTTCTATACAGATTATAAGGCTTTAGTGGCATTAGTATTAGTATAATAGCGGGGTTAAACCTACAGAGTTATTTTACTAGTAGGCGATAAGCTAAACTTCCTAATTAGGAAGGCGTAATTAGCTATATTACCGACCTTTATAGGCTCTACTAGGTATTACAGGTTAGGGTTAAGCTTAGCATAACCCCTAATGTCCGCGATATATCGTCCAAATATTACCCTCCCCTTTAGTGGTGGCCCTAACCTTTTAAACGCGTTTTTAAGGCTTAGGTTAGTACTAGGTTAGTATAAAGGGCCTTAGCGCGCCTTTAACCTTACCATTACCTTAACAATCTATTTTCCAACTCTTATCTATTCTTATACCTATATTAGCTTACGCAGAGCTTCTAATTTCATATAGAAAGGCTGTTATAGGACACCTTTGTAACACCTATACTGTTACGGACGCTTTAAGTACGATATTACAACTACTTAGAGAAGAGTCGGCGGAAGCTAGTTGGTTAATACAGGCATAGTCTAGGATGGATCCAGTGAAACCATGTAACGAGGAATAGTAACTAAGGTCACATAGTATTAAACGCGTTGGCTGCGTTAAACAAAAGGGACGTTATATTTAACATGGACAACACATACCTTATATACAAGAGAGGATTTCTTAGGAGTATGGTTGTGTATTTAAAGGACCTCAGTCCCTACCATAGATAGTTCTCTCCTTGTAGTAAATCTTAGAATATAATTAGAGTTAATCTATTAGGCAACCACTCTACTAGTTATTATTACGTTATTGTTTTGTTCTTACCTATATACCCAGCCTAATAATAGAACCTATTATAGTTCCTGCTATAAGGTTCTGTTACACATTCACTACTAAGGTTACGGTATTAAATAAGATCGAATAATATGCCACCAAGAGCAGCACTAGTTACAACAGCGTCGACGGCAGCCACAACCTTAGGGCTAGGTGATACTAGTATGGACAAGGGGGATTCTTAAGTGGTTACGCGAGGTCAGTTATAGGAAATAGTTAATCACTTATAAAATAATAATAGGATACTTAAAGAACGTATTAATGGAATTAGAGCAGTAAAGGTTAAGCTACCTTTAATTAAACAATTCTTAGGAGAGAAGTTAAAGCTTAAAGGATTTCTTATGTAGATACACTTCAAGGTAGTATAGGAAGGAGTAAAGTTAGCAACATTATTAGATCAAGTAGCCTATATAGGATTGTTCCTAACGGGGAGGGCACTTAAGTAGTTTAAGCTATATCTTACGGAAATATAGGCTAATGGCATAACAACTACTAACCAGGACGTATGGTATATATTTACCAGTTAAAATAGGTTTATAGAGTAACTAATACAGATGTTTAGAGACCTAAAGGCCACAACCATAGTAGAATAAAAGCTTTAGAACTTAGTATAACGCACTTTAGTAATTAAGTATATAATACAGTTTTAAATACTAGCTATATAGGTTGAGTGGAATAATAGGGCACTTATAGCACAGTATAAATAAGGACTTAAGGCTAAAATCCAGGATATAATTATCCTAATGGAAGATGCGGATACTCTAAGAGAGTTAATAGATTAGTTAATAAAGATTAATAACAGAATCTATTAAAGGGAACAAGCTAAGAGAGGGTAAAACAGAGTTCTATAGTTGTATAAGGCGCAAAGTATGTAATAATAGACATAGAGTTAAAAACTATAAAATAGTGCAGAGCTAATGGACCTAAGCGGTACTAAAGAAACCTAAGGATGGGAAAAGAAACTATAGAAACCTAGAGGTTAAGGATTAAGTAATTAAAGGACCTAGGAGTAGAGGCCAAACTAGGGATCTTAGTAGTAGAAGATATTTAGGCGGACTCCACAGCAAAAAAAATGGTTTAAAGATAGGGCTTATATAAATTATGGAAAACAAGGTTATTTTGCTAGAGACTATAGAGGTAGTTAGAGTAACTATATAGTAAAGGGAACTAGGCTAGCAGACGGTATATATATATAGAGGGACAACGGTGCACTATAAGGAATAAAAGAATGTTTAATTAATAGTTTTGCGTATTGTTACAATAATGCATGCTAAATTTATAAGGACGCTAAGTATGGCATAAGCTATTGGCTATAGGAGCCATTGTTATCTAAGTTTAAAGGAACCAGCAAACCAGCTTATAGATTAGACATTAAAGATAATAAATTTAATAAAGATAAAGTATTTACCAATAATAAGGTAATAAAGGTAGCTTACTAGAAGCATATAGACCTTAGAGAAGTTAAAATAGAAGTAGAGACTGAGACTATTACAGAATAGGGTTTAGTAACGGATGTTATAACACCATTAGATACAATTTCCATCGCTTTATAAGACAATAGTAGTAATATTTAGAGGAAACTAAGTAAGTAGATAACTACTAGTGCTAGCTTATTACTTAATAAAGGCAAAAGGCTACAGGCTTAAGATTCTTAAGAAGAGATAAAAGAAGCTTAAGATTCTTAAGATGAGATAAGATACACCTAAGGACCTATAACGGATAAAAATTAATAGGAAGGGGTAGTAACTTAGTTCAGTAATAAACAAATAAGTATAGGACATAAGTTTAAGAACTATAAGTTTAGAGAACGAATAAGAACATTAGTAATCCTAGGTAAATGTAGTGTTTAGCCTAAAAATTAAATAGTTAATACCAGAATTAAAAAGCAAGATAACTATAAAGATCTAGCTGCAAGACGTAGAAAACAAGAAACTATAGATAAGTTTAGAACAAGAATTATTATATAGTAAGAGCAAAAGCTAGATAAGAGATTAGCTATACTAGGTTATATAAGGAATAGAGTACCTATATATAGAGTTACTAATAGGCCGAGTGTAGGAACACCTAGGGTAAAGTAGTTAGATAAACTAGAATAAGAAGAGGATTTAGATATTCTAACTAGGTTTAAAGAAAGATATACTAAAGGATGTTATAATATAGTAATAATAAGGTACTTTTTAATAGACAGACCATATACACTAAACTAGTTATATAGAAAGTGGTATAGGCAACAACACAGTAATAAATGGGAAGATTTTTATATATAGATGGATAAAAAAGTTGTCTAAGACCAATCTATTACGGAAAAACGTATAAGTCACATTAAAGGAGCATTAATTATAATGTTAAGGAACCTAAAAGAGGGATCCAGGAACTAGAGAAGTAAGTAATAAATCTTAGTACCTATAGCAGAAATACCAGTAGTTAGGACAACTAGGTATAGGTTTAAACTTAAGAATAAAGACAAACTAAAAGTTAACCCAAAACATATAGCGCATTATATACTATTATAAATAGCTTATATAGATAACACGTGTAATATATATAGAGCACCTAAAGATAAGAACTAGAAGTACCTAGTAAGGATATATTAGGCACTAGAGGAAAAGTGGTTTAGGAATACTAAGTATATATATAGTTAGTACCCAGTAGAAGTATAAGGTTAAGGAGACTTAATACTTTAACTAGGAAGATTCCTTATGGAAGAATGCCTAGATAGATAATAGTGGTGGGAGTGCCTAGAAAACACTTATCTATGGCATATAGAGGAAAAGAAATAAACTAAGTATTGGCCTAAGTTAGACTAAGTATAGGCAGGATCTAGCAGCTAATAGTTAGGAAAAGGGGAGGCGTATAGGACTAGAGGGAACTAGTATTAAAGCCTTAAACCCTTAAAGGAATTTAAGGTTAATACCTAAATTTAAGAGCCAAGTAGTAAGATTAGTAGTTTAAAGCATTAGTAGATAGTGGAGTAATTAGGAACTATATATTACTAAAGGCAGTAGAAAGAATAGGGTTACTATATAGATAGAAGGAACACCTATATCCACTTATAACAATTTTAGAAGATTAGATAGTCTATAGAGGAGGCATTATTAATCTCAAAACAGGACCTATTTAGATAACTATTAAAGGGAGACCAGTTAGAATATCTTTTAATATCCTACTATTAGGATAGGACGAGGCAATACTAGGAATGCCTTAGTTACAGGAGTATAATTTAAAGATTAATTAGGTTACAGGTTAGGTCAATATTAAGAATATATAATAATATAAAGTGCGACAGTAAACCAAGTTGGTATAGTACTAAGTTAGAGCGACATATAAAGAGACTAAGTAAGGCTTAAGTTATATACTAAAGAGATACCACAAGTATGGTAAAAAGTTATAGTTACCAGAAAGTAAAAAGCTGTTAAAGTATATAGTATAGGACTATAAGATAGAGTTAAAAGAAGGAATAAGTCTAAAGTTTTTTCTAATCTACAAGCTTACTAAAATAGAGTTAGTAGCGCTTAAGGAGTTTATTTAGGAGAACTTATAAAAGGGATATATTAGACCATTATAGTTATTAGCAGAATATCTAGTACTGTTTATCCCAAAGAAAAACGGAAAACTTAGGATGTGTATAGACTATAGATAGTTAAACAGTATTACTAGAAAGGATAGGTATTTTTTACCCTTAATTAGCGAAATTTAAGACTGGATAGGCAACGTAAAGATCTTTATAAAGATAGATCTAAGATGGGTGTACTATTAGATTAGAATTAAGGAAGGTAATAAATAGAAGGCAGCCTTTAGGTTAAAGGAAGGACTATATAAGCTATTAGTTATACAATTTAGGCTTATAAATGCACTAGTAATGTTCTAGAAGCGAATTAATAGTGTATTAGGAGAACACTTAGATAAATTTATTATAGTATACCTTAACAACATTATTATCTACTTAAAGAATGAGGAAGAGTATAAAGAATACGTTAAATAGGTCTTAAAGAGACTACAAGAAGAATAGATGCTAGTAGCAATTAAGAAATGCAAGTTCTTTACTAGGAAGACTGATTTCATTAAATTTATTATTAAACTAGGCCAACTCAGTATAGATCTAAAAAAGATTAAGGCTATAGTAAATTGGCAAGAACCAGAGAATATTATACAGTTAAGATTATTCCTAGGGTTTTGCAATTACTATAGAAGGTTTATAGCGTAATGGTTATAGGACATTAAGCTATTTATACAGTTAACTAAGAAAGAAGAACTGTAGGTATAGGGAAAGGAATAATAAGAACTGCTTAAGAGAATTAAAGAGTTATTTACCTAGGAGCTAGTTCTTAAGATCTATTAACTAGGTCTAGAGATAGTTATAAAAATAAATATATTAGACTTTACACTAGGGGCATACTTTATATAGAAATATTAAGATAGATGGCACCTAGTGGCATACTATAGTTAAAAGATAACACCACTAGAGTTAAACTATAACATCTATAATAAGAAGTTGTTAGGTATAGTTGCAGCACTTAAAAAATAAAGAGCATTCTTATAAGGTACAGAGAAACTATTTATAGTTAAAATGGACTATAAGAACCTTATAGGATTTCTAATAACAAAGGAACTTAACTAAAGATAGGTTAGATGGGCGGAAATACTTATAAAATACTATTTCAAAATTTAGTATACTAAGGGTACAGACAATACATGAGCAGACGCTCTAAGTAGAAAGGCTAAACTATAAAGTAATAAAAAGCTATTAAGAGCTTTATTACAAAAGGATTAAGATAGATTAATTAGGTATAATTATCCAAAGATTATAGCGACTAAGGAAGGTTAGATCTATAAATCACCAGAGAGTAATTAGACATAGAAGATTTAAGAAGCATAGGTAAAGGATCTAGACTTAGAGCAATATAAAAACAGAGAAGTAATATATATACTTAAGTCTATTACAAAAGAATTTATTAAGGAATTCTATAAGGGAATAATATAAGGACATAACAGAGCTATAGGCTTAATATTAAGACTTTAAGAGGAATACATTATTTAAGGAATCTGGGGACTAGTAAGATAAGTTATAAAGAAATATCCAGATTACTAAAGAAACAAACTAATAAGGCATAAGCTGTATGGAGGGCTATAACCTGTCAAAACACTAGGAAGACTATAGGAAGTTATATTATAGGACTTTATTATTAAGTTACTAAAGTTAAGAGATCCTATTATAGGATAAGATTATAACGCGATCTTAGTAATAGTAGATAAGCTAATAAAGTAGGGATACTTTATAGCATGCACTAAAGAGATATTAGTAGAGGATATCACTAGAATCTATATAAAGGAAGTGTTTATAAGACATAGAGTACTAGATAAGATTATATTAGATAAAGATCTAAGATTTATAGTAGTATTTTAGGAAGTGTTTCTAGTAGAATAAGGAGTTTACATAGTAATATCTACAGTATATTATCTGCAGACGGACGGATAAATAGAAAAACTAAACTAGACACTAGAGTAGTGTCTAAGGCACTATATTAATCACGCACAGAATAATTGGGTATTATTATTACCAGTTATATAGTTTGCATATAATACAACACCACAAAAAGGAATGGGGACATTACTATTTAAGGCGAATTATGGATACAAGCTAAGAACATTATTATTACTATATTAAGTAAAAAGAACGAGTAGTATAGCTAAGTATAGGATAGAGATGTTAATAAATCTTTATATAAACCTTAAAGAAACAGCTAAACTAGTACAAGAGTAAATGAAAAAGTACTATAATGCTAAAAGATCTAAGGGACCAGATCTTAAGGAGGGAGATAAAGTATAGCTACTATATAAAAGTTTCAAGAGTTAATAACTAAGTAAGAAGTTGGACTATATTAGACTAGGACCTTTTAAAGTCAAGCAAAGAATTTTATTAGTTATATATAAGTTAAACCTACTAACCAAAATGAAAATCTACCCTATATAATACGTTGCAATGCTAAAGCTAGTATATAGAAATGTTAAGCTACCAGTCTATAAGGCAGACACATATAGAGGATAAAAGGAAGACAAATAGTAAGTTTTAAAGATTATTAGTTATAAGGATGTAGATAACAAAACATAGTATAAAGTAAAGTAGATAGGCTATAGTAAGACTACCTAGGAACTACTAAGCAACCTAAAGAACGCTATAGGAAAGGTATGGGAGTATTGGAAGAAAGTAGGTTAGGTAATATTAATAAAGAAGAATCGCTAAAGAATAAGTCACCTAAGGGGGACCCAAGAGGAGTAATTGCTGAGCTACTTGGAGTTATTTCCCTTATAGGAGGAGAGCTAGTCCTTTTATTACCTAGCTTAGACAAACCCTATTAAACAAGTTTCTACTCCTTAGAACAAACCTTCTTATAGACATATTTAAGACGTTAAAGACGAGCATAAGCTAAACGTTAAGCTTTAAGGACGTGTGCGGACTCTTCTAAGGCATATTAAACCTTAAGTAGCGCAGAGGCTAGCTTACTATTAAGCTTTACAGCGGTAGATTAAACATAGGACCCTATAATAAGTTACTTAGGGAACTTAAAGACTGTTAAGAGTAATAAAACATATATACTTAGCGTTAGAGATAGAGCGAACATCATAGGACAATTAAACATTTGCTTTGGTACACTTAGAGTAAAAGGAGGGTTGTTAAGATATAGGACTTGCTAGTATAACACATACCAACCCCTCTTTAGCGTAACAAGAGTAAGGGATCGCCATCACTTTACTAAGCGATATTATAGAGGAGACTATATAAAGGCAACGCTTAACCCAGGAAAGAGAAGAAGAAGCTTTAGGTATAATAAGTAAGGATATTAACTAGACTAATTAAACGGATATTATACCTCTAGTAGACAACTTAGAGATATTAGGAATCTTTAAAGATAAAGATAAAGAGAAGGGAGATAGTGTTACAGACGCTTTAAGTATAATATTATAACTACTTAGAGAAGAGTTGGCGGAAGCTAGTTAGTTAATATAGGCACGGTCTAAAATAGATCTGGTGGAACTATATAACAAGGAATAGTAACTAAGGTCACGTGGTATTAAACGCGTTAGCTGCGTTAAATAAGAGGGACATTATGTTTAACACGGACAATATATACCTTATATATAAGAGAGGATTTCTTAGGAGTATAGTTATGTATTTAAAGGACCTTAGTTCCTACTATAGATAGTTCTCTCCTTATAGTAAATCTTAGAATACAATTAGAGTTAATCTGTTAGGCAACTACTCCACTAGTTATTATTATGTTATTGTTTTGTTCTTACCTATATACCCAGCCCAATAATAGAACCTACCGTAGTTCCTACTATAAGGTTCCGTTATATATACACATCCACCTATATCCACCTGTGTCCATTAATGTAGTAAAAAGAGACTGACCATAAGACGACAATTTAATGGCAATCTGCCGGCAATCTATGGCAATTTGTCGCATTTTGCTATATTCTACTTAGTCTATTAAATCCTGCCAAGTTCTACTAGAACCGCTACTTAAATCCTATTCTGCTCTATATATATATTAATTAAGCAACCAAACTAATAATATATACCCTTTCTTTTTATTTCCTTACCTTCTCTCCTTATATAACATCTTAACTTTATTACGCAGTTTATATATATAGCTTAATAATATCTACTTTGCTATATATTATTACCGCTTATACTTACTCTATAATACTATATTACGTTAACCTTATATACTACCCTCTAAAATATAAAACAACCCTAAAGCCCTTATAACAGCCGCTAGCATTATATCTATACTTTAAAAACAATTAGTAGAGATATAGAAGTCTTTTATTGTAACGGTGCTAGAGTGCATCACCTACTACTTTGCCATTTCCTAAGCAATCTGAGGCAATCTAAGGCAATCTACGGCAATTTGCGGCAATTTGCCGTTTCCTAGGCAATTTGCCGTTTTCTGAGCAATCTGCTAAACCCCGCCATATTCTACCAAGTTGCTATTAGCTCGCTTGCTACTAGCGCCTTAACGACCTTTTATATCTTGCTAGTCTCTACTAGTCTTCTTCTCCTTAGCTTAGTATTTTTATATAGTAGTAATTTACAGGCTTTGGTTTAGAAGCATTTATATAAGCCCGTTATATTATACTAAGCTCTCCCTACATTGCCTAGGAAGGCCTTAATAATATCCCACCCTAAAAAGAAGACCTTTGTCTGCAACGACGCGTTAATGCGTTATACTTAGATATTAAAAAACTTACACTACTATTACCTAAGAAGGCCCTAACAATATCCTAATTTATAGGCCAGACTATACTTAACCTATATACCTAAAAGAACTCCAGAATTAAAACCAAGTTATATAATTCTAATAAACCTTAGGAAGCTAACAATAGCACCTAAAGTAAGCTTATCTAAAAGACCTGCCTCTACCTAAGAGGAACACGAGATCTAGTTAGGATTAGAAATTAAAGATAATAACAATATTATAAATATGCATAAGCAGATTCGTGCCCTTGCAGCTAATTAGAAGGTTAATTATCTCTAAGCCTAAAGCATATAAGAGACTCTAAAGGAGATTCTAGAAAGTTTTGCTACCCTATAAAACAGCCTAGCCTCCCCTTTATAAAGCCTTAGTTAACCTATTTACTTAACTAAATATAATATACCAGAGAGTATGGATATAATAATAAAGTAATTAAAGTCCATTAAGCTCTCTAACCCCCTCCTATTATTAAATAGTATAGACCTAACCTTTAAGAACTGGAGAATCTAGGTGCGAGGAAAGCTTTATATTAACTATAGCCATTTCCCCTCTAAAGAAGCTAAAATACTCTATCTCTTTAGTTAAACTATTAGGGACGCCTAGTAATACCTTTAGGCTAAGTTCAAGGACAAGTTACCTGTTTAGTTTATATCTATTAACAAAATAATATAGCACCTAGCTGCTATTTATATTAATCTAAATAAAGTATAGGATGCTTGTTATAACTATAATCGCCTAATAATAAAACCAAACTAACCCTTTACTAAGTTCTAGACTTAATTCTTACACCTAATAGACAAAGGCCAGGTTCCCCCTAAAAACTACTACTTGGACCTATATAATAAGCTAACGGCCCAACTATAGGAGAAGATCGCGGTAGCCTTAGACGACCTACTAACCTACTAAAAACTTACAGCCTAATATTTGTCACTGGATTTAGAACTAAAATAAATTAATGCTCATTCTAACCAACTAAAGAAGTCCCATAGTAACCGGAACCTATCCGCCACGCTAATAGGAGCTAGTGTTAGAAGACAAACCATAACCGCCCTTATATTAAAAGCGGTCACAACTACCTACTTATAAGCCTTGTCTAAATCGCCATATACTATACCTTTAGCCAATGCTTATCGCAATACCCTAATTAACTCCGCTATAGTTACATGCTTTAATTACGGAAAGGATAGTTACTTTACTATATCCTACCCAGAGCTAAAGGATATAGGTAATATTAAGAAAATAGAGAAAGAAGAAATATCTAATAAGTTAGAAAAAGAAAAACCCTAGGGAAAGACTCCCCCTTAGGGTATCCTATTAATCTTAAAAAAATTAATCTAAGTTAGCTAATAGGTGGTAAACACTTTACAGTTTTATATATAGTATCTTAAAATGGATATAGAGTTAATATAACTGCCTTTATTAACACTAGAGCAAATAGCTTTACCTTTATAAACACTGCTTATATAAATAACGTTGCTAAGTTCTTAAATATAAATACTACCCAACTAGAGAAGCCTATTTAAGTAAAAGGCTATAACAGCCAAGTTGGTAAGCTAGTTACCCATATCCTAAAGCTATATATTACCATTAATGGATAATACTAGTTTAGTATCCCCTTCTATATTCTAGACCTAGGGTCCTATAATATAATCCTTAACCAAAAATATATGTCCTACTTTAATATTTAGCTAAACGTTTAATAAAGATAGTTTATTTGGCCGGAGAATAGACCAAAGTTACCCTCCTTTATTAAAGAAATCCATACTAACCACAAGATATTAGCCGTAAAGGCTAACCCTATCTACTAACAGAATATTAGGGACCGTGACCAAGCCTTTATTTAAGAAAATGCCTACTATAAGGCCAGTAAGAACCCTATACTAATAAGAATACTCCCCTAAAGAACTATAGTTAAGGAGGACTCTACTTATAAAAGTAAAATAGATAGTAATATAGACAACTTCTAAATTGCGGAGATCCGGCTAATAGGAAAAAGGATATACTAATAAAATATAAAGGATAACCTTTAGAAGATATAATAAGAGCTAAAGGGAGTAAAGACAATATTAATACACTAAAGGCCTTTCACGGAACCCTACCGTAGGGGCCTCTATAGGAGAGCCCCGTGCTCTCGCGTACACCTCGCGTACAGCTTACGTCAGCTACGCGTAGGTATATTACCTCCTTACGCCCTCAACCCTTACGATCGATCGCGCAACGTCTTGTAGACTCCCCGAATACATACATTCTGTAGCCATTGCCCCGGTCTCATAACATTACGTTGCGCCTTTTTTATTACTGACGCTTAGCCTATAACCAATTCTACGTCTCCATAATACTATAGGCGCTGCTAGAAGTAGCATGTCTCCTACCTTATACTTTTAAAGAACCGATAATAGTAAGATGAAATTCCTTACTAGCTACTATGTTAAACTTAAAGAACAATCCAATACCTATATTAAACCCACAACGCCAATTAATCCTAGGAGGATTTAATTTACTAACTATAGCCTTAATCCCTAAAGGGAAGCCTAGTGGCTTAAAAGACTATAATAACCTTAACAAGGTAGATATTAACAATGTCTTATCCTTTATTAACTATATAACTACGGATAAATAAGCTAAAGGGCTACTACCTATTAAGATTAAGATATGAGACGCCGAGACTTTTTTAAAAATGGTAGTACGAGAACCTAATAAATACTACCGCCTTCTATAGAACTACTATCTAAAGCTTATATAAGCTAAGATACGTACTGCCTAAGATTATAATATTATCTAAGACCTATAAGCTTATAAGGCGCTCACCGATAATATACGCTAAGAGATTAAAGATAACCTCTATATATCTAAACACGACGTCCAATAATTAAAGAAGGCCAAGATTATACTTATTGCTATAGTTACGGAAAGAGAGAGAGTATAATTAAATACCTATAATCTTAGCTTAATAAGTATATTTATAACAATACTAGACACCCCTCTACTATATATAACGCTACCTAAGTCTCTACGCCCCTAGCAACCTTACCTACCTAAACTGCCACTATAGGGTTTAATATACGCTACCCTAATCCCCTAATCTTCTAGAGTGACTATAAGGAATATAGCCACTAGAAGATATAAGTCTATAAGAAACTAACCTAAAGCGCCTACCTTTTCTCTATAGAAGATACTAAGATTGGTTATATTATTAGGCGAATAAAGGGCATTCTATTTAATAGGCTCTTTGCTTAATAGGAGACTAGCAGTCCCTAAAAGTAGTAGTCTTACTAGGAAGCCCTTAAGGACCTTAACTAAATATACCGCAACTATAACCTAGTGGCTACCAGTTAAGCCAAATTATGTGCCCTAAAGATAAGTCCTACTAAATTATTTAATAAGTTCTATATTAAATTCTAGGAATATACCGGAGTTCTTACCTAAAACAATGCCAAAGACTAGGAAGATCTTTTTAAAAAAGTTACTTATTGCCTTAGTTATGCAGCCGCCAGTTATAACTATAATAATATTTATAATATAGTAGCAGCCCTATAGAAGATTAAACGACGGCTAAACTAGATTGCTACTATAAACCCCTACCCAAAGACCTCCCTATAGAAGCCCTCCGGACCTACTAAACTACTAATACCTACTACCCTAAGCAACACTACTGGTCCTAATATTAACCTCTCTATATTAACCTTTCCGTAGAAGCTACTAGATAGAGAACGTAAGCTACTCTAAAAGCTAAAGCGTTGCTATAGATGCCGTTAAGAAGGCTGTTATAGCTATAGCCTAAACTGCCTAATGGCTAGGTTTAGCGGCCGCCGCCTAATATCTAACCTAGTATCTTAAACACTAAATATGTTGCTATATACCACTACTGTATAAGACGAAGACGTAGTAATAGTAGTAGAATTATATATGGAAATGGAAAACGCCAAGTCCTAGCCCTAAGTTGCAGGCTAGGATGCCTTGATGATAAGGGGATCTATATATTGGCCTACTTAATAGATAACTTAGTAAAGATAAATGGACGGAAATAGATAGTTTTACCTATAATAGGAATTACTGCTAAAAAATAATATAAAAGCCGTTCTATAATTGATTACGAAGCTATTAATAAATTTATAAACACCTAATTTATGCGTACTTATAACCTACCTACCTTACCCCTTACTAAAGCCCGCGTCCTATAACTTGCTAACGGTAGTTATACTATATAGAAGATTACCTATATAGCATAACTCTACCTAGATATAAACGGGCACTAGGAAGAGCTTTAGGCCTATATTATACTACTTGCTAACTACCCTATTATCCTTAAAATGAACTAGCTTAAATAATATAACCCCGCCATTAACTAGAAAAAGAGAGAAGTAACCTTTAACTTTAAATATTATAGAGATACTTGTCTAGGGTATAGCCTAGCCGCCTCTACCTACTCCCTAGGATATTAATCTAAGGAACCTATTATTACCCTACCTATAACTAACTACTACTATGTAAGTGCCGTGGCCTTCTACCGTATAGTATATAGGAAAGGCTAGACCGTTGCCGCAGCCTCCTAATTATAACTATATAAGCTTAATAAAGAACAGGACTACGTCCTCTATAGTAATAGGATAGACATAGTTAACCTCCTAGAAAACAATGCCCCTATAGAACTCTATGGACTTTTACATTTAGACTTTAAGAAGTTTATAAAGTTTAAAAAAGGACTTACTAATAAGGAACTCCGCAAGCTCCTCCCTAAGAGGTACTATAACTTTATTAATATATGCTTATAAAAGAGTGTAGATACACTCCCCCCATATCGACCTAATAATTATGCTATTAATACTAAATAAGGAAAAACGCTACCCTATAAGAGACCCTACCTAATATTAAAAGATAAACTTCTAGTTATTAAAAAGTATATAAATAAGCACCATAACAAAGGGTTTATTCGTCCTAGTATATCCCTAGCAGCCGCCCCTATCCTCCTTACTAAGAAGCTAGAAGGAGGTATTTAATTCTGCGTTAACTATAGAGGACTTAACGCTATTATAATTAAGAACTAATACCCTATACCGCTTATATATAAAACTCTTAAGCGGCTTAGCTAAGCCAAAATCTATACTAAGCTTAATATTATTGCTACCTTTAACCGCCTCTAAATACGGGAAGGTAATAAATAGAAAACCGCATTTACATCGCGCTTTAGCCAGTTTAAATATACCATTATACCCTTTGGCGTATATAATAGCCTAGGCAGCTTTTAAAGCTACATTAATAACGCCTTACGGGACTACCTTAACGACTTCTACTCTACGTACCTAGATAATATACTTATTTATAGTAATAACCCTTCTAAGCATACCAAGCACGTTTAAAAAGTCCTACAGCGCCTTAGGGATATAGGACTTTATATTAACTTAAAGAAGTATAAATTCTTAGTTATAGAAGTAAAATACCTTAAACTAATTATTACTACTAAGGGTATCTATATGGACCCTAAGAAGGTATATATAATCACCAAATAGCAAACCCCTAATTGCATTAAGGACGTATAAGCCTTTCTTAGTTTCACCAACTTCTATTAAAAGTTTATATATAACTTCTTAGGTGTTATAGCACCACTTATAGTAATAATATAAATAAAAGGCCTTTCTATAAAAGGAAGAAAAATATATCTATATTTTACCTAGACGCCTAAATACAAAAAGGCGTTCTAAGACCTTAAAGATGCTTTTACCAAAGCACCTATCCTAGCTTATTTTATACCAGGATAACAACTCTATCTTAAAACTAACTCCTTAAACTACATTAACGCAGGCGTCCTCTTTTAGATGGGTGACGACGGCCTTCTCCACCTAGTTGCATTTTACTCGTCTAAGCTTATACCGTAAGAATGTAACTATAAGATCTATAATAAAGAACTCCTTACCATTATATAAGCGTTTAAGGAATTCTAACTAGAACTCTTTTTAGCAGAACCTAACTAGCCAACTAAAGTCCTTACGGACTATTATAATCTTAAATACTTTATAACTATAAAACAGCTAAACTAACGCTAAGTACGCTAGAATAAGTTCCTCTCTAGTTTTAACTTTAAAATTATATATAGGCCAGGAGTATAAGGTACTAAGCCTAATAGCCTAACACGCCGCTTATAAGACCTTCCTTAGTCTAAAGATAACCCCTATAACCAGTTCCAACAATAGACAATCCTAAAAGCATAAAATTTGGCCCTAGGCATACTACCTACAATAGAGCTAACTATACCTCAGCTTTATATAACAGAACTAGAGTTATCTCCCGAAATTAACAAGCTTATTACCACGGCATATAACACCTCTGTTAACCTATTACTGCACCAACTTATTGCCGCAAAGACCGCTAGCACCCATATAATGCCTACTAACCTCTAAAGCTTAGGCCAGATTAATATAGCAGCCTTAAAAGTAAAAGAGAACAGGCTCTATTATAGAGGCCGCCTATTTATTCCTAACTTAGAAAATCTACAACGGCAACTAATCCAAATAGCCTATGACCTCCGATTAAGCGGCTACGTCAGGAAAACGGGAAGTGGCGTAGGAAATTTGGTTTCGCTAAATGTATTTTTAGGGCCCGGGGCTAGCTTTCCGCCATATTAGCCAACCCCCTAAGGCCCAGGGCCAGCTTTCCGCCATATTAGCCAAACCCCTAAGCTATACGCTAGCTTATGGCTGTAAAATAAGTATTGTTACTATTATTATATTTACTACTATTAGGGTATTAAAATCCTAAAGGGCTCCTAGTAGGCTCCTAGCAGGACTTTGATTTTCCTAATTATCTAAATTGTCCTAAGTACCATTGTCACGAAATTTAGATAGAGGGGTTCATTGATAAAATGGGTTAATTAATTGATAATCTTGAGGATTGTCTTAAGTGACGTGTTCTGGTCTTAAGGCCCTAGGGCTGCGAGCTACAAAGAGATTTTATAGTGCACGTGACCCGTGCACGTAACCCACGCCTTTCGAGAATATATATTATCTAACACACCCCCTTAGCTTTGAGCTCTTTAAGGTTAAAGCTAGTTACCTTCTCGTGTCCGTTAATAAGTTAATTAAATCGTAATCTTATTTAAATCCTTCCATCTTGCTCTAATACTGTCCCTTAGGTCCTTTAGTTACTTCTCCTTATTTAGCTACTCCTTAATATCCACTATCCTAATTATATTAACGAAGCTTTAAAACCTCTGCTTAGGCAGGGCCTTTATAAGTCCATTGGCGATTATCTCCTTTATTGCTATCTATTGAAATTATACTTGTCTTATTGCGTATTCCTAATATAGCTAGTGTTAATAGATGTTAACGTATTAGAGCTTTATAATTAGCTTTACCATGTCTTCCGTAATTAGTTAGAGCGTTTATATATTATCACATTTAATAATTAAGGGCTTGTTTAGGCGTAACGTTATTACTTTAAATAGCCTACTAATAAAGATAGCTTCCTTTACTATCTATAATAGGGCTAATAACTCGGCTTCTATACTTAACGTTATAACTATATCCTGCTTATTTGCTCTCTAGGTAATCGGCCCCCTAAATAGCTTTATAATGTATCCTTGTAAGCTCTTTCTATTAACGGAGTTGTCCGTAAATAATGCGTTACTGGTATAGATAAATAATTGCGCACCGTCTCTTCCATTGTCTCGTCCTTTATCGCGTATTCCTTTATCTCTCCCTCTACCGTTTATTCCTTCCTTATCTTCTCTATAGCAGATTACTCTGCTTCTTGTGCTATATAGGTACTAGATAACTCTATCTACCGCTTAATAATACTCTTAGCTTAGGTTCTAATTAAACCTTACTAGCCGTAATACTGCGAAGGCAATATCTGGACGCGTTATAGTGGCTGCATAGAGTACTAAACCCAATTTTCTCTAATATAGTATTGTAGAGGCTGGTAGGGATATAGGACGGACTAATAGGTCTATATTAGGGAATGGACGCGTTGGACGGATTATACGGTAATTAGTAGGAAGGAGTTTTGATTCTACTATAGGAGTATCTAAAAGACGCCCTTTAAGATTTATCTTGTACTAGTTAGCTATCTTCTTAATATAGGCTTCCTAGGATAGCTATAGGAGCCTCTAGTTATAATTGCGTAGTATATAGATTCCTAGGAACTATTTTAGCTCGCTAAGGGTACTTATCTGGTATTTCTTGCTTAGCTCCTTAATTACTTCTTAAGCTTTCTTCTTATCTGTCTTTTAGTAGCAGAAGACAATATTATTAACATAGAAGAAGATAACTATTTCACCTTTTAGTATAACATACGGCTTTTAAGGTACTCCTTTAAAACCTAATTTGTTTAATAAGCTCGTGAGATTCTTCTGCCATAATAGCGGTAATCGTTATAGTCCGTATAGGGCTTTTCTTAAGCGTAGTACTTTGTCTGTCTTTCCTTTATTAAACCCTGGTGGTAGCTTTATATAGACAACCTCGTTAAGATTGTAATAGACAAACGCGTTAATTACATTTATCTATATCGTCTCTAGGTCGAATTTTGTGGTAATCGCCATAAGGATTTGGAAGGTTATACTATAGTAGTGTAATTTAGCCCCCTAGATTCAACATCTAGATTAGGCATAGCTTCGGGAGAGCCTAGGCCTTCTATATATTTTATATAGATCAGTCTAGAGCCCTCAGAGTCTTTAACAACTCTAATAGGGCCAATAGACACACAGTTTCTCTTCAATACACTCTTTTCTTCTCTTCTTACTAACCGCTTCCCTACTGCCTAATTACAACTGACTAACTAACTAACCACACCGTGACTTCCTATCTAAGAGAGACCGTACCCTCCCACATATTTTATGGCATTCCACATAGGGACGACGGCAAGCTCTTTAGATTAGAAGTCTAGTACTATATACACAGGAGACGCATAGGAACGATCTAAAACTGCAAAAGAACTAACGGACAGAAAAAGGACGCGCGGAAAGGGAGGCAGAGAAGCACAGGCATATTAGCAACCAGTGCGCAGCCACCACTATAGGAATAAACCAACAACACTTTCAGTCTCCGTACGGGAACGGTCAGTCTCCATACGGGAACGGTCGTCAGAGAACAGCAATCGGAATGCAAGTACGTAGCGCAGCAAGACGGAGGATAAAAGAAAGGACTATAGTACGCCAGGAACAGCAGAAAAAAGTCTTCTACATTTCATTTACTATATTTGCAACGGTCTATACAATTATTCTCGCGTTTATAGGAGCTACCTTTAAATTTATAGGAACAATAGCGACAGCACCAGTAAAGGGATTATTAGGGATATTAGGTCCATTCTACAATAACAGTAAAGGTGCTAGAAGGGGAGAGGAAAGTAAGCAGCCTATTAAACCGCGAGTCTCTCCTAAACTAGGGGATGCAATACCAACCCCAACTCCCACAATATTAGGGACCGACAACTCTCAACAAATAGAGGATAAGGGTTACAAGGTCCACCTACCTATCCCTAGAGAATCTATAGGTCTGCCGCATCCCACTAGACCACTAATGGAACGAGATAAGGTATATATTATAGCCCAGCCTATACCGGCTCTAGGAACTCCCGGGACCCCTTACTTTACAGGACAAAACATATCGCAATTCATTAAATAGTATAAGCGACTATGCATCTAACATCATGTTATAGACAATAAGAAGCATCAAGGACTTCCAGAGTATTATAACTATTAAATAGGGATATAGATCCGGAGCCTACCTAAGTTTACAATTAGCAATTGGACGGAACTTATAAGGAAGCTTAGAACAGACTACTAAGAAAGTAACTACTTTTAACAAGTCAAAACGGTAGAATTCTTGGAAGCTTATATGCTGTAGTACAGGAACAATCCACCCAGCAGTATACATAAATACTATAGGCAGTTCACGTTAATCTCCTAAAAGGTTACCAAGGCTGGTAATTTAAAAAACCGTAATTAAGGGTACTGGTTCGCAAGGGGACTCCCATTTAAATATCAAAAACATGCTATAACTAAAACAGGAGCCGACCCAAATAGACAAAAGTCTTTTAACTTCCATCTAATAAGGAGAGCCATAGAAGACAGGCTTAATTCATATAAAGGCGTAGATCGGTTGTTAATAATAAATCCTAAGGAGCAAGGCCTTTATCAGCTAGTTAGACAATTCCGTAATCAGTAACCAGCCATAACTAACCAAAGAGATGCTGCCCTTTAACTACCTGTAGTCTCTCCACTAAGCAAGTCGGCAGGTACCTGTCAAACGACTCAGAAAACAGACCCTAAGCTAGAGAGACTCACTAATTAACTCCAGAAGCTTAATCTTAGGATAGTTAAATTGGCAGGCGTTATATCTTCAATGCCGTTCCTAGACAGGATTCGCCAAGATCCAACACGGTACACGCAGCTCCTAAATAGGGCGTTAGTACGGCAAGAACAAATAGGCCCGCGACCAGCACTAAATAACAACAGACCGCAGCCGCCCTATAAGGGAGCGCTACGAGAACGATATAAGCCGGGCCCAGGAAGGTATAGAGGGCCGGGAAACTTTAGCATATACCCAGCACAAGCTTAGACGTGTTATGGATACGGGGGTTCCCACCATTTTATTAATTAGTGTCCATAGCTCCAGGAATTAGTTCGTCATAGTTTCCTATATATAAATAAGAACAACCAAATCTGCGCTAGAACACAAGAGCGCCTAGGAAATACAATTCCATATTTGCCAAGTAATAATCGGATCAAGTTCCTTAAAGACTAGCTAAAGCAGAACGCAAATATTAATCCTAATGCTCTAGTAACAGGCGTCCAACCAAAGGCAGCTTTAGTAGAGCTCGTAGAAGGAAGCGACGCTAAAAGTAAGAAAGAACTTGGCGAGTCTTAGGAGGATATATACTAAGTAGAGTCAATATATATTAATTTAGTAGGAGCCGCAACCCAGTTACAGCCTACGCCACGGTTATATAATCTTAGAAAACCATAAAGGGAAGTAAAAGTAATAAAACCGCCTTCAAAACCATCTAGTCAGCGACCAGCAGTAGTTCGAAATATATAACTAGGAGGACATATCCAAATCGCACTACGGCCCCAGTAGCAAGCTCCTTAACCACCGTCAAGCAATAATAAGATTAATGAAATGGACTATACCAAATAGCTAAGACAAACGGAGCAAATAGCGGATGCGATAACGATAGCCAAAGCACCACAACTAAAGCTAGTTAGGATAATGGATATACTAAAGGGAAACATCCCAAGCCCAGCCATAATAGCGGATAAGATTTTGTCAAAAACCATTAAAGTTACAGTTGGTGATTGCCTTATATACATGCCTAAGGTCGCAAGGCTATTCTTTAAGCCTCTCCCACTACCCCTTGCGGAGCCTTACCGACAGAAGCAAGAGGACGTTAAGGCATCTATATTATTAGCACACCTGGCGTTCTATGCTAATCAGGCTGGCTTAATAACTGCCAAAGTAGACCAGATTAAACAAGAAGCTAAATTTGTCCGGTTTTAAAGACAATGCCCAAAAGTAGAAGCGCGGATAGGAGACGGAAGGGCTAAATACTTAATTAACTCTAGAGCGGAGCTTAACCTTATTAAGGAAAGCGTGGCTCTATAATATAGCTTACCAATATCAAGTCTGCCTTTATAACTACAAGATGCACGTCTAACGTCTGCCAATAGGACTTAGTCTAAGTTTATTAGATTAGTGCATACGGTCCCTATAGTAATAGGTAATGTCTTAATATCTACAACGTTCATTGCTGTAGGAGAAATGTTATATAAGGTGATACTTAGTAAGCTATAGTCGGTAAGGGCTAAACTGGCAACAAAACACACCGCAATAGGTTAGGTATCTTGCATTATTTAATTAGAAGATAGTAGAGTTAAAATAAGGTTCTTAACATCTTATAAAGATGCGATGTTCTTTAAACCAGATAAAGGCATTAGTATAGACAACAGTTCAGAAAACATATAACTGGTATAACCGCTAGGATTGTATCCGGGGTTACTTATAACCCGGCGCATTAGGATAAGGAGGACGTCAAGATTAAAGAGGAGGGAAATAAGGTGCGGCTCTAATACAGATACTTACCATTTTGGATATCTACTAGACAGAGCCATCAGCAGAAAGAAAACCATAACATTAGATAGAGAGAGCTCGACAGCAAAACGTCAAAGAAAGTCCTAAAGAAACACTTAAGAAAGAATCAGAAGCTAGTATTTAAAGTAAAGGCTAGGTCCCTTATATATCAAATATTAAAGACAACGGATTTATTTATAATATAAACGGAAAGCTACTAGAGCAAGGCCCAACAAAACGCTATAAATGTAGCAACTGCGTATAAATAAAAGGCAGATAAGGTCCACTTGGTTAATTCATCAGCACCAGATAGAACAGTTATAGGAGGTATAATAGAATGGCGAGAGGTAGCCTTATGTAGACAAAAGGCATCAATCTAAGGGTTGCCTCTTAGTCTATATAATCATTTCCTTAAGCCGCGATACACTAAGCTAGCCCACAGTATATAACTAAAGCCAGAACAATTAGAGCGTATAATTATAGGGGATATTTAGCCAAGAGAACGAGAAATCTTTAAGGCCATGCTGTTTAACCAAGAAGAGATGCTAGCATGGGAGTTCTCTAAAATGGGTTACGTTAGCAGAGATATAACTCCACTATTGAAGATCAAGACTATGCTGCATAAAGTATAGCAAGTACTAAACTTTCCTGTACTAAGGGCCCTGTAAGGAGAAGTAATAAGTATATTATAAGAACGACTAGCTCAAGGGACTCTGAAATATTACGAAAGCCTATATAGGAATTTATGGTTTCTTATAAGTAAAAAGAAACATAAAAAGTACTAACTAATTAACACAGCAATAAATATTAACCAAGTGACTATTAGGGACGCAAATCTGCCGCTATATGCTAATGAGTTTTCCGAGGAGTTTATAGGGTGTAAGGTTATATCTCTAGTGGACTTCTTCTCTGGCTATAACCAACTGGAGCTTAATATAGAAAGCAGGAACCTAATGGCTTTTATAACACCTCTAGGGCTTCTACAACAAATAATAGTACCTATAGGAGGCATAAATTTAGTAGCCTAGTTTATAAGGACAATTACTAAGATCCTAGAACGATATATCCTATACTATACCTTGCCGTTTCTGGATGACATTATAGTGAAAGGCCTACAGATAGTATATAATGGAGAAGAGAGTCTTCTAGGCGTGCGCAGATACATTCTAGAACATATTATATAGCTAGATAAAGTGCTTGCAGATTTGGAATAAGCTAGATATACAATCTTAGGCGCAAAGTCTCATTTCTACAAAGACGAGATTATAGTAGTTGGTTACCACTATAATGGCAAGGGACAATATCCGGAGGAGTTAAAGGTCGCAAAGATCGTTTACTAGAGAGACTGTAAAGACATTACATCCGCCCAAGCATTCCTAGGAGTTGTCGTGTATTACCAAATATAGGTAGAAGACTTCGCAATTAAAGCAAAGCCAATCTTCCAACTACTACAAGTAAACGTTCTATTTATATAGGGCATAGAGCAGATTACTGCTATAAAGACTCTAAAGTATGCCATCACTACCACACCCGCATTAGTTCAACTGGATTATAGTAAGGGGGCTAGGCTAATTGTTCTCGCCGTTAATAGATACAAGAATAGATGGGGGTGCGGCCTTATATAACTAGATATACAAGGTCGTCGTTACCCATATTAATATAAGAGCGGCATCTGGTCTTAAGCGGAACAGAAATATAACTTAGGAAAGCTTAAGTATTGGGCGTTACTATATACGCTAAAGAAGTATCGCGTATACCTATACGGCGTTCGCTTTACAGTAGAGATAGATACAAACACCTTAGTCGCGTAGCTAAATCGTGCTGCCACTAATTTACCCAGAGCCTTAATAATAAGATGGCTAGCTTAGATCTAGCTGTGGGACTTTAATATTAGACATATACTAGGGAAGAAGAATAGCCTAGCTAATAGACTTTCGCAATAGCTACCTAATAGCAAATAACCTAATGAGCCGATTGAGGATATTAAAGAGTTTATTAACTATAAGCTAAGTGCCTTAGAATACACGGCTAGCCCTTTTAAAATAGAAGTGGGTCTGCCATTAGAAGACTTATATTCAAAGGAATCTTAGAGGATTGCGAAATAGCTAGTAACCTTACGGCGTCTAGAGGAGATAAATACTAAGGAATTTAAAAAGTTTAAGTAGCATATGCTAAGGTTCCTAGTGCGTAACCAATAGCTCTTCCACTAACAGTCTAAGAATGTACCAATGCGAAGGGTAGTCAATAACGAGACTACTTAGTAGGAGATCATTAAGAGCCTTCACAATTAGAGTGGATATCGCGGACGGAAGGGAACGTATTAGAGGGTCTCAAATCAATACTAGTGGCTAGGGCTATAGGATTAAATATTATAATATGTTAAGTCATGCTTATAGTACTAACAGCGACAGCCGGGACAGGAAGAAGAAGCAATATACCCCACATAGAAGTCCACCTTATGGCAATAAGTAACGGTGGACATTATATTTATGCTGCTAAACCATCTCAGGTTCCGATACCTGGCTATTACTTAAGAGTATGTATCTAGATAGGTAAAAGCCCGGGCCCTTTAGAATAAGGATATAAAAAGCATAGCAAAGTTCCTCTACAAAGACGTCATCTGCCAATGGGGAGTGTTCGGACAGCTCTCTGTAGATAGTAGAGGAGAGAATGCTGACATTACCGCTACGCTTACGGAGCTCTATAACATTAAGAGGGTTATGGCTTCCGTATATTACCTATAGTCGCAAGGCTTTATAGAGCGAGGTCACAAGCCTATAGTAGACGCTTTGGCAAAGATAGAAGGCTTATAGCTAGACAATCTTTATATAGTCTTATAGGCAGATAGAACAACTGTTAAGAGGTCTACGGGAATGACACCAGCAAGGGTTATATACGGATATAAGCATGTCCTTCCTATCAAACTCTACATACCCACCTGGCAGACGCTGCCTTGGGAAATAGTCCGGACTACTATAGAGCTACTAGTACTTTACGCAAAGCAGTTTAACCAAAGAGACACAGATATATAAAAAGCTATCGCGCGCATAAAACGACTAAGAGTTACAAATAAGGAGTATTTCAATAACACCTACCGCATTTGCCAGGACGGATTTAGGGTTAAAGATATAGTTATACTCTATAACACGTAGCTTAAGCAAGACTATTCTAGCAGTCATAAGTTAGATCCAAAATAGCTAGGCCCGTTCCGCGTACGTAAGAGTCACCCTTATAAAGGATAGTACTTAATTAAGGATCTCAATAGCACGCCGTTTCGCGATTAAACTCTAGGGAATAGATTAAAGAGGTTCTATTAATAATAGATATCCAAGGTCCGTCAGGAGGACCGGCTTGACTAGTTAGGCGGAACTATACTATAAGAAATAATAGCAGAGCCAGAGCCTAAGGAGGATGTCATACAAAATCCACTAGTATTATAACGCTGTGTATTTTAAGAAGTGCGTATTCTAGAAAGATTATTTAATAAAACTAAGTACAAAATGTTTAACTAAGGGACAGTTAAGTTCTAAGGTGGGGGAGGGGATATAGATAATAGCCGCGCAATCCATCTATTTATTTACTGTATTTCCTAAAGCTCTTTCTATTACGCTTTCTTATTTGCTTTTTTTAGTCACAGGAATCTAATACGTGTTAACAGTAAGGTAAGGATAGAAGAATGTTTACATACAACCATCTAGTATTATTTACTGCAAAGATGTTAATTCTGTTTACCGCCTTTACTAAGCCAATAGCGATTTTCTATCCTGGGGATGGAAAATTATAATTGGTCCATTTAACGATTAGCACCAGTAGAACTCCACACCACTACTAAATTTGGTGGACCATTTATATTAGGAAACCCTATTAAGAACTTTACCTTTTCGCCCTTAATAAACCTTAAAGATAACCGTAATTAGCCAAAGCACAAACCAAGCAGAATTAACAATAGTATACTTATTATGTCTTCGTCTAGCAGACCACTGGTACTATATAAAGGAGCTAAGCGACAGATTAATAATATCCTTATAGAAGTTAGAGGCTTTGTAGTTAATCAGCATTATACAGTACTTATCCAAATCTATAACGAGATTCTGCTCAAGAGAGAGAATTACGCAAATGCTACTAGTGTAGTAGTTAATTTCGTCAATTATAATAACGGGTTGCAAGCATCTCTAGGAAAGGACGCGTTCTTAACAATCTTTAAGGACATCTCTAACGTTAGTAAGATAGCAAAAAATCAAAGAAATTAGTGTAACGAAGCCAGAGAAACCATCTAAAAAGCCTAGGGATAGGATGTTCTTAACGGACCGCTAAAACACACAGTCTCCTACTACTTCCTTTCTACCGCCCAAAAGCTTACCGTCTATTTACTTTATAAAGTAACAGCGCGAGTCAATAAAGCCCTGGTTAAGAGGCTTGATTATCCAGAACACAGCATTAAGAACACTACTTGACTATAGCCAACCGACTTCGCGCTCGCGCCTAAAATGTCAGGAAGAGCGATATTAGGTTAGGTAGTAAATAAGCATAGTTTAGGGAGATACTTAACTGGCTTCCTTGTTCTAAATAAGGACCTACCGCCAAGATATAAAAGACTAACTACTATAGGACCAGAGGTCACCAATGTCAGAATTAGACAAGTAGGAGAGAGCTCGGCTCTTGCACTACAAGCACATTTACAATATACTTCCGACGTAATAAATCCCTTAGCTTTTCAGCCATTAACACCTATTTAAGGAGGAGGCGTTAGTATTATACCAAGCCTATCCCAGTAAGGATCGCCTATATCAGTAAACTCGCCTTTATTATCTATAAATAAAAGCATTCTTGCGGCTGGAACGCCTGTTGGCTTGCCCCTATAGCTGCCAGTATCCTCTTTAAGAAGGAATCCAAGGAGAGGGCTTACAGTTGCTTATCTAGAAGTAGGAGGGCTGGGAGTGGAATCGCTATTTAATAAAAACGTCATTGAGCTAGGAGATAATAAAGAATACATTAAGGAGGCCACAGACGCTATAGCGATACTCCGCGCAAAATAAGGATATAACTACAAGGACGACATATTAGCTTATCTCAAAGCGTCCCTAAACCGAACCACTAAAATCAAACTAACTAAGGTCATAAAGCTCTTACGTAGTTGGTATAGGGCGGCTAGTTTGAACCCGGAAATATATAAGGTCTACTAGATACACACACAAGCCATAGAAGGGTGTATAGGTTTAGCGATAAAGGGTCTAAACTATACCACGCTATATCACAGACTCCGTTTAATATATTACGCTCGCAATTACTTAGGCACTATAAAGATAGACCCTACTACGTACTCCTAGTTCTGAAAAGCTCACAGGCCTCCAGTTCCGTCCAACTCCTTAGGACTATACAAGTTCATTTATAACTCGGCACCAAGGTTTTCCTATAACAGGGAGGCTTTACTTAATCGGATACTATCACTAAACAACTAAGATATATAGCAGTAAGAAGGATCCGTAGTTTCGAGCGTGTTTAGGTAGTAGTAGGATTTTGGCATCTTAGCAATAATCAATAAGGAAATGCGTATATACCGCCATTATCAGCGTCTAATTAATGGGCGACCAAATTACGGCTAGTTAAGAACAATGGTCCACGGTCTCTACTAATAGCTAATAAGATAAGACCCTCAGTATTATCGCCTCTATTGCGCTCTTAGGCCTAACAGCTAGTGGCAACTCATTTCCTACCCTTATTATACGAAATTCGCGGTTAAAGGAGACTCTACAGCTTTCCGCCATATTAACGTCAATATTCCCTTGCTTCTTAAAAGTAGACGCGGTGCCGATATAATCTAAAGGAGCGTTTCTCTAGATAATAAGACTAAGAACAACTACATAATTATCCTTCCTGGTATGCATTATTACTTGAAATCATAGTGGGCAGATTTTAAAGCGCAAGGGTTAGCCAAAGGCGATAAATTCATACACAAAATCTCAGACCATAACTGGACCGCTAAGGACGTAGAGAAATATACAACCAACTAGGTAGCTTAGCTATATAAGAAGGGAGATATGCGCATAACTATGCCTTATCTTCCTTATAGAGCAAAAGGACCTTCGACTGGGACCCAGCGAACAATGCTGCCATAGTTCGTTGGTATTTAGGACAATCATAATAACCTCAAGGTCACTAAAGGAGGTACTTAGACAGAGTTAGCAGATACGCACTAAGACTTAAAAGCGCCGCCCTATACACCGTCTAGACATACTAATCTCTATGGCGCAATTCCATATCGCTTCCCTGCAGCAGTTAAGCTTATAGCTGCCAGCGCTCTATCTAACGCCCTTCTTAGTAAATGACGATGGGATTCTCCAGTAGTAATCTAAGATCGTGATCTTCTTCTTACCAGTAATAGGAACGAAGTCGCAAAATAGATGCATTCCTATTGTCTAAGGGCCGTCAAGAACTACAAGGATACGTTTTAGCTTATATATATAACTAAAGTGGAGCGCTTTAACAGCCGCTCATACTTCTACTGCGTTAACAATGGAATCGAGCCTTTAACTATTACAGTAGATCCAAGTAGAGTACCCCTAATCGTTATAGAAGGATAGAGTCATGTAGAGCTGCCTAAAGAATTATAGGACAGAACTGAGCAAGTGGAAGGACACAAAAGAGCTATATTATCCAAGAGCCGCCAGTCTAATATATCTCGTACTACTCAGCCAGGCAGACGAGAACGGTCTTGTTTAACTAGAACGGAGTCTCCTCGTTTACTATTTTAGGTTCGTGGTAAAGGCAAGGAACGCATACAATTACCTACCACGCCTTTGTTTTGAAGATAAGGAGTTTTAGAGTTTCGGAAGTCGTTAGGGGACAACAACTTAGGTAGGGGAGGTATGTGGTAGTGTAATTTAGCCCCTTAGATTTAACATCTAGATTGGGCGTAGCTTTAGGAGAGCCTAGGCCTTCTATATATTTTATATAGATCGGTCTAGAGCCCTTAGAGTCTTTAACAACTCCGACAGGGCTAACAGACACACAGTTTCTCTTCAATACACTCTTTTCTTCTCTTCTTACTAACCGCTTCCCTACTGCCTAATTATAACTGACTGACTAACTAACCACACCGTAACTTCCTATCTAAGAGAGACCGTACCCTCCTATAGTACTAGCTAATATAGTAGCTCTTATAGGTAGGTCTCCTAGGGCCTATTGATTTCTGTATACTACTAAGCATACCTTGCATTTCTGGAGGAATCTATGCTTGTCTATCTTATAGACGAATACCTATATTAAGCTAAGGACCTGCTATCCCTTTATATACTTCTTATCTGTTTCTTAAAACGACCTTATTTAATAATAAAATTGGAGATAGGCTTGTTAAGCCTCTTAGAACTAGTCTTAAAGAGGATATATATTAAGGTCCTAGATTAACTAAGGTAGCAGAGGTAGGTTCTTCCTATATAATCTAATATTGCGTATTTTGCCTAATTTTAGCTTGCTGTTATTAAGTTAACTATTAAGGTTAAACTTCCTTCCTGCTAAGAAGGCGCTGTAATAGGCTAATATAATCCTTTTAGAAATAAAGTCTTTAAACCTGTTATCGCAGGCTTTCTTAAATAAGTTCTTAATAGAGTTGTTAAACACCCCCTAAGTATAAAACCTATCTTTTACTTGGCTAACGATGTCCTGATTAGTACCTTATATATCTAACTTTATAGGATACTTGACGTAAAAGGTATATAGAGATTCTTTGTCTTCTTTTGTTAGAGGTGGCGTATAATATATATCTTTAAGAGCTCTTACAAGCTTAAGATCTGCTAATTTATTAAAGGTTTAAATATAACAGGACTAGCCCAGTTACAATAGGAATATCTCGGTAAAACACTCAACAGATAAATTCTGACGCTTTGATTAAATTCTACCAAATTCTACTAAGTCGATCGAATTCTGCCGAATTCTGCCAGCTTAATCGACTTCTGCCAAGTTCTATTAGATTAATCGAATTCTACCAAAGTCTGTCCGCGTATATATGTGCGCACGCATCGACCAAGACCCCTAACTATTTAATTATAAGATTCTCTGGTTATTCCTTTCTCTTCTTTACGCAACGTCTTGTTCTCTGCAAGAGCTATATACCCTTAGATTTAGATAGAATTTATATTATTCCTTTAAATCTTCCTTGAAGCCTCTTCGCGCCCTTACATTACGTTGCGTCAATACCACTACCCTCGAAATGGCAAACGAACTCAAATCCGCTATATTAACCATTATGGCCCTAGTTAGGGAACAAATGACTATAATACAACAGTCCTTTACGGATGCCTTGGCCTAGTAACGAGCTATACTAGAAGCCCAGCATTAGCAATTAATTAAAGCAATATACAAAGAGCTCTACGACGCTAAAGTACTCGCGTTAGAAACCCTAACAGTAACACCTATAAATAAGATCAAGATAACTGTATGCGAACCTGGCCCGTTAAATGCGAACCCTAAACTAGTAACGGTAACTTAACCTATACCTGTAACAAACCTAGTACCTACTACGAAATTAGAAAAGCTTCCTAACCCTCTAATGTTTAATAGAAATTGAAATAACCTGCGTCCCTTTGTAACTAAGCTCCATCTTAAACTTTTAACAAACTATAACTAATACTCTACCAAAGCTAGCAAGATTAGCTACGGGATATCTCGTTTAAATAAAGACGCTGTATAAACTATGGACCTATTCTTCCGTAACGGCACCTTCGTTAATTTTAAAACCTTTATCTCTCTGTTAGAATGAACGTACAATAACACCAGCTGCGAATATACCGCTGTTACCAAACTTAAAAACCTACGATAACGGAACCGAGAATTTACTAGCTTCTTTTCGGAATTTTTAGGCCTCATTAGCAAACTAGATTGGAATAAAGCCGCTAAAGTTGCTGCTCTTTAACGAGCTATTTCGGATGAAATTAGAGCATAGTTAGTAGGTAGGGAACTGCTAAAGGACCTACCTGAATTTGCTATGATATATTAACGAATTAATGAGGACCTTTAATATAATAAATAGACTTATTTCCTAAAGCTAACTACACCTTATGTTTAAGACTTTACGAAACCGACATATACCCTAAAATACAACCCTTTTCCGAAACCTACGCACGACCTTATGGACCTCGACGCCACTCAATCCTACGCACCCTTAGGAACCAACAAACGAAGAACTTAAGCCGCAAATAGAGAATGCTTTGGATATAGTAGAAAAGGACATATCTAAAGGAATTGCTGAACTTACCCTTTTGAAAAAGTCCGCCGTAGTTCCTTCCGGTCTTTAAATCGCACCCACTTCTTAAATCGCATTTATTCTTTAAGCCGTACTTATTTCTTAACTTATACTTGTTCCACAAATTATACCCAGTCATTATAAAGCATCTTATCTTCAGCTAACTTAGAAAACGAATCGTCCTAGGGCTAAGTCGCGCCTTAGAATAAGAAGTGGAAGAGTATAAATATCTAGGCTCTTCTAGCGCTAATACATAATATAACTCCCTCAATATACTTAGCGAAATTTAAACACTTAAAAAATAGAAAGAGGTACAAATCCTAATAGACAGCAGAGCCACCAGTATAGGCTTTATTAATACAAACTACGCGAAAACTTAACGCCTAAATTTAAAGAAACTTAATAAGCCCTAAGGCCTATAAGGCTTTAACGGCAAACCCTTAATATATAGCGAACTGATATACTACGCTCTTATAAAATTGCAGATAGGTAAACACCTTAAATATATTTCCCTATTTATAACACCTTTAAAGCATTATAAGGTAATACTTAGACATAGATGGCTAAAACAACACGACCCTTTAATTAGCTGGGTTAAAGAAACACTAAAGTTCTATACAACCTACTGCCGAAGTTATTGCTTAAAAAACTATTTGCCCTATAAATATGCACATAACTATTCGAATTTAAAACAATATAAATTACCCTTGCCACAAACCTTAAAACAACATAATAAAGCTACAACTGCCAATTACAGTAAAGAATGTAAAGATGTTACGTTAAAACCTCTTAAAATTTGTATAATATAGGCCGCACCCTTTATCTCATTAGTAAAAAGACGAGATTACGAAATCTTTATTATAACTATAGAAGACATTAAGAAAGCACTAGAACCGAAATAGTATATTAATCCTTAACCTCTTATACCCAAAGAGTACCACGATCTAATTAACGAGTTTAAAAAACGATTTGCAGATCAACTAGCCCCGCACTAAAATAAGCACGATTTTAAGATAGAACTTGAGCCTAGTATAACACTAAAGTTCGGTCCACTATATTGTATATTATAAGAAGAACTGCTTATAATATAATAATACCTTAACGAGCATCTAGAAAAAGGATTTATTCGCCCTAGTTAATCTCTATTCGCCTTACCCGTACTATTCATTAAAAAGCTAGAAGGAGGCTTAAGATTTTATATTAATTATTAAGCTCTAAATATAATTACGATTTAAAACCAATATCCAATTCCCCTAATTTAAGAAACGCTTAACTGTTTAGTAAAGGTACGATACTTCACAAAGCTTGATATAGTCGCTACCTTTAATAAAATCCATATACGTAAAGGAGATGAGAAGTATACAGCTTTTTATACACAATAGGGACTCTTTAAATACCTAATAATGCCATTTAGTGTAAAAAACGGTCCTGGTACATTTTAGCAATACGTTAATAATATACTTCGTAAATTCCTTAATGTATTCGTTACCGTGTATATTAATAATATCTTAATCTACTTATTCTTGCTTTCTAAATATTGGAAACATATTAGAATGGTTCTTAAACGCCTATAAGATACGGGCTTATAATACGATATTAAGAAATACAAGTTCCACGCGTCTAAGGTTATATACTTAGGCTTAATTATATCCCATAACAGAATTAAAATAGACCTAGAGAAAGTCGCCGCAATTATAAACTAGGGAAGCCCTAGCAATATATAAGACGTTTAAGGATTTCTAGGATTCGCAAACTTCTATTATTAATTTATTAACCACTTCTTAGAAATTACCTAGCCATTAATAAACCTAATAAGAAAGAACATAAAATTTAAATGGACCACTAAATGTGAATAAGCTTTTAATAACCTAAAGCATTGTTTTATAACTGCTCTAATTCTTGCCTACTTTAACCCTAACCTTAAATGCATTATTAAAACAGATTCGTCTAATTATATACTAGAAGGAGTGTTATCGCAATACAATAAGAATGGCGAGCTACGTCTAGTAGCCTTTCTCTCTTAAAAACTCGCCCCTACTAAATCAAACTACGAGATATATAATAAGGAACTACTTGCAATTATTAGATGCTTTAAATAATGGCGTTTTAAGCTTAAAGGATTATTGTTCCTAATACGCGTATTAATGGACTATAAGAACCTGCAGTACTTTATAACTATAAAACAATTAACGCAGCGCCAAATTCGTTGGGCCAAATACCTCTTACAATTTAACTTTAAGATTATATACTAACTAGGCAAACTTAATTAGAAGCCTAATATATTAATATAACGATTATAGGACCTACCTGCAAACGCTTTAGACAAACGGATTACAAATTAATTACGGATCTTACTACCCCCTAAACGTTTTAAAAAGCTACGTCCTATATTCCTAGATGCGGAACTTAACAGAAATAAATTAAAAGTTAATAAATAGGAAATAGAAATTAATAAGCTAATAAAACACGAATATAAGAACAATATATAGATAATAGATATAATAAAAGCAATTTAAACAGGAAAACAATAGTATAAGGATATTACACTCACTAAATGCGAAATTCGAAACGATCGATTGTACTATTAATAGAAGATGGTAGTTCCGAATTCCGAACCTTTACAATTTAAAATACTCAATTTCGTATATAACTCCCCTATAGTAGGGCATCCTGGCCGTGCAAAGACCTATAAGATTGTTTAATAAGCATACTACTAGCCTATAATGCACGACTATATACGAAAATATGTTTAAGCATATAGGATGTGCGTGCGTAGAAAGACCTCTTATATAAAGAAGTAAGGAGTACTTTAACCGCTACCAATTCTAATGCAAAGATAGCGCGATATTTTAATTAACTTTATAGTCGACTTGCCTAGCAGTAATAGGTTCATGAATATTATAGTAGTTATTAACTGCCTTATAAAAATGCGATATATAATTCCTATAGACTTAATTAATGCGATATTAGTAGCCGAATGTTTTATTAAGCACGTCTTTAAGCTACACAGACTTCCTAACTTGATAATATCCAACTATAGAAGCTAGTTCGTTTTAGACTTCTAGCAAGCTTTATATAAACGATTAAGTATTTAAACACAACTCTTAACTGCGTTTTATCTGGAGATAGATAGTTAAACCGAAATTGCAAACGCGATTATAGAACAATACCTATAAATGTACTACTCCTACCTGCAAGACGACTGGGAAAAATGGCTGCCTTTAGCTAAGTTTACTACGAATAATACGATAAACGTATTAATAGGCATAACGCCGTTCTACGCAACCTACGGACAAAACCCTTAACTTGGATTTAAACCATAACCTAAAATCAACATAATAGGACCCACGATTAAACAAATCCAGTTAATTAACGCATACAACTTCGCTGATTAAATGAAGCAGTTAATAGAACTGTTACAAAGTGAATTAACGTACGCTTAAACGGTATAGGAATGGCATGCAAACAAAGAACGAGCTCCCGCATAGGACTTTAAGGAAGGTAACATAGCTTACCTAAATACACAAAACATACGGACTTAACGGCCCTTAAAGAAACTTAATTGGAAGTTTGCGGGCCTATACTAAATTAAGAAGAAACTAAGCCCGTATGCCTATAAGCTTAAACTGCTAACTAAGATGAAAATACACCCAATATTTTATATAAGCTTATTGCAACCTTTAAAAGATAATCCTATAACTCGCGAAGTGCCGCCGCCACCTCCCATAATTGTTAACAATGGCAATGGTTCTTACTTTATTGACTTAATTAATGATATGCGATGGAAACCATAATTTAAACAATTCAAACTTCTTATTAAATGGGAAGGATATAAAACACGAACCTAGAAAACCTATAACTAGATTAAGGCCGACGCGCCTACCTTAGTAAAAGAATTCCATAAAGACTATCCTTCGCGGCCTGCTCCGGCTGGATAGACACGATATAAAGGTAAATAATTGCCACCTAACACGAATACACGAAACATAATAGCAGGAAACTCGAAATTAAAAAGAACTTAAAATATATTACGACGCTTATAACGTAATAAGTTATAAATTCTTAACTAAATTGAATTATTTTGGACCTTCGGCTAAAGGGGGGGGTACTGTAACGGGACTAGCCTAGTTATAGTAGGAATGTCTCGGTGAAATACTCAACAGATAAATTCTAACGCTTTGATTAAATTCTGCTAAATTCTACCAAGTTAATCGAATTCTGCCGAATTCTGCTAGCTTAATTGACTTCTGCCAAGTTCTGCTAGATTAATCGAATTCTACTAAAGTCCGTCCACATGCGTACATGCGCACGCATCGACCAAGACCCCTAACTATTTAATTACAAGATTCTCTAGTTATTCCTTTCTCTTCTTTACACAATGTCTTGTTCTCTGCAAGAGCTATATACCCTTAGATTTAGATAGAATTTATATTATTCCTTTAAATCTTCCTTAAAGCCTCTTCGCGCCCTTATATTAAACTAGCTTATTAACGTCATCATCTTCCTCTTAAATTAATAGTTTAAATACTTTTTTATTGTCTTCTAGAAGGACTTTATTCTTGGTTAGGGTATTAGGGAGTTAAATCTTCTTAATTAGCATGTCTAACTTAGCGTATAGGTCCTTTAAGATGTCCGTTTACTTACTGTTAAAGAACGTCTTCTTATTAAAGATAACGTCCCTAGTAGAGATAATAATACCTTTGTGTAGGATCCAGATCCTGTAGATATTGGTAGAGTTATAGCTAATAAGGTAGCCGATATGGGCTCGCGGATCTAGCTTGCTTAGCCTTTTCTTCTTTAGCTAGGCGTCTAACGTTATCGCATACACCCTATAGCCGTAGGCTTTTAGGTATGCTAGTTGCGGCTTTCTTAACCCATTGGCTAGGAAGGTATAGAACCTCTTATATAGCGATTTCCAACTATTACTTTCCCGTGGCGTTTGATCTTGAAGGTAGACTATATAGTTAACTATCTCTTTCCATAGATTATGTGGTAGATTGGCAGCAATTCTTATTACACGTGCTCTCTTAATAATTACACCCCCTAAGCGTTTAGCGGTACTATTTTAAGCTTAGGTATAAGGCGCCAAAGGCTTAAATATAATCCCTTAGGTCTATAGCTATTTAAGGGTTCTTCTTCTCCCTAGCTTATTGTCTAATCTAATAGTGTTAACCTTAAGGTTATGCCTTAGACGAATCCATTAGATAAAATCTTTAAGCACTTATAGTGTCTCCTTCTCTTCGCTATGCGTTATTATAAAATACGGGAAGGTTCTTCCTAAGAAGGTATTATAGATAAATATAACTTGTATAAACCTAGTATACGCTTCCTTAAGGTTAGTCCAGTTAATATAGAGGTTAAGATAAGGTTTATTAATATTCCGTTTTAAGAACCTTCTTAAGACCTAACGCTTAATTTTAGCGAGACTGCAATATTAATATTCCGTTGTTTTTGGGCCTTAAAGCTTAACTCCTAAGGTATTAAAACCTAGATAATAAAGGCTTATAGGTCCTAGATAACCTAGACGCAAGTGCTATAAATACGCATTACCTTTTAAGTCTAGACAAGCGTCTCTTAACGATACTCTGCGCTTCTATTAGCGGCGTAGCAGTTGGCTTATATTAAACGCTAATAGACTTCCTAGTTGGATGTATTTAATAGTCTATTGTCCATAACGTTTTTTTATTTAATATATAATTATATTATCCTTCTAAACTAGAAGATTGTTATCTCCTTTATTATCCTAGTAGAACCCTTATTTTTAAAGCATACGGAACAACACTAGATTTATATTAAAGTCCGTATAAAAGGCAACGTCCTTAAGACGTAGGGTTCCCTTTCTCTTATCTGGTTTTATGACTTAGATAGTAATATTACCGTAGCCTAGTATAGGTACTTCTAAGCTGCCGGTGGTGATATATTTATGTCTTAGAGCTTTTCTAAAATTGTAAAAACAAGAGAGGTTATTAAAGATATAGAGAGTGGTTCCTAAGTTAAGAATAGTTAATAGCTTTAGTAGATAAAGTTAACTGGTGTAATATAATTTTAGGAATATTGCATTAGCTTCTCCCTTAATCTTAACTGTCTCCCAGCTCTTGTCCTATTATTATTAAGCCTTATCTTTTTATTCTTTATATCTAATCTTTATAACTTGGTTAGTGAGATTCTTATTCTTTTCTGCCTTCTTTAGCACCCTTTTAATGCGAGCATCTTTAATTATAACTCCTTCGGGTCTCTTGTCTTTAAATAAATACCAATAGTCTTAAAGGGAATGTCCTCGTTTCTTACACGCTAAGCATATAGGTATTAGCTTCTTATGGGACGTCTCCTTATCTACTAGTAATTTAGCTCTCTTTAAGCGTCTAGTATATACTAAGGTTCCTTTCTCTGGACCTTTAGTAGTATTAAAGTGATCTATTATAGCTTACTCTGCGAAGTCTGCATTAAAGGTACTCCCTTTTATAGTAGTATTGGCTTTTTTTAAGGGTATTCTAAGTCCTTCTTATAGCTTCTTTGCTACTCTATAGTATTCGGAAGATCTTAACTTCTGAGGGTTATTTAACTCGGTAGTGTACTTTACACAGTAGGCGTCGCTAAATGGTTAAATAACTTCTGCCAAATCTTGAAGCTAGATTCTATTGGATATTTAAGGGATCTTATACTTCTCTCTTAGTACTAACGTGGGTCACAGAGTTATGACGGCCATAGGGTTATAACGGTCGGCTACTACCGCCTTCCTAATTAGGTTTACTTCCTTCCTAATATAGCATATTGCCGGTTCCAAAATCAAAATAGTACCAACTTCAACTTATCCTAAATGCTTGCAACCAAATTAAAAAATCTTTTACCAACACTATAATGCCCCGCTAGCCCCTACAACCTAGCAGGGAAGAGAACATATAGAGCGCTATTATTGCCTGAAATTCTAGGCTCTATAAAGACCGCGAAACTTGCGCAAAGGCCTATGGGGTAGATCTATAGACATTTTAACGCCGTCTTGATGGAAAGCAACAGCCCTATAAAGTCGCCCATACCAACCAGAACCGTATTACCGTTGCTAGCGAAAATGCAATCGTTTAATACCTTATATATCTTGCAAACGCTGGATTTCTATGTCGGCAGTATACCGTTCGATTAATTGCCACAGTAGTCCTCCGCCAGGAGTACGTTAACCTTCCTCAATACGTCCATATCGACCCTCTTAGTATAAATTGGGTATACAACTTCCTAAAACGGCAGGATGAGCTTCGTTGCTGCTATATATATTTAATTAATTAAGAACGAGCTCTTGCAAATAACAATCCTAGCCTTATTTAGAGATTCTTTACTAACTATACTAACGCTATTACTTAATATAATATCAGTAAATTTAATAGGTGGAATATAGATAAGATAGGCTATGCAATGGGACTAGCTTTTGCTGTAAAAGTAGTTATATTAAGAGGCAGAATTATTAACTTTAAGATAATTAACGGTAATAGGGAGTGGGTTACCCAAATCGACTTAATTAGCATATATGGGTAGATAATTCCACCGTTTATTATTTTTAAAGGGAAGCAGCATATAGATTTACTATGGGAAACAGCAAAGGAAGCTATAGGCGAGTGCTTAATTGGAATAACGGAGAATGGCTAGTTAAATAAAGAAATGGGCCTTAAGTGGCTTTAACATTTTAAGCGTTATACTCAGCAAACAGAGGCATGGGAGGCCTCTAAAATTAATACCCTAAACGTTGAATACCATGGCTACCGATTGCTTATTATAGATGGGCACAGCTCTTATACTAATATTAAGTTTATAGAGTTCTGCTAAAAGTATAAGATTATTCCTATATGTCTTCCACCTTACTTAACCCACTTCCTACAGCCTCTAGATCTTGTTATCTTTTCAGTAGTTAAGCGCCTATATTCAGCCAAAGTCGATGAATACGCAGCTCGCGGTATTACTGGTATTAATAGAGACTACTTTTTGCAGATCCTGGGTAAGATCAGGGCTTAAATATATACACCTAAACTAATTAACATTGCATTTAAAGCTGCAGGCCTTCTTCCCTTTAACCCTAATTGAGTCCTATAACGCCTTATAGGACAACCCTCCTCTGCACGACTATATATACCTAAGCATCTAAACGAACCAATGCTTTTATTCTTACCTCTATATCCAAAGACTCCGAAAAGCCACTCTGATTGAGCTCGGTACAGCCATATAATCCGTTATTTAGATACCACTCCTAAAGCAATTAGTGTTGTTATTAGGAAGCTTATAAGCTATATAGATTTAATAGATAAAGGCATAGAAATACTGCGCCTAGAAAACACAGAGCTTCGCAACGGTGCTGCAGATAGGAGAGCTAAGAAGAAAAAGAAGCGGGTAGTGCTTTCTACCAAATCGGTCCTTACTACTGAATGGGCCAAGGCACTTCTTAATACTAAGGAGGCTAAGTAGAGGGCCAAGAATACTAGAACGCGGCTTAGAAAGGAAAGAAAAGAGATAGCTATAATTGCTAAGGCATAAGTTTAAGAAAGGAAGGAGGCTTGGGCTGCTGCTATAAAGGCTAAGAAGGCTGCAGATCAACATAAAAAGGATCTGGGAGGGGTAGATTGGGCAGCAAAAAGAGTGCAGAAGGCGTCAGTAACTACAGGCAATATAGTAAATAAAAAGAAGACTACAGAAGCTTATATAGCAGCTGCTCAAGTAGTAGAGGAGGCGAAATCTAAAGCAGAAGCCTTAGTAATACTACAGAAGCAATGGGAGGATTCTTTCGCAATAGCTTTAGATGCTATAGCTCGCTCTAAGGCTCTATAAGACGCTGCAAAGAAGGCAAAGGAGGCCTCTTAGCAGTCTACACAGGCAGATGAGGAAGTGGATGATGAGGAAGTAGATAAAATAGACGACGAGATAAGCGGATTAAGTAACGATGAGGTGTCGGATATAGATGAGGATATTAATATAGGCGACGATATGGTGTTAAGTGAGTAGCAATTAGTACCAAAAACACCAAATTTTTTTAATATAGAGCCTCTATTATATAAAAATAAAGCTTTATAAAACCTTAGTAATAGTATGATACCGTGCGATGCTTTTTACAAGTGTTTTTCCTACAACTGGGCATTCGGCAGTATTTTGGTGTTCCGTGAGCCTAGTTAGGAAGGCGGTAGTAGCCGACCGTCATAACTCTGTGACCCACGTTATTATATGTTCCCATTAATCTAACCACTAATTTAATTTTGATAAGTGTTTAAACCCCTTAAGGGCTTCTATATACTAGTGTTTTACCTTCTTCCTAACGAACGATAAGGTAGGTTCTATATTCTCCTTTAGCCAAATTAGCCATTCCTTAACTATAAGGGAAGGGTTAAGCAATAGCTTCTTCTAAATTAATACTGTGGACGTAATCTAGGTGCGTATCTATTACAGATACTCTTCCTATTTTAGGAAGTACTTTATGTCTTAGTTATAGTATCGTCTGCTGTTCTTATACGCTCTCTATTAATTCGTTGAGAGCTATATATATAAGGTTGCGTTCTCGTTAAAATCTATAACCTTTAGATAAGGTGGTTTTTTAAGTAGACCTTCTTAAGGTGCTTCTATGGCTGGGTCAACATAGGCCCAAATTTGCTAATCCACAAGGGCTTATAGTTGCCAGATCCATTACTCCCAGTCTTCTAGCTTATTAAGGATAATCGTGGTAGACAAACTCGACGTCGGTAGAGTCATTTTAACTAATAGGCAGATAGGGAATTGAGATGGTATTTTATTGTTAGGATCGTCCTTATCGTTAGAATCGCCCTTTAACGATAAGGTAGAATTTCGTAGAATCTCGTAGAATCTCGTGGAATCTCATCCTGTAACGATTGAGGTAGGATTTCTGTCAGAGTCTGCGTCTTAACGATGAGGTGTCAGAGTCTAACAATGAGGTAGAATTTCTTCAAATGATTAAATAATAGCTAAATAGCTTCTTAAGTCGGCGGACCGGGCTTATAACTGTCACGAAATTTAGATAGAGGGGTTCATTAATGAAATGGGTTGATTGATTGATGATCTTGAGGATCGTCTTGAGTAACGTGTTCTGAGCTACGAAGAGATTTTACAGTGCACGTGACCCGTGCACGTGACCCACGCCTTTCGAGAATACAGATTATCTGAAAACCATCGGGTCCCCGCTATATTCCCGACAGCCTCTACACATGCCTTTGCATACCCCTTGTACACCTAAATGTCACCTTTGCCCTTCCTTACACCCTCCCTACTTAGGGAGGCACCAGAACGGTAGCCAGCAGAGGACTGTGATCAGAACCAGACGACCGTCGCCAGAACCAGACGACCGTCGCCAGAACCAGACGGCCGTCGTAGAACCAGACGACCGTCGTAGAACCAGACGACCATCGTAGTAGAACCGGACGACCGTCACCAGAACCAGACGACCGTCGCCAGAACCAGACGGCCGTCGCCAGAACCAGACGACCGTCGCCAGAACCAGACGACCGTCGTAGAACCGGACGACCGTCGTGAGAACCAGATGACTGTTACCAGAACCAGACGACGACCGTTCGAACAACCAGCCAGCGAACACTACGAACGATTCAATCGACCGATCGAATCGAACCAGAGCCTCGACATTAGCCTGCTACCGAATCAAATGGAATCAAGGCTTCCTAGGGAGGTACCCCCGACAACCACCGTTCGAATGTATAGCCAGCTAATGCCTATAGAGACTAATTCGAATTAATACAATCAATCGATTAATCGGATTAATTGGAGCCTTTAATCGGGCCAACCTCTCCCCCGAATTGAATTAGATACCAAAGACAGATACAGACGATAGGCACAGACGGTAGGTACAGACAGGTAGGCACAGACAGGTAGGCACAGACAAGTAGGCACGACAGGCAGGCACAGACAGGTAGGCACGAACAAGTAGGAAGGTAGGACAGGTAGGCACGAACAAGTAGGAAGGTAGGACAGGTAGGACAGGTAGGACAGGCAGGACAGGCAGGACAGGCAGGACAGGCAGGACAGGCAGGACAGGCAGGACAGGCAGGACAGGCAGGACAGGCAGGACAGGCAGGACAGGCAGGACAGGCAGGACAGGCAGGACAGGCAGGCAGGCAGTAGGCCTAGTTAGGAAATCAGTACATGGCCGGCGGATCATCGGGAACGCCGCCAATTGACGATTTGGAGCCTCTGCGAGAGATATCCCTTATAGCTACCATTAATTTTAAATTTTAAATTTTGTTATTTATTTTATAATTATAAATATTGCAGCTATAGGAAATATTATATAAAATGTATAAAACGTACCAAACGTATAAAATGTGCTAATGTTGCTAATATGGCCCTAGGCTAGCCCCGGGCTAGCGTAAAGAAGTGTACATGAGCAGATCAGCGGATCCAGCTGAAATGACCCCGGGCTAGCCCCTACCACCCCCCTGTTTTCCTGACGTACCTAGGTAAAAAAGGAACCTATAAGCTTCTTAGCTAATACTACTTCTAGCCTAAAATAATAGACTTAGTTAAATGCTTTATAGGCGCCTACTACAGTTATAAGCGCGCTAAGGCCTTTAATATAAAGTACTAAGGACTACTGCACCCTCTACTAGTACCTATACAACAATAGGTAGATATTGCCATTGATTTTATTATTAACCTACCACCCTACAAATAACGGGGCTGTACCTATAAGAACATCCTTATAATAATATACCGACTTATAAAAGAGCGCCACTACGTCCTAACTAAAGGCGTAGCTATTAGCAATGTTACTAATACCTTTCTTCGCGAAGTCTACCAATTATATAGGTTACCTAACTCGATTACATCTAACTAAGGCATATAGTTTAACTCTAATATATAGAGACAAATCTACCAACGCCTTAGTATCTCTATTAAGATATCTATATCCTTCTACTATAAAACCGCTAGATAACCAGAAAACGCTAATGCTAGCATAAAAGCGTACCTACGATAGGTAGTTGCCTATAGTTAAGATAACTGGGTAGATTACCTTCTACTAGGTAAATTCGCAGTAAATAACTACGTCTTAACTACTATAGGAATTATACCATTCTTCGCGAATAAGGGTTATTACCCCTAATCTAGCATAGAGCCACTAGAACCTATTAAAAAGAAATTACTATATAGAAAACGCCTTAAGATGCTACTTGCCGACTAGTATATAGACCATATAAAAAATCTACTTAACTACTGTAAGGGAGAAATAGCCTAGGCTTAAGTAAAGCAGGCCTACTTCGCTAACCGTTATAGAACGCCACCACCGGAGATGTGTGTTGGCGACTGGGTATGGCTAGATGCACGCAATATCTCTATATAGAGGCCTATAAAATTACTTAATTATAAGAACCTTAGCCCCTACCTAATTAAACAAGTTATTAATAGGGGAGCTATATATAAGCTAGAGCTCCCGCCTGCCCTAGCCACCCGTGGGATATAGCCTATATTTTACCTATAGCTACTATACCTTTACTAGCCTAACCCCCTACTAGGATAGATATAGCCTAAACCCCTACTAGTACTAATTTAAGACAAGAACGAAGACGAGAACTATAAGGAATGGACCGTTAAACGAATTATTAACTCTAAATACTTTGGCAAAGGCAGAGGACGGCGGCTCTACTATAGATTAGCCAGAATGGCAACTATAGAAAGACGTTAAAAATGTAAAGGACCTAATTAGCGATTTTTACTACGCGAACCTATAGAAACTGGGCCTAAGTAGAGATTTCGTACCTAATCCTCTATGGGAGCCCTTATAGAGTTAAACCGTTATATATTACCATATAAGGGTAAATTACCATTAAATTGCCGTAGATTGCTATTATATAATAGCAAAATGCAATCACGTAACTGGAATATTAATAAGATGTCTAGGAACTTTAACCGGCGGTTAAAGTTATCTAATTAGTCAGATTCTTAAGTGCTAAGCCTTATTATATAATGTTGTTTTAAGCCCTTAGTAGTACCCCCTTACTTTTCCTTTTCTATACCTTAAATGTCCCTTTAATATATATATAGCAACCATAGCGTCGCCAGAGCTCCGCCTCTATAAGAGGGGGGGTAGTGTTATGGAACCCTACCGTAGGGGGCTCCATAGAAGAGCCCCGTGCTCTCGTATACACCTCGCGTATAGCTTACGTCGGCTACGCGTAGGTATATTACCTCCTTACGCCCTCGACCCTTATGATCAATCGCGTAACGTCTTGTAGACTCCCCAAATACATACGTTCTGTAGCTATTGCCCCCGTCTCGTAATAAGGCCCCTAAGGCCGCGGACACCCCTACTATTATATAACTCCCCTATAGTAGACATTGCGGTAATTAGCGCTATAGGTTTCCACTTTAATATATATTAGAAGAACAATAAGGTCTTTATAACCAGCTTATATAAAATTAACTAGATTATTAATAAGAAGAAAGAAGAGCTAGTTAAGCGCCTCCTCCTTATATACCTCTTAGACCATAAAGACGCGTTCTTAAAAGCAGCCTTAAATATACTGCCCCCATACTAAACCTATAATTATAAGATTTAACTAAAGGCCGACAACTCTCTAGGCTATAGCCCCCTTTACTAGTAAACTATAAAGAAACTAAAAGCAACTAAGTAGTACTTAATTAATAACCTCTATAAGGGGTTTATTAAGCCAAGTTAGGCCCCTTTTGCTTTCCCTATTTTATTTATAAAGAAACCTAATAAAGGCCTCTGCTTCTATATTAACTATCAGAAACTAAACGCCATTACTTAAAAATATTATTACCCTCTCCCCCTAATTAATGAGACCCTTATACATCTAAGCTAAGCCAAAATCTTTACTAAGCTTAATGTCCGCTAAGCTTTCCACTAAATTAGGATGGACCCTATATTAGAGGATCTAATAATATTCCGTACCTACTATAGTTCTTATAAATATAAAGTTCTTTCTTTTAGACTAATAAATGGGCTAGCCACATACCAATAGTATATAAATAATGTTCTTTTTAACTACTTTAATAAATTCTGTACAGTATACCTAGACAACATTCTTATATACTTAGACAATAAACTTAAGCACTAAGTTTATGTTAAAAAGGTCCTAGAGAGACTGTAGAATATAGGCCTATAAGTTAATATTAAGAAATATAAATTCGGAGTAGAAAGAATAAAGTACCTTAGGTTTATTATTAGTATAGAAAGAATTAAAGTTAACCCTAAAAAGGTAGAGGCGATATATAACTGGAAACCCCCTTATACTATAAAAGGCATCTAGTTCTTTCTTGGCTTCTGTAATTTCTATTATTAGTTTATCCGTAATTATAGGGTTATAGCTAAGCCTCTTATGCGACTAACTAAGAATAATACACCTTTTGTTTTTAACAATAGCTATATAAAGCCTTTAAGCAGTTAAAGAACCAACTTATCTCCTCCCTAATTCTCTATCACTATAACCTAGACCTAGAATTAATGCTAGAAACGGACGCGTCTAATAAAGTAATAGTAGGTGTTCTCTCACAGCTACACCTAGATAGTAAGTAGTACCCTATTATATTCTTCTTAAAGATAATAGCCCTAGCTAAGTATAACTATAAGGTGCATAATAAGGAAATACTGGCTATTATATAATTATTATCCCAGTAGCGCGCAGAGCTTAAAAGCATAGACTCTTAGATTAAAGTCTATACTAATTTTAAAGCCCTTAAGTATTTTATAACAACAAAGCAGCTTACTGGTTAACAGGCTAGGTGGGCTAAAATACTCTCCCAATTCTTCTTTATAATTATATACCGCTCTAATAGGCAAAATTCTAAAGCTAATACTCTTACCTAGAGAGAACAGGACGTGGAACCATAGGATAAGCTAAAGTCTTAGCACTGGACACGTGCCCTTCTCTACCCCAAACAGCTTAACCTATGTATTCTTAAGGAACTAAGCTCCAAATAGAATAAGCTAGCGCCTATAGAAGGAGAGATCCTAAATAAACTAATAGGACTAATTAACCACATCCTAATTGTAAACCGCACAGCTAAATCCTTAAAAGCCCTCCATAACTAAGCTATAAAAGACAACCCTAATTTAGAAATGGAAGACGGACTGCTTTTATACTAAAAATGGCTTATAGTTCCAGACGTTAACAACCTATAAATGGAGCTAATCCGTGAAGCCCACTATTAAGTCTCTATAGCGTACCCTAGTTAAGACAAGACCCACTAACTACTAGCGCCTTACTACTACTAGCAAGGACTCCTATCCAATATAGAAAATTTTTGCAGGAATTATTATCCTTATAAATAGGCAGATACCCCTAGGGATTAAACCCCTAGATAGTTACAACCACTACCAATTTCTAAACGCCCTTAGCAGTATATTCCTAAAGAACAAATATGGCTATAATATAGCCTTTATAGTAGTCGACCGACTAAATAAGTAAGCTATTTCTCTCCCCTACTTTAAGACTACAACTGCCACAGGACATCTCCGTGACACCTTATATACGTCCACCTGTTCCCACCTGTTTCCACCTGTTTTTACCGACGCAGTAAGAAGAGACCGACCGCGAGACGACAATTTGATGGCAATCTGCCGGCAATCTACGGCAATCTGACGGCAATCTGCCGCATTCTGCTATATTTTGCCAAGTCTACCAAATCCTGCCAAGTTCTGCCAGGACCGCTACTTAAATCCTATTCTGCTTTGTGTACGTATCGACCAAGCAACCAAACTAACGATATATACCCTTTCTTCCCGTTTCCTTACCTTCTCTCCTCACGCAACGTCTTGACTTTATCACGCAGTTTATATACATAGCTTAATAATATCTACTTTGCTATATATTACCATCCGTGCCATTTACTGTAATATCGCAGCTATATTTATTATTAGCATATACTGTATATAAGGTATGGATATGCGACCTATACTATGGAGTTAACGGCAGATAGGGCGGAGGCTAGGTTAGGTAGATCTAGTTTGCACTTAGTATATGCATACTCTTTACATAGAGCCTGCCTAATACCTACTCGCGTTATCCTAGACCGTTATAGCTGGGGCTATATAAGGTTAGTATATGCTATGGGTATACGGCTCTAGATTCACGTACGCCTTCTACCTACTACTACTGCTGCGGCGCGTGCTTTATCTACTATAAGCATATACCTTATATACGCGTTATCTATAACTAACCTAGTGTCACCTAGTTGGGGTTAGGGTTGGGGATCGGGCTTATATACTTCTATTAGTATATATTTCTTCTAGGCATATACGAAGCATATACTCACTATAGTGGTACCCAAAGGCGCTAGGGTTGGTGGCACCGGCCACCTACGCATTATTAAAGTCTGCAATTATAAGGTTGCTTATAGTAAGCGTAGGTACGGCGTATACAAGAGTAAAATAAATATATTAATGTTGCCCTGGCCCAATGTTAGCATATACAGCGCCTATATATAGGTTACGTAGTATATACTCGTGGTGTAAGCTATGGTGTTATAGGGAAGTTCTAGTACGACTACTGTTATAGATATACGACGCGTATACACAGGCCATGTTATAATAACTCAGCTCGCTTATTTTATGCTGCGACTTATAGAATATATATACAGGGCATATATAGCCCACGCGTTATATAATATTATATATTTACGAAATACTTTAAATTCTAAAAGAAAAATTGTTGGTATATGCGCTGCATATACATAAAGCTCAGCGTGGTCAGAAGTTAAGCATGGTCAGACAAGTTCTAACCACGTTAAACTTTGTAACTACGCCGAGTTTTTCCGTAACCACGCCAAGCTATAAGCCCCTTTGCGAGACCTCTGCCGAACGAAGCTCAGGGAGAGACGTGCACGGAGCTCTGCACGGAGCTCTGGGGCAGTATTTTAATGTTCCAAACCGCAAGCCCAAGGAGGAAGGCGGTAGTAGCCGACCGTCATAACTATGCCGACCGTCATAACCCTATCACCTACGTTATATACTTTAATATTTTTTATATATAATTATAAATATAGTATTTAATAAGCTATATTTAAATTTTTATAAATTCTATATAAAGGTTATTAAGTTATAGATAGTCTAAAAAGGTATATTTAGGTATCTTTTAGTAAGGAAAAACCGTGCATTAAGTGGTACCGTGCACGGAGTGGGGCGGACTCCTAGTACGATTAGGATGATTAGGAAAATAAAAATCTTGCCAGGAGCCTGTTAGGACGATCAGGACTGTCAGAAGGCCTCCAGGATCTTAGCACCCCAACAAAATGCTAATGTTACAGTCAACCGCAAAAGATCGTTTACATCGCTTAATTCGCAAATAGCCGGCATCGCACCCCACCAAAATTTGTATGAGGTGTAATGTAACGCATTTCATCCACTACTTATTGCCTAAAATGGGCAGAAGGCTCGCACCTAAGGTTGTATATCAAATTAGGGTTAGAATTAAAGCTGGTAAGGGGGTGCTAGCTATTACAAAGGCTATTGGCGTGTCTCGTCCTACCATTTACAAGATATAATTAAACCTTAATCTCTATAACAAGCCGTACGCGCTAGCTAGTCTTATATAAGGTCAATTAAGGCTGCTTCTGGCCTATTAAGAGCTTATAAGTCTAATATTGCTTAGTGTTAAATTTTTACTAACGCGTCTCCAGTAATAGAGGCTGCTTAATTTTCTTAAAGACTAACTTACTACCTACCTTAATAAGATGCAGGACTTCCTCTTTAATAAGTTTAGCCTTTAAGTCTCTATAGCTACTATTAGCCGTACCTTATTAAGAGCTCACTAGTTAAGAATGGCTATTAAGGCTTACGTGGCAGAGAGAAGTTGGGAGCTTTATATATTATAGATTAGTAGACAGGCAATATAGACGGCAGATTAGCTGGTCTTTTTTAATAAGTTGGCTTTTAATAAGAGAATAGGCAATAGGAAGTTTAGCTAAGCACTAATTAGAAGAGAATATAAGGTCTCTTGCCCGTTTAAAAGGTTAGAGAGGTAGAGTATCCTACTAGCGCTATTAGTTAATAGATACCTAAACTACCTTATCTACTAAGGCTTAATTATAGCAGAGATATTTAAGCTATTTCTAGAGCAGTAGGTGCTCCCTTATTATACACTATACCCTAGGCCGCAATCTATTCTTATTCTAGATAACGTATTAATTTATAAGTTAGCACAACTTTGTAATCTATATAAGGAACACAGCATACTACTTATATTCTTACCACTATACTTACTAGATTATAACCCAATTAAGGCAATATTTAAGGACCTTAAGGCGTAAATTAAAAGGAACTATTAACTAGCAAAGACATTTAAGAGCTTTAAGGTATTTCTATATTTTACAGTTAGTTAATTAATAGGAGCTTACACGGAGGCGCATTATAAAAATATAGGATATATAGTTTAAATCTATCTACTGCCTTAATAGCTTAAAGGCAGAAATCTTGCCTCTTATCCTTGCCAACATTCCTATCTTAAAATTATACTCCTCCTATATCTTATTAGTTATGCCTTTACCCTTCCTTTTTAACGCCTTTAATATATTAATATTCCACATCTTATTTATCAGCCTTATCTTAATTGACTTAAGGATCTCCCTTTACTACTTATTATTAAACTCTAGCTAGTTAGTAAGCCATTTAAAGAAGAATCTAAGTAGCTTAACTAGGTCTATTTCTAACCGGATAGGGCTAGAATTATAAGGCTAATTAACCATTAAATATAGATGCAGAGGGTAGTGCAGAGGGTATATAGGAAGCTAAGGTTAAGGCTAAGACTTAAGCTCCTTAACTAGCTAAGCTTTAATAAGACTGTTGATAGTATTATCCTTCTCCTTTAGCTACTCTATCTTATTACTTTTACAGCCTTTCTCCTTTTAGTTTATAAGCTAAATAATAATATTCTATAAAGGCTAAGTTATAGTAGACTCTCCCTTTAATAGCTTATAGTTCTAATATGCTAGATTTTCTAAGCTAATAGGATAATAATAGAGGATATAATCTGGTAAAGTTAATAATGAATTATTACGCTAACATATTATAAGATAATTACTACAGTGCTTATTTAAATAAGACCACCTATTAGCTATCCTAGGGATATAATTACTAGCGTCCTCTTTAGTAGCAAGTGGCTTAGGTAAATTATTAAGTTAAGCTTATATAGCAGTCCTTCTTCCTCCTAATCTATTACCTACTTACTAACTTAATATAGGTATAGGTGTCGCTAGAATTACCTCTTTTTCCTTAATTAAACTTAATATAAAATTAAGCCTTAAGAATTTTAATGGCTAGCATAAATACTATTCTTTTACAATCTTAACCACCTACTAGAGGTTATTATAGTTATTAATTTGCTATTAATAGAAGTTATAAGCTTATACGTTCTTATATAAGGCAATCACCTTAAGCTACTAGACTCCAAATTTCTATAGTAAAAGATCCCTTAAGAGCTTTTCCTTCGAAGCCTTAATTATAGTTAGGTAGAGTATATCCTAGTCTAATATTACTAAGCAAGACCTAGGTAAAGCCTCCTTTTTATTAAATGTCTTCCACACGCTTATAAAATGTACTACTACTAGCGGCTCCAGCAGCTCCTCTATATTATTATCCTCTACCTCCTCCTCCCCCTTATTATTATTTTCTGCATCTATATCTATTAGGGGCTAGGCAGACGCTAGCAGTAATAGTGTGGGAGGGTACGGTGTCTCTCCGATGGGAAGTCACGGTACTGTCTGTCAGTCTGTCGGTCGGTCGGTCGGTCGGTCGGTCGTAATCAATCAGTAGAAAGCAGTCAGTAAGAAAGAAAGAAAAGAATGTATTTCCTGTAACTGGTAGGGTCGTGATATATATGTAAGGTAAAGAGGAAAGAAGGAGGAAAGCCGAAGCTCTATAAATATAGGAAAATGCTAAGACAGTAGGCGACGTCCAATCTACACTACTATATACCTCCCCCACTAAGAACGTTGTCCCCTAACGTTCTATCCTACAGAAGAATAGCCAAACAAAAGTATAGCAAAAGCAGAATAGAAAAAGGAAAGCATATAATGGAATGTAGGAAACCTCTTCTCCTAGTAAGATACCTATCAGACACGCGCTGAATAAATACACCCATTAGCTGTACTAGTTGCCTATGCGCTATACCCACTAGCGTCACTAGTTGAAAGTATAAATGCACGCACTAGCCGCCCTAATCGCCTATGTACTACACCTACTAGCGGTACTAGTTAAAAGCGTAATTCTGCAGCCGTTATAGCCCTATAGAACTATTCTGTAATATCCTTCTATTATCCATAGCTAAGATCCAATCTTCCTACTGGTAACCAGAATAGTAAACCAGAAATAATAACGGCGGTAGTAACAGCAATAGCAGTAACAGTAGTAACAGTAATAGTAGAAACAGTAATAAAAGCAGACATTTAGCGCAGTAAAATAAAACAGAATAGTTAGCGGTAGAACATTTGGTAGAAGAACTTGGTAATAGTTAGTAAGCAGTAGGACATCCAGTAGTAGAACTTTTAGTAGCAGAAATCTTAGTAGCGGCAGACGGTTAATAGCAGTTGGTTAGTAGCAGTGGTAGAATAGGTAGAATAGCGGAACGGAACGGTTGGAGTAGCAGCTAGAATAGAACAGTTAGTTAAAATGGCAGTAGTAGCAATAACAGTAGAACAGTCGGTCTAAATAGCAGTTAGTAAAAACAGTAGAATGGAATAGATCGGTTAAAACGGCAGTTAGAATTAAATAGTTAAAGCAGTATTAGGTCTAGAATAGATTAGTTAAAACGGCTAAACGGCTAAATAGATCTAATAGATCTAGTAGCAGTACAGATCTGGTATAGCTAGATGGAATAGTAGAGACGGAATAGTTAGTTAAGACAGCAGGGATAAAATAGCTAGCAGTAGCAGTAGTAACAGGGTAGTTAACTAAGATAGCAGAAGCTCTGGCTTGGTTTAATTATTTAGTTGGTTGTTTAATATTAAAACTCTGCATCTGGCTCTGTGTCTGGCTGTATATCTAGCTGTATATTAGTAGCTCTGTATTGTATATTCTGCGTCCATATCTACGTCCGTGTCTATATGCGTCCTATATGCCTAATTTAACTGCTAGCCAAAGACTATCTAACTAATTAGCAATAACGTACTGCAACTAATTGTTTAGTTGTTTAACTAAGGTAGAAAGTCTGTCCTAACTTAAATGTGGAGACGGCGTTTAATTAATTAAGATTTAATAAGGCCCTAGCTTGACTTAAGGTGTCTTTTATTATATATATAACTATAGCTTTACATCTATAGATAATTAATTAAAACCTTTATGTAGATGTAGGATTGGTTAAGGCTCCACATCTACTGTTTAATTAAGGCTTTATATATATAGGCGTCTAGTTAAGCTGCTATACTATTGTCTAATTAAGGCTCTGCACCTATATACTCTATATCCTTAGACTCTGTATACAACTTTATGTAAAACTCCGTATAAAGCTCTATATTTATATCTATAAGAAATATTGTTCTAGTTAACTTCTATAAGCGTTAAAACGGGCGGTAATTAATTAATTAAGGGGTTAAAGGGAGAGGTTCCTGTAGAGGCTCCAAAATATTAACTAGCGGCGCTTTTAATAATCTTTTTGTCACAGAGTGAGCACAAGCGATGATAATATATAGCGAAGTAGATATTATTAAGCTATGTATATAAACTGTATAATGAAGTCAAGACGTTGCGTAAGGAAAGAAGGTAAGGAAACGGGAGGAAAGGGGTATATATCGTTAACTTAGTTACTTAGTTAACACGTGCACGGGGCGGAATAGGCTTTAGGTTATAGTCCTAGCGGATCTTAGCGGAATATGGCGGAATATAGTAGAAGACGGCAAATTGCCGTAGATTGCTGTCACGTAATGGCAAATTGCCTTAGATTACCGTTATATGTCTTAATTAACTAAGTCGTTAACATAGAGGTCAAGACGGTGGAAACAGGTGGACATATATAAGGTATCACAGAGGTGTCCCATAACAGTACCCCCCCTTTAAACTCAAGCTTCTGCAAGATGGGGCTGTAGTAGTTCTAGGTAGAGTTTATAAAAGTCTTCTGCGGCTTATATAAGTCCTACGGAGTCGATAGGTTCCCATAAGGGTTTAGTAAAGCCTCTCCACTTTATAAGGTATATATACTGGCGTTTCCGTTTGTTATACTTAATATTGTTAATTCTTTCAACGAAGTACTTATCCTCACTATCTACCTTAACTAGTGGGGGAGGGTCCTAGATCTATCTAGGCAGGGCGTCCGATATAGGGGCAGCAGGGCGGAGGACTGATGTATAGAATATAGGGTAGATTTTAACCGTATTAGGGAGCTTTAGTTAGTAGGCATAAGGAAAGACAACTTTTTTAACCTTATAAGGGCCGGCGTTTTTCTAATTAAGTTTCTTAGTAGGTCGTTTCGTGTTCAGATTTCTTACGTCTAGCCAAACAAAGTCACTAATTTGGTAAGCTAGTACTAGGGTTCGGTTCTTATTTACTACGGCTTTATAGATAGACTAGGCCTATGTTATTTTATTAGTAAGGAACTCCTATAGTTCTTCCATCTTCTTTACGAATTTGTTTGCTTCTGTAACTTATAAGGCCTAATAAGCTAGACGAGGAATATTACTAAAGGGTTTAAAACCCATTCGCGGGTACTAGCTATAATTAGCCAGGAACGGGGAGACCTTTATAGTTTCTAAGACGGAGTTATTTGCGGTAAACTCGGCAAATGCAAGCCAGTCCATCCAGTCATCCTATAGATACGACGTGTATATCCGAATATACTATTCCATTATAGCATTTACACGTTCCGTTTAACCATCCGTTTCCAGGTAATATGCTATAGACAATAGTGCCTTAATACGGAGTTAGGTAGTTAGTTTTTTTTAAAACGCTAAGACGAACTAGCGGCCTCTATTAAAGACAATCGTTTTTAGAAGTCTATGGAGTTTCCATATATAATCTAGGAACAGTTGGGTAATGGCAGGTGCTAATATATTAGGGCAGGCAATTAAGTGTCTAATCTTAGATAGTTGGTCTATAACTACCATAATATTTATGCAGCCTTTACTTTTAGGGAGATTAACAATAAAGTTAATTAAGATGTCCTTCTATCTTCAGTCCGGAACAGGCAGTGGCTTTAGAAAGCCGTTATACGTCTTATATAAAGCTTTGGCTTGTTAGCAGATATAGTAGCTAGAGACGTACCTTTATGTTATATTATATATATTTGGCCAGTAGTACTCCTATTAGAGTAGTTCTAGGGTTTTTCCTTGGCCTAGGTGGCTGGCTACTAGTAGGTCATATACGTGTTTAAGGAGCTTGGGCTTAAGCTTATTATAATTAGGGACAACTAGGCGGTTCTAGTAGTACAAGCGGTCTCCGCAAACTTTATATTTACTTAGAGAGATCTTTTTAGAGCGTCTAACGCCATCTTAAATTAGCTTAAGTGTCTTTTAGATAAACTTGTTATTTAGGTATTTATTAATTATAATCTGTTTAATTAATTAATTAGTTATTTTAAGGACGTGTACTATAAGGTCTTTAGCTAGGGGATTAAATAATTCGGGACAAAGTAGGGTTTAATTATAGTAGGCACGCGCTTCTTCCTATACTATTATATCTTGTAAACGTCGAGTTAGGGTATTAGGTTTTTAACCTTAAACACCTAGGCGGTACGTAATTAAGAATTAGAAATAAGACAGATATTTTAACTAGCAGGCTTAATAATAATTGAGCTGTTTTATAGTCATAAAGTACTATAGATTCTTATAGTTGCTAAAAACCTTAATTAAAAATCCAGCGCCTTCTAGTTTAGGTCGCCATTGTTTAAAATATCTAATAATAGCCAATAATTCTTTATCATAGATCTTGTAGTTACATTTGGCTAAACTTAGTTATTTTAAGAAGTATGCTATAGAGTGCAGTACCCCTTCTTTATTATACTAAGATAGAATGCCTCTAGTAACATAGTTAGATAAGTTAGCTTTTATAACACTCTTTTAGTTTGGGTTAAAGTGTTAGAGTATAGGTGCAGTAGTAAACATAACTTTTAGATAGGCAAAGGCCTTCTTACATTCCTTATTAAAGATAAAGGCTTTGTCCTTTTGGGTTAGAGCTATAAGAGGTAAAACTAGGGCAGAGAAATTATTAATAAACCATTAATAGAAATTAGCAAATCCTATAAAGGCTCTTATATCCTTAACGTTCTTAGGTTCTTACTAGTTTACAATTACTTTAATCTTCTTTAGGTCCATTTATATGCCGTCTATAAAGATAATAAGTCCGAGGTATAGAACTTCCGTTTTATAGAACCCGCATTTATCTATATCTAATTATAGTCTAGCTCTATGTAGGGCTTCTAAAACAAGGTCAACGTGTTTCTTATATTTAGCTAGGTTATTGCTGTATACCAGAATATTGTTAATATAAGCAGTATAGAAAACGTCTAGGTAAGGTCGTAAGGTATTATTTATAAAGTATTGGAATAAACTCGGGGCATTTACGAGGCCAAACGGCGTCACTAAGTATTTAAATAGTCCGTATCTAGTACGGAATGCGGTAAGCCATTTATCTCCTTTTATAATACGGAGGCGGTTAAATATATAGATAAGATCAAGTTTCGTATAGTAGCAAGCCTTACTTAATTAGTTTAGTGTCTCTTAAATTAATAGGAGCGGGTACCAATTCTTAATAATAATAGCGTTAAGAGCTTAGTAGTCTATACAGAAGCGCAGACCGCCGCCAGGTTTCTTAACAAAGATTACAGGTATAGCTATAGGCGAAGAGCTTGCTCTAATAAATCCTTTACTTAGGTGTTCGTCTAAGTACTTCTGTAATACTTAGAGTTAGTTTTGGGATATTCTATACAAGGGTCTAAATTCTAGCTGTTTTCCTTCTTTAAGTATAATCTTATAGTTGTATGGTTAGTGTTCTACTAGCTTATTAGCTTTCTTTTATAAAAATACTTCTAGGTTATTATAGTGGCATACTAGTACTTTTATGGCAGGGTTAGTGTGTTTCTTTAGTGCTAAGGCCTTTTTAATATCGGCCATTGTAACAGCGAAGATTGTATATTTAGGTTTCTTAGCAAGTTATGCTAATAGGGTAGCTCCAATTATGTAGATATTTAAGGTGTTAAGCGAGCTTAGATTGTCCTTAGTTTCTTATATAGTTTCTTATTCGGGTTTAAGCTTAGTGTTAGGTACAGAGTCGGTATTAGATTTAGGTTTGGGTTTTTTAAGTATCCTTTTTATAGTAGAATACCAGTTCTTCTAGTACTTTTGTATATTAAGCTTAAGCTTCTACTTAGTTTGGGGTATAGCAGTTAGAGTTAGTTTGTATAGTCTAGTATAATTTCTAGGTTCTTAGTGGATGTTAGTGGAAATCTCATATTAGTGGAATTTGGTGGAATTCTTAAGTAGGTGGAATTAGGTGGACTTTTTAGGTATAGGGTAGATATTAGTAGAAATTTTAGACTAGTAGATCTTGGTAGATTTTCCAGATTTCGGTTTAGGGTCTAAGTAGCGAGTTATAAAATATTTCTGCTTGTAACGGGAGGTGGTAAATAGAAGCTTAAGGTTATCCCAATTAATGGTTACCTTATATAGCTTTATCTAGGGTTATTTAAGGATTACTAAGTAACCTAGAGTGGTAATAAAAAGCTTAATTAGTTCTTTATGGTTTAGGTATTAGAGTCTTAGGAATACTACATAGGTAATACAGCCCAAGATAGTACGTTTACCATTAAATCCAAATATGTTAATATGCCGGTTAAGGGGGGTTAGAGTAAAACTATTATCTTATATAAAGATCTTGTTAATAAATCCTATGCCACTAGCTCCTGTATTAATTAGGACTTAAACATTAACCTATTAATCGTTCTACTAAAGATAACAGTTAATAGTTATGCTGCAATCCTAAAAGTTAGAGTTTATAACATCTAAAGCATTTAACAAGATCCTAAGGCAGTGCCGTCCCAAAGAGCAACTTAGCTCTAGGACCTTCCTTTTAGAGGTAATTAGGGTGGAGTTCTTATAGCGTATCGGTTATAGCTTCGTCCTTATAAGTAGTGCTTATTGGATGCGGGGCTGGAACTAGGTGGAGATTGGGGACGGTAACTAGAGGATTAATACAGTAAACGGCTGCTGGTGTTAGCCGTTCGTAATTCGCGTTAGGGCATAGGGACAGAGTAGTAGTTAGAGAAATAGAAGCTACTTCTATACTTAAAATAGAGGCCTAGCTTAGTACGTTATTCTTATTTAGAGGACCCTAGTGGGGCGTATCTTAGGGTTCCAGTGTCAATATCCATAGCATTAGGGTGCTTAGGCTAAGATAATAACTTAATAGACGTTTATAGGTTTATCATATTATATTAAGGAGCAGACTTCGGTGTTAGGCGTAGTATATTATTATATCGTTTATTAATAACGTTTGCGCAGGCGTTAAGAGCTCCTAGTAGGTCTATACCTATTAGGGAGGTTTTTAGTTTGGGGCTTAGGGATTTAATAAGGCTATTAATTAGTGCGGAGTTATTCCAGCCTGTTTCTTTTACATAACAGTTAAATTTAGAGAAGTATACTAGGAAGCTTTTTATTCCTTAAGTTATATAGTTTATCTTTCCCTAAGCAGTAGCTTAGCGGTTTAGGTTACCATACATGGCTTTAAGAAGTACAATTAGGCTTAGTACTAAGTTTGGTTAAAGAGGTTTAATAAGGTTAGCTATATCTCCTCCTAATTAACTTAGGGCGTAGCAGAGTCGGTTAGCTTTAGTTAGGTAGCGGTTAGCGTTACCAGTTAGCTTATCTTTAAGCCAGCTTAGGAATAATTGGAGTTCTTATTATTTACTAGTAAATATTGGAGGGTCTAGTAGTTGTTCAGATTATTGCGGTGCAGTAGTTAGTTTGGGGTAAGTAACTACTATAGGTTTAGGGCTCTCGTTCCACATATTTATCTCTAGAGATAGTGTTCGGTCTTAGGGCCCTAATATAGGCATCTTAAGGGTGCGGATTTCTTCTTAGAGGTCTTTAATTAATTACCAGTATCGTGCTTCTTATTTGGCTTATTATTAAGTTAAAGTGGCTTAGTTCTATGCGAGGGCGTCTATAAAGGACTTCTATATTTCTACCAATTGTTCTTAGAGTATAGACATAATACCAACGGCTGTTATAGGGGCTTTGGAGTCGTTCTGCATTTTAGAGGGTAGTATATAGGGTTAACGCAATATAGTGTTACGGAGTAAGCATAAGCGATAATAATATATAGCGAAGTAGATATTATTAAGCTATATATATAAACTATATAATAAAGTTAAGACGTTGCGTAAGGAAAGAAGGTAAGAAAACGGGAGGAAAGGGGTATATATTATTAACTTAGTTGCTTGGTTAACATGTGCATAGGGCGGAATAGGCTTTGGGTTATAGTCCTAGCGGATCTTAGCGGAATGTAGCGGAATATAGTAGAGGACGGCAAATTGCCGTAGATTGCCGTCACATAATGGCAAATTGCCTTAGATTGCCGTCATGTGTCTTAATTAACTAAGTCGTTAACATAGAGGTTGAGACGGTGGAAACAGGTAGACGTGTGTAAGGTGTCACGGAGGTGTCCCGTGACACTTTTAGCCATATATTAGTTTCCTAATTAAGTCTAGTGCCTATCTATCTGCCATTATAGGATCTTTAACTACTAATTAAAGATGTCTGCCGGCGATAGTGACTAATTTAATTTAACTGTGACAACGTATAATTAACTAACGTTTAAATAGGGTATTAGGTCGGCCTAACTAAAAGCTATAGTTAATTTAACTTAACTATAGAGATGGCGTTTAATTAATTAAGATTTAACTAAGGCTCTAACTTAACTTAAGGCGTCTTCTGCTATATATATAATTAAAACTCTGCATTATCTTGTATGCTTAATTAGGGCTTTAAATCTGTTAACGTTTAACTAAGGCTCTATATCTATAGGCTCTGCATCTGCGGATAGTTAATTAAGACTCTAACTATACAGTTATTCGGTTAAAGTTCTATATCTATAGTTAATTAAGGCTCTTAGTGTCTACTAGACGTCTAATCTAGAGACCTATCTTAAGACTTCCTTTCTTATAAGCGTAAACGGCAGCTTCTAGAAGACTATTTCCGCGGGCCCAGTGCCTTTTTAGGATGTCTTTTATAGCTGCTTTCTTCTCTTCTAAAACTGTCTTTACTCTTGGCTTCTTTAGTGCATCCTTAGGCTTTTATGGCTGCTTCTTTACCCTAGCTATTAGCAGTATGCTTACGTATCCTTAATCTTCTTCTAGCTTAAGAGCCTTCTTAGGATTATCTTCTGCTTTTAGTCTCTTTGTTATTGTCCTGCTGGTTCTATACTTTACCTAAGTTATCCTTAACATCTTTAAGGCCATCCAGTGGTAGCTTCTTGGCTATTATAACTACCTCTATTGCATATCCCTTGCCCTTATGTCTATAATAGTCCTTTGTTAAAATAACTGGAGGGAAAGCGTTGGTTTTTGTACATCTAATTCCTATTCCCTTTATAATCCTTAATATGGTCCTTTACTAGCCTAGCTAGATACGGCCTAGTTCTGTCTTTAGTTATATAAGGATGGCTTAGGCTTAATATAGCCAGCTATACCCTATCTAATCTCTTGCGGAGCATCTTTATTAGTGTCTCTTTATATACTACTTTACTGTTCCGCAGTGCTTATTTTCTAATATTATGCTACTGTTTTTATATAGGTCCCTTTTTTACCACAGTGTCCGTTCTTGTTATGCAGCTAGCGCAGTACTGAATTTAGATGGTAGTGACAGTTATACTGTAATCAGTCGTTGTTTAATTAAGGAAAGTCGGCCCGATTAAAGGCTCTAATTTAACGATATTTAACTGACTTAATTTAGTGACAGTGACGTGCTGGTATTGAGGCTCTGGCTTGATTTGGTTCTTTAACTAACTATAGCTTTTATGCAGTTATTTAATTAAGGCTTCCATGTAGTTGTTTAGTTAAGGTTTAATAATGGTTCTAGAAGAGTCCTCTATATACGTTTTTCTGCTTATATAAGCAGATTCCCTTTGCTTCCATTTTGGTTGGTATTCTTAGCAATTACTTTACTACCGTAGACATAGGCCTATATAAGTGCCTATGTTCGTTATAGATAGAACTAGATATTCTTAATATATATTTATTTGTTTTAATATTATCAAGTTTATTAAGGTTCTATATATAGCTCTATATCTAGCTCTGCATTATATAATCGGCTCTATATCTATATAATTAATTAAGGCTCCTAATACTGTTCTTATTGTATAGCTAGTATATTATTGAATTTTAGGGGCGGTGTAGAGTTCTGTCGGCTCTATTACTAAATGGACTAATTAGGATTTTCCGTCCCTAGAATAGAAAATCGCTATTGGCTTATTAATAGGCGGTAAGCTAAACTAATATCTTTTATAGTAGATTAACGCGTCTTAATGCGCTGTGATTAAGAAAGTAAATAAGAAAAGGAGCTTTAGGAAATACTGTAATTAAGTAAAAAAAATAAAAATCTTTTATACCGTTACCTACGTCCCCTCCCCTACCTTAGGACTTAACTGTCCCCTAGTTAAACATCCTATACCTACTACGGAGCCTACTACGGAGCCTGCGGTTAATAGCTGACCTAGTTAAGCGTCTGTCTCCAAGACCGTCTCTAAGGATTAGATAATTTATTCTTCTTTTAAGCTTTAACTGTCTTATCTATAGGCCGTAATATAATCTAGATGTAATCTCCTAGTTATACATTCTTCTCCTACAGCATAACGGTTGTCCTAGCTGTACGGCTGTCTCTAAGGGTTAGGTAAGTCTGCGGACGTTACTAGCTAGATATTACTACTAAGTCTATAGGCTGTATTTAATAGTAGTCCTCCCAGTTCGTACATCTTTCGTTACTATTCTTTAGCACTACTCTGTTATAGAAAGCAGTAAAATCCGTTCATCCTATAGGGGCCTATTGCTACGTCTGTTCTTCCTTTAGCCTACCTAGGTCTGTTCCTTGGTATATACAGAGCCAGTTCTTAATACCCTTTAATCGTCCTTTATTGCTAAGCCACAGTAGTACTGGTTTAGGTCGACTGCGCGTCCTAGCTACAAGTCTTCCTTTATTAGACAGATGCACAAATCCTTGCTAAATAAGATCCTTTAGCCCTTAGTATTTATGCTTAGTAAAATAGTAACTTTCTCTGCATCTAAAACAGGTCTGCTAGCCTTGTCTTTACATGCCTTACTAACCCTATACGTCCTGCTGTGGTTATTCAAAGGCAGTAGAATCTTGCGGATATTAGGGATCTTACGGATATTAGGAGTCCTGTAGATATTAAAAATCTAGCAAAGGTTAACAGTTTTATAGAGATTAACAGTCTTACAAAATAAAGGGAGCTTAGGTGCTGTTCTGCCAGTCTTTATATCCTAGTACTAAGCTATATCCTTATGCCGGGCTTTAAACTACAGCCTAATTTAATAGCGTTGCGTGCTTTTTTAGGTCCAGAAGTCTTTCTTTTCTTTAGCGGTCAAGCTTATTCCTTTACTGCCGTAGCTCTTATATAAGCTAGATATTTAGGATATCTTCCTCTAGAAAAACAGCCATTTACTTAATATTCTCTACAGCTATTATTCTTAACTCTACGGCCTTCTTTGGTCTTTTAAACATAAGGGTACTGGGCTTATCTGCTACAGCTCCTGTCTTTTCTATTACATGCCTGTGGTATTTAATAGGGAGTCCTTGTATAAACCACCACCCCTTCTCTTACTTAGTAAGGTTTCCTACGGCTACTACTTTAGCTAAGATAGTAGTAAAGTCCTGTATATAGTAACGCAAGTCGCCTAGTTATTCCGTAAACATTTAAATAAAAGCTTCTATAAAGTCTCTTATCTCCATGCGTTAGTAGTAGTCCTTAGTTTAATATTCGGTCCTAAGCTTCCTTACAAGCTCCGTCTAGTTACTATTTATAAACTTAGGCAGGCTTCGGATCTATATCCCTATTTAGTAATCGCAGTACTTAGAAAGGCCTTGGTGCTTCTCCTTACTTATTACACAATATCGGGTGCATAGCTGTTTATACTATTTAATAAACTGCAATACGTTTTATTTCGTAAAATAAGGAGTTTCCATAGTTCCTAGGGCTGGTATAGGCTAGACTATAACGTAGACCTTGTTTTAAGCCATTAACTGCTGGTTATAAGGTAATGCATCCTTAGGAGCTTGTAGGTAATCCTTATAGCTCTTACCCTTTATCTACTAGGGGTTATCGGTCCTAGGTATTACGGGTAAACGCTATAGTAGGTTTGCTTATATAGCCATAGTCTTGACAGAGGACGTCCTAGATAACTGTCTTGGCGGGGCCTTAACGGGTACACGCTGCGGTAGGTCTGCTTATACGGCCATGTCCTTAATAGAAGGCACCTGCTTTTTAACGCCTAAGGGGGAGTCTTCCTGGGAGAGCACGGAATCTTTATCTTCTACCACTACCGGGTCTTAATATATCCATCTATTTTAGCCTACTGTTATTCTATATAGTAGGTCCTTACAGAGTGCCTCTAGGGCCGCTGCTAATATAATCCAGATAACTTAAAAGAGGATAAAGCTAAGCCAGAATAGGAAGCTTTTAAAGGCAGATGTGATCTCGTATACTTGCGACCTTACTTGGTATTCTCTCTTTTCCTAAAGGGCAGTACTGACCTCCCTTACCGCTAGATGCCTTAGATCTCGTTTCCATCTAATTAATTGGCCCTTGGCTTATTGCCTCTATATCTTTAATAACATTCTGGCCATGCTCGTGCGCGCACAGGTGGTGAGATATTGGGTAACTCCAACCGCCGGTCAACGTCTAATAGGCTCACTGGTTCGCTTAATACTAGATTTCTAAGTATAGGCACCAAACCCAACTTCTAAGACCTTACCCTTTTACTTCTTGTTACTACTCTTTGGTCTATATATTAAGTCTAGCTGTCCTATCTTTTTCTAGAACTACCTGGTTCCCCTTCTTGTCTAATACTACCTAGTTTTCTTCTGCTATCTCTTCTATCTAGCTAGCCGTTTTTTTTTACAGCTGGCCGTTCTTCTATAGCTGTAGTATATTCCTATGTGTCTCCTGTGTATATAGTTATATATAGAGTACTAGACTTCTAATCTAAAGAGCTTGCTGTTATCCCCACGTGGAATGCTAAATAATATATAAGAGGGTACGGTGTCTCTCTAATAGGAAGTTACGGTACTGTTTATCAGTCTATTAGTTAGTTAGTTGGTTGGTCAGTTATAATTAATTAGTAGAAAGCAGTTAGTAAGAAAGAAAGAAAAGAATATATTTCCTGTAACTGGTAGGGTCGTAATATATATATAAGGTAAGGAGGAAAGAAGGAGGAAAGCCGAAGCTCTATAAATATAGGAAAATGCCAAGATAGTAGGCGACGTCCAATCTACACTATTATATACCTCCCTTACTAAGAACGTTGTCCCCTAACATTCTATTTTATAGAAGAATAGCTAAATAAAAGTATAGCAAAAGCAGAATAGAAAAAGGAAAGTATATAATAGAATATAGGAAACCTCTTCTTCTAGTAAGATACCTATTAGACACGCGCTAAATAAATACACCTATTAGCTGTACTAGTTGCCTATGCGCTATACCCACTAGCGTTACTGGTTAAAAGCATAAATGTATATACTAGCTACCCTAATTGCCTATATACTACACCTACTAGCGGTACTAGTTAAAAGCGTAATTCTGCAGCCGTTACAGCCCTATAGAACTATTCTATAATATCCTTCTGTTATCTATAGCTAAGATCCAATCTTTCTACTAGTAACCAGAATAGTAAACCAGAAATAATAACGGCGGTAGTAACAGCAATAGCAGTAATAGTAGTAATAGTAATAGTAGTAGAAACAGTAATAAAAGCAGACATTTAGCGCAGTAAAATAAAACAGAATAGTTAGTGGTAGAACATTTAGTAGAAGAACTTGGTAATAGTTAGTGAGCAGTAGAACATCTAGTAGTAGAACTTTTAGTAGTAGAAATCTTGGTAGTGGCAGACGGTTAATAGCAGTTAGTTGGTAGCAGTTGGTTAGTAGTAGTGGTAGAATAGGCAGAATAGCGGAACGGAACGGTTAGAGCAGTAGCTAGAATAGAATAGTTAGTTAAGATAGCAGTAGCAGTAATAATAGTAGAACAGTTGGTCTAAATAGCAGTTAGTAAAAACAGTAGAACGGAATAGGTTAGTTAGAACGGCAGTTAGAATTAAATAGTTAAAGTAGTATTAGGTTTAGAATAGATTAGTTAGAACGGCTAAACGGCTAAATAGATCTAACAGATCTAGCAGTAGTATAGATCTGGTATAGCTAGATAAAATAGTAGAGACGGAATAGTTAGTTAAGACAGTAGGGATAAAATAGCTGGTAGTAGCAGTGGTGATAGGGTAGTTAACTAAGATAGTAGAAGCTCTGGCTTGGTTTAATTATTTAGTTGGTTGTTTAATATTAAAACTCTATATCTGGCTCTGCGTCTGGCTGTATATCTAGCTATATATTAGTAGCTCTGCATTATATATTCTACGTCCATATCTGTGTCTGTGTCTATATGCGTCCTATATATCTGATTTAACTGCTGGCCAAAGACTATCTAATTAATTAGCAATAACGTACTGTAACTAATTATTTAGTTGTTTAACTAAGGTAGAAAGTTAGCCTAGCCGAAGACTCTAACTATCCTAACTTAAATATGGAGACGGCGTTTAACTAATTAAGATTTAATAAGGCCCTGGCTTAACTTAAGGTGTCTTTTATTATATATATAACTATAGCTTTATATCTATAGACAATTAATTAAAACCTTTATGTAGATGTAGGATTAGTTAAGGCTCTATATCTGCTGTTTAATTAAGGCTTTATATATATAGGCGTCTAGTTAAGCTGCTGTACTATTGTCTAATTAAGGCTCTATACCTATATACTCTATATCTATAGACTCTGTGTATAACTCCGTGTAAAACTCTATATAAAGCTCTATATCTATGTCTATAAGAAATATTGTTCTAGTTAACTTCTGTAAGCGTTAAAACGGGCGGTAATTAATTAATTAAGGGGGTTAAAGGGAGAGGTTCCTATAGAGGCTCTAAAATGTTAACTAGCGGCGCTTCTAATAATCTTCTAGCTATATATTGGTTTCCTAATTAAGTCTAGTGCCTGTCTATCTGCTATTATAGGATCTTTAACTGCTAATTAAAGATGTCTGCCGGCGATAGTGACTAATTTAATTTAACTGTGACAACGTATAATTAACTAACGTTTAAATAGGGCATTAGGTTGGCCTAAATAAAAGCTATAATTAATTTAACTTAACTATAGAGACGGCGTTTAATTAATTAAGATTTAACTAAGGCTCTAGCTTGACTTAAGGCGTCTTCTACTATACGTACAATTAAGACTCTACATCGTCTTATATGCTTAATTAGGGCTTTAAATCTGTTAACGTTTAACTAAGGCTCTATATCTATAGGCTCTGCATCCGCGGACAGTTAATTAAAACTCTGGCTATATAGTTATTCGGTTAAAGTTCTGCATCTATAGTTAATTAAGGCTTTTAGTATCTACTAGACGTCTAATCTAGAGACCTGTCTTAAGACTTCCTTCCTTATAAGCGTAAACTGCAGCTTCTAGAAGACTATTTCTGCGGGCCCAGTGCCTTTTTAGGATGTCTTTTATAGCTGCTTTCTTCCCTTCTAGAACTGTCTTTACTCTTGGCTTCTTTAGTGCATCCTTAGGCTTTTACGGCTGCTTCTTTACCCTAGCTATTAGCAGTATGCTTATGTATCCTTAATCTTCTTCTAGCTTAAGAGCCTTCTTAGGATTATCTTCTGCTTTTAGTCTCTTTATTATTGTCCTGCTGGTTCTATGCTTTACCTAAGTTGTTTTTAACATCTTTAAGGCCATCTAGTGGTAGCTTCTTGGCTATTATAACTACCTCTATTGTATATCCCTTGCCCTTATGTCCATAATAGTTCTTTGTTAAAATAACTAAAGGGAAAGTGTTGGTTCCTATAGATCTAATTCCTATTCCCTTTATAATCCTTAATATAGTCCTTTACTAGCCTAGCTAGATACGGCCTGGTTCTATCTTTAGTTATATAAGGATGGCTTAGGCTTAATATGGCCAGCTATACCCTATCTAATCTCTTATAGAGTGTCTTTATTAGTGTCTCTTTATATACTACTTTACTGTTCCGTAGTACTTATTTTCTAATATTATGCTACTGTTTTTATATAGGTCCCTTTTTTACCATAGTGTCCGTTCTTGTTATGCAGCTAGCGTAGTACTAAATTTGGATAGTAGTGACAGTTATGCTGCAATCAGTTGTCGTTTAATTAAGGAATAAAGTCGGCCCGGTTAAAGGCTCTAATTTAACGATATTTAACTAACTTGATTTAGTGACAGTAATGTGCTAGTATTAAGGCTTTAGCTTAATTTGGTTCTTTAACTAACTATAGCTTTTGTGCAGTTGTTTAATTAAGGCTTCCGTGTAGTTGTTTAGTTAAGGTTTAATAATGGTTCTAGAAGAGTCCTCCATATGCGTTTTCCTACTTACATAAGCAGATTCCCTTTACTTCCATTTTAGTCGGTATCCTTAGCAATTACTTTACCACCGTAGACATAGGCCTATATAAGTGCCTATGTTCGTTATAGATAGAACTAGATATTCTTAATACATATTTATTCGTTTTAATATTATTAAGTTTATTTAGGTTCTACGTACAGCTCTATATCTAGCTCTGCATCGTATAATCGGCTCTATATCTATATAATTAATTAAGGCTCCTAATACTATTCTTATTGTGTAGCTAGTATATTATTAAATTTTAGGGGCGGTGTAGAGTTCTGCTAGCTCTATTACTAAATAGACTAATTAGGATTTTCCGTCCCTGGGATAGAAAATCGCTATTGGCTTATTAATAGGCGGTAAGCTAAACTAATATCTTTTACAGTAGATTAACGCGTCTTAACGCGCTGTAATTAAGAAAGTAAATAAGAAAAGGAGCTTTAGGAAATACTGTAATTAAGTAGAAAAAATAAAAATCTTTTATACCGTTACCTGCGTCCCCTCCCCTACCTTAGGACTTAACTGTCCCCTAGTTAAACATCCTATACCTACTATAGAGCCTACTGCGGAGCCTGCGGTTAATAGCTGACCTAGTTAAGCGTTTATCTCCAAGACCGTCTCTAAGGATTAGATAATTTATTTTTCTTTTAAGCTTTAACTGTCTTATCTATAGGCCGTAATATAATCTGGATGTAATCTCCTAGTTATACATTCTTCTCCTACAGCGCAACGGTTGTCCTAGCTGTACGGCTGTCTCTAAGGGTTAGGTAAGTCTGCGGATATTACTAGCTAGATATTACTACTAAGTCCGTAGGCTGTATTTAATAGTAGTCCTCCCAGTTCGTACATCTTTCGTTACTATTCTTTAGCACTACTCTGTTATAGAAAGCAGTAAAATCCGTTTATCCTATAGGGGCCTATTACTGCGTCTGTTCTTCCTTTAGCCTACCTAGGTCTGTTCCTTAGTACATACAGAGCCAGTTCTTAATACCCTTTAATCGTCCTTTATTGCTAAGCCATAGTAGTACTGGTTTAGGTCGACCGCGTGTCCTAGCTACTAGTCTTTCTTTATTAGACAAATGCACAAATCCTTACTAAATAAGATCCTTTAGCCCTTGGTATTTATGCTTAGTAAAATAGTAACTTCCTCTGCATCCAAAATAGGTCTGCTAGCCTTGTCTTCGCATGCCTTACTAACCCTATACGTCCTGCTGTGGTTATCTAAAGGCAGTAGAATCTTGCGGATATTAGGGATCTTATGGATATTAGGAGTCCTGCGGATATTAAGAATCTAGTAAAGGTTAACAGTCTTATGGAGATTAACAGTCTTGCAAAATAAAGGGAGCTTAGGTGCTGTTCTGCCAGTCTTTATATCCTAGTACTAAGCTATATCCTTATGCCGGGCTTTAAACTACAGCCTAATTTAATAGCGTTGCGTGCTTCTTTAGGTCCAGAAGTCTTCCTTTTCTTTGGCGGTTAAGCTTATTCCTTTACTGCCGTAGCTCTTATATAAGCTAGATATTTAGGATATCTTCCTCTAGAAGAACAGCCATTTACTTAATATTCTCTGCAGCTATTATTCTTAACTCTACGGCCTTCTTTAGTTTTTTAAATATAAGGGTACTAGGCTTATCTGCTACAGCTCCTGTCTTTTCTATTACATGCCTCTGGTATTTAATAAGGAGTCCTTATATAAACCACTACCCCTTCTCTTACTTAGTAAGGTTTCCTACGGCTACTGCTTTAGCTGAGATGGTAGTAAAGTCCTGTATATAGTAACACAAGTCGCCTAGTTGTTCCGTAAACATTTAAATAAAAGCTTCTATAAAGTCTCTTATCTCCATGCGTTAGTAGTAGTCCTTAATTTAATATTTAGTTCTAAGCTTCCTTACAAGCTCCGTCCAGTTACTATTTATAAACTTAGGCAGGCTTCGGATCCACATCCCTATTTAGTAATCGCAGTACTTAAGAAGACCTTAGTGCTTCTCCTTACTTATTATATAATGTCGGGTGCATAGCTATTTGTACTATTTAATAAACTACAACACGTTCTATCCCGTAAAATAAGGAGTTTCCACAGTTCCTGGGGCTGGTATAGGCTGGACTATAACGTAGACCTTATCTTAAGCCGTTAACTGCTAGTTATAAGGTAATGCATCCTTAGGAGCTTATAGGTAATCCTTACAGCTCTTACCCTTTATCTGCTAGGGGTTATCGGTCCTAGGTATCACAGGTGAACGCTATAGTAGGTTTGCTTATATAGTCGTAGTCTTGACAGAGGACGTCCTAGATAACTGTCCTGGCGGGGCCTTAACGGGTACACGCTGCGGTAGGTCTGCTTGTACAGCTATGTCCTTAATAGAAGGCACCTACTTCTTAACGCCTAGGGGGGGTCTTCCTAAAAGAGCACGGAATCTTTATCTTCTACCACTACCGCGTCTTAATATATCCATCTATTTTAGCCTACTGTTATTCTGTATAGTAGGTCCTTATAGAGTGCCTCTAGGGCCGCTGCTAATATAATCCAGATAACTTAAAAGAGGACAAAGCTAAGCCAGAATAGGAAGCTTTTAAAGGCAGATCCAATCTTGTATACTTGCGACCTTACTTGGTATTCTCTCTTTTCCTAAAGGGTAGTACTGACCTCCCTTACCGCTAGATGCCTTAGATCTCGTTTCCATCTAATTAATTAGCCCTTGGCTTGTCGCCTCTGCATCTTTAATAACGTTCTGGCCATGCTTATGTGCGCATAGGTAGTAAGATATTGGGTAACTCCAACCGCCAGTTGATGTCTAATAGGCTCGCTAGTTCGCTTAACACCAGATTTCTAAGTATAGGCACTAAACCCAACTCCTAAGACCTTACCCTTTTGCTTCTTGTTGCTACTCTTTAGCCTATACATTAAGTCTAGCTGTCCTATCTTTTTCTAGGACTGCCTGGTTCCCCTTCCTATCTAATACTACCTAGTTCTCTTCTGCCGTCTCTTCTGTCTAGCCGGCCGTTCTTTCGCAGCTAGCCGTTCTTCTATAGCTGTAGTATATTCCTATGTGTCTCCTATGTATATAGTTGTGTATAGAGTACTAGACTTCTAATCTAAAGAGCTTGCTGTTATCCCCATGTGGAATGCCAAATAATATATGGGAGGGTACGGTGTCTCTCTAATAGGAAGTCACGGTACTGTCTGTCAGTCTATTAGTCAGTTAGTTGGTTGGTCGGTTATAATCAATTAGTAGAAAGCAGTTAGTAAGAAAGAAAGAAAAGCATGTATTTCCTGTAACTGGTAGGGTCGTGATATATATATAAGGTAAGGAGGAAAGAAGGAGGAAAGCCAAAGCTCTATAAATATAGGAAAATGCCAAGACAGTAGGCGACGTCCAATCTACACCACCACAATAGCATAAATAGTAACACTTTAGGGCGTAAAGGCGAGGAAACAGGTGTAGGCTAAGGCGCTGCCCTAGGTCTTGCTTTCTTAGCTGCCGGTATAAAAGGCGTTAATATTAAATGGGAACGCTTCTTTAATGGTTTAGGACGCGTTAGTGCGCACATTAGCGGCTTAGCTGGCTTATTACATTTATTAGGAGCCATAGAAAACACCACAGAAGGTCTTATATAATTATCCTAATTAGGCTAGACTTAAGCTTCACTTTAAGCTACTCACGGCTGTTTGCTAATAGTTGCTAGGTCTTTAAATAGCTAGCATTGCACCTTATACAAATTTTGGTGGGGTACGATGCCGGCTGTTCGCGAATTAAGCGATGTAAACGATCTTTTGCGGTTGACTGTAAGGATCTTAATCCAGTAGCTGTCACTAATATTATAACTACCTTCTTTACTAAACGCGTTTAAGACTTTAAGAATGTAGAGGAGTTTATCTCCTATATTATATTAAACCTTAATTACCTTATTAAAATAAACCAACCTATTAACTATAAACTCCTTACTTAATCGTGTTACGGACCTTATATCAATAGTAGTATAGCTACTTAGAGAAGACGTAGATGGGCTTATAGTAGCAATGTAGAAGGCGTTAGAACTGATTAAACTATAGAATAAGGGGTAGCTAAGTTATATAAGAGATTATGGGATAAAACTTAGTACGCGAGTACGCGGGTATGTAAGTACGTGCAACGTACCAACGTATTAATATACTAACGTATTTAGTATATTTTATAGGAGTTATCTAAAGGACCACAGTCCCTACCTAAATAGTTTATATATAGTAAATCTTAAAATATAATTGGAGGTAATCTATTAGGTAATCACTCCACTAATTATATTTACATGATTAACTTCTTATTTACCTATATACCTAGCCCATTAATAAGTCCACCGTAGTATCTACTATAAGGCTTTATTATATATTTACTACCTAGTTATAGTACTAATAAAGTTAAATAATATGCTACCTAAAATAGCACCTATAATAACGCTAGGAGGATTAACCTTTAGGTTTTAGGAATATATAAGTATAACAAAAACCGATAACTTATAAATAGTTACAATGGAAAGACTTAGAGAAGTAATAGATTATATTAATATTAACTAAGTAGGCTTTAAGGTAGAGCTTAATAACTTTAGTATAATAAAGATTAAAATGCTATCGATTAAATAATTACTAGAAGAAAAGTTAAAGCTTAAAGGATCTCTTATGTAAATAAAGCTTAAGATATAATATAAGGGGGCTAAGTTACCTATGCTATTGGATTAAGTCGTGTATATAGGACTATTTTTAATAGGTTAGGTATTAAAATAGTTCAAACTCTACCTTATAGAGGTAAAAATTAATAGGGTTAGTGGAACCAGTAATATAGAATGGATTTATAAATAGACTTACGCAAATATATAAAGACCTAGAATTAATAATAACCGTAAAAAAGAAGTTATCTAAATTTATATAAAGATTATTAGTAATAGACTATATAGTATAATTCCAAATACTAGTAGTATAGACTAGATAGAATAAAGAGGCGTTAATAGTATAGTACTAAATAGGACTAAAAGTAAAGGTTTAAACGATTATAATAACTATAAGGAAACTAATTAACTAAGCGATTAAAATTAATAATAGATTTTACTAGGCTAAGAGAGATAATAAGAGTATAATAAGACTAGTATAGACGAATTAAGCATTATAATAAGTATTAAAACTACAGTATAGCGGACTAGAGCTAATAGACCTAAGTAGTACTAAAGAATCTAAATGCTCCAGTTTTTAAAGGTTAGGTCTATGCCGTCTAATAATAATTAGGGGTTAGGGTGTAACGGGACTAGCCCAGTTACAGTAGGAATGTCTCGGTGAAACACTCGACAGATAAATTCCGACGCTTTAATTAAATTCTGCTAAATTCCGCCGACTTAATCAAATTCCACTAAATTCTACTAATATAATGGAATTTGGTTAAAACCTGTCGAAACCCGCGTGCGTATATGCCCACGCGTCTACTGCTAAGACTCCCAAATATTTAGTTATAAGCTTCCTATATTCCTTTCTCTTCTTTATATAATATCTTGTTCCTAGCAAGAGCTATATACCCTTAGATTTAGATAGAATTTATACTATTCCTTTAAATCTTCCCCAAAGTCTCTTTGTGCCCTTATATTACGTTATGTCTAAATAACTACTATTAAAATGGCAAACGAACTCAAATCCCCTACGTTAATAAGCATTATGGCCCTAGTTAGGGAACAGTTAACTATAATACAACAGTCCTTTATCGAAGCCTTAGCCTAACAGCGAGTGACATTAGAAGCTTAATACTAGCAATCAATTGGAGTAATCCGCGAAGAACTCCATAACCTTAAGGCACTTACATTAGAGACCCTAATAATAACACCTATAGACAAGATTAAAATAACTATATATAAACCCGGCCCATTAAATGCGAACCCTAAACTAGTAATAGTAGCTTAACCCGTACCTATAATAAACCCAGTACCTACTATAAAATTAGAAAAGCTTCCTAATCCTTTAATATTTAATAGAAACCAAAATAACCTACGTTCCTTTATAACTAAGCTCCATCTTAAACTTTTAATAAACTATAACTAATACCCTACTAAAGCTAGCAAGATTAGCTATGGAATGTCTTATTTAAGTAAAGACGCTGCATAAACCATAGACCCATTCTTCCGCAATAGCACCTTTGTTAATTTTAAAATCTTTATCTCTCTATTAGAACGAATATATAATAACGCTAGCCGTAAACATACAGCTGTTACTAAACTTAAAAACCTATAATAATGGAACTAAGACTTTACTAGCTTCTTTTCGGAATTTCTAGGCCTTATTAGCAAACTAGATTAAAATAAAGCTGCTAAAGTTGCGGCTCTTTAACGAGCTATTTTAGATAAAATTAGAGCATAGTTAGTAGGTAGGGAACTGCTAAAGGACCTACCCGAATTTGCTATAATATGTTAATAAATTAATAAGGACCTTTAATATAATAAATAAACTTATTTTCTAAAGCTAACTACGCCTTATATTTAAGACCCTATAAAACCAATATATACCCTAAAGCGCGACCCTTCTCCAAAACCTGTGCACGACCCTATGGACCTTAACGCCACTTAATTTTATATACCTTTAGGAACCGACAAACAAAGAACCTAAGCCATAAATAGAGAATGCTTTAGATATAGTAGAAAAGGATATATCTAAAGGAATTACTAAACTTACCCTTTTAAAAAAGTCCGCCGTAGTTCCTCCCGGTCTTTAAATTGCACCTACTCCTTAAATCACACTCGTTCTTTAAGCTATACTTACTCCTTAACTTGTAACGGAACCTTATAGTAGGAACTACGGTGGGTTCTATTATTAGGCTGGGTATGTAGGTAAGAACAAAACAACAATATAATAATAACTGGTGGAGTAGTTGCCTAATAGATTAACTCTAATTGTATTCTAAGATTTACTATAAGGAGAGAACTATCTATGGTAGGGACTGAGGTCCTTTAAATACACAACCATACTTCTAAGAAATTCTCTCTTATACGTAAGGTACGTGTTGTCTATGTTAAACGTAACGTCCCTTTCGTTTAACGCAGTTAACGCGTTTAATACTACGTGACCTCGGTTACTATTTCTTATTACATAGTTCCACCAGATCTATCCTGGACCGTACCTATATTAACCAACTAGCTTCCGCCAACTCTTCTCTAAGTAGTTATAATATTGTACTTAAAGCGTCTGTAATACTATCTCCCTTCTCTTTATCTTTGTCTTTAAAGATTCCTAATATCTCTAAGTTGTCCACTAGAGGTATAATGTCCGTTTAATTAGTCTAGTTAATATTCTTACTTACTATACCTAAAGCTTCTTCTTCTTTATAAGCGCAATGTTGTGCTCGCACTGTGGCTGCCATACTGTCACTTAGTGAGATAATGTTGTCTCTGTGTTCTTATTATATAAAAGCGGGGTTAGTGTGTGTTGCGATAGTAAGTCCCTTGTCTTAACAACCCTTGTTTTGCTTAGGGTGCACTAAAGTAAACGTTTAATTGTCCTGTGATATTCGCTCTGTTTCTAACGCTAAGTATACGCGTCCTATAACTCTTAATAGTCTTCTAGTTCCCTAAGTAACCTATTATAGGGTCTTGTGTTTAATCTGCCGCTATAAAGCTTAATAGTAAGCTCTTAAGCGCCTTAGACGAGCTTTGTTATTCGCGGGAAGCGGAGTAGGAGGCTATAGCTGCTTAACAGCGTGCCCTTAAGGCCTGTCTATTAGCCTCTGCCCGTCTTCTTCGTCTTAAACGTGTTCGTAAGAAGGTCCATTCTAAGGAGTAGAAACTGGTTTAATAGGGTTTGTTTAAGCTAGGTAATAAAAGGACTGGCTCTCCTCCTGCAAGGGAAATAACTCCAAGTAGCTCAGTAATTGCTCCTCTTGGGTCCCCCTTAGGTAACTCATTCTTTGGTAATCCTTCTTTGTTAATATTACCTAACCTACTTTCTTCTAATACTCCTATACCTTTCCTATAGCGTTTCTTAGGTTGCTTAGTGGTTCCTAGGTAGTCTTACTATAGCCTATCCACTTTACTTTATACTATATTTTGTTATCTATATCCTTATAACTAATAATCTTTAAAACTTGCTATTTGTTTTCCTTTTGTCCTTTATACATATCTGCCTTATAGACTGGTGGCTTAATATTCCCATATGCTAGCTCTAGCATTGCAACGTGTTATATAGGGTAGATTTTTATTTTAGCTAGTAGGTTTAACTTATACATAACTAATAAAATTCTTTACTTAACTTTAAAAGGTCCTAGTCTAACATAGTCCAATTTCTTGCTTAGTTGTTAACTTTTGAAATTTTTGTATAGTAGCTATACTTTATCTCCCTCCTTAAGATCTAGTCCCTTAGATCTCTTAGTATTATAGTACCTTTTTATTTACTTTTATACTAGTTTAGCTGTTTCTTTAAGGTCTATATAAAGATTTATTAATGTCTCCATTTTTTGCTTAACTGTGCTACTTGTCTTTTTTGCTTAATATAGTAATAATAATATTCTTAGCTTATACCCGTAATTTGCCTTAAATAGTAATGTCCCCATTTCTTTTTATGGTGTTGTATTATATGCAAACTATATAACTAGTAATAATAATACCTAATTATTCTGTACGTGATTAATATAATGCCTTAGATACTACTCTAGTGTCTAGTTTAGTCTTTCCGTTTATCCGTCCGTCTATAGATAATATGCTGTAGATATTACTGCGCAAACTTCTTATTCTGCTAGAAACACTTCCTAAAATGCTATTATAAATCTTAGATCTTTGTCTAATATAATCTTATCTAGTACTCTATGTCTTGTAAATACTTCCTTTATATAGATTCTAGCGATATCTTCTACTAATATCTCTTTAGTATATACTATAAAGTATCCCTACTTTATTAGCTTATCTACTATTACTAAAATCGCGTCATAATCTTGTCCTGTAATAGGATCTCTTGACTTTAGTAACTTAATAATAAAGTCCTATAATATAACCTCCTATAGTCTTCTTAGTGTCTTAATAGGCTATAGCCCTCTATACGGCTTATGCCTTATTGGTTTGTTTCTTTAGCAATCTAGATATTCCTTTATAACTTATCTTACTAGTCCCCAGATTCCTTAAATAATATACTTATTTTAAAGCCTTAACACTAAGCCTATAGCTCTATTATGTCCTTATATTATTCCCTTATGGAATTCCTTAACATATTCTTCTGTAATAGACTTAGGTATATACGTTGCTTCTCTGTTTTTATATTGCTTTAAGTCTAGATCCTCTACCTATGCTTTTTAGATCTTCTGTATCTAATTACTCTTTAGTAATTTATAGATCTAATTTTCCTTAGTTGCTATAATTTTTGGATAATTATACCTAATTAATCTGTCTTAATCCTTTTGTAATAAAGCTCCTAATAGCTTTTTATTACTTTATAGTTTAGCCTTTCTACTTAGAGCGTCTGCTTGTGCATTGTCTGTACCCTTAGTATGCTAAATTTTAAAATAGTATTCTATAAGCATTTCCGCCCATTTAACCTATTTTTGGTTGAGTTTCTTTATTATTAGGAATCCTATAAGGTTTTTATAGTCCGTCTTAACTATAAATGGTTTCTCTATGCCTTATAAGAATGCTCTCTATTTCTTAAGTGCTGTAACTATACCTAACAACTCCTTATTATAGATGTTATAGTTTAACTCTAGTGGTGTTATCTTTTAACTATAGTATACTACTGGGTGCTATCTATCTTGATGTTTCTATATAAAGTATGCCCCTAGTATAAAGTCTAATGCATCTGTTTCTATAACCGTCTTTAGACCTGGTTAATAGATCTTAAGAACTAGCTCCTAGGTAAATAACTCTTTAATTCTCTTAAATAGTTCTTATTATTTCTTTCCCTATACCCACAGTTCTTCTTTCTTTGTTAACTGCGTAAATGGCTTAACATCCTATAACTATTGCGCTATAAACCTTCTATAGTAATTACAAAACCCTAGGAATGATTTTAACTGCGTAATGTTCTCTAGTTCTTGCCAATTTACTATAGCCTTAATCTTCTTTAGATCTATGCTAAGTTGGCCTAATTTAATAATAAATTTAACAAAATTAGTCTTCTTGGTAAAGAACTTATATTTCTTAATTGCTACTAGTATCTATTTTTCTTATAGTCTTTTTAAGACCCACTTAATATGTTCTCTATATTCTTCCTTATTCTCTAAGTAGATAATAATGTTGTTAAGGTATACTATAATAAATTTATCTAGGTGTTCTCCTAATACACTATTAATTCGCTTTTAGAACGTTATTAGTGCGTTTATAAGCCTGAATTGCATAATTAATAGCTTATATAGTCCTTTTTTTGACCTAAAGGCTGCCTTCTATTTGTTGCCTTCCTTGATTCTAATCTAATGGTACGCCTACCTTAGATCTATCTTTATAAAGATCTTTGCGTTGCCTATTCTGTCTTAGATTTTGTTAATTAAGGGTAAAGGATACCTATCTTTCCTAGTAATGCTATTTAACTATCTATAGTCTATATACATTCTAAGTTTTCCGTTTTTCTTTAGAATGAAGAGTACTGGATATTCTGCTAATAACTATAATGGTCTAATATATCCCTTGTGTAAGTTCTCCTGGATAAACTCCTTAAGCGCTGCTAACTCCGTTTTAGTAAGCTTATAGATTGGAAAGAACTTTAGACTTATTCTCTCTTCTAATTCTATTTTATAGTCCTATGCTATATACTCTAATAGCTTTTTACTTTCTAGTGACTATAACTTTTTACTATACTTATGGTATCTTTTTGGTATATAACTTAAGCCTTGCTTAGTCTCTTTATATATCGCTCTAACTTAGTACCATACTAACTTGGTTTATTATTATACTTTACGCTATTAAGTATCCTTAATATTAACCTAACCTATAACCCAATTAATCTTTAGATTGTACTTCTGTAACTAAGGTATTCCTAGTATTGCCTTGTCCTGTCCTAATGGTAGGATATTAAAAGACATTCTAACTAGTCTCCCTTTAATAGTTATCTGAATAGGTCCTATTTTAAGATTAATAATACCTCCTCTATAGGCTATCTAATCTCCTGAAATTGTTATAAGTGGATATAGGTATTCCTTCTGTTTATATAGTAACCCTATTCTTTCTACTGCCTTTAGTAATATGTGGTTTCTAGTTACTCTACTATCTACTAACGCTTTAAACTGCTAATCTTGCTACTTAGCTTTTAAATTTAGGTACTAATTTTAAATTCCTTTAAGGGTCTAAGGCTCTAATACTAGTTCCCTCTAGTTCTATGCGCCTCCCCTTTTTCTAACTATTAGCTGCTAGATCCTGCCTGTACTTAGTTTAACTTTGGCTAATACTTAATTTATTTCTTTTCCTCTATATGCTATGGATAAGTATTCTCTAGGCACTTCCACTACTATTATCTATCTAGGTATTCTTCTGTAAGGAATCTTCCTGGTTAAAGTATTAAGTCTCCTTAACTTTGTACTTCTACTAGGTGCTAACTATGTATATACTTAGCGTTCCTAAACCGCTTTTTCTCTGGTGCTTAATATATTCTTACTAGGTACTTCTGGTTCTTATCTTTAGGTGCTCTATATATATTGCATATATTATCCACATAAGCTATCCATAATAGTATATAATGCGCTATATGTTTTAAGTTAACTCTTAGTTTGTTTTTGTCTTTAAGTTTAAACCTATACCTAGTTAACCTAACTACTAGTATCTCTACTATAGGTATTAAGATTTGTCGCTTACTTCTCTAGTTCCTAAATTCTTCTCCTAGGTTCCTTAATATTATAATTAATGCTTCTTTAATATGACTTATACGTTTTTCCGTAATAGGTTAGTCTTAGATAACTTTTTTATCTAGCCATATATAAAAATCTGCCTATTTGTTGTTATATCGTTGCCTATACCACTTTCCATATAACTAGTTTAGTGTGTATAGTCTATCTATTAGAAAGTACCTTATTATTACTATATTATAATATCCTTTAGTATGTCTTTCTTTAAACCTAGTTGGAATATCTAGATCCTCTTCTTGTTCTAGTTTATCTAACTATTTTACTCTAGGTATTCCTGTACTTGGCCTATTAGTAACTCTTTACATAGGTGCTCTATCCCTTATATAACCTGGCATAGCTAACCTCTTGTCTAGCTTTTACTTTTGCTATACAATGATTTTTGTTTTAAACTTATCTATAGTTTCTTGTTTTCTGCGTCTTGCAGCTAGATTTTTGTAGTTGTCTTGCTTTTTAATCCTAGTATTAACTGTTTAATCTTTAGGCTAAACACTACGTTTACCTAGGATTGCTAATGTTTTTACTTATTCTCTAAACTTGTAGTTCTTAAACTTGCGTTCTATACTTATTCGTTTATTATTAAACTAAGTTACTACCCTTTCCTATTGGTTTTTGTCTGTTGTGGGTCCTTAGGTATATCTTATCTTACTTTAAAAATCTTAAGCTTCTCTTATCTCTACTTAAGAATCTTAAGCCTATGGCCTTTTGCCTTTATTAAGTAATAAGCTAGCACTAGCAGTTATCTGCTTGCTTAGTTTCTTTTAAACATTGCTTCTATTGTTTTATAAAGCGATGGAAATTATATCTAATGGTGTTATAATACCCGTTACTAAACCTTGTTCTGTAATGGTCTTAGTCTCTACTTCTATTTTAACTTCTTTAAGGTCTATATGCTCCTAGTAAGCTGCCTTTATTGCCTTATTATTAGTAAATGCTTTACCTTTATTAAATTTATTATCTTTAATATCCAATTTATAAGCTGGTTTATTGGTTCCTTTAAACTTAAATAATAATAGCTCCTATAGCTAATAGCTTGCGCCATACTTAGCGTTCTTATAAATTTAGCATGTATTATTGTAATAATACGCAAAACTGTTAATTAAACACTCTTTTATTCCTTATAGTGCACCATTGTCCCTCTATATATATGTGCTATCTGCTAGCCTAGTTCCCTTTACCATATAGTTACTTTAACCACCTCTATAGTCTCTAGCAAAATAACCCTATTTTCCACAATTTATATAAGCTCTATCTTTAAACCATTTTTCTTGCTATAAAGTCCGCCTAAATGTCTTCTGCTGCTAAGATCTTTGGTTTAGCCTCTACTTCTAGGTCCTTTAATTACTTAATCCTTAACCTTTAGGTTTCTATAGTTTCTTTTCCCATCTTTAGGTTTCTTTAGTACTACTTAGGTCCATTAGCTCTGCGCCATTCTATAGTTTTTAACTCTATGTCTATTATTGTGTACTCTACGCCTTATATAACTATGGAACTTAGTCTTGCCCTCTCTTAGCTTATTCCCTTTAATAGATTCTATTATTAATCTTTATTAACTAATCTATTAACTTTCTTAGAGTATCCACATCTTCTATTAGGATAATTACGTTCTGGACTTTAGCCTTAAGTCCCTATTTATACTGTGCTATAAGCGCCCTATTATTCCACTTAACCTATATAGCTAGTATTTGAAACTGTGTTGTATACTTAATTATTAAAGTATGTTATACTAAGTTCTAAAGCTTTTATTCTGCTATAGTTGTGGCCTCTAGGTTTCTAAATATCTATATTAGTTGTTCCGCGAACCTATTCTAACTAGTAAATATATACCGTACGTCCTGGTTAGTAGTTGTTATGCCATTAGCCTATATTTCTATAAGATATAGCTTAAACTATTTAAGTGCCCTCCCTATTAGGAACAACCCTGTATAGGCTACTTAATCTAATAATATTACTAACTTTACTCCTTCCTATACTACCTTAAAGTGCATCTATATAAGAAATCCTTTAAGTTTCAACTTCTCTCCTAAGAATTGTTTAATTAAAGGTAACTTAATCTTTACTACTCTGATTCTATTAATACGTTCTTTAAGTATCCTATTATTGTCTTATAAGTGATTAACCATTTCCTATAACTAACCTTGCGTAACTACTTAAGAATCCCTATCATCTATATTAGTATCTCCTGGTCCTAAGGTTATAGCTGCCGTCAACGCTATTATAACTGGTGCTGCTCTTAGTGGTATATTATTTAATCTTATTTAATACCGTAACCTTAGTAGTGAATGTGTAATAGAACCTTGTAGTAAGAACTACAGTAGGTTCTATTATTAGGCTGGGTATATAGGTAAGAACAAAACAACAACATAATAATAACTGGTGGAGTAGTTGCCTAACAGATTAACTCTAATTATATTCTAAGATTTACTACAAGGAGAGAACTATCTATAGTAGGAACTAAGGTCCTTTAAATACATAACCATACTCCTAAGAAATCCTCTCTTATATATAAGGTATATGTTGTCTGTATTAAATGTAACATCCCTCTTATTTAACGTAGTTAACGCGTTCAACACCACGTGACCTTAGTTACTATTCCTTGTTATATAGTTCTACTAAATCTATCCTAGACTGTGCCTATATTAACCAACTAGCTTCCGCCAACTCTTCTCCAAGTAGTTATAACATTGTACTTAAAGCGTCCGTAACATAACTTATACTTATTCTATAAATTATACTTAGTCGTTATAAAGTATCTTATCCTTGGCTAACTTGGAAAACGAATTATCCTAGGGCCAAGTTACGCCTTAGGATAAGAAGTGGAAGAGTATAAGTATCTAGGCTCTTCTAGCGCTGATATATAACATAACTCCCTTAATATACTTGGCGAAATTTAAATACTTAGAAAATAGAAGGAGGTATAAATGCTTATAGATAGCGGAGCTATTAGTATAGGCTTTATTAATATAAACTACACAAAAACCTAACGCCTAAATTTAAAGAAACTCAATAAGCCCTAAGGCCTATAAGGCTTTAACGGTAAACCCTTAATATATAGGAAATTAACGTACTATACTCTTATAAAAATGTGGATAGGCGAATACCTTAAATACGTTTCCCTATTTATAACACCCCTAAAGCAATATAAGATGATACTTAGATATAGATAGCTAAAACAACACAACCCTTTAATTAGCTGGGTTAAAGAAATACTAAAATTCCGCATAACCTACTGCCGAAGTTATTGCTTAAAATACCACCTGCCCTATAAACATACACAAGATTATTTAAATTTAATATAATATAAACTACCCCTACTACGGACCCTAAACTAAAATAATAAGGCTATAACTACCAATTATAGTAAACAATGTAAAGACGTTATGCTAAAACCTTTTAAAATTTATATAATATAAGCCGCACCTTTTATTTTATTAGCAAGAAAACAAGATTATAAAATCTTTGCTATAATAATGGAAGATATTAAGAAAGCGCTAGAACCAAAGCAGTATATTAACCCTCAGCCTTTTATACCTAAGGAGTACCATAATCTAATTAATAAGTTTAAAAAATGATTTATAGACTAGCTACCCCCATATTAGGATAAACACGATTTTAAGATAGAACTTAAACCTGGTATAACACCAAAGTTCGGTCTACTATATGGAATGTTATAAAAAGAACTGCTTATAATATGATAATACCTTAATGAGCATCTAGAAAAAGGATTTATTCGCCCTAGTTAATCTCTATTTGCCTCCTATGTACTATTTATTAAAAAGCTAGGAGGAGGCTTAGGATTCTATATTAATTACTAAGCCTTAAATGTAATTATAATTTAAAACTAATATCCAATCCCCTTAATCTAAGAGACGCTTAACCGCCTAGCAAAGGCACGATATTTTATAAAACTTAATATAGTTGCTGCCTTTAATTGAATTCGCGTCTAAGAAGGAGATAAGAAGTATACAGCCTTTTATATATAATAGGGACTCTTTAAATACCTAGTAATGCCATTTAGTATAAAGAACAGTCCTAGTATGTTTTAGTAATACGTTAATAATACGCTTTGTGAATTCCTTAATATATTTATTACCGCATATATTAACGATATCTTAATCTACTTATCTTCGCTTTTTAAGCATTAAAAACACATCTAAATAGTCCTTAAACGTCTGTAAGATGTGGGTTTATAATGTAATATTAAGAAATGCAAGTTCTACGCGTCCGAAGTCACGTACCTAGGCCTAATTATATCCCGTAACGGAATTAAAATAGACCCTAAAAAGGTTGCTATGGTTATAAACTAGGGAAGCCCTAGTAATATATAAGACATTTAAGGATTCCTAGAATTTGCAAATTTCTATTATTAATTTATTAATTAGTTCTTAAAAATTGTCTAACTGTTAATAAACATAATAAGAAAGAATATGAAATTTAAATGGACTGCTAAATATGAATAAGCTTTTAACAACTTAAAACAACGCTTTATAACTACTCTAATTCCTACCCACTTCGACCCTAACCTTAAATGTGTTATTAAAACAGACTTATCTGATTATGCCCTAGGGGATGTATTATCGCAATATAATAAAAATGGTAAGCTGCGTCTAGTAGCCTTTCTCTTTTAAAAGCTCGCCCCTGCCAAATTAAACTATAAGATATATAATAAGGAACTGCTTGTAATTATTAGATGCTTTAAATAATGGCGTCTAGAACTTAAAGGATTGTTATTTCTAATACGCGTGTTAACGGACTATAAAAGCCTATAGTACTTTATAACTATAAAGTAGTTAACGCAGCGCTAAATTCATTAGGCCGAATACCTCTTACGATTTAACTTTAAGATTACGTACTAACTGGGTAAACTTAATTAAAAGCCTAATACATTAATAAGACAATTATAAGACTTACCTGTAAATGCCTTAAACAAACGGATTATAAATTAATTACGGATCTTATTGCCCCCTAAACATTTTAAGAAACTACGTCCTATATTCTTAGATATGGAACTTAATAAAAACAAATTAGAAATTAATAAATAGAAAATAGAAATTAATAAGCTAATAGAATATAAATATAAGAACAATATATAGATAGCAGATATAACAAAAGTAATTTAAATAGGAAAATAATAGTATAAAGATATTATACTCGCCAAATGCGAAATTCGTAACAATTAACTATACTATTAATAAAAGATGGTAGTCCTAAATTCCGAACCCTTATAATTTAAGATACTTAAATTTATATATAATTCCCCTATAGTAGGACATCCTGGCCATGCAAAGACTTATAAGATTATTTAATAAGTATACTACTAGCCTATAATATACGACTATATACAAAAATATATTTAAGCATACAGAACGTGTGTACGTGGAAAGACCTCTTACGTAAAGAAGTAAGGAGTACTTTAACCGTTACCAATTCCAATATAAAGATGGCGAGATATCTTAATTAACTTTATAGTTAACTTGCCTAACAGTAACGGGTTTATGAATATTATGGTAGTTATCAACTATCTTATAAAAATGCGATATATGATTCCTATAGACTTAATTAATGCAATATTAGTAGCTAAATATTTTATTAAGTACATCTTTAAGCTATACAGACTTCCTAACACGATAATATCCAACCGCGGAAGCTAGTTCGTTTTAGACTTCTAGTAAGCTTTATATAAATAATTAAGCATTTAAATATAACTTTTAACTGCATTTTATCTAGAGATAGATAGCCAAACTGAAATCGCGAACGTAATTATGGAATAATACTTATAAATATACTGCTCCTACCTACAAGACGACTGGGAAAAATAGCTACCTTTAGCTAAGTTTACCGCAAATAATATAATAAACGCATTAATAGGCGTGACGCCATTCTACGCAACCTACAAATAAGACCCTTAACTTGGATTTAAACTATAACCTAAAATTAATATAATAGAACCCACAATTAAATGGATTTAGTTAATTAACGCGCATAACTTTACTAATTAAATAAAGCAGTTAATAGAACTATTATAAAGTAAATTAATATACGCTTAAATGTTATAGGAATAGCATGCAAATAAAAGACGAGCTCCCGTATAGGACTTTAAGAAAGGTAATATAGCCTACCTAAATACACAAAACCTAAAGACTTAACGGCCCTTAAAGAAACTTAATTGGAAGATTACGGGCCTATACCAAATTAAGAAGAAACTGAGCCTATACGCCTATAAGCTTAAACTACTAACTAAGATGAAAATACACCTAATGTTTTACATAAGCTTGTTGCAACCTTTAAAAGATAATCCTATAACTCGCGAAGTACCGCTACTACCTCCTATAATTATTAATAATGGTAACAGTTCTTACTTTATTAACTTAATTAATAATATATAATAAAAACTATAATCTAAATAATTTAAACTTCTTATTAAGTGGAAAGGATATAAAACACAAACCTAGGAAACCTATAACTAGATTAAGGCCGACGCGCCTACCTTAGTAAAAGAATTCTATAAAGACTATCCTTTGCGGCCTGCTTTAGCTAGATGGATATAACATAAAGGTAAACAATTGCTACCTAACACAAATACACAAAACATAATAGTAGGAAACTTGAAATTAAAAAGAACTTATAATATATTATAATGCTTATAATATAATAAGTTATAAGTTCTTAACTAAATTAAATTATTTTGGACCTTTGGCTAAAGGGGGGGGTACTGTAACAGGACTAGCCTAGTTATAGTAGGAATGTCTCAGTAAAACACTTAACAGATAAATTCTAACGCTTTAATTAAATTCTGCTAAATTCTACTAAGTTAATTAAATTCTGCCAAATTCCGCTAACTCGATTAAATTCCACCAAATTCCACTAATATAATGGAATTTGGTCAAAACCTGTTAAAACCCACGTGTGTACATGCCTACGCGTCTGCTGCTAAGACTCCTAAATATTTAGTTACAAGCTTCCTATGTTCCTTTCTCTTCTTTACGCAACGTCTTGTTCCTAGCAAGAGCTATATACCCTTAGATTTAGATAGAATTCATACTATTCCTTCAAATCTTCCCCGAAGTCTCTTCGCGCCCTTACATAGGGAGCTTAACGGACTTTAATTATTTTATTATTATGTCTATACTCTCTAGTATATTATATTTAGTTAAGTAAATAGGTTACCTAAGGCTTTATAAAGGGGAGGCTGGGCTGTTTTATAAGGTAGTAAGGCTTTTTAGGATATCCTTTAGAGTCTCTTATATGCTTTAGGCTTAAAAATAGTTAACCTTCTAATTAGCTATAAGGGCACAAATCTACCCATATATATTTATAATAATATTATTATTTTTAATTTCTAATCCTAACTAGATCTTATATTCCTCTTAAGTAGAGGTAGGTTTTTTAAATAAGCTTGCTTTAAGTGCCATTGTTAGCTTCCTAAGGTTTATTAGGATTATATAATTTGGTTTTAATTCTAAGGTTCTTTTAGGGGTATAGGTTAAGTGCAGTCTGGCCTATAAAGTAGGATATTATTAGGGCCTTCCTAGGCGTAGTAGTGTGAGTTTTTTTACTGTCTAAGTATAACGCGTTAACGCGTCATTGTAGACAAAGGTCTTTTTTTAAGGTAGGATATTATTAGGCCTTCCTAGGCAATATAGGAGGAGCTTAGTATAATATAACAGGCTTATATAAATGCTTCTAAACCAAAGCTTATAGATTGCTACTATATAAGAATACTAAGCTAAAGAGGGGAAGAAAACTGGTAGAGACTGGCAAGATATAAAGGGGTTGTTAAGGCGCTAGTAGTAAGCGAGCCAATAGCGACTTAGCAGAATTTGGTAGAATTTGGTAGGATGCCTAGAAAGTAACAGGTAACGCGCTCTAGCACCGTTACAACTAAGAGCTTTGCCCCCCTATAGCGGCTATAAGGTATTACCTTTTAACTACTATATATAAAGCTTAGTAATAGTAGAGATATAGCTATTTATAACTAAGTATTAAACTATTTCGTTAAATAGGGCGTTTAAGGCCTCCTTATTCTGTATCTATAACGGGACTAGCCCAGTTACAGTAGGAATGTCTTGGTAAAACACTCAATAGATAAATTCTAACGCTTTAATTAAATTCTGCTAAATTCTGCTAAGTCAATCAAATTCTACCAAATTCTGCTAAAGTTGATTAAATTCCACCAAATTCCGCTAACTTAATTAAATTCCACCAAATTCCACTAATATAATGGAATTTGGTTAAAACCTGTTAAGGTTAAAACCTGTTAAATTCCGCGTGGGCTTATACCCACGCGTCTACTGCTAAAACCCTAAATATTTAGTTATAAGTTTCCTATATTTCTTTCTCTTCTTTATATAACGTCTTATACTCTATAAGAGCTATATACCCTTAGATTTAGATAGAATTTATATTATTCTTTTAAATTTTCCCTAAAGCCTCTTTACACCCTTATATTATATTATATTAAAATAACTACTATTAAAATAGTAAACAAACCTAAATCCCTTTTAATAACTATAAGTATTATAACCCTAGTTAGGGAACAGTTAACTATAATGCAACAGTCCTTTATAGACGCCTTAGCTTAGTAGTAGGCTGTACTAGAAGCCTAGCACTAGCGATTAATAGAAGCACTCCGCAAAGAACTCCGCAATATTAAAGCATTTATATTACAGACCCTAATAGCAACACCTATAAATAAGATTAAAATAATGGTACCTAAACCTAACCTGTTAAATAAGAATATAGAACTGGTAATAATAGCTTAACCTATATATATAATAAACTAAGTACCTATTACAAAAACTAAAAAGCTTTTTAATCCTCTAATGTTTAATAAAAACCAAAATAACCTATATCCCTTTATAACCAAGCTCTGTCTTAAACTCTTAATAAACTATAATTAATACCCTACTAAAGCTAGCAAGGTTAGCTATAGAATGTTCTAATTAAGTAAAGATGCTATATAAACCATAGATCTATTTATTTATAATAGCACTTTTATTAATTTTAAACCCTTTATCTCTCTATTAGAATAAATATATAATAACGCTAGCCGCGAATATATAGCTATTACTAAACTTAAAACCCTATAATAGCGGAACTAAAACTTTACTAGCTTCTTTTTAGAATTTTTAGGCCTTATTAGTGAACTAGATTGGAATAAAGCTACTAGAGTTGCTGCCCTTTAATAAGCTATTTTAGATAAAATTAGAGCCTAGTTAGTAGGTAGGGAACTACTAAAAAACCTATCCGAATTTGCTATAATATGTTAACAAATTAATAAGGACCTTTAATATAATAAACAGACTCGTTCTCTAAAGCTAACTATACCTTATATTTAAAACTCTATAAAACTAATATATGCCCTAAAGCGCGATCCTTCTCTAAGACCTAAAAGCCCTATATATAACCTTATAGACCTTAATGCCGCTTAATCCTATACACCCTTAGGAACCAATAAATAAAGAACTTAAGCTATAAATAGAGAATGCTTTAGATGCGGTAAAAAAGGATATATTTAAAAGCATTGCTAAACTTACCCTTTTAAAAAAGTCCGCTATAGTTCCTCCTAATCCTTAAGTTATACCCAATCCTTAAGTTATACTTATTCCTTAAATTATACCCGCTCTATAAATTATATTTAGTCGCCATAAAGCATCTTATCTTTAGATAACTTGGAAAATGAATTATTTTAAGGCTAAGTTGCACCTTAGGATAAAAAGTGGAAGAGTATAAGTGTCTAGGCTCTTCCAGCGCTAATATACGGCATAACTCCCTTAATATACTTAGTAAAATTTAAATACTTAAAAAATGGAAGAAGGTAGAAATCCTAATAGATAGCGGAGCTATTAGTATAGGCTTTATTAATACAAACTATATAAAAACTTAAAGCCTAAATTTAAAGAAACTTAATAAGCCCTAAGGCCTATAAGGCTTTAATAGCAAACCCTTAATATATGGTGAAATAATATACTATACCCTAGTAAAGATGCGGATAGGCAAATACCTTAAATATATCTCCCTGTTTATAATACCCTTAAAGTAATATAAAGTTATACTTGGATATAGATAGCTAAAACAACACAACCCTTTAATTAGCTGGGTTAAAGAAATACTAAACTTCTATATAACCTACTGCTAAAGTTATTACTTAAAAAACCATTTGCCCTATAAATATATATATAACTATTTAAATTTAATATAATATAAATTATCCTTGCTATAAACCTTAAGCTAATATAATAAATCTATAACTGCTAATTATGGTAAAGAATGCAAAGATGTTATATTAAAGCCTCTTAAAATTTATATAATATAGGCCACGCCTTTTATCTTATTAGCAAAAAGACAAGATTATAAAAATTTTGCTATAACTATAGAATATATTAAGAAAGCACTAAAACCAAAATAATATCCTAATTCTTGACCTCTTGTGCCTAAAAAGTACTATAACCTAATTAATAAGTTTAAAAAACAATTTATAGACTAACTAGCCCTATACTAAGAAAAATTTAATTTTAAGATAGAACTTAAGCCTAGTATAATACTAAAGTTTAGTCTACTATATAGTATGTTATAAGAAGAACTACTTATAATATAATAATATCTTAATAAGTATCTAGAAAAAGGATTTATTCGCCCTAGTTAATCTCTATTTACCTTATCTATACTATTTATTAAAAGGCTAGGAGGAGGCTTAGGATTCTATATTAATTATTAAGCTTTAAATATAATTATAATTTAAAACCAATATCTAATTCCTTTAATTTAAGAGACGCTTAACTATTTAGTAAAGGTATAATACTTTATAAAGCTTAATATAGTTGCCGCCTTTAATAAAATCCGTATACGTAAAGGAGATAAGAAGTATATAGAGTTTCTATATATAATCTAGGAACAGTTAGGCAATAGTAGGTATTAACATATTAGGGCAGGCAATTAAGTGTCTTATCTTAGATAGTTAATCTATAACTACTATAATGTTTACGCGGCCTTTACTTATAGGGAGATTAACAATAAAGTTAACTAAAATATCCTTCTATCTTTAGTCTGGAATAGGTAGTGGCTTTAAAAAGCCGTTATATATCTTATATAAGGCTTTAGTTTATTAGTAGGTATAGCAGCTAGAGATATATCCCTGTTATGGAGTAAGTACAAGCGACGATAATATATAGCAAAGTAGATATTATTAAGCTACGTATATAAACTATGTAATAAAGTCAAGATATTGCGTAAAGAGAGAAGGTAAGGAAACGGGAAGAAAGGGTATATATTATTAGTTTAGTTGCTTAGTCAATATGTACACGGAGCAGAATAGGATTTAAGGAGCGGTCCTAGCAGAACTTGGCAGGATTTGGTAGACTTGGCAGAATATGGCAGAATGCGGCAGACTGCTGTCAGATTGCCGTAGATTACCGGCAGATTGCTATCTCACGGTCGGTCTCTTCTTGCTAAGTCGGTGGAAACAGGTGGATGTGTGTAAGGTATCACGGAGGTATCCTATAATAGTACCCCCCCTTTAAACTCGAGCTTCTGCGAGATGGGGCTGTAGTAGTTCTGGGTAGAGTTTATAAAAGTCTTCTGCGGCTTATATAAGTCCTATAGAGTTAACGGGTTCCCATAAGGGCTTAGTAAAGCCTCTCCATTTTATAAGGTATATATATTTACGTTTCCGTTTGTCGTACTTAATATTGTTAACTCTTTTAATAAGGTACTTATCCTTACTATTTACTTTAACTGGTAGGGGAGGATCTTGGATCTGTCTAGGCAGGGCGTCCAATATAGGGGCGGCAGGGTGGAGGACTGATGTATAGAATATAGGGTGGATTTTAACTGTATTAGGGAGCTTTAGTCAGTAGGTATAAGGAGAGATAACTTTTTCAACCTTATAAGGGCTGGCGTTCTTCTAATTAAGTTTCTTAGTAGGTTATTTTGTGTTTAGATTTCTTATATCTAGCTAGACAAAGTTACCACTTTAGTAGGCCGGTGCTGGGGTTTAGTTCTTATTTACTGCGGCTTTATAGACAGATTGGGCCCATATTATTTCGTTAGTAAGGAACTCTTATAGTTCTTCCATCTTCTTTATAAATTTATTTGCTTCTATAACTTATAAGGCCTAATAAGCTAGGTAAGAAACATTACTAAAGGGTTTAAAACCTATTTGTGGATACTAGCCGTAGTTGGCTAGGAACAGGGAGACCTTTATAGTTTCTAAGACGGAGTTATTTATAGTAAACTCAGTAAATGTAAGCTAGTCCATCCAGTCATCCTATAGATATAACGTGTACATCTAAATATATTATTCCATTATAGCATTTACACATTCCATTTAATTATCTGTTTTTGGGTAGTATACTATAAACAATAGTGCTTTAATACGGAGTTGGGTAGTTAGTTCTTTCCAAAATACAAAGACAAACTAGCGGCCTTTATTGGAGATAATCATTTTAGGGAGTCTATAGAGTTTCTATATATAATTAAGGAACAGTTAGGCGACGGTAGGTGTTAATATATTAGGGCAGGCGATCAAGTGTCTTATTTTAAATAGTCGGTCTATAACCACTATAATATTTATACAGCCTTTACTTACGGGGAGCTTAACAATGAAGTTAATTAAGATATCCTTCTATCTTTGGTCCGGAATAGGCAGTGGCTTTAAAAAGCTATTATATATCTTATATAAAGCTTTAGCTCGTCAGCAGGTATAGCAGCTAGAGATATACCTTCGTATTATATTATACATATTCGGCTAGTAGTATTCTTATTAGAGTAGTTCCAGGGTTTTTCCTCGGCCTGGGTAACTAGCTACTAGTAGGTTATATATATATTTAAGGAGCTTAAGCTTAAGTTCATTATAATTAGGGATAACTAGGCGGTTCTGGTAGTATAAGCGGTCTCTATAGGCTTCGCATTTACTTAAGGAAATCTTTTTAAAGTGTCTGACGCCGTCTTAAATTAGCTTAAGCGTCTCTTAGATGAACTTATTGTTTAAGTATTTGTTGGCTATAATCTGTTCAATTGGTTAATCGGTTATTTTAAGGATATATACTATAAGATCTTTAGCAGGGGGTTTAAATAGCTTAGGGCGGAGTAGGGTCTAATTATAGTAGAAGCGCGCTTCTTTTTAAGCTAGTGCGTCTTATAAACATTAGGTTAGGGTATTAGGCTTCTAGCCTTAAACGCCTAGGCGGTATATAATTAAGAATCGGAAACAAGATAGATATTCTAACCAGCGGGCTTAACGGTAGCTTAGCTATTTTATGGTTATAAAGTACTATAGGGTTTTATAATCGCTAAGGACTTTAATTAGGAATCCAGCTCCTTCCAGTTCTGGTTGCCATTGCTTAAAGTATCTAATAATAGCCAGCAATTCCTTATTACAGATCTTATAATTGCATTTAGCTGGGCTTAGTTATTTTAAGAAGTATGCTATAGGGTGCAATACTCCTTCCTTATTATATTAAGACAGAATGCCTCTAGTAACGTAATTAGATAAGTCAGCTTCTATAACACTTATTCAGTCTAGGTCGAAGTATTAGAGTATAGGTGTAGTGGTAAATATAACCTTTAGATAAGCAAAGGCTTTCTTACATTCCTTATTAAAGATAAAGGCTTTATCCTTTTAGGTTAAGGCCATAAGGGATAAAACTAAGGCGGAGAAGTTATCAATAAATCATTAGTAAAAGTTAGCAAATCCTATAAAGGCCCTTACATCCTTAACGTTCTCAGGTTCTTGCTAGTTTATAATCGCTTTAACTTTCTTAGGGTCCATTTATACGCTGTCTATAGAAATAATAAGTCCAAGGTATAGGACTTCCGTTTTATGGAACTCGCATTTATCTATATTTAATTATAGGCTGGCTCCGCGCAAGGCTTACAAAACCAGTTTAATATATTTTTGGTATTTAGCCAGATTATTACTATATATTAAAATATTATTAATATAAGCAGTACAAAAGACGTCCAGGTATAGGCGTAGGGTATTATTTACAAAATGTTAGAATAAACTCGGGGCATTTATAATGCTAAATGGCATTACTAAGTATTTAAACAATCCGTATTAAGTACAAAATGCAGTAAGCCATTTATCTCCTTTTGCGATATGGAGGCAGTTAAATACGTGGATAATATTAAGCTTCGTATAGAAGCGAGCCTTACTTAATTAGTTTAGTGTCTCTTAGATTAACGGGATTAGGTATTAGTTCTTAATAGTAACAGCGTTAAGAGCTCGGTAGTCTACACAGAAGCGTAGACTATCGCTAGGTTTCTTAATAAAGATTATAGGTACGGCTATAGGCGAGGAACTTGCTCTAATAAATCCTTTATCCAGATGTTCGTCTAAATACTTCCGTAGTACTTGGAGTTTGTTTTAGAACATTCCATATAAGGGTCCAAATCCAGGATGTTTTCCCTCTTTAACTATAATCTTATAATCATATAGACGGCGTTCTAGTAGCTTATTAGCTTCCTTTTATAAGAATATATCTAAATAATTATAGTACTCTACTGGTACCTTCGTGGCGGGGTCAGTGTGCTTCTTTAGTACTAAGGCCTTCTTAATATCGGCTATCGTAATAGTAAAGATCATGTGTTTAGGTTTCCTGGCAAGTTATGCTAATAGGGTAGCTCCAATTATATAGATATCTAAGGTGTTAAGCAGGCTTAGATTATCCTTAGTTTCTTATATAGTTTTGGGTTCGGTATTAGATCTCGGATTAAATACGGAGTTAGTGTTAAATTCGGTTTTAGGTTTAGTATTAGGTGTGGAGTTAGTATTAGATTTAGGTTCGGGTTCTTTAAGTATCCTTTTTATGGTAGACTACCAGTTCTTCTGGTACCTTTATATATTAAGCTTAGACTTCTGCTTGGTTTAGGGTATAGTAGTTAAAGTTAGTTTATATGGTCCGGTATGATTTTTGGGTTTTTAGTAGACGTTAGTAGAAATCTTACATTGGTGGAATTCTTAGGTTGGTAGAATTGGGTGGACTTTTTAGGTGCAGGGTAGACATTAGTGGAAATTTTAGACTGGTAGATCCTAGTGGATTTTTTAGATTTTGGTTTAGGGCTTAAGTAGTGAGTTATAAAGCACTTATACTTGCAACGGGAGGCGGTAAATAGAAGCTTAAGGTTGTCCCAATTAATGGTTACCTTATATAGCTTTATCTAGGGCTGTCTAAGGATTACTAGGTAACCTAGGGTAGTTACAAAGAGTTTAATTAATTCTTTATAGTTTAGGTATTAGAGTCTTAAGGCCGCTATATAAGTAATACGGCCTAAAATAGTGCGTTTGCTATTAAATCCAAATACATTAATATGTTGGTTAAGGGGTGTTAAGGTAAACCTATTGTCTTACATAAAGATCTTATTAATAAATCCTATGCCGCTAGCTCCTGTATTAATTAGGACTTAAGTGTTAGCCTATTAACCTTTCTGCCAAAGATGGTAGTTAACGGTTATACTACAATCCTAAAAGTTAGGTTTTGCAACATCTAATGCATTTAATAAGATCCTGTAATATAGCTGTCCCAAAAAGTAACTTAACTCTAGGACGTGCCTTTTAGTGGCGAGCGGGAAGGGGTTCCTCTAGAACGTTAGTTGTAACTTTGTCCTTCGGTAACTAAAGGATTGGTATGGTGAACGGCTACTAGTATTGGCCGTTTGTAAATTCTTTTGGAAAGGGACGGAGTAGTAGCTAGAGATATAAGCGTTACTTCCGCACTTAAAACAGAGGCTATGTTTAATGCGTCGCTCTTATTTGGCAGATCTTTTTAGGGCATAGGAAAGGGTCCTAGTGTTAATATCCATGGCGTCTAAGTCCTTGCGGGTCTTAGGCGGTTAGGGGGCAGAGTATTAAGGTGTATATTTTAGAGCGAGGCGTAGTAAGTCGTTATATAGGCCATTAATGACGTTGGCGCAGGCAGTAACGGTACCTAGCAGTTTAACTCCTATAAGAAATGCCTTTAATTTAGGGTTTAGAGATTCTACTAGGCAATTAATTAAGGCGGGTTTGTTCTATCTAGTCTCTTTAGTATAGCGGTGGAATTTAGTAAAGTATAATAGGAAGTTCTTAGAACCCTATATTATCTTATTTAGTTTCCTTTGTAATATAGCGACTTAGTTAGGATCGCCATAAAATGCTTCTAGTATAGTAACTAGTTCCTCTACTATACTTAGTTAGAACGGGTATACAGTGTCCGCGGCATCTCCTTTTAGGCGGCTTATAGTATAGCGAAGTTGGCTGTCGGGGGTAGGGTAGCAATTAATATTGCTATTTAGCTTGTTCTAAAGTTGGTTAAGGAAAGAGTATAGCTTACTCCTCTTACTAAAATAGGCGGGAGGATTAGGGAGGCATTTAGATAACTTTTTTTTGGGGGCATTAACTAGCAAATTTGGGGTTAAGGAGTTAGTTTTAGATGCGTTCTTCTTATCCAGTATTTATAGGTTAATACTAGTAGGGATAGGTAGGGGCGACGGTGTAGTAGACAGTAGGTTATAACAAATCTCTTCAACTTCCCTTCTTAGGGATTGGACCGTCTTATAATATTAAGCTTTTTATTAAGTAAGAGCGTCTATAAAAGCCTCTTAGAGACTTCTTATTTGTTTAGTAAATAGGGCGCGTAAGTTATTTATAGATAAGGGGGTTTCTGGGTTGTTCTATATATTAGTTAGGGCAGGACGGAGTATATAGTTTAACATAATATAGTGTTATGGAGTAAGTATAAGCAATAATAATATATAGCAAAGTAGATATTATTAAGCTATGTATATAAACTGTATAATAAAGTTAAAACATTATATAAGGAGAGAAGGTAAGGAAACGGGAAGAAAGGGTATATATTATTAGTTTAGTTGCTTAGTTAATATGTATATAGAGCAGAATAGGATTTAAGGAGCGGTCCTGGCAGAACTTGGCAGGATTTAGTGGACTTGGCAGAATATAGCAAAATGCGGCAGACTGCCGTTAGATTGCCGTAGATTGCCGGCAGATTGCCATCTCGCGGTCGGTCTCTTCTTGCTAAGTTAGTGGAAACAGGTAAATGTGTGTAAGGTGTTACGGAGGTGTCCTATAACAACCCCCATATTATATTATATATATTTAGCTAGTAGTACTCCCATTAAAGTAGTTCTAGTGTTTTTTTACGGCCTAGGTGGCTGGCTACTAGTAGGTTATATACATGTTTAAGAAGCTTAAGCTTAAGTTTATTATGGTTGGGTATAACTAGGTGGTTTTAGTAGTATAAGCAGTCTCTATAAGCTTTATATTTACTTAAAGAGATCTTTTTAGAGCGTCTAACGCTATCTTAAATTAGCTTAAGTGTCTCTTAGATAAACTTGTTATTTAAGTATTTATTAATTATAATCTATTTAATTAATTAGTTAGTTATTTTAAGGACGTATACTATAAGGTCTTTAGCTAGGGGATTAAATAATTTAAGGTAAAGTAGGGTTTAATTATGGTAGGCACGCGCTTCTTTCTATACTGGTATATCTTATAAATATTAGGGTAGGGTATTAGGTTTTTAACCTTAAACGCCTAGGTAGTATATAATTAAGAATTAAAAATAAGATAGATATTCTAACTAGTGGGCTTAATAATAACTTAGCTGTTTTATAGTTGTAAAGTATTATAGATTTTTATAGTTGCTAAGGACCTTAATTAGAAATCCGGCACCTTTTAGTTTAGGTTACTATTATTTAAAACATCTAATAATAGCTAATAATTCCTAGATAGAATACCTCTAGTAATATAGTTAGATAAGTTAGTTTCTATAACACTCTTTGAGTTTAGATTAAAGTATTAGAGTATAGGTACGGTAATAAATATAACTTTTAGATAAGTAAAGGCCTTCTTATATTCCTTATTAAAGATAAAGGTTTTGTCCTTTTAGGTTAGAGCTATAAGGAGTAAGACTAGGGTAGAGAAGTTATTAATAAACCGTTAGTAGAAGTTAGCAAATCCTATAAAGGCTCTTACATCCTTAATATTCTTAGGTTCTTATTAGTTTATAATTACTTTAATCTTTTTTAGGTCTATTTATATACTATTTATAGAAATAATAAGTCTAAGGTACAGGACTTCCGTTTTATAGAATTTGCACTTATCTATATCTAATTATAAGCTAGCTCTATAAAGGGCTTCTAAGATAAGGTTAACGTGTTTCTTATATTTAGTTAGGTTATTGCTATATACTAGGATGTTGTTAATATAAGCAGTATAGAAAATATCTAGATAAGGTCATAGGGTGTTATTTATAAAGTATTAGAACGAACTTAGGGCATTTATAAGGCTAAATAGTATTACTAAGTATTTAAATAGTCTGTATCTAGTACGGAATGCGGTAAGCTATTTATCTCCTTTTATAATATAGAGGCGGTTAAATGCGTAGATAAGGTCGAGTTTTATATAGTAGTAAGCCTTACTTAATTAGTTTAGTATCTCTTAAATTAATAGGAGCGGGTACTAATTCTTAATAGTAATAGCGTTAAGAGCTTTGTAGTCTATATAGAAGCGCAAACCGCTACTAGGTTTCTTAATAAAGATTATAGGTATAGCTATAGGTAAAGAGCTTACTCTAATAAATCCTTTACTTAGGTACTTGTCTAAGTACTTTTATAGTACTTTAAGTTTATTCTAAGATATTCCGTATAGGGGTCTAAATCCTAGCTGTTTTCCTTTTTTAAGTATAATCTTATAGTTATATAGTTGGTACTCTACTAACTTATTGGCTTCCTTTTATAAGAATACCTCTAGGTGCTTATAGTGACATACTAGTACTTTTATAGTAGGGTTAGTATGCTTTTTTAGTGCTAGGGCCTTTTTAATACTAGCCATTATAATAGTAAAAATTATATATTTAGGTTTTCTAATAAGTTATGCTGATAGGGTAGCTCTAATTATATAGATATCTAAGGTGTTAAGCGAGTTTAGATTGTCCTTAGTTTCTTATATGGTTTCTTATTTAGGTTTAGATTTAGGTTTAGGCTCTTTAAGTATCCTTTTTATAGTAGAATACCAATTCTTCTAGTACCTTCGTATATTAAGATTGGACTTTTACTTAGTTTGGGGCGGTATAGTAGTTAGGATTAGTTTATGTGATTTAGTGTAACTTCTAGGTCCTTAATAGATATTAGTGGAAATCTTATATTAGCGGAATTTGGTAGAATTCTCGGGTTAGTAAAATTTTGTAAAATTTTTATATTAGTGGAATTAGGTAGACTTTTTAGGTATAGGGTAGACATTAGTAGAAAATTTAGACTAGTAGATCCTAGTGGATTTTTTAGATTTTAGTTTAGGTTTTAAGCAGTAAGTTATAAGACACTTCTATTTATAGCGGGAAGTAGTAAATAGAAGCTTAAGGTTGTCCTAATTAATAGTTACCTTATATAGCTTTATCTAGGGTTGTTTAAGGATTACTAGGTAACTTAGGGTAGTTATAAAGAGCTTAATCAATTCTTTATGGTTTAGGTATTAGAGTTTTAGGGCTGCTATATAAGTAATACGGCCTAAAATAGTACATTTACTATTAAATCTAAATACGTTAATATACTGGTTAAGGGGTATTAGGGTAAACCTATTGTCTTATATAAAAATCTTATTAATAAATCCTATGCCGCTAGCTCCTATATTAATTAAGACTTAAATATTGGCCTATTAACCTTTCTACTAAAGACAGCAGTTAATAGTTATACTATAATCCTAAAAGTTAGGGTTTGCTATATCTAATGTATTTAATAAGATCCTATAATATAGCTATCCTAAAGAGCAACTTAACTCTAGGACGTGCCTTTTAGTGGTAAGTAGGAAGGGGTTCCTCTAAAATATTAGTTGTAACTTTATCCTTATAAGTGGTGCTTACTAAATATAGGGCTAAAGCTAGGTAAAGATTAGAGATAGTAACTAGAGGATTAATATAGTAAACGGTTATTAGTGTTGGCTGTTTATAAGTTGTGTTATAGTATAGGGATAGAGTAGTATCTTAAGATATAATTCTTACTTTTGTATTTAAAGTAAAGGCCAAGCTTAATATATTATTTTTATTTAGGGGACCCTAGTAAAGCATATTTTAGGGTCCCTGTGTTAATATTTATGGCGTTAAGGTGCTTAGGCTAAGATAATAACTTAGTAAACATTTATAGAGCTGTTGTATTGTATTAAGGAGTGGACTTTGGTATTAGGCGTAGTATATTATTATACCGTTTATTAATAACGTTTGCGCAGGCGTTAAAGGCTCTTAGTAGGTCTATACCTATTAGGGAGGTTTTTAGTTTAGAACTTAGGGACTTAATAAGGCTGTTAACTAGTGCGGAGTCATTTTAGCCTATTTCCTTTATATAACGGTTAAATTTAGAGAAGTATACTAGGAAGCTTTTTATTTCTTAAGTTATATAATTTACCTTCCTTTAAGCGGTAGCTTAGCGGTTTAGGTTACCGTATATAGCTTTAAGTAGTACAACTAGACTTTGTACTAAGTTTAGTTAAAGGGGTTTAATAAGGTTAGCTATATCTCTTTCTAGTTAACTTAGGACGTAGCAAAGTTAGTTAGCTTTAATTAGGTAGCAGTTAATATTACTAGTTAGCTTATTTTTAAGCTGGCTTAGGAATAATTAGAGTTCTTATTATTTACTAGTAAATATTAGAGGATCTAGTAGTTATTTAGGTTATTATAGTGCGGTAGTTAGTTTAGGGTAAATAGTTACTATAGGTTTAGGACTCTTATCCCATATATTTGTTTTTAGAGAAGGCGTTTAGTCTTAGGGCCCTAGTATAGGTATTTTAAGGGTGCGGACTTCTTCTTAAAGGTCCTTAATTATTTATAGGTATTATGCCTTTTATTTAGCTTGCCGTTAAGTTAAAGTGGCTTAATTTTATATAAGGGCGTCTATAAATGTGACGGGCTTATACAAATGCTTTTAAACTAAAGCTTATAAATTGCTACTATATAAAAATACTAAGCTAAGGAGAAGAAGACTAGTAGAGACTAGCAAGATATAAAAGGTCGCTAAGGCGCTAGTAGTAAGCGAGCCAATAGCAACTTGGCAGAATATGGTAGGGGTTAGTAAATTGCCCAGAAAACGGCAAATTGCCTAGGAAACGGCAAATTGCCATAAATTGCTGTAGATTGCCTTAGATTGCCTAGGAAACGGCAAAGTAGCAAATAACGCGCTCTAGCACCATTATATTACCCCCCCCCCCCCCCCCCCCTCCCAAAAAAGCCTGCCCTTAGGCTTTGTCTAAGTTCTTTGTTATTATTTAAATTATTATAGTTATCTAGCCCTTCTTCTTAGCATTTAATCTAGCTATTTAATTTGCGTGGTAGTGTCACGGAGTAGGCACGAGCCGGCTTATGCTCGCTCCGTAACAACAACCGCTAAGGATATAGCCTATATATATATTAACAACATTTACCAGATCTATAGCGCTCCTAAGTTAATTATCTCTAACCATAAACCCTAATTTATATTAGACTTTTAGCACGAATTCTGCTATATCCTTAGGATTAAGATTAAGCTCTTTACTACATTCTGCCCTTAGACTAATAGCTAAACTAAAATTATAAACTAATACCTTAACTAGTGACTTCGCCCCTTTATTAGCTACTACTAAGATAACTAGTTAGAACTACTGCCTATAATGGACTACGCACAGCTTACGCTCCCTCATAATAGTATAGGAATATCGCTATTTAAGTTACTCTATAGATATAAGCTATAAACATCCTTTAATTAGAATAGACCTATAGGACCTATAACAGCCCGTAAACGCCTCAGCTATAAAGAGGCCCAGATATTTGCTAAAAGAATACATAGAGCCTGGGAGACTGCCTAAGCAATTATAAAAAAGGTATAAGAGAAGAAAGAGGCCAACGTAAACCAATACTATTGCAAGGTAGACTTTTACGTAGAAGATAAGGTATAGGTGTTAATAAAGAACTAGAAAACCTAGAGGCTAAGCCACAAGCTAGACCACTAAATAGCTAGCCCCTACAAGATCCCTAAGAAAGTAGGGCACTCTTTTAAGGTTAAGCTACTAAAGTCAATGAAGATCTACCCTATCTTCTCTCTAAACCGACTGTAGAAGGCCGCAGATGACCTATTACCTAGACAGTATAATAACCCCCCACTACTAATCTAGATTGCAGAGGATAAGAAATAGGAAGTTAAAGAGATCTTAGTAGTTAAGAAGGACTGTAGTACCTTAAAATACTATATAAGCTGGGTAGGGTATAACGAAGATCCAGAATAGTACCCCGTATCTAATTTTAAGTACTCTCCCCATAGGCTACAAGATTTCCACCTAGCCCACCTAGACCTCCCTAGACTACCTGTCACGGGACTCACTCGTTCTCACGTCTCTGCGCGTCTTTGACGTTCTTGACCCGTGCTCACGTTCGTCCCGAGACACCTACGCACGTTCCCCTACAACCCCTATTTATACCTTGTACCTGGCACACGAAGACTCTTCTTCTTCATCCAATGTCTTTGTATCAACCACGCATAGTTACGTGTACGTAGCCTTCTCAATTACTACCTCGTTTAGTGCATTGTATCCCAGATATGCGGCCAGGTCTTTACGGCCTAGCTAAGCGTATATTCCGCATATATACAGCATCTACGCTCCACTAATATAGTTATAGTACCGCCGCTATGTCCGCAACGAGCACAGCGGTGCCCGTATGTATTACTATATAGTTTACCGGAGGCATATGCTTACTATATATAGTAACTAATCCCCCTACTACTAATACGTTGGCTGCGGAGTTAATTATGGAGGAGAAGTATATACCTAGTACATGCTACGCATATGCAATGCTAATGCAATGTAGTGCTCTAAAGCGTTTTATTCTCTTTAGTGGCTAGCGGGATGCTAAATACCTGTATAAGCCTGGGTAGGTTATGCACATACAATATATATATAGTACTAACACTGTATATAGCCGTAGCCCTTTAGGGTTAAGAATTTCCGAGTACGTAGACGCCTGCACTCTAATCGCGTATGCTTACTCTAAACCCAGTATATATCTAGCCTAAGCTAACTAGATACAGTACCTAGGACTAGGGGTTTGCTACCTAATTCGGCAGGCAATTTTTTTTTTTTTTAATCCATTATATTATACTACGTACAATACTGCACATGTAGCCTCTAGGCTATGGCGCTATAGTTCTATATACATAAATCCTTTCTAGGCAGCTTAACATGTACTAGTAGCTATATCCTAGTAGTTTATAAACCCCTAGAGGTTTACAGCTCCTTAGTAAAATACTAAGTTACTACAACTATTAGGTAATAAGAAAACGGTAGAGAAAACTATAAGAAATCCTAACGCCTGTCCTTGTCCTTTTGCAATTTATTTCTGTTCTTTTGCTCTCTAATATCTTTTACTAAGAGCCTAGTAGGAGTTACCTCCTTCTAGACTCCTATGTCTTGTTTATTTATATACTAGTTTAGCTGCTTTAAGAGTCTTGCAGTCTTTACTATTAGCAAAGTGGTTTTCTTTACAATTAATGCAAAGAGGGGTTGTATGCT
>Ga0307507_10000233_pt1 | contig 106630 bp, 56 predicted proteins | sample 7_EM_MG_FD_207223 | JGI IMG/M metagenome (GOLD analysis project Ga0307507, IMG submission 207223) | Populus trichocarpa ectomycorrhiza microbial communities from riparian zone in the Pacific Northwest, United States - 7_EM | ecosystem: Host-associated > Plants > Roots > Unclassified | place... | reverse complement strand
AGTAAGAGATTAATAGTCTTATTATAAGAGGAGTCTTTAAATTTAAGAAGTATAACCCTACTAAGTTTAATAAAGTCCGCATCTTTAAGTTAAGAATAGTTAATAAGATTAAGGGCAAAGCTACTAACGCCCTATTTAAGAAATTAAGGCTTATTATTTAAGGTTATAATAATAATGGCAAGAAGGTAATCCTTATATAGTCTCCTATAATTTAACAAGCTAGTTAGCGGGTTATTATTACGCTAGCTTCCTCCTTAATAAAGAATGGAATAGCGGTTTATCTACGAGATATTACTTAGGCCTATACCCAATTAGAGACGTACCTTTAGCGCTTAATATTGGCATATCTTCTAGAGCAAATTCGCTACCGATATCCCGAAGATATAATTATAGTTATGCTTAAGCCATTATATGGAATTACAGAGGCAGGAACTTATTAGTAGGCTACCTATAGTAAGCACTATAAAGAGAAGCTTCTAATAACTACTTCTATATTTAATCCCTGCTTCCTTATTATAACTATAGGAACCCTATTTGGAATTACTAGTATGCAAACTAATAATACAATTATCTTAGGAGACGACCAATTCTTAGCCCTTAAAGAAGATAAGCTAATAAAGGTAAATCTTATAGTAAAGCTAAAGGAAAAGCTTAATTTAATAACACTATTACTATTTAATAGATGCATCCTCTCCCTAAATAAGGATTCTATTGCTTTACGCTAAAAGGGTTAAGGTAAGAAGATTAACATTATTAATATTAATTCTGTAAAGTAAGGATATATAGAGCAACGCGCTTGTAGAGCGTATATTACTTCTATCTGTTAACCTAAGGCTTTCTTTAATCTCTCTGTTGCTACCTAACACCAGGAACCAACCAAGGATGATATTCTTGCCCTAAATAAGCATCTTTCCTAGCAAATAAACTATCTTAATTAGGGACTACTCTACGTGCCTATTAATCTTCCTACCGCTAAGCTCTTTATATTTATTAATAGATTATTTATAAATAATAAAGATTTTAGCTTCTAGCTAGGATATAAAATTATTATTGCAAATGAATCTACTGGAGAGAATGACTTTATAATCTACGGTAATTTTATTTATTAGAGCTTAACTAAAAGTAAGTGTGTTACTTAAAGTGTTCCAGCGTTAGAGATATATAGAATAGTTAGCGGAGTTAATATAGTAATTATAATTGGAACTACCCTAAAGATGATTATAGATCGACTTAAACTTCCTATTATCCCTATAATCGTATGTACCGACTTATATTCCCTCTATAAGTATCTAGTTAAGCTTAGTACTATAAAGGAGAAATGCCTTATAATTAACATTATAGCACTTTAGCAATCCTATAAACAGCGAGAACTTTTTAAGATTTAATAGATTAACGGCTAAGACAACCTAGTAGATATAATAATAAAGGCAAACCTAAATAAGGCTCTAGAAATATTTGTTAATATAAATACTCTATATATACGAGTTAAAGGTTAGGTTAAGAGGGAGTAGGAGTATAATATTCTACAGACCCTAACTCTAACCAGTTAATTAGGATTTTCCATCCCTAGGATGGAAAATTGCTATTAGCTCGCTTATAACTAGCGCCTTAGCGGCCCTAACATAATATCTAATTATAACTTTTAAGTAAGAAAGCACTACACGTTAAGAGGCAAGTTTTGGGACAGCGAGACTTATATTACAATAGCAATAGTAAGTAAGGAGGATTAATATTTGGTACGCTAGTTAAGCAGTATTTGTATATAGGTGGCAACCATAAAAGAAGAGTTGCCAGTGTCGGGAATAAGGTAAGCGGTCGTCACGTGTCGCCGCGGCACTAGTGTGGCGAGGAGTCTTAAGCTCCTCGCCCTCCCTCATTCCAATGATTATAAGCTTTTAACCAACATCACTATAACCTACTCGAGTAGTCGTTATTGGTAAGTCACCCTGTGTGACCAACAAGGAAGAAACAAGAGATATTATTAGGCGGTTTTAAAATAAAATCCACACTTTTAAGAGAGGCAGTAATAAAACTTTAGATTATGGAGATAAATGGGTTATAAAGGCTAGAAATAAGATTACGGCATTTAAAAGGAAAAGAGTATACTTAGCTTAAAGATAGAGAAGTCTGCAGAATTAAGGAGGAAATTTATTAGCTTAAATAGTACGCTCTTTAGTTATTATATCGTTTGCTTATTAAAGGAAATTTATATATTAGATTTAAGCTAATACTAGCCCTACCTTTTATGGCGAGTATTTGCCACATTTATATAATTAATTAGCAATAAGTTAGTAGATCTAACTAAGCTTGGCGTCTAAAGTAAGTAGAACTACCTAGCAATACTTCTACTAATCTCTCCACCGGCTACAGTCCTTATCGCCTTTTCTCTACAACCTCTTTTTTACCGTATTTGCCGCCTGCTCAGTCTTATACAACTATACTACTAAGGCCGATTGTAGGATAATACTTAGAAGCGTGGTTGCATATTATTAAATAAATACTAAGCGTAGCAGGATATGTTAGAGAAGGACATACGCCTTAGAGCCTGGGTTGTGGATAAGCTTTAATACAATTATAATTTAGTTATGCCTAAGAATTTCTGCTTTTTAGCCGTAGCGTTACAAGAATATAAGGAGCGGTATTTATACTCCTACTACCCTCTAAGATTTAGCATATTTTATCTATATGTCCTCTTATAAAGAAAATGGCTTTAGAGTCCTTTTAAGACACTAATATTACTGGCATCCTTTAGGAACCTAGCGACTAAAACATAGTACCGCCCTCATTTAAAGTGGTAAAGTAATATAAACCGCAAGGTAAATAGATATTGTATCGGCTTACTTTATCTACTAGTTTTATATGCCGTTAATATAATAAGCAGAAGACAGTAAAGCTTGTAGCTATACGCTATAATTAATAGGACGACCTTTACTGCAATGCTTATTATAGTCAGCTTCTCTTAAAAAAGTAATAAGGTTTATAATGTCCCAGAGCTAATAAGATTTATTACAACCTAACCAACTTAGGAGGGAATTGCTATTAATTTAGTCTAATTTTAAGGAGTGCATTATAGGGGATTTTTGCATCTAGTATAAATAAATGGAGATAAACGCTTATTACCTATATAAAATAAACACTGGTAAGGGTTATCTTTTAAAGGGAATAAAGGAGGCGTTGTTAAGGAGATAGCAATAGTAATGCGTTTCCCTTGTAATATATACTAGTAGAGGGGGGGTCTATATATACTAGATCTAGTTCTAGGAACTAAAACCTGTTTTTAGAAAATAGGCTAATTAACTACTATAAAAAGAGGTTAACTGTATCCGTATTTAGCATGTTAGATTTAGCTTATTTTAGGACTAGTAATCGTTCATTAGCGTTTTTAGGCGCCCCTTCAGCCTTACTATATAAGAGCTCCGCTAAATTAGAGCCTTACGCGTCGCGGAATAAACTAAAACTAATAAGTATAACCAGTTATAGACCAGAAAACGCTGCCTACCTATTATAGCTTAGTATTTAACTAAGCCCTATAAAGCCTTAGTCTAAGCTATATTAGGTTAGCTTGACTTTTCCACACCTAATCTTTAATCCTTGCATTTGCTCACACCTTGCTTTCTTCCTTATACTTTTCTCCCTAGTTATTTCCTTATTATAAGACGCGCCTAATATATTCTTAACCTCCCTACATTTATCTGCTATTATACCGTCCTTATATACTAGTATCTTTAATCTACTCTTCCCACCTACCTACCTACCTGCCATATCGGCCCTCCTAATATAGCTTTTAATACATTTGCCCGCAATGGCAAATCTCTTTAAATTAGAGATAATTAAAACAAAACCTATTAAAAAAGGACTGAATAATTTTTGCAATTTATTTAACCTAACTTATTATAATTTAGATATCTCTAGCTCTTTAAATGTGTTATATTAGATAAGTAATAAAGGTAACTATTAATTTACCTAGTGCAAGCTCTATCTAACGCTTATAAAACTAAAGGATATTTTACTTAATCTAATACTAGCTCTATAGAGCCTTTTTACTTCTTATTTATTGCTATCCTATAGTAGTAATAAAAACCTCTTTAATAATATATTAAGACTTAATTTAGCAGTTAATTTAGATGACTTTAATATTAAATAGTTTCTACCTCTTCTAAATGCGATCCTTTGGATTAAACCTAATAAGGTTATTTAGGAAAAGGTATACGCTACCATTATAGAGTCCACCCCCCCACCCCGACCGCTGCTACTCTATATTTAAACACCGCATCTATATAATATAAGTAGCTTTACTAACTTATCTAAACGTAGGGAATATATAGATTATATTCTAAAGGAGGAGCTAGGCCCTCTTTATATAGGGATTCCTGGCTTATATAAAGCATTTTTTTAGGGAAGTAGAAGGTCTTAAAAAGGCAAGCGCTGCCATTTTTAAGAAATGTAAGGAAGGGGACAATCTACTATACGCTAAGGGCGGCTGGTATAACTAGCCTAAAAGCGCAAAGCAAGATAATGTCCTAGTATAGTTTAATAACCTAATTAAATTATTTTTAGGCTTTATAAAGGAGTATAGGTCCGCCCTAAAGATATAATAAACGCTTATTATATAAACTAAGCAGCCCTTATAAGGGTCTACAGCAAAGCAAAAGCTAGATATTAGTTTTGTGGATAATCCAATAGCTAGCAAAAGCTCTTAATACTATTAGTTATATATACTTATACTAGGAGAGCTAAAGAGTAATCTAAACACTAATATAGCCTTATAGGCATGGTTTAATTTAGGGAAATATATAAGGGAAGTCTTCGCCGCTTAGGACAATTATTGCTTTATTCTAGGTTTTACCTTCTATAGATCTATTATGCGGCTATGGGAGTATAACTAGGTAGGAGGCATCGCATTATTACTGTTTAATATTAATAAAGACAGACTATAATTTACCTTAGCAATATTAGGGTTTCTCTTAATAAATAAAGAGCAGCTTAGGTTTAACCCTACCATTTTAACATTAGACGGTAAATAATATATTAAGGTTATATGTAACAATTAGACCGAGCGTCTTATCCTTAATAAACTTATAAAGCGAGCACCCTATATTGCTAGTTAGGCGACAACTTGCTAGAAAGCGCACTATAAGGGTAATACCTCTAAGATACCTCTTGTTATTAAAGACTTATAGCAGTACCTAGAGCGCAAGGAAGAAGGTGAACTGCTGCGTAAGGCAGTGGAGAAAGGAGTGATTAACGTGGCCAGGTACTATCACCATGGGACTATTTATATAGGTAGACAGGATAATAACATCTTTAATATCTATAAGGGGCCAGATATTACTAAAGTGATAAACTACAAGCCTAAAAGCCCAATAGTGCCTCTAAGCGTAGCTAGAGTATAAGTGTGACGGCTCGCACAAATGCCTCTAAACTGAAGCTTGTGGATTGCTATCTAGTAAAGATACTAAGCTAAAGAGAAGAAGAAGAAGAAGAAGAATCGTTCAGGGGCAGTAGGTAGACATGTCGCGAGGGCTGCTAAGGCGCCAGTAGTAAGCGAGCCAATAGCGATTTTCTATACCGGGCATGGAAAATCCTGATTGGTTAAATATGGCAGGTGACGCGCACCAGCACCGTTACATCACCCCCCATTCTTAAAAAAGCCTGCCCTTAGGCGTTGTCTAAGTTCCTTATTATTATCTAGATTATTATAATTATCTAACCCTTCTTCCTAGCATTTAATCCAGTTATCTAATTTGCTTAATGGTCTAGGGAGGTCTGGGTGGGCCAGGTAAAAGTCCCGTAGTTTATAGGGGGAGTACTTAAAATTAGATGCAGGATACTATTCTAGGTCCTTGTTGTGGCCAACCTAGCTTACATGGTACTTTAAGACACTACGGACCTTTTTAACTGCTAGGATCTCTTTAACTTCCTATTTCTTATTCTCTACAATCCAAATTAGTGGTAGGGGGTCGTTGTACTATCTAGGCAATAGATCGTTCGCAGCCTTTTATAATCGGCCTAGGGAGAAAATAGGGTGGATCTTTATTAAATCTGGTAGTTTAACCTTAAAGAAGTATCCTACCTTCTCCAAAATCTTATATAGACTAGCCCTTTGTTAGTCTAACTTATAGCTTGGCCTCTAGGTTTTCTAGTTCTTTATTAATACCTATACCCTATCTCCTACTTAGAAGTCTACTTCGTGACAATACTAATTTACGTTAGCCTCTTTCTTCTCTTGCGCCTTTTTTATGATTATTTAAGCAGTCTCCTAGGCCCTGTGCATTCTCTCAGTGAATGCCTGGGCCTCTTTATAGCTAAGGCGTTCGCGAGCTATTATGGGTTTAGTAGGCCTATTCCAATTAAAGGACGTTTGTGGTGCGTACCCGTTAAGTAGTTTAAATGGCAACATCCCTATGCTATTATAGGGGAGTGTAAGCTGCGCGTAGTCCATTATAGACAGTAATTCCAACTAGTTGTCCTAATAGTAGTTTATAAAGGGACGTAGTTGCTAGTTAAGGTACTAGTTTATAATCTTAGTTTGGCCATTAGTCTAAGGGTGGAATATAGTGGAGAGCTTAATCTTAATCCCAAGGATACGGCAGAATTTATTCTAGAAATCTAATATAAACTAGGGACCACAGTTAGAGACAATTAATTTGGAAGCGCCGTAGAATCGGTAGATATTGTTAATATAGAGGCGAGCCATATCCTTCGCAGTTATGGTCTTAAAGTAAAGGAGGAAGACGGATTATTTATATAGTTAGTTAATTACTATAAAGGCCGCGTTATAGCCGTAGGCGTTCTTTAGAAACGACTTAAAGTCTATTATAATATGTTGCTAAGGGCGTTCTGAAACTAGTAATGGTCATAACCACCTAGGAGTTTGATCCCTAGGGGGATCCACATATTTATAGGCGTAGTAGTTTCTAATAAATTGTTCCACGTTAGACAGAAGTCCTCGCCAATAGTAATAGGGCGCTAGTAATTAGTGGGTCTTATCTTAACCAGGGTGCGCCGTTAAGACTTAATAGTAGGCTTCCTGGATTAGCTCTATCCGTAGGTTATTAACATCCAGAACTATAAGCCGTTTTTAGTATAAGAGCAGTCCCTCTTCCATTTTTAAATTAGGGTTACCTTTTAAGGCTTAGTCGCGGAGGGCCTTTAGGGATTCAGCCGTGCAGTTTATAGTTAAGATGCGGTTAACTAATCCTATTAGTTTATCTAAAAACTCTTCTTCCATAGGTGCTAGCTTATTCTATTTAGAGTTTAGTTCCTTAAGGATGCGTAGGTTAAGCTATTTAGGATAAAAGAGGGCGCGTATGCAATATTAAGCCTTTAGCTCGTCCTAGGGGCCTATATCCTATTCTCTCCAGGTTAGAGTATTAGCCTTAGAGTTTTATATACCCAGGCGGTATATAATTATAAAGAAGAATTAAGAGAATATTTTAACCTATTAAGCCTGTTAACTGGTAAGCTACTTTATTGTTATAAAATACTCTAAGGCTTTATAATTAGTATAAACCTTAATTTAAGAGTTCGTGCCTTTAAGCTTTGCACGCTATTAAGATAGCGATTAAATAATAGCTAGTATTTCTTTATTATATACCTTGTAGTTATACTTAGCTAGGTCCATTATTTTTAAAAAGAAAGCGATAGGGTACCATTTACCGTCTAGATATAGTTATAATAGGACTCCCGCTATAACTCCGTCAGAAGCGTCTATTTCTAGCATTAATTTAAGGTCTAGGTTATAATAACAAAGGATTAAAGAAGAGATAAGCCAATCTTTTAACTCTTTAAAGGCCTTTATGCAGTTATTACTAAATACAAAAGGCGTACCTTTCCGGGTAAGTTATATTAAGAGGCTTCGCCATAACTCTATAGTTATGGATAAACCGGCAATAAAAATTACAAAAGCCAAGAAAGGACTAGATCCCCTTTACAGTATAAGGGGGCTCCTAGCTGCGGATTGCTTTAACCTTCTTAGGGTCCACTTCAATCCTATCTATACTTATAATAAACCTAAGGTACTTCGTGCGTTTTACCCCAAATTTATATTTCTTAATATTAACTTATAAGCCCGCGTTTTGTAATCTCTCTATGACCTTCTTAATATAAACTTAGTGCTTAAGTTTATTGTCTAAATATATAAGAATGTTGTCTAGGTATACCGTGCAGAATTTATTAAGGTAATTAAAAAGAACATTATTTATATACCTTTAGTACATAGCCAGTCCGTTTATTAGTCTAAAAGGAAGAACTTTATATTTATAGGACTTATAATAGGTACGGAATGTTATTAAATCTTTAGATATAGGGTCTATTCTAATTCGGTAGAAAGCTTGACAGATATTAAGTTTAGTAAAGACCTTTACCTAGCTTAAATGTGTAAGGATCTTGTTAATTAAAGGAATAGGATACTAATCCTTTTAAGTAATAGCGTTTAGCTTTTAATAGTTAGTACAAAAACAAAGGCCTCTATTAGGCTTTTTTATAAACAGAATAGGGGAAGCAAAAGGGGCTTAACTTAGCTCAATAAACCCTTTATTAAGGTTATCAATTATTATTATTCATTGCTTAACGTCCGATTCGGATCCCTATTAGGCCCACGCGGACTACTCCTTATATACATATAGGGAGAAAACTCTTTTGAGAAAACCCCGTAATCCGTCTCCCCGCCTTTTAGGACTCGCCTATAAGGCGCCTATAAGTCACCTATAGTGCTCTACTACCTTACTTTTTGACCTCCTTAGGAACCACTGCTGCCGTAACAAGCCTACGGACGCGCTAGTATCGCAAACTTTGCTCTACTACTATAGAGTTATTAGGGGGCGCCTATTGCTCGCCTCTTTACCTTCTATTACCATTTCCTTTGCAACCTGAAACTGGTCTAGCGCATTTTAGCTAATAAGCCACTGGGTAACCGCCTTAAGACCTTTTTATATTAAGAGTAGTGTGTTATAGTTCTCTATGCTAGCTTCCTTCTTAAGCAGTGCTATAGCCGTTCGCTTATACCCGCCTGTTATACTCTAGAGGCAAGCTATTTAGACCTTTTAAAGTGGTTTAAGGAGTGATTTAGGGGGGCCCTTTTTAGTTTCTCCAATGGCCCAAACACTAGATCTATATATTATAGTTAGCCGGACAACTGCTATATATAGTAGGCGTAACCTTTAGAAGCATGGATCCTATATAGAATTAACGATCCTAGATAATGTAATATACTGTACTTGGCCCTTATGGGCCGCTTGCACCGCATATACGCTCTATTAGAGCTTACTGTCTACCCATACTCCTAATACCCTTAGGCCCTAAACTGGTTGACCCCTAAAGCCTTGGATATAGATTGTATACTAGAGATCTACAAATTGGTTGCGTTTTCTTATAAAATGGATTAGCTAGTATTTCTCTAGTAAGAATTGGACTCTATATCATCTTGCCCATTTTATATAGGTGTTATAGGCTTTCTCTAGTATTCTACAGTTCTCTGCAGCTGTTAGCCCGTATATAATTAGGTTTATATTATTAATAAAGCCTATTCCCTAGGTCGCCCCTTCCTTAAAGGTATTAAGTAAGTTGCTTACAAAGAAAAGAAAGAGTATAGGCGAAAGAGGTAATCCTTGTAATATACCTATTATAACTATAATAGGGGGGCTCTAGTATCTATTAAAGACCAGTAATATCTCTTTCTAGCCTATAAACCCTTAAACAAATTGTATAATCTATTCTAGGAAGCCCTTTGCCCTAAGGATATATAGGAGGCGCTTATAGGGTATATTATTGTAGGCGCCACTAATATCTAGGCTAAGTATTAATACTATAAAGTCCTTGCGCATAGCCCATATAGTTTTAATGGTAGTAGCAAGTAGTGTAAGTGCTAATAGTGTTAAGCAATTCTTTCTTGCCCCTATTTAGCTTTATAGTAGTAGGGCGTGTTCCTCTACCGTGTTTGCTATATAGTCCGCTATAACCTTTTCTAAGATCTTGCTTAGGGTGTTTTCTAAGGCAATAGGGTAGTAGCTTCCTAGGATTAAGTAGTCTACTTTGCCTTCTTTTTATAAGACAACCGTTATTATAGATCTTCCAAGTCACAGGTAGTAGCCTATTGCAAAGTATACTCTGGCTATATCTGCAAGCCAAGGTGCTATAAGTAGACTATAGGTCTTTAAGGCTTTATTTAGAATCCCATCTAGTCCTAGTACTATATTGTTTAAAAGGCGACTAATAGTTCTAGCCATTTCTTTAGTTATTATGTCGCTGTCAACCCTTAGGCAAGTCACTAGTGTTTTACCGGTGATATTACTAAGGTCTGCTAGAGCTGGTTAGGGGAAAAATCTTTCTATAAGGATCTTCGCCTTCTTATTATTGTTGCTTGTGGCCTATGGTTTGCCTACTCTTTATAGGGGTAGTAGGTATAGGTCTTCTACTAGGCGTCCCGCCTTTTTCTTTACCTATCTTACTATGGTCCAAAGGCCCTTATTATAGGGGATGCTTAGGTTAGTAGTGTGTTCATTTATAAACCGTCTCTAGTTATTTCTTACTTCTTTTTTTAGGGTATTCTTTAGCTAGTTTTTTATGTCTTTATATCGTCTCTTATCTTTAGGGTTATAGCTGCTTGTATATTTCCTTCTTGCTTGTCGTTGGCTAGCTACAAGAACCACGCATTATGCGGACTATGTGTATTACGTATAGGGGCCTGGTTTTAAGACCGGGCAATGCTCTTCTAGCCCATTTTTAATTGCTACCTGGATCCTTTCTAGTCTTTAGTTAATTTTCTTAGGGGTAGCTAATAAGCCTCGCTGTTACAGTGCTGCAATGAAGTAGACTGAATAACTACGTTGTGGTATGAAGAGGGGAAGAAGGTGGAAAGGGGGTATTGTATATAAATAGTAGGGCTGGCCGCCAAGTCGCTAGTGGTGGGCTAGCTAACAGTAGGGAACAGTACGAGACAGTATGAAACAGTATGCGTTAGGTCAGTGCCGTGACAGTACTCCTCTCCCCTAGATGGTTTGGTCCCTAAACCGAATAGATAACTTAAAAATAGGCAGTGTACGGGGTTGCCTATTTTCTACCGCAAAGATGTTAGTTCTGCTCACCGCCCTTAACCAAGCCAATGGCGATTTTCTATGCCGGGCATGGAAAATCCTAATTGGTTAGTTTAGTGAGTAAGGTCGGCAGAACTCCACACTACTACCTAAACCGGTCCATGTGGCGTTTCTTGGCAAGAATTTGGCCAATTAGACAACTTTAACTGCTGGTTAAAGTTCTATAACATCTCAACTACCATAAACTTTAATGCGGTGGTCGGCCGTAACCTTAGCGTGACTTTTCCTTATCTTATGCCTAGTCTGGGGGTCCTAGCTTCTTAGGGTGTTGCTTATAGAAGTGCTGTACAGCTTGTTTGCAACCCTTTAGGTCTTCCTTTAGCTGCTAGGTTATATCCTTATAATATTTCCATTTAATCTTATAAGTTAGGCCCTAGGGGTCTTCGTTGTGTACATTAAGGATTTTCTCAAACTCCTATTTGTCTTCTATGTTGCTGTTGTTGTCTCTCTCTACCACTCGTCCTTGTACATTACGGCGCTCTATAGTATTAATATTTGCTTGGCTAGGGATCTCTTTAGCAGCCTAGAGGCGGACCTTAGATGTATAAAAGGATTTGTTTACTCGGATATGGTTTAAGAGGTCTACTATAACTGCCCCTTGGTATACTACGAGTACGGGGTATGGGCCGTCCCATTTATTATCCCATTTCTTCTTAGGTCTGTTTGTCTTTATATTTTCTAAGCTAACTATAACTATATTACCTTTGTAGAATAACGCGCTCTTGTCCCTACGGGTATTAGTATTGTCTTTATAGCGTTGCTGTGAAATCCGGGCTAGGGCCTTAAGCTGTGCTAATATCCGCTTAAAGCGGTTGGCCATAGAGTCTGCGCGGAAGAACTCCTTCTTTGCTTATACTAATAGTGTTGGTAGGTAGGGGCTAGCAGGCTTAATTCTAAGGCGAGGGTTAAAGCCATAGTTTATAAAAAATAGGGAGATGCCTATGCTCTTGTTGACTTGGTTATTTGTAGCAAACTTGGTAAGCGGTAGGTAGTTAACCTAGTTGTTCTATATAAAGCTAATAAAAGCACAAAGGTATTTATTTATGGCGGCGTTAATAATTTTGGTTTAGCTGTCCATTTCTAGGTGCTAGGCTGAGCTTGGTTGTAAGGTTATCTTAAGGCATTTACTTAGTTGTCACCAGAAGTTGCTGATAAATTATGTGCTATAATTGGAGATAATCGTGCTTAATGCACCGTGGAGCTTATATATGTTGTTAATAAAGCCATTAACTAGCTCCTTTGTTAAGAGTCCTGTTACTGGAATAAGGTATTGCATTTTAGTTAGGCGGTCTATAATAACAAGGATATGTTTGTATGCCTTGCCGTGGCGTTGGCATACTAGCAGTGTTGTGATATAGTTGATTAAGATATCGGTCCATGGGCGGGTGGGTAATTCTAGTGGCTTTAGGAAACCAGGTGGGGCAGAATAGGGGGTCTTAGTGCAAAAGCATAGGGTATAGTCTTTAATGAAGGTAGCTGTAAACTGGGAGATTCCTAGCTACCAGTATATTTGGTTTAAGAGGTTAAGAGTTTTAACCCAGCTAGGGTGACTAGCGGGGCCGCTACTATAAGAGTAATGGGTAACTTCTAGGCGGAGGTCTAGGGTGTTAGGGATGAAGAGATATTAGCGGAAATAGATCTGTCTGTTAATAATACTGCATTCTGACTTGTTGCAATAGAGTAATTTCCTAATCTTCTTTGGCTAATGGCGAGCTTTTTAATTACGTAGGGCTGCCACTATATCTCTTATAAGTTTGTTCTCCTGGTATCCCAGCTAGATTAACTCGTCTAGTGACTTTTCGGCTATTTTGGGGTCTAGAGTGGCTATGAACTCCACGTCGTTAGAGTTATAGGACTTATATAGTAATTCTTCTAAGATTATAGGGTTAACTTTCTAGGGCGGTATAATGACTTAGGCTTAGTGGCGGAGGCGTTTATTATTAGTGTCCTTAGGCCTTATTCCTAGTAGCTGGCTTAGGGCGTTAGGGAGCGTGGCTTTGCTGCTGGGTCTGTATATAATTATAAAGTTAAACTGTAAAAGGAACTCTGCCTACTGGACTTGGTGCTAGTTTAGCTGCTTAGTAGTTATAAACGTCTATAGGTTCTTATAGTCAGTGATGATTTTAAATGGCTCCTTAGTCCCTTGTAGCTTAGGACGCCATTTCTCTAAAGCCTTAATAATAGCTAGGAGTTCTTTGTTGTAGATCTTATAGTTATATTCTAATATGGAGTGCTTTATGGAGAAGAATACGACCAGTCTTAATTTTCTGTTATTGTTATACTGGGAAAGGACTCCGCTGGAAGCCTAATTTAATACATCTGTTTCTACTACTGTTTTCTTTGTGTAGTTATAGTATGCTAGTACTGGTGCTGAAGTAAAGGCTCCCTTAAGGGCCTTGAATAATTTGGCTTGTTTTGGTCCCCATAGCTATCCAATATCCTTCTTTAGGAGTTTTATTATAGGTATAGTGATGGTAGAGTAGCCTTAGATAAATTGTTGGTAGAAGTTCGTAAAGCCAAGAAATTGTTATAGTTTTTTAATTAATGTCGGGTCCTTCTATTCCTGTAAGGCCTGTATCTTTTTAGGGTCTATAGTTATGCCATTAGTTGAGATAATTAAGCTAAGGTATTTTGTTTTAGTAGAGTAGAACTTAGACTTATTAATATTAATCTAAAGTCCAGCATTGCCGAGTCTTTGGATGACTTTATTTATATACTTAGTATGCTTGGCGCGTGTTTTAGAAAAGATAAGGACGTTATTAAGGTAGGCAGTGCAGTAGTCGTTAAGGGTATTGTGTAGAATATGGTTAATATAGTTCTGGAATATAGTAGGTGCGTTATAGAGGCTAAATAGTGTAACTAGCATCTTATAGAGTCTGAACTGGGTAATAAATGCTATAAGCTATTTATGGCCCTTTATAATCCGGATCCAGTTAAATATAGTAATTATATTAAGTTTAGTAAAGTACTTGGCGCTATAAAGTATGTTAAGTGTTTTGCGGATTAGTAGCAGTGGGTATTAATTCTTAATAGTAACTATATTTAGGCCTTAGTGGTTATAGCAGATTTATATACCGCCGCTAGGCTTAGCAGTGAGGAGGAGTGGTATAGCAGCTAGTAAGGTTAATTTACGGATAAAACCCTTATCTAGCATCTTATTAATCCACTTCTTTATACACCTAAGTTTAGCAGGTAAGAGTGGTCTATTTTTATGGTATAGGGCCTAGTTTCCGGGGGTAATCTTAATTTTATAGTTCTATGGTTGGTAAGGGGGCAGCTTATCTACGTTTTTAGGGAGGAAGTGCTTAATATGTTTACTAAACTCCTTTGGTAGGCGTTATAGAATGTCTTTATAGGTTAATCCTAGTTTACCTTTTAGGAATTTTTTAATATTAGTGTCAACTATTTTCTAATGTAAAAGCTTAGGTTTAGTTTTTAGATTTGTCTTAAGGAAGTCATAGAAATAGGGGGGGAGCACTTTATAGGCTTCCTTTATTGTATAGTCGCCTTCCACTAGCCGGCGGAAAGACCTTTCTGATAGGTTTGGTACTTCTATTAGGCCTATGGGCAGCTCTTTAAGCAGCTGTTAGTGCTTATCTTATTTAACTAGTTCTACTAGCTCCGCCATATAGATCCTTATTACCTTTATGTCTTTTTATTTATAGAACTGGGTAAAATTAATAGCATAGGTGTATTTAATATTGTCTAGGTTAGGGCGTGTCTGGCTCTCCAGTGCTATAGCTAGGCTAGCACAGCTTAGTCGGCCTAGGGGGGCGGAAATGAGGTGGCGGCCCTGTATAGTACGCGCGGGAGATAGGTGTAAGGTTGGGCATTGCAGTAGCGCGGTTTCTATTATCTGGGTCTTGGTAGTTTTATAGCTAGTCCTTGCTATAACATAAGCTATAGTGTGTGTATATGGTATATGGCTTAGTTTTAGGTGTTGGGCTAGGCGGCTAGGGTTTAAACAGTGCCTAGGTTAGGGTTAGATTCTTAGTAGTAGCGGCGTAAAGTGGACCTTCTTTCTTGGTCTTGGCAGGGCTGGCTGGCCCATTGTTTTAGTCTTAAGTGCTAGGTTAGTCCAGTCTTCCACTATTTTATTTCTTTGCAGCTATATAGGCTCCCCTTTATTAGGAACGTCTTCTACTATTAAGGCTTTATATATAGTCCTAGGCACTAGGCTTAGTAGTGCTAAGTGTCTATATAGGGCGTCCCTGCTAATGTCGGCTATCCCCTATAGAAGGCAGTGCCTAGAGTAGTAGTCTGAGTTAAAGCGGATCTTAAGTTTCCTAAAGCTGGGACAGGGCTCGTGCTTCTAAAGCTAGGGCATACTTAGGATAATTAGGGTAGTAGGCAAGAGTTTAGTAATGAAAAAGAGCATGGCTTTAGTATGGAGGCCGATTGACATTTAGGCGGTGAAGTAGTCCGTAATAAGCAAAGTTGGGATACTATCTGTAAGGCGCAGTGGCCTAGGTGCTAGCAACTTCTTAGTTATAATATTATACTTTCTTATAATAGACTCTGCGTTGGTAAATGCTATTATAGTACTACCGGAGTCCACTAGGCTTACTATATTAATATAAACTTAGGGGTATAGGTTACGTAATAAGGAGAGTTGGGTTTAAATAAGGATTGATTTCTTATTACTGTTTGCTAATCTAAGATTAAGTAGCAGTTTACTAATAGAAAGGACTGATTAATCTAGTAATAGGGACCTAATCTTCTTATCTTCCTCCTTATATAGTTTAGACCCTTAGGTATGACTTAGTCTAAGGGTCTGCCTTTTAATAACTAGGGTATAGGGCTGTTTTGGCAGGGCGGTCTAGTGTCCGTCTAGCTGGCGGTGTTGGTTTCTGTTTTGGTTAGGATATAGGAAAACAATACCTTGCTAACAACGTGGCCGTGTTTATATTCGCTAGCGCGAAGTTGCTAATGCTAGGTGTTGTTAACGGGTTGGGCTCCTATATAGGGCATAGTTTGGAGTAACTAAGCCGTAGGGTTAAAAGGGGGGGGTTGTCTACTGCGGCCATAATAGGCTCCGCGGTTGCCGCGTCTATAATGGACTCTATAGTCGCCGCGTTTGTGGTTATTTATTTGCGTTGTTTAATAGGGTGGCATTGGGACTAGGTTTGCTATCTTAGTGGGGTTATAGGCATCCTTCTAGTGGTTGGGCAGGCTATAGGCAAGGCATAGTCTATTATTAATGCGGCACTTGCGCTCTGTGTCTAAGATTCTATTAAGGTCTATAGGTTCTCTAGTTGCTGCTAGGGTTAGGGTTAATATAAGGGTAGGGGCTTAGGCAGGTAGGTAGTGGTTAGCGTTCTTCTTAAGGTTGGCTTGGTGTGTATAGTTTACGAGGTTCTTAGCAAATATATCTATCTGCTTGCTCTAACCTATATAGTCGCTATTATTGATTTTATAGGCCAGTTTAAGTACCAGCTCTTCCATCTTTGGAGAGATAAACTTTTAGAGTAGGTTTACCTTCTATTTGTTTGTCTTCTTGGTGCGGACTATTAGCTTATTAAGCTCTCCCTTTTAGGACTAGTAATTACGCTCGCCTTAGGGGAAATGGTTAAGCTTGTTTTTTATAATCTGGGTTATATTAAGGACCTTATAGTGGGCAGTAAGGTCTTTAAGCATATCTTCCTTAGTAGGCCATTTCCATATAGATGTGTTGTTTAGGTTCTTATACATAAGCTCTAGGCCCTACTTAATAAACTTATAGGCCTTGTCCTCTAGTATATCCGAGATGTAAAGGATCTGGGACTAAACTGTGTTAAAGTAGTCCTAGTCCTAGTTAAAGACTCCCTTAATCTTAATGTGCTAGGTCTTGAAATTAGCTTATTATTTTAGTGGGGTGCCTTTTCTGCTAAATATTGGTGGGTTTTTAGATCTCCGTTTTTTCTACTAGGTTACTACTGTTGTTATAGGGGTTAATTGTTTTAGAACGGTAATAGTCTCTGCCTAGGAGTTAATAGTTCCTATCTAGGAAGCAATAAGGGCACTAAGGTTTTCGTTAGCTTTTTTGTTAGTGGTGTTTGTATTATATATACACTATAGTCCTGCTTTAATATTATTAAGGAACTTATTGGTATAGTTAATAAGGGTAAGGTAAGCTTTGCTGGGCTTAAACGTCTTAGGGTATGGTGGGGAGCGGCGGATTGTCCACGCGATATTAGGGTATGTCTTTGTGAATAGGTCTGCGAAAATATTATAGGGGTTCTGGGTTTTGGCCATTTTGGCGTTGTTGGTGTTGCCTATCTAGGCGCTAGGTAAAAACTAAGGATTATTCTAGGACTGTGCTGGGGACGTGTTGGTTTTAGCAGAGGTGTGTGTAGGTTGCGATTGCTCTGGGGTGGAGGTTAATTGGCTGGGGTATAGGGAATTAGTGATCGCAATAGGGCGCAAATTGAAGATACCATAAACTGTCACAGTGCTGCAATGAAGTAGACTGAATAACTACGTTGTGGTATGAAGAGGGGAAGAAGGTGGAAAGGGGGTATTGTATATAAATAGTAGGGCTGGCTTGTTGGAATTACAAGGTTATAAGGTCACAGCGGAGCAGTCTTGAGGGTCTATTTGATGATAGAGATGACGCAGACGATGAATATTGATTGATTCGTGATGTAGTAGATGCGGTTGATGTCTATCTAGATTAACATGCAGAGCTCGCTCTCGCGACGTGTCTAGAGCTTAGTCAGCATCTCTCGCTTAATTCTGACACTCCCCTATACTGACGACGCTCTCCTCATCTGTCCCAAATAGGCAATTATGAAGCTATTCCCAAATACCTTGCAAGTGCCATTTGGCCTACGTATAGAGGGAAAACCTATAGTAGGCGAAAAACCTCCGTAACTTGCTCCGTTTCCGTCCGTTACCGTCTTCGTCAGTTACTGATTCCTAGCGTTGCATAGTGCTTTATAAATTGGTTAATTGGTAGCTGTTTCATGAGCATATCTCCCGGCTGATCTTTGCCTGGTATATATACCACTTTAAGTTAACCTCGCTAAACCATGTTGTTTCATACGAAGAGGTATTAAGTCTTAATATGCTTGGCTTTCTAGTAGTGTTTTATGTTATACGAAAGGTTAACCATACCCTTATTGTTATAGTAGAGCGTAGGGATAAAAGGGTTGTTGTTATCTCTCTCTTCTAGATCTCTTATTAGCTTCTTAAGCTATATTACTGATCTTACTCCTTCTGATGCTGCTATGATCTTTGCTTCTATTAAGCTTAATGCCGTTAACTTCTGCCTTTAAGCTATCCAGATTACTGCTCCCCTATAGCGTATAACTGCTATGCCTTGGAATAATATCCGATCGTGTTCTGTTCCCCACGTAGCATTAGTAAAGATATTGTAACCAGTAGGTAACGTAAGCTTGCATAGAGGAAGGTAGACTGCTTAACTTAAGTAGGTAATTCCTGCTTTAAGAGTGCCGTTTAGATATTATAGTAGCTGCTTGCTTAAGCGGTAATGCAATTCTCTTGGTACTGCCATAAACCTAGCTAACTAACCAATAGCGTAGCTGGTATCAGGACGTGTGCAGTTTAAGAGGTAGATTATAGAGCCAATAATCTACTGGTACACTGTCGCATTATCGTACTTAAGGAGGCTTTTAATATTAGGCTTTAGGACAGTACCTGCTAGTATTAGTAGCTTGGCCAGATTACAGTTATCTATTTTTAGCCGTTTAAGTAGCTTCTTAGTGTACATCGTCTAATATAGCTTGAGGGTTTAGTTTGTACGATCTCGCTTAATTTGGAAGCCTATAAATACTTCTATAGGACCTAGGTCTTTGCATCTCCATTCTCTTAAAATTCTTATCTTTGTGATATTAAAGTATCGGCGCTTTCCTGCAATCAGTATATTGTTAATAAATAGCAAGATATATACTTTATTTCCTATAAAGAGATTGGGGTTAGTATCAGCTGCTTTTAAACCTATGCTCTTAAAGAACTTCTTAACTATCTAAAACCATTCTCTTGGTGCCTGCTTTAGGCCATAAAGTGACTTATTTAGCTTTAAGTAGACGTCTTTTACGCCCTTGAGCTTAGGTTCGAAGTCTCTTAATAGGTTAGGAATCTGCATATAAATCTATTCTTACAACGGCGGGTTTAAGAATGCAGTTTTGACGTTAATATAGTTAAGCTCAAGGTCCTTAGCTGCTACCTTTACCATCAGGAACCTGAAGGTGTCGTATTATACAACAGACGCAAATGTCTTAAAATAATTAATGTTAGGGGTCTGCTTGTCTTCCTAAATGCATAGTCTTGCCTTCTTGCGAATTACTTCTCCCTTGGCATTGTACTTGTGCTTTAGAACTAGCTTGCTTAGGAGTAACAACCTTCCTTCTGGTACTCTCCCCCTTATAATGGTATAGGTGTGCATCCTTTTAAGTAAGAGGAATTCTTTAAAGATAGCTTTTATCTAGCCAGGAGCGTCCTCCCTTAAGGCCTAATCTAACTTAATAGCGTTAAAAGGTGCTGTAGGTGCTCCTATAGAGGTAGTATTCTTAGCTTCTAAGTAAACAGCTTTTATAGCTATTACTAACTAAACTACTATATCGTTGAAAACCCTTATATTTGGTAACCTTTTAGACCTTATTCTCTGCGCATAAGGAATACGTATTAATGTACTTTATATAGGCGTCCCACCCTTAGCATTACCTTAATTTAAGCGTCCCACTTAATCTTAACCTAGGCTTCCCACTTAATTAGAGTGGCCTACTTAGTCTTAACCTAGGCTTCCCACTCGTTCGGAGCGGTTCACTTAGTCACTATCTGGCCTACTTATAGTTCTTACAACTAGAGTCTCTATTGGCGCGTTTAAGGTAGTAGGGGGAGGTATAGGTCGGTTCGCGGCTTAGCTTATAGTGTAATTTAAGCGTCCCGCTTGATCTTAACCTGGGCTTCCCACTTAATCTAAGCGGCCCACTTAGTCACTATATCTCGTAGCTTGCACCTAAGGTGCTCTATAAGGGAACCTATACTTGTTTACTTTAGCATCTCCAAATAGCTTAATTGCTTGGGTATATAGGTTCATTATCTTGAATTAACTACTCCCTTTTAACCCCATGAAAACGTAGTTAGGTTTTATTCTTGAATTGTACTTCCTAGGGTGTTTCTTAAGCGTATTAATTGGATTGGCGTAATACCCAAAAACGACTAGATTCTTCAAGTTAGGAACTCGTTAGGTATATGCCTTATAGGGTATAATAGCACCACTATACTCGTTATTAAATGGAAGTGTTAAGGTAGGTACTTAATTCTTAATCCAGACAGCATGCTTAACTGCGTAGCACCAGAGTTTAACTGGTATATTTCCTTAAAATAGAAGTGACCTTATTTTGTAGTTGACTATATAGATCGCGCGCTCAATTGCGCCATTATATAAGTGCTTGTATAGCGGATAAGGTTCAAAGTTAATACCCTAGGGTATTAGTTTGTCTTAAAATCTATAGCTAAACTCCCCCTTTCTATTATCCGCTTAAATCTATATAGCTTTATTGCCAGTAAACCTCTCTGCCCTTACGATGATCTCTTTAATATATAGTAGTACCTCTTTAGTTCGGAGGGTTTTAAGAGGAATAACCTAAGTATAGCGTATGGCGTCGTCTAGGGCTAGGAGGTAGTAGTTATAACCTTTAATTAATATATTGATTCGTCCTGTAGTATCTAGGTATAGCCCTTAACTAGGTATCTTCTCGCGCTTAATTATCTTCTTACTTAGTATTTCTCGCATCTTCCTAGCTAGATAAGCTTTACACGTGCTCTTACTAACTGGTACTGCTTTCTTCTTAAGCTTTATGCCTAGTGAGGAGTGCTGTAGCTTAAATAGGTTACTGTAGTTTGTATATCCAATTCGGCGGTGCCATAGCTTAGTATCTGTTTTACTGACGTTTGGTTGTAAATTGTGTGCTTCTACTGTTGTATTAAATGCTTCCTAATGCTCTTATAGCACGTAGAGGTTATTCCTTATAGTGGCCTTAAACGTCGCACCTAATTTATGCTTGCTAGTAGCTTAATCGTCTAGGTTAAATATAATTGAGTAGCCTTCCTAAATAAGAGTCCTTACTAAGATTAGCTTAATTAACTTAAATAAAGGTATAAGCCAGACGTCTTTTAGCTTTAGGGTACTAATTTAAACTTAACTATAGCCTATAGCAGGGACAACGGTCCCATTTGTAGTGCGGACCTATTGTGGCGTATTCTATCTCTTTAAGTGTATTAGGTCTGATTGGTTACTAGTAAAGTGCTTAGTTGTTATAAGCATAGCACGTTTAGGGTTAGGGTTAAGGTAGATTAAATTGCTGTTAAATTCTTCCTTAGCTATTGCTATATTCCCTACTTCCTCTGCCTTAGGAGTACCTTAATCTGTCTTCCTGGCGTTATTGAATTGGAATTGCTTAAGTAGGGGATAGTCTTTCTAGTAGTAACCTTTCTAATAGCATACTCTATACTTATCTCTTTCTGGTCATCTTGGCTCTTTACTCACTTGAGACAACAAGCTATGGCGATAACGCGATAAGAAATAATTAAATCTACTAGCACGGCCTCTGCCCCTTGTTTAACCTTGACTTTAGTTTCCCCTTCTTCCCCTAGGTTCGTCTTTCCTCTTATATACAAGTGCTGTATTTTGTACTTGTGTAGGGAAAGCAGTCTCTTGCTCCTAAAGAAGGGTAATACAGCTCTTAAGGTCTCGTTTGTCTTATAGATACTAGGTCTTTGTATTCTACCATATAATATTACTTAGGAGGGCCAAGAGAAGCTACTCTTTAATATTATTGTTGGTAAGTGCTTAAGGCGTTAAGGCTAGATTAATCTTAAATTAATTAAGTATTTAAAGGAACTTAACGATTTGCATTTTCGTAGGGTTAAATGTAGTGCTATAGAACTCTCTGCGGAGTCTAGAGATGTAGACCTTGTTATTGGCCTTATTAAACTTCTTCATTTCTTCCCATATTCCTCGAATATCGTATGCCTTTATTATTGCACATATCTCTTCCTGACGGTTGTCTCCTATCGAATTGTAGATAATCTTGTTTACTTCCCCTCGTCTTCTTCTTCCGTTAGCTAAATTGACTTGATTTGGGTCCTCTGCACCAGTAACAAAATCCTAGCCCTCTGACATAATTAGGGCTGCCTTGCAGGTGCGCTCCTAGTCTGCAAAGTTGTCTCCATTGAAAATAACGATTTTACCAGCCTTGTGATCGTATGTAGGTGTCGTTAAGGTTAAGGTAGAGAAGGTTATTTTTGGGGTCGATTTTTAAGTTAGGAGAGGTGTCGCTACCCGGGCTTATAACCTGTTGGAATTACAAGGTCATAAGGTCATAGCGGAGCAGTCTTGAGGGTCTATTTGATGATAGAGATGACGCAGACGATGAATATTGATTGATTCGTGATGTAGTAGATGCGGTTGATGTCTATCTAGATTGACATGCAGAGCTCGCTCTCGCGACGTGTCCAGAGCTTAGTCAGCATCTCTCGCTTAATTCTGACATGGCTGCCAAGTCGCTAGTGGTGGGCTAGCTAATAGTAGGGAATAGTATGAGATAGTATGAAACAGTATGCGTTAGGTTAGTGCCGTGACACTCGCTTATTTAGTATTAGGTAGATTTCTTCTAGGTCTTAAAGTTATTATTTAACTATATTAAGGAAACTGTTTGTCTTAAGCTTCCTTATTGCGTATCTTTTACTATTTAGTTACGCCTTAATATCTAAATCTAGCTATATCTGGATGGGGATATAGTCTAAGGTAAGTACCCATTCTTCTTTAGGGATGCACCTTTTAAGTCTCTAATATAGGCCATCGTCCATAAATATAAGGTTAATTGTACTTCTAGCAGTGCCTTATTGCCACGTAATTGCTCCTGGGGAAGTGGCTAGCTTAAGGCCCTAGATATCTATAGCTCTTAGTAGGTACTCTGCCTATTATTTAGCAGCAATATAGATACCCCCCTACTATAGGTAGTAGAGGTTTATATCTCCTAATAGAATAAACTCTATGCCTTTGGTTTCCAGTAAGCTTATTACTAATATAATATTCTCTATTTATGGGACCCCTTTAACCCTAGGGTTATACACATTAATAATTTATACCGGTCCCCTATATGTCTGGATTATTATAACTGCAATATCTAGGTTAACTGCTTACTATAACTATAAGGACAGGCTAACAGCCTTACTAATTATAAAGCACACATATATAGCTGCTTTTGGTTTATATAGGAGCTGGAATCCTTAGGGGCAGTATATTAATTGTATATAGGTATTATAATACGGCTCTTATATAGCAAGGATATAGTGTTTCTCTAGGTCTAGACTGTCTAGTAGGGGCCTTATAAGGCGGTGGTTTATATTACCGCAGTTATACTATATAATAGATAGGTGGCGGACCCCTGGTAAGGGTTATTTAACTTTCCTTTATTCTTCGCTTCCTCTGTTTCTACTTTCTCTAGGATTTTTAGAACTTCTATCTCTTATATCTACACCCTAGTCGCTACTTATTTTATATAGGGCTTTCCATTCCCGTGTCTTATATTCCTACTAGCGCTTCTATATCCGAATCTGTTATCATCTCTAGTTCTTCCCCTGGTCTTACTAGTCGGCTTTATGCCCTTTATAGGTCGGCTGCGAATGTTAGATTTGCCGCATTTAGTCTAATTCTTAATTATCCTAGTCTTAAGCTTGCTATAGCTGTCCATAGGGGTCTTCCTATAGGGCGTCCTCTCCCTTATATCCCCTATAACCCTTATGTCCCTATTTAGTCTAGTAATATCGCGCAGTGTCGCTTCTGGCCCGTTAAGGCTTAGGATGGCTGGCCCAGCCCCCTAGTATTAAAGGTAGGGAACGCCAGGAAGGCACCTATGCCCCCCTAGCTTATTGCCTGTTGTTTCTATTTATATAACCTAGCGTATAGTTGTTCCCATAGCTGTTAAGCCCTTACCTTCCGTCTCCTATATTTAATATAGTCTACTCTCTCCTACACCTTATATGTGCTTCGGTAACAGTTTACGCATTTTATTTAGTCTTAATTTAAGCAGTGTCTTGTATCATAGGGGCCTACACAGTAGCCACAGCACACCTATGCTGCGTATGTGGATTGGGTGTGTCCCTATTATATATAGCAATAGCATTATTCTAGGCGTAGTTTGTGGTTATAGAGCCTTGTGGTTATAGAGCCTTGTGTTATATATAAGGCCATTTATAATTATTCCTTTTTAAATAAGGAGTTTTTGCATTCCTAGTATATATATGCTGATAATAAGGGAGCTATGCGTTTAACCGGCGTCTCCCTAGTAAGTCTCTGGCAACTTTTATATCCTCTTATTATTCTTATTATATGCTTAGATTGCATTTTCCTATTAAAGCTATTGGATTTAGGTAATCTCAAGTCCTGGTATAAGGCATTCCGTATATTTTACTATCTCCTATATAGTTGCTATGTTGTTCGCCTAGCGTCCCTTTTCTACCCTAAGGCTTATAGGAACCACTAGGACTTTAACTAGGTAGTCTTTATAAAGTACTTTTATGCTAATATATTCTCCTAGCCTATCCTCTACCCTTACGGCCCGTTCCTTTACCTATTGGTTCTTTAGGGTAACTCTAATATCTCCGCTCCTCAGGTATTGGACTGTGATAGCGTTGTAGACTTTCTTGTGAATCTCTATAAGGACTTCTGTTTCTAATTATCCCCTAGGCCCCTCTGCTTTTTCTATATTTAGTTATATTATAATTATATACCCGGTTATTGTCTTAAGGGGGTTAGGTTCCCTGTGCTATAGAAGCGCAGCTACAGCGGCCTAAGTGCGGTTCGCCGGTAAGGAGGGGTTTTGTTTATTTTCAATTTTGCTTAGCTGTTAAAGGATTTAATTAAGGGATTGCTAGAGGGGCGCCTAAGGGACGCTAAGCTAGCGGAGCTATTCTACTAGCTATATTAGTTCGTTATAGCTAACGGTTGCTCCCCTATAATTGCGGATACTAGACACGTCTAATAGGCTTTATATTTTATTAGATACCTTCTTAATAGAGGTATTTCCGCTTTGTGGTATGGTATTCGCCCGTTCTTGTTGTAGAGGGCTATTACTAGGCGTGGTTCTGGCGGTCGCGCGCAAGTGCAAATCACCGCCATTTGACGTGTGCCTCCCCTATGATATAGGCATCTTAGGGGGATTCTCTAGGTGTTTTTTGGGGTTCTTTTTGGTTGGTTTTAGTCTTTTTAGGCTAGGTATAGCAAGAGCTCCAGTCTGGAGTATCTATAAGGTTATTAATTAAGTACTACTTTATTACCTTTAGCTTATCCATTAATTATTAGTAGAGAGGGCTATAGCCTAGCGAGTTATTGTCTTCTAATTAAATCTTATAATCGTATGTCTAGTAAGGGGGCAACTTGTCCAAAGCCGCCTTTAAAAATACGTCCTTGTAACTTGCATAGAAAGTAGGAAAAAGGCATTTAACTAGTTTCTTATTAGCCTCCTTGGCTAGCTTTTCCTCCCTATCCTTAATAATTCAGTTAATCTTATATAGGCTTGTGGTAAAGACCTTATTGTCCTTCTGGTATATATTAAAGTGGAACGCTATAGCGCTAATTATAGTAATATCTGCTACGGGGGGGTTACCTAATAATAGGGGTGTATATAACTTTAGGGACTTTTAGGGTATTAGCGTTATTATTACTTCTTTTAGCTCCTATTGCATCTTCTAAAGGCTATCCCTTTTATCCTATTAGTATGTTCTTTTCTATACCAGTTAGATCTACGCGATTCAAACGTTATCTATGTTACTATCTATCCCACTTCTATATATAGAGTCCTCTTTGAACGTAGCGCTTTAGGAGAGTATCTTTATTAGTATAGAGTTCTTTCTAGCTTCGCGGCGGGCGTCTTCTTAGGTAAAGGCTAGGTTATAGGCCTGGACATCCTACTAGTAGGTAGAGTCAGCCCTCACAGCTAGTATTTTACGGCTGGTTTGGATTTCTCTAATAAAGGAGGGTATCTTTAATCTATCCTCCGGCCAAACAAACTATCTTTACTATATATTTAGCCAAATATTAAAGTAGAACATCTATTTTTGGCCTAGAATTATATCGTGGGACCCTAGATACAGGATATAAAATAGAATACCGTATTAGCGTCGTCTATTAAGAGAAATATGCAACTTTAAGACATAGGTAACCGGTTAACTGGCTTGGCTGTTATAGCCTTTTACCTAAACAGGCTTCTCTAGTAGGGTGGCTTTTATATTTAGAAACTTGGTAACATTAATTACATAAGCAGTATTTATAAAGGCAAAGCCATTTGCTCTAGTGTTAATAAGGGCGGTTATATTAACTCTATATCTATTTTAAGATACTGTACATAAAACTATAAAGTATTTTCTACCCATTAACTAACTTAAATTGATCTCTTTAAGATTAATAGGGTACCCTAAGGGGGAGTCTTTCTCTAGGGCTCTTCTTTTCCTAACTTATTAGACGTTTCTCCTTCCTCCATCTCCTTAATATCGCCTATACCCTTTAGCTCTAGGCAAGATGAGGCAAAGTAACCCTCCTTATCGCAGTTATAGCACGTGGCCGAGGCAGGGTTAATTAGGGTATTGCGATAAGTACTAGTTAAGGGCGTAGTACATAACCAGTTAGGCGAGGCTTGCTAGTGCGTAGTTATAACTGCTTTTAGTACAAGGGCAGTCACAGCTTATCTTCCTACTCCAGCTCCTATAGGTATGGCTGACGAGTTCCAATCGCTATAGAGTTGCTTCTGCTAATTAGGGCGGGTATTAATCCGCTTTAGTTCTAAGTCCAACAATAGGCAACAAGCTGTGAGTCTTTTATATATTGGTAGGTTATTTAAGGTTACAGCAATCTTTTCTTATAGCCAGATTGTTAGCTTATTATACAGGTTTAAATAGTAGTTCTTAAGGGGAACCTAGCCTTCTCCTATAAGGTATAGGAATTAAGTCTAGAACTTAGTAAAGGGTTAGTTTAGTTTTGTTATTAGGCGATTATAGTTGTACTAAGTATCCCGTACTTTATTCGGGTTAACATAGATAGCCGCTAGGTGACGTATTATCTCATTAACAGATATAAATTAGATAGGGGACTCGTCCTCAAACTTGGCCTAAAGGTGCCATTAAGCGTCCCCCATAGTTCGACTAAAGAGGTAGAGCATTTTGGCTTCTTTAGAAAGGAAATAGTTATAGTTAACATAAAGCTTTTCTTGTACTTAAATCCTCTAATTCTTAAAAGTAGGGTCTATCCCATTAGATAGTGGTTAGGGGTTAGGGAGCTTAATGGACTTTAATTGCTTTGTTATTATATCCGTACTCCCTAGTGTATTATATTTGGTGGAGTTAATAGGACGACTAGGACTTCTAGAAGGGGGAGCTAAGCTGCCTTATAGGGCCGTAAGGCTGTCTAGGATCTCTTACAGGGTCTCCTATATACTTTAAGCTTAAAGACGGTCAGCTTCCTAATTAGCCATTAGGGCACGAATCTGTTTGTGTACGTTTATAATAATATTATTATCTTTAATTTCGGATCCTAATTAAATCTCGTGTTCTTCTTAGGTTAGGGTAGCTCTTTTAGATAAGTTCACTTTAGGTGCCATTATTAGCTTCCTAAGGTTTATTAAAATTATACGGTTTTAATTCTGGGGGTACAGGTCCAATCCTATCTAGCTTATAGGGTGGGATATTATTAAGGCCTTCCCAGGCAGTATAGAGTTGTTTTGGTGTCTAAGTATCCCTTGCATAGATAATAACGCTCTATAAAATGCGGCCCGTGCGCACCAATTAAAAAGGTGCATATATAGGCGGTAAGTCGTTCTACCGCATCACCAAACCAAAACTCTTAAAAGTTTTTGATGTTCTGCGCACGGGCCACAAAATATAGCACCCTATCCGTGCAAGGGATAGCGCGTCGACGCGTTATTGCAGACAAAGTTTCTTTTAGGGTGGGATATTGTTAAGGCCTTCCTAGGCAGTATAGGGAGAGCTTAGTATAATATAATGGCTTATATAAATGCCTCTAAACCGAAGCTTATAGATTGCTATCTAGTAAAGATACTAAGCTAAGGAAAAGAAGAAGAAGAAGAAAAATCATTTAGGGGCAGTAGGTAGACATATCGCGAGGGCCGTCAAGGCGCCAGTGGTAAGCGAGCCAATAGCGATTTTCCATGCCGGGCATGGAAAATCCTGATTGGTTGAATATGGTAGGTGACGTGCACTAGCACTGTCATAATAAGGCAGTATAAGGAAAGGCTAAAGCACTTATAGAAAGAGGTTGTCTAGTTGTACTAACGCCCCGTTACCGCCTAATAAGCGCCTATATTTAAGCTCTCTAATTAAGCGCCCTATTATACAGAATTAGGTATATTAACGCGTTATCACTTATAACTATAAAAAGGCTCTTTATAAGGTAAGCTCTCTGGCTGCAATGCTTGCTGCGCTAAAGGGTGGCATTAAAGGATATAAGTCTTTACATACGTAGGCTGGCATCCTTTAACGTAACATTTTAATAGACAACCTCTTAATAAACGAGGAAGATAACAATCCTTCCTAGAAGTTATTCTTAATTGATTTTAATCTCGTAATTAAAGAGAAGTGAGAAGGACCTTTAGGAGTATAGGGCAAGACCAGTACAAAAGCGTTTATAGCTATAGGAGTGCTTCTAGGCAAGAAACATTCCTTTAGGCATAATTTGGAGTTATTCTTCTAGATGCTTTTCTAGATGTGTATTTATTATAAGGGTCTAAATAAGGAGCGTAAGCCTATTCTAAGGTTTAAAAAGTGGAATTATATAGACACTGAAGAGCTAGTAGAGCTAAAAAAGGGGTGCGTAGCCTATGAAGGGAATTTTATTAAAACAGTAGAGGAGTACTTTATACTGTACTACCAGTTATTAAAACCTTAGGTTAATAGACTTTGGAAAGTAGTATTTCTAAATAGTAGAAGGCAGGAGAAGGATAATCTAGAGCTATATTCTAGGATAAAAATAATACTTTAGCAAGCATAGAAGGATCCAAAGGTGTTGGCAGAGTAGATAGCTTTATAATAGGTTATGCGTTTCAAATTATTAATATCTAACCTATAAGTAAATATTTGGGTGGCTAAGGCAAGGTAGTGGCCTTGGTTAAAACGTATATAAGCAAGTTACCTGGGCTAAATAAACCTAGGAAAGTAGATAACCTAATCTTCTATTAGGCCCCTATACCCTACTATTCTATATAGGCTTTATATTTCTATAAAATATATAACCCACTCTCTAGCCTATTAGAAGCCGCCCTGTGCCGCTTAAATAGAGGCCCTAAGAGAATTAATCCCCTACTTAAATAAATCCCCTATAGGAGCCAATACCTATAGATTTTGCTACCCTATAGGAACTAGTCCCCTACTCTAACAAATCCCTTATACTAATAAATCCCTTACTTTAATAAATCCCTTACTTTAATAAATCCCTTACTTTAACAAATCCCTTACTCTAATAAATCCCCTATAGGTGCTAATATCTACGTGTTCTACCGCCCTATAGAAACCAATCCCCTATAGCTTACATTTCTATATGGCTTTTACTCCCCTATAGAAACCAATCCCCTATAGCTCCCATTCTTATATTTTAAACTAAAATTATTATCTAGTATATAGTAACCATATCTTCTACTGCCCTGTAAGAACTATACCCTATAGCTCTTACTCCTATATAGCTTTTACTCCCCTATAGGAACTAATGGCAATTTTTTTTACATCCCTATAGAAACTAATCTCCTATAGCTTATAGTTCTCTATAGGGATTAATACCTGCTTTCTTTGTTGCCTTATAGATTTTAATTCCTTATAGGAACTAATGCCCTATAGCTTCTATTCTCCTATTCCTAGATCTATAAGTAATTCGCCCGCGCTATAGCCTACTATATGGGCCTTGTTGTTATAGGAGCAAGCAAGTAATTTTAAGAAAGTAATAAGTAATAATGCTATAGCTACAAGATCTACAAGATATTTAATGCTATATATATATAAGCGAATCTATATATACAAGTTTATATTTTTAACTAATCTAGTACCTTTAAAGTTACTTTTAAAATCTTAATTTAATGTAAGAGCCTTGCCTAAATACTTATATATAAGTTTCTCCTCCTTGCTTTTAGCCAAGCCGTAACCAATCTGTATAGTGTTCTTAATCTAATATAGTATGTTAGCACTAGCCTTAAAACTCTTTCTTGAATATTGCCTTGCCTATTTTCTATTTAATTAATGGTCTAAAAGCCGCTCTATATCTTTTCTAGAGATATTAGCAGTAGCATTGGCTTACTTTAGGAAGGTCTTCTATACCTACTCTCTTACCAGTCCCTTTAGTTTATTATATTTAAGTGCAAGATATATTCTGCTCTATATAGCTGCATTAAATATTGTAATCCTGTTTATTATAAGAAATATAATGCCTTGGAAATACTTTATCTATTATAGGAAGATAGATACTAGGCTATTATATTAAATATTATTTAAAGTTCTTTCTATAAGAAAGACATTGGCCTTATCTAAAAGAAGGACAGTGCTCTAGTGGTAAATGTTTTTAACTATTAGAGCTAGGTTTCGTTCTAAATAGACTAGATCTATATTAAGGTCTCCCGTACAAGCCTTCTTATAGTTAGACTGGTATATAAATATACTTATAAAGGGGAATAAACTATATAGAGGGGTCTCCTCTGAGATTTGGCAAGTGCTTTAGCTATTAATATCTTTTCCACCCTAGGTAGGCCACTAAAACGGTTAGCCTTTGAAATAGCTAGTGCCTTGCCAGAAAACTTACTATAGTAGGGAAACTAGGCCTTTTTCCTTCTATTTAATTATATTATTAAACTTTAATTTCCTAGACCCAGATTGGTAGCTCTTTATAAGTCCTTAAAGCACTATTTTCTTGTCCCCTTTAATTATAAGTGACTTAAATGCCAAGGCATTCCATTTAATGTCCTTAATATTAGAGACGGTAAATTTACCTATTAGTGCTTGTATTAGTACATATAATTTACTAGCTCTAGAAAAAGAGAGTGTAAAAAGCCTAACCCTATTTTTATCTGCTAAACTAAATGCTAGGACTATTAGTAGACAGATTAGGTGCTTATTGTCTCCTATCTCCTTAGGAACTAAACCCTAATTCTTTATATTGCCTTGCTAATTGGTCCTTTAATTAATTACGCTTATTCTATACACATCTATAGCAATTAGCTGCTTGCTATAGTTAGGATTCTAATAATAAAATACTATTATGTCTACCATAATGCGGCCGCTTATAGAAAATCTTAATAGGCTATCTTTAGTCTAGAAAAACGCGATCCCTTTATATTTACGGTGGTTTATACCTCTTAAAGATATAAACTTCCGGCCATTACTAATAAGATCCTGCTTTATCTTGACTTGTCTCTTATAACGCTCTAGCGGAAATACCTTAAGAGATGTAATTTTTATAGTTAAATAGAATTCCGGAATAGAGTGGGTGGTTTTTACCTTGCTAAACACCTTCCTGTTATAGCCGAAATAGTAACAGTTAAATTTGAATCTCTTTTTACTAAAAAGTAAGGTTTTAAAGTTGCCTAAATTATATATAAGGCATCTTAGTTGATCCGAGCCTTTGCAAATTATAAGGATATATATATTTGGTTTAAATAAGGCCTAAAGGAGATTAAAGTTAATTTTGCTATAGTCTAGAAGCGGCAGAAAACTATTAGTTATAGGCGCGAAATAGTCTTTAAGGAATTTTAGTAACCCCTAAAGGTGCTTAGCACTAATTAAGTTGGGAGAAAGACTCTCCTAGTGTGTTTTTAACTAGGGTAGAAAATTAAATATAATGTTTATAGGGATCTAGAAGTTAAATTAGAATAAGCTATATCTGTAAAAAGGTCCGCTTACTATAGGCTTGTCTTCCTAAAGGGAGATAGCTTGTACGCTGTTTAGCACTACCTATAAGGCGTCTCTTACTTTTTCTAAATTTATGCCTAGGTATATACTATAGTCTTTCTTGTCCTTTTCTAGCTTAGAGTTAGTATTTAAGTGGATATATTTAAAGGCACCTAAGAGACAGACTAAATTTCTTCTAAAGGATATAAATATACTAGTTATATATATTACGCTCACCTAATATATCTAGCGAAGTCTTTATGGTCTTATTATAAGGGGAACTTGTAGACAGGGGGCTATAAGGACACAATTGTGGAACAAGATAGATTAGTGAGAGAGACGAATCCTTGAGGAGGTAAGGCCTTAAGGATTATGGAGACTATATACTACGGGCACGTGCCTCTGGCACGTGACCGACGGCTATTTGAGGGGTGTCTGGGGGTTGTCCTGAGGGCAACCTAAGGTGACCTGCAATAATATCCCTTATATTGCCCCCCCCTTTCTTGCGGTCGGCCCCTGATCGCCATTACCTTGCAGTAAAGGGAGATTATAAGGGCTCGTCCTAGAAGGGGTTTGGAGAGATGTTGGCATGCTGCTATATATTATCTATCTATTTAACCCCTGCTTTGAACTTCTGAAAACCTTAATAAGGAAAAACATGACTAGAGAAAAGACATAAGGATTACTAGGAGACCTATTAGAAGCCTACTAGAAGTATATTAGTGACTACCTAGGCTAACCCAAGGATTTTTATGCAACTTTACTTCTAAGCCTTTATGCCGGTCTGCAATTAATCGCAAGTGTTATAGGCAATTTGGTGTTCCTAATATAGTTCCGTAGAACCTTTTGGTATGGGATTTGATGTATAGGGCCTTAGCTTACCGTTGTCTTTAACTGTTGAGATATAATCTATAATCCTTTCTCCTGATCCCCTACGTCACTAACGCATTGCTCCCGCATTTGCCCTTGGGCTGCTATATGTAGTTAGGTAATTAATTAGTTAATTAAAGAGACTTATCTCTTAAGATTTGGTGTATATAGTTTTAAATCTAGTGGTCCTATGCTATATAATTGGCGTAGCTTTACTGCCTAGTAAACAGGAGATACTTTGTAATAGCGCCTATAGCTATTATGCAACTGTTAAGGACGTTTGTAACGTTGTTCTTTTAATATTATAGTATCGTTTAGGTATAATTTAACCTATATATATCTTTAATTGATGTCTTAATTGCCTTCCCCGGCCGCGTGATTAGTTTTTATAAGGAAGTGATAGTTAAATAATTTATACGCGTGTTTCCTTCCTTCTAAATAACGCTATTGTAATGGAGTTATATCGGTAAGGTTGCGGCTATTTACTGGAAGGGTATTGGATGGTAAAGTATAAGGACACCTTGCTTATCGAGCTATTTCTTTTCCTTAATACCTTACTTCCCATCATTAACCTTTGTCCAATTTTGGACGTATCTTCAATATATTATTAAGATTTTCTTCTTTTCTATTATTATTTTAGTATGCCTCTTTGTTCTCCTACTAACTACTCTTCTAAGCTAATTCCTTAGCGTATTCTAGCCCTGCCGCTATATATGGAACCTTAACCTCCGCTGACCCGTAACTGGTGCTAGTCCTGCCTAAATAATTTTGCCTATATGTCCTCGAAAGACTAGAAGTCTGATAAGAGGATTTTGGAGGCTTATAATAAGACGTACTACGTTAGATCCAATACCTTTAGTCCTTATAATTGATGCATACGTACTAAGAGCGGCAGTTATATTAAGGTAAGTTTTTTTATTCTTAATAGATTTCTATTGCTGACTTTAAGCTTTAATAGCCTGGGCCTAAGTGGTGATGTTCCTTTAATATCCTTGACTACTATATTGCCCGGGCTCTCTTTTATTCTAGTGCAAACGCTGAACGACTTGGTTAAATTTAAGACTATGCCATGGCTATCTACACTGCCTATAATTCCTAGTAAGCTAGCCAGCAACGCCTTATGTAAGAGCAAGGTTGGTATACTAAGGATAGGGTAAGGGATGGGGGTGATGAGAAGAAGGTTACCGTCTACTATAAGAAGGAGTTTGTATATACGCGTTAAGTTTTGAAAGAGCATAATATAATATGGTATTAGGTAGGTTACCCTTTGGGTACCTAACAGATAGGTAACTAATAGTTGCTATAGTAAGGTCTTGGTGGTTTCGGACTATACTAGCCAGCTAACGTCTCTGTTTATTCTAGGCTTAAGTGTGTCTTTATTAACTATAAGCTAACGCCATAAGAGCTTTATTAGTATTGGTTTGGACCTAATATTAGTGTTAAGCGTTTAAGGATCTCTGCCCTAGCTATACCTTATCGTCCTGCCCCTGTTTTTATGCCTACTTGTACCTTTACTAAGGGGTCTGGATTCTATTCTTATTAGCTATTACTTAGTGGCCTAATGGATACTGATTCTGCTCCTAAGGATAAGGCATAGTGGCTTTTTAGATTAGGCATTTAGGATTTATTCTTGTATATAGTAGTAATTAAGAACCTTAATTAGGTACTTAGGAAGGCCTTAAAGGGCTTTTAGAAAGGGCTTAGGAGCCCTAGGAATAATGTTCCTAATATAGATTAATAAATAGGAATGCAATTCTAGTAAAATGCCCTATTAACTCTATACTATGTATGTAAAAAGGCTAAGGACCTATTCTGCCTTAGGCTGTAGCCCTAATCCTTATAGTTTCCGGAGCCTATCTATTCCATATCTAATTTAACCTATTTACTCTTTAGGGCCTTTTGCGGTCTACTATAAGCTTTCTTTATAGGTCGCGATGACACCGTAGTATTAGAGTGCTTTCTGTGATTTGTAGATTATGGACCTTAGTCCTAATATTCTTTTAGAATATCTTTGCAATATTTAAGGTAATCCTCTGGTTCCTATATAGAGTCCTTAGTGGGCTAGCCTAGCTATTTAACTTTATATTAAAGCTTGTTCTTAATAGACTTATAGTGTAGTATAGCTTTAACCTTATACCGCTCGCCCACCACCTTAGGGTGTTCAATTGGGCCTGGACGGAAGTTCTTTTTTAGTGGTGGTCTATACCATAGCTCTAGTAGGTTTATGTAAAACACTGGATATATATAGGCCATAGATAGGGGTAGCTAGAGATAGTAGGCTAGCTTACCAATTTATTTCTTGACTTAGAAGGGACCTAGGTATCTTATATTGAGCTTTTTTAATAGTTAATAGGTCTTAATATTTGTTAAATATAATAGAACCTTATTACCTACTCTAAAATGCTTGTTTTGGTGTTTATGGTTGTACTAGAGTCTCTACTGCTCTTAAGCATCTTGTAGGCTCTGCTTTATATACTTCTATTACTCCTTCTATTCCTGGAGGTATCCTTATACTCTTTAGTGGATATCCTTTAACTTTCTAGTAGGATTCTATAATTAATTATACGGCCTTAGCTAGTAATTACTAGGTATACTATTAAACCTAGATAGTTGGACGCCATAGGCAATCTAGATTAGTGTATACTTATATAATATATATTACTTTAAATTGTAAGTGTACTCTATATACGGAAGTAGCTTGCACTAGTTATCTTACTGGTAGTTTAAATACATTTATAGGTAAGACTCTAGTTCCTAATTCTAACGTTCTATTTACCCGTCTGTTTATGGATGGAAAGCTGTACTATAATGGTGGTCTATTTTTAAATGAAAGTATAGATCTGACTAGTACTGGCTTATAAAGACACTGCCCCTATTAGTAATAATAGAGTATGGCTAGTCTACTTTAAGAAAGCATTTCTCCTTGATTAGGCTGGTAAGCGCTTATATATTAATTGTCTTGTTAATAGGAAGGTATTGGACGTACTTTAAAAACCTATTAATAAGTACAAGGACCGAATTATATGTTTATCCTTAGCTATCTTTAGATAGCGGGAGATCCGTAATAAAGTCTATAGCATAATGTTGCTATAGCTTACTAGTGGGGGGAACTGATTTAAGTAGACCCCATAGCTTATGCCTATGGATCTTGTATACTTAACACTTTTTATAATAGCTGATATACTCCTTTACTTTCTGCTTAAGCTTTAGCTAATAGTATTTGCGCTAAAGTAATTCCACTATTTTAGCTTAACTATAGTGGCCACCTAGAGAATTGTTGTGATTCCTTATAAGGATCTTCTGTTATAGATTTGCTTTATATAGTACCCAAACCTTGCTATTTTTATATAGTAGGCCTATTGGGTCTAGTTCCTAATTTTAGCGCTTTATAGCTTTCTTTCCATTACGTTTCCGGTCTACTTCCGCATTAAAGATGGCATAGGAAGCGTCCCTCTATTATACCTTATAGATAAGATCTGTTAACCTTTTAGATGGTTCCTAGGTAAAAGCTATTTTATCTCATACTACTCTAAGTATAAGACTTAATGGTACTATGGATCTTGTAACTCTTTAATACGCGTGCGTTAGGAAGGCCGCTACAAGGTTAAAGTCCTTTAGTTATTATAGGGCTCTGAGTTCCAATTGCTCTATAGCTTTACTTTTAGCTTAAGGGGATAGCTTAGCAATTAGAGGTGGTGTATTACCAGGTTCTAAAGTTATATTAGGGACGTCCTATCTAGGTATATTTGGACCCTTATTGGCCACGAACCAGGTACCAGCTGGAACGTTAGTGGAAGCTAATAGGGTTTGCACCGCCTAAGACTTAGTATATAGAGCTATAGGTACTTAAGCATCCTACACCCAGAGCTTGTTCTGTAATATAGGGAGTAAGATATCTATTATCTATTTTCCTTCTCCTATTTTAAAGCCTTTGGCATAGTCTAGCCATCATAATAGTCTATTAGCAGGGTTATTCTCCCCTAGCTTATATTTAATCTTAAAATTAAATCGCGCAAGCTCCTCTGCCTATCTGGCTTATTAAGGTATAAGCTCCTTTATAGTTATAAAGTAGCGTAGATTGTGATAATCTAAGAGTATATAAGTGGTATGGCTTGCGTGCTTAAGGTAATGTCGCTATTGTTTAAAGCAGTTAACTATAGCCAGTAGTTCCTTATCATGGGTATAATACCTAACTTTAGGCCCCTAGAATTTTCTACTATAGAATACTACTGGTCTCTAGTGGAGCTGGGTAGCGTCTAGATCCCTATTAGGTTGTAGTAGGATACTAGCAAGGGCGAAATTTAATATATTAGTGATTATTATCAATGGCTAATCTGGGTTGAAATGCTGTAGTAATAGAGCTTTTGTAAACTTTGCTTGTAGTTCCTAGAAGGTATTCTAAACCTTTCCAGGCCATAACTATGGTTTATACCATTTAGTTAGTCCCTTCTTGGTTTTCTTCTTTCTTATCTTTAAGCTTTTTACTTCTTAGGCCGGGTCTTAGGAAGCTTCCGCAATATAGTTAGATAGGTATTAGGCAACGTCTAAGTAGTTATAGATAAAGCGCCTATAAAAATTGGCAAAGCTTAGGAATACTTAAATATCCCAATAGCTCTTTAGCTCCGGCTACTCTTAGATTGTTTATACCTATACTAGGTCTATGACTACGCCTATAGGCGTTATAATGTAACCTAAAAACTCGACCTGCTTAATATTAAAGGTATACTTTAACGCCTTAGTGTAGAGGCCCTAATTATCTAAATGTTTTAGCACTTAGCGGATGTTTTATTTATACTAATTCTTGTCTTCTAAGTAGATCAGGATGTTATCTAAATAGATAATATATATGCGGTCAACTAGTCCCCCTAAGGCTCTATAAATATACAATTAAAATATCGCAGGCGCATTGGCTAGCCTAAAAGGCATTACTATATACTTAAAGTAGCCGTATTGGGTCTTAAAAGCGGTCTTCCACTTATCCCCTTCTTTAATATGGAGCCTATAATAGGCGTCTTGTAGATCTAGCTTTATAAAGATCTTTACTCTAGATAGTTAATCCAGCATTTTACTAACTAGTAGTAGTAGGTAACGGTTCTTAATTGTGACTTTATTAAGACTATAATAGTCTATACATAGCCTTATAGTTCTATTTGGTTTTGGGACAAAGAGGATTAGTACACCTACTAGCAACTTACTGGGCCAAATCCATCCCTTTTCCTATACACTATTAAGGTATTCCCATAGGATCTTAAGCTCTTTGCGAGAGAGGTTATAAATAGGAAGGTTTAGGGGTTGTTTACCCTCTTTTAGATTAATTGTATAATCGTATTCTAAGTTCTACGCTATAATTTTGGCTTGCCTACCTAAGAATACCCTTAGTAAGTCCCTTAGGCCTAATGGAATATTTAATAGATTGGGGTCGCGTTCATCCTCCATATTATTGTCAGGTAGGTCCCGGAGCTCCCTCAAGACGCTCATAGGTAGTATTGCGCGCTATAGTAGTTATTTATATATAGTTGCTACTATATATTAAACCGTTTTATGCGGTAGCTAGTGGAGGGTAGGGAACTCTTTAACGCAGCGTTTAAGGTGCCGTAGTATATTCTCTATATATTGCTTGAGCTAGAGTAACCTGTAGTGGTAGAAGTATCTTATAAGATCTTCAAGATCGCTGCCTCTCTATAGTATCTCCGCGACCTGTCCGGCAGCTCCCCGTGGGGTCTCTATTATAAAGGGGTTATCACCTATGCTAGGCTCTATACCCATCTTGCTATAGAATAGGGGTTCGATCTAATACTCCTTTAGGTATAGAGCGTATACTATTTTACCTAGAGCTATATCTTCTAGGATATTTTTTAAGCTTATTAGTAATATACGCCCTTCTAATTCTTTATTGTTCTACTATTTAAAGGCTCCTGTCTTAAAGCGTATCTTAGGGTCTACTTCCGTAAGCCAAGGGTATCTAAGAATAAGGTTATAGCCTTTAAAGTTAGCCACCTAGAAGGGTTACGGGCTGACTACCTTAGTGCGGTTATACATATTGGCCACTAACACTATAAGCTTATAGGCACTGTATAGTTTAATCTAATACTTATCTAGGAACCCTGCGATAGGTTTCTGCTACCTTAGCGACGGGATAAGCTTATACTCTTTTACCAAATTATATTGTATAAGATTGATTTCGGCGCCGCTGTTATATAGTGCTTGGAACTAATATACCTTGCCTATAGGGAGTACCATTTCTAGCTTAATAGCAATACGGAGAGTCTCTCCTTCTGTATCTTGCCCTAGTTATAGCCGGGAGAGGTCTATAACTAGAGCTTTTCTTTTTTTAGATTATTAGTGCGGTTGTTACCCTGCTTATTTTTCCAATTGGGTTTACCTCCGGAGAAGTTTTCTTTTAACCTTTTAGAGTGTTCCCGTAAGGGTGCTGGATGGGTGTTAGGTTGGCCCTAGGAGTCTTTCCCATTACTTAAGGTCCCTGACTTTAACCCTTTTAAATTTCTCTTTAAGAACGGCTTCTTTAAAGTTTAGGTCTACTCTACGTTACTACTAAAGTGCCCACGCTTTTAGTGACCCCCTGGCTTCCTGCTAGAAGAGGTCTGGTTCCTTACTATATCCTTGGCGTTTAGAACTGCTTGTTCAAAATCCGCATATATAGTAATCCGCGGTAGGGCTCCTACGCGCTTTATTTCGTCACGAATTGCTAGCTTAATTCTAGCCTAGATAAATCCAATCTTCTCCTTCTTATAGACGCTACCGTTTTTGTTTTTAAAGGGCTCTAGATCTATTAGTTAAGCATAAGTTTCCATAAAGTTTATAAACTGGCGGAAATTGTGGTGGTTAAGCTGTGTCCCATTCCAGAATAGTTCTGCATAATTATATTATATAATGTGTGGATCTTAAGTCCACTTCTTTAGAAAGGTTTATAGCTGCGGCTATAAGGTAATTTGCTCTTTATTAAGCTAATTAAGTGCGATCTGGTTTAGTAATTGGTCTTTAATCTTGCTAATAATCTAGCGTATATGCTCTTTGGTATTATCTTATATTATTAGCATCTTAAAGAAGTTGTTTACCTTACGAACCTAATTGTCCAGCTGTTAGGCGTTAGGTCTATAATAGAGTTCTAGGCTATTAGAGGCCTTAGCCAATTAGTCTATATTCTTTTTCTATTTATGGCGTAGATAACTCTCTAAGTCTTCCATACTTTCTTAGATAGATACTAGGTAGCCCCTAGGTAGCCCCTAGCCTTAGCTAGGTTATAAAAGAGTTTATCTAGCCTAGATTAATCCCTGCTAGATCTAGATTTACCCTTAAAGGGTTTTAATATATTTACTAGTGGCCTCCTCCTATATAGCTTTTAAGAGCCTTGCGATAGCTTCCTAATATCTATCTTAAAGGATATTGGTATGGGGCTCTTAACTTTCCGAACTTAGGCCTAGGAAAGCTCTGGCTATAGAAGTAGTGTTAGTATTAGTAACTAGTATAGGCTTCCTAATAAGGCTTAGGTTTTAAGTTAGTGTTTAGGTTAAGTTACTAAAAGGGGTAGGCCCGCTTAGCTTATAAGCAGTCTATGCGCCACCACTATGCTGATTATGGGCCGATGGTCTTCTGGGAGGGTTCTAGTTAGATCCCTAATTGGACGCGTTAGTGTATTCCTCTGGCATTTCTGGCTTAGGGGAAGATCTTAGAGTCGCTTCTGGCGCTTAATCTTCTAATTGGCCTAGGTGGGGCTGGAGGGGTTCCGGTTGCTTTCTAGTAGCGTTGTGACCGTTGTAGAGGGTGTCTGCGTTTTCCTCCGCGTTGTTGGTAACCGTAGGTATGCGAGAGTCTTTGAGCTCCTGGCGCATCTAGGTGTTGGGGCTCGTTCGGCCGTCTTACCCAGAGGTTTATATTATCGCAATCTTTTGTTGTTGGAGGGACCTTCCTGCCTTAGCGCGACGGCTTTCTATAAGGTATTTATGGAGTTTCCGTTTAGGTTATCGCGAGATTTTTAAGGGAGGATAGTAGGTGTAAATAAAAATGTAAATAATCTGGTTTTTAAAGCCAGCTGCCCTTCTAAAAAGAGTAGGAAGGATTTGAATGTAAGGGGAACTTGTAAATAGGGGGCTATAAGGACACGATTGTGGAACAAGATAAATTGGTAAGAGAGACGAATCCTTAAGGAGGTAAGGCCTTAAGGATCGTGGAGACTATATATTATGGGCACGTGCCTCCGGCACGTAACCGACGGCCATCTGAGGGGTGTCCGGGGGTTGTCCTGAGGGCAACCTGAGGTGACCTGTAATAATATCCCTTATACTTATACTAGCAGCTTTTTTTTATCCTAGCTATAGTAGATGCTATATTAGCGTATTTTTAAGTGTGTTTTAGGGATTTTGCGAGCATATATCTTATTTAACACCTTAACTTTAACCTTGGAACCTCTTACTTTAGGTATCTCTTTAACCCCTAAAATTATAGGGTGAGGTAGAGGAGGTAGGGCCGCTTAGACTATCTTTAGCACGGCTATAAGTATTTTAACTGTAAGATCCTATGCTAACTGCCTATAATACAGATGCGTTTAGCTTAGGCTACTAGGGGGGGTGTTTATACTATTATAAGGTAAAGGCGCTGGTGTAATAGGGTTGGATGTAACTAGTATTGTTGCTCTATAAAGCTTTAGTAACGTAATACTGATCTAAAGAAGGAGCTAGGTAGTATTATTTTTTAGGCCGGATCTACTCTTTTCTTATATAATATAAGCTATGCTATAGGTGTATCTACATCCCTCTTCTGGTAATAGGCTACCCTCCCTAATTAATCTTAGCAGACTTTAGTTAAGATACGTTAATATTATCTCTGTTATGGTAAATAAAGCTATAGTATATATACTAGCCGTACCTATAGAAATAGTCCCCTAGCTTGTATATGGATTTTTGACTCTAGTACTAGAGCGAGCTTAAAAAAAGACATTGCCTAAAGTATGGAAGTGCTCTAATTGATATATAGGAGATAGGCAATGTCTTAGGTTAAATTAAAGATATAAGTGCAGAATTGGTGCTAGTAATGCTGGCTGGATTATTGCAAGCGATATAGCTGTGTATTATTTAGCTAGGGGAAGGGGTATATAATTAGGTTAACTGGTCTTATTTTATCTTATCTTATTTTATCTCTTCTCTTCTCTTTCTTCCCGTCTCTTTTTATCTCGCTCTTTCTTATCCTAGCTCTCTTTATCCTTCTTTTTATTCTTAGTTAAACTTTTAATGGTATTAAATAACTGGTTTTATAAGCTTCTTAAGGAAAAAAGAAAGACGTTTAATGCTAATACGTATCCATTACCCTCCTATTAGAACGACGCGTTTAAATTATGCCTTAAGGTGCTGTAAGAAAACGTAATATCTTTAGAGAAACGTTTAAAGGCGCGACAAAGTGTAAGGCTATGTATACGCACTCTATTAACAGGCGTTTTTATTAGCTTAGGTCCTAAAGTATTCCTTCTATACACTTTAGCAGCGCCTATCTTAAGGCTGGCAATAGTATTGGTAAAAAACCTCCTCTAAGAGCTTTAAGAATGGTAGGAGAATCGCTCCAACCCCCGTAGTTTTATAGTTACTACTAGTACACTTTATAAGGCTAATTTAATTAGCATGTTAATTCCTTTACCTCCAAAACGTCTATCTTTAGAGGTGGATCCCTCTACTAGTATAAAAGAGCCTTATATTTTAAATAAATTATTAATAAATATTATTAGAGGAATCCCTAATATTAGCCTAAGACTCTTAGTTATTAGAGAGGTATTCTAAAGCTCTAATCCCTTAGGGCGCTAATTAAATGCTTAGTATATAAGTCTTAGGTACTTATTAATTAGTTGCTTATATATCTTAGAGCAAGATTTATTATAAAAGGAAAGTATAATCTTGTCTAATAATCCTAAAACTAATGGTTAGATACCTTATTTCCTAAATTAAATATATAAATGTTTATCTAAGATAGATGCCTCTTCTAAGAGTCCTCCAAGCGCTATTATGCTAGTATATTATTAAGTTATAGATAAACTATTATTAAAGCATTCCCGGTTAGAATTATAGTAAACTTTAGGTCTATAAAACAACCTTTAATAAGATATTATATCTATAGTTAATATTAAATAGGAAATTTAATATTGCCAGAGGAGGGCCAGTACTTTTCTTTTTTATTTATAAGGTACCATATAATTAAAAATCTCCCTAAGCTATTTTGCACTAGGATATAGATAAGTAATTTATAGAGAAAGGAAAAGGAGAGAGGAGGACTAGTAGTTATAAATTACCTATCTATATGCCTGCCAAAAAAGAAAAATAAGGACACTCTCTTTATAGTTAGGATTAGCTACTAAGATGGATTTAATATCTCTAATATATTTGGTTTAGGGGACCTAGGTATTTCTCTATAAGGAAGCTATAGAAGAAGCTAGAGATTAACTCTTATCTATAAATAAATAGTATATATTGCTTTGGGTTACTATTTATTATTACCTCTTTTTAAATTTAATTTTTACCTTTATTATATAATATTTATACCTAGTAAGAACCTCTCTTGCTACTTATCTATTTTCTATACCTAATTCTTTAACCCACTTCCCTTTACTGTCTTAAATATTGCATAATATGCCTTTAAATGTTATAGTTATATCCTTTATTATCTTAAATTTATAAGCTCTAATCTCCTTCTATTCCCCACTAAGTGCCTTATCCCTAGCCTTAGCGGATATAATTTATATGGCTAGAAATGTAACTATGCAAGTTAGTGGGACTGGTAGCTATAAAGGAGAGGTGTTCTGTGGACGTGTAATATTAAGTAAATATTATCTTTTGTAAAGCGTTTTTAATTATAGATAGCCGTCTAAGGAGGAATGGCGGCTAATTTGGGAAATTATTTTAGAATAAAAGGCTGTAAAGTATATACGTATTAAAGTACAGCTATTATAGAAGATATAAGTAATTAGGTATATGCTACGTGGAATAGCTAAGCTAATATTTACCTTAATGGCAAAAATATAATTGCTGGATAACTATAAGAGGCAGAACATAAGAAATATAAAAAGAGGTAGATTGTAGGCTTAAATAGAGAGCAGCTTTGCAGAACTACGCTGCAAATAATTAGTAAAGTAGGGTTAAAGGAAATTTATAAGGGAAAATAGAGGTATTACTGTAGTTAATAGGTTTATAGCTACTTAGTTATTGGTGCCTAATAGAAAGGCTTATATAAAAGAATTGCCAAGCGGCTACCTTTTGGGCTAAGCTGCGGCTGGATTTGCCCTGCTTTACTATTAAAGCTTTTTAGCGCAGAATATTATGTATATAATTAGGCCACCAGCTAAATAATGGGTAAGGCATCTACTATAATGCGTATTTTAACTATGCATTGGCTAAAGTCTAGGGGATTAGAGTTATCAGATATATATAGCCCCTTTACTAACTAAAATATCTCTAAGGATTAGATTCTTATGGCTTGTTCTTATTTATAAGGTAAATTAACTATAGCTAGTTTATACGCCTTTACGTTGTATATATTAATTAATTAATTATTAATGCCTAACTTTATATTATTTGGACTGCCGCTTAGTTTTAGCTGTATTATATAATTTAAATTGGCTAGCTAAGTTATAAACATAGTTTCAGCCTTGCATTCTTTATTGGTTATAGCGTTATAAGTAGTAATAAGTGGCTCTTACTTACTGCCCTTAAAAAAGTAATGCTCTTGCGGACCTTTTTATATAGCCTTTTATAATAGGAAATGCGCCATAAATAGATTAAGCTAGAAATGGAATATATAACAAGAAATAAACCTCCAAGCCAAAAGAAGGGCACTACTATTATTGCCGTCTCTTCTACCTAGTAGGCCGGCCCCTTTTCTTCTATATAGTAGGCCAGGCCTTTAATTTTAAATAGTAGTATAGGTTTAGTGTATCTGCTATAAAGACTAATCTTATCTAAGAATAGTGTTTAAGGACCTTAACTAGTAAAAGAACTACTACTAACTAAAATATAAGAATACGCCTAAGCTACTAACTCTGTCCATTCTATACTGCAACTCTATCCTTTACTTTCGCAACTTTAGCTTACCAAACGCGTCTTTAGTAAGACTTAAAGGCATCTTTGGAATTTAAAAGCCCGCTTTTATAAACTTAGGTAGGCTTCTAAGCCACCTTATATTTGCGCCCTAACTTAGTTATTCTTTGCCCTAGAATATTGTCAATCTCCCATTTATTATTTAAGCTTATTTTATTAATTTTGTCTTTTTTAGTCTGGGTATAACACTTTATAGTAGGCTCTGGGTTTAAAACGTCGCTCTAGTTATTAGTGACGCCACCACTATTACTATCCTTGTCCTTATTATAAGTACGATTGCTAGCCTTATTATGCGGCGGTTTAATGCTATAGAGAAGGGTAGGCTCCTAAAGCGAAGGGCTAGTGGAAGTGGATACCGCTTACTAGTCGACTTATAGGTATTAAGAGTTAAGGTTAGGGATAGGAGGGGTAGGGGGGCTAGAAGATAAGTTATTACAATAGGCAGGTAGCCTTTGTTACTTTTAGAGATATAGACTATTACCACCCTCGCCGCCCTTACCACCCCTACTACTCTCTTTAGCAGGGTTATTATAATTATAATTAATAACATTGTCCTACTTAAGCTTCCGCTTCCTTAGCATAAAGGATAATTTACCTCCTATATTCCCTTTTTTATAATTACCCTCCTCCCTAATAAGCGGATTGTCTATATACTATAGTTATTAGGTTATAATAACAATATTTTTAATATCTATAACTTACTAATATTATCTGTATTATTGGTTATTAAGGAGTCTTGGTTAGCTACTATATAGGTCTCTAAATTCTATATAGCCTGGGGGGCAGTTATAATATCAATTCCCTTAGCTAAGCTATCTATTTTATTAACGTCTTCTACTATAGGTTTGAGATAGTTATATAAAGATACGCTAAAGAGATCTTCTAGCTCCTCTAAAGGCAGCTCCTTATGCTTATTGTCCTTATCGCTGCGGTTATTTCCATTACCTAATAATTGTTAAGCAAGGCCGTTATATAGGGGGGAAGTGCATACCCAACTTATAAGGTGCTAGTTAATCGCCAACTTTATTAGCTTTATTACCAGTATTACTAGCCCTATTGCCTTTGGGTTCCAAGTCTAGGTTAGTTGTATTATCTTTAATAAATATTAGATTTACTACTGGCTGTTAGATATATTTATAGTTATTAGAAAAAGAGGGAGGGGATAATTACTAAATTACCTTAATTGCTTCCTCTAGCGTCTTGGCTATTACTTTTATTCTTATAAATATCTTTATACTTATTAAATGCCTTAGGATCTATAGGTGCTATATTAGGTGGAATATTTAAAAAAAGGCAATATAGAATAACCTGCCTAAGCGCAATTAGCCCAAATATTTTATAGGATTATCTCTTAGAGGGAAGCGAGGTACTCTCCCCTTTTTTATCCTCCTCTTTTTAGGTATATTGCTTACATTTACCTTAGAAGCCGTAATTATATAATACTAAGTGTCTGATCAAGGTTGCGTCCTTGCAGTCATGTGACCGCAAATTGCCATCACGTGACGGCAATCTAGGGCAATTTTCGGCAACTTGCCTACGAACGCGAGTCAAAAGGGGTTGATTACGTGAGCTAAGCGAGCTCAAGAAATCCACCAAATTCCACCTGTAGAATAGGAGAATCAAAGAAGCATCAATCAAAATCAGTTACCACCCATACTATTGCAATAGCATTACGTATCACCGGAAGTGATACCGACACTAAGAAGCCTTCGGTTTTGTAGGGAGTGCAGTATAGAAATTAATATTTTTAAGTAAAATTCCTAAATAAAAATAAAGGGGTTAAGAAGATGCCATTGTTGCTACCGCCATTGTTATTAGAATTGTTATTGCCTTATCTTTCCAATAGCCCTAAAGAATGGGTTACGCTAGGCTTTTAAGTCTACGCCAGTCCCCTCTTTACCACTAGCTTATATCTGCAGTATCTATACTAAAATAACCCTACCAGCTTAGTAGCGAATTAAAACATATAATCTATACTCTATTAGCAATTACCGTTTATATAGGCTTAAACTCTATTATAAGATTAACGCCTATTAGGAAACTATAATTAAGGCCTAACTAACTAAGCTGGCATATTTAGCCTCTAATAGGGGCATTGCACCAAGCCTCCTTATTAAGGAGGTTGGTAGCAAAGTACCTCCTCTACCCTTATTCCTTAGAGTTAGGGCTAGCGCTAATATATCTGTTTTCTAACCTAATTATACTAGCAAACTAGATCTTTTATACTAGATCCTTTACAAGACTATAGTTCCTAGGGTTAGACAGGTAGGGGGCGTACTATAATTCTACTATAAGCATTAAAAGACACTTTAAGTAATAAGGGCATCCTTAAATCTCTCTCCTAGATCTAAGGAACTTCCTTAGTTATACTCTACAGAGCTTATAGTTACTACTTAACCTCTAAAATATGCGCAAAAGCCTCACTTTTACCCTTGCCTATAGCTAGATATTATAAACAACATAAGGGGGCAGATAGCGCGAGTAGATTAGGCAATTACGTCTATATCTATCTCCCTACGCCCTTTTAGCTAATATAGCCACTATATAAAGTCCGTCTCCGTTAGGAAATTAAATGCGCGAATTTTTCTCTAGTATTTATTAGCTAAGAGTAAGATTATAATACTAGCTCTACTAGAAGCTAGGCTGTGCTACTAAATAGGCCATTTACCTCTAGATTCCGCCTTGCAAGTCTTAGGTCTATATAAAGGATATTTCCATATAACCTATACCTCCTTAGCTAAATAGGGGGCTAGATTAGACTAAAGCCCAGTAGCTTCTCTAATTATAATACAATTCTCTAATTGTTAGGGAAGAATAAGGTTTAGGCCTTGGTTAAAAAGGCGCTAAGGAGGATAAGGGCGCCTAGCTTTTAGCGGCGCAGCTTTAACTAAGCTAAGTAACTGGCATTAGCCTATAGTTTCGCTAAAGACCCACTTTAGCGTCCAGCTTCGCCTTTATTATAACGCTATAATATAACACTACCTAAAACGTCCCGCAGCTTGCAGTAGCTATAACCTATATAATTTATTGCCAGGCGGTTCTCCGTATAGCCTTATAGCTGTTTATAGCTGTTCTAATAAAGATTAAGTTATATATTATAGTCACGCCTAAGACACTGCTAGAGGTGAAGGTAAAGAAGAGGATAAACAGAATGTCATTCTGGTGCACTAATTAGTAGGGGACGTAGGCAGGAGGAGAGGAGAGAGGAGAGAGAGGAGAGAAGAAAGGAGGAATATAGTAGGACTAAAGCATACGTTAACACCAAGAGAGAGTATAAATGTGTCCTATAGAAAGGGCCGAAGAGTTGCAGCGCTAGGTAATTGTTAGTATAAAACATATAGAGATTAGGGAAGGCAGATAGAGCACCTGCATAGACGCTAAGGGGATAGAAAATGCCTTATAGCTAACAGTTAGAGTCTAAGGTGGCACGGTAGCGGGAAAGAAAAGAGGAGATAGAGTATAAGGGCAAAAGCAGCGAGGGAGAAGGCCTTTTATGGTCGAGGTTAAGGTTAGGTCTTGGCCAAACTAAGGTAAGAAAGCAAGCGCGCCTTGCCTATAAAGGAACCCTCTTCAATAAAAGCATCTCGCTTATCTTTCTGCAGACCGCCTCCCAAAATCTGCCGGATCCATCATCTCTCAAAAGACCAATTTCATTAACGTCATTGCTTCAACCGAAACCGGGCCCCTTGTGAGCTATTCTACTAACCGAGATGACTGGGAATATATTTGTCTCTGTCCAAGCTATAATGGCATTGAGTTCCGGCGCACCAACCCTACCTCCAACTTATATGAACTCATCTTTGTCAAAGACCTCCGCCTCGATATCTTCCAGAGCATCTTCAAAGTCTTCCCTACCCTAGATGAGTATTCAATGAATGACCTGTATAGCCCGCATCCCACATAACCGTATCACTGGCGCCATGAAGGCCGGAAAGACGACATGATTGTATTCGCAAACGAGTGGAGCTTCAATTCGATCGTCCATGAGCAACTTATTGCTTCTCATCCTGCCGTCAAAGATGCCATTGTCGTTGGGGCCGGGTGGTATAAACCCGCTGCTGTCATAGAGCTATAGCCAGACTATGAGGTGACGAATGAACGAGCACGGCAGGAGATGCTAAAAATGATTTGGCCAAAAGTATGCGGGCAAACAGAATGGCTGATTCGACGGGACAATTAGATGTCAACCATATAGTGTTTGCAAATCCAGAGAAACCGTTTTTAATTTCTGGAAAGGGAACTGTGCAGAGGAAAGCCACAATAGACTTATCGGGATGAGATAAATTCGGCCCATGGTAATGCAGGTGAGTAGCGTCATCAGCATAAAAGCCTTTGTGGTGGTGATTCAGAAGGTACTAGGCTCTGCATTTAGGATGCCACGGCTGTTTGGCATCAAGAGAGAACAACTGCCGATGGCTACCCCACTACGCACCAAGGTGGGGTGTCTTCGGAGCCCGTTATAGCGCCTGGAACATGCAGATTACTGCTGGTACATGTAGCTCTCTCGAAACGGTTGCGAGCACCTTCGGCAATTGATGACTTAATAAGAAGCCGGGAAAATAGCACTGGTAAAAGCACTCAAGCCACGATAACCTCCAAAGCTTATGGTAACATCAGTCCTCCTTTGCGAGCGCGCCCAATCTCATTCTTGGTAAGATACGAACACCGAAAAGCTCGTTGACACAGTGACCTCGCCGCGTTCGCAGCAAAGTACCTCTCGGTTTGGCGCTGTAAACGTGATTGTTGCTGCCGTTATAACAGGTGCTCTCGCGCTTAGACTATGCATATATGCTCTACCTGCGGTCAAAGATGGTAAAGCTTACCTTCTTACATTCATATACACTCATCCCAACCAACAAAATAATAGCCACCTGGCCATTTACCGCGGCCCATAGCTGGAAATACTTTTTTCCTGCCAGACGACAAGTCATGGATATACCCTGAAAAGTTGGCAAAAGACTATAATACTCCACTCATCACCTTTTGGGTTGAAAGGTTGGCATTATTCCACCAGCTGCTCACGTCGCTGGCCCTCTTGGAGGGACCCGCGGTATGGGCCTGTGATGCCTGGGCCGCCTCGGGAATCTTCGACGAGCGTGCCGTCTTTCAGCCAGGCAGGTATCAAGACAAATGACATAAGCTAGCTGATAGGTAGAGACACAGAATTGTACGAGTGATCTGTTTTATTCAAGGTGGCTCTAAGAGCCCTAATATACATAAGGAAAATAACCCTAGTTCGACCTTCGGTGTCCGTAGTCGTTCGGTGTCCGACACCTTAGCAGTAAAGCTACCTCCGTGGCCAACACACCCCCTCAGATCTGACGTAGAGCGGCAGAGCTGGATTACCGGATTAGGCAGTTAGGATAGACGAGCTAGTGGTAAGCTTTTGCTGTAATTTAATTGTTAACTAACTAGATATCTAATATCGCGGAGCCCTACTACTTTAACGAACTTTTAATGGTTTTGCTTTAAGAGAGCTTTAGTTAGTCTATCTACAGTTATCTCATTTATTGGTACCTATTGTATAACAAAGCTTCCGTTTTATACCTCTTAGCAAAGCCAGAATTAATAGATATCTATGTGTTGGAGTTTTATAGATACCGTAGGAGTTTCTTTTATTATAATCTATACTGACTACTAATTGTTATAATTAATAATAATGTCCTGTTCCGGATTAAATCTAATAGCTTTAAAGATCTGAACTATATGCTTAACCTCCCTACTAATGTGTGAGAGAGCTAGTAGTTCTGCCTCTGTAGTAGACTTAGTAACTACCTTTTATCTAGTTGCCTGCCATGCTATAGGCCTATTAAATAAGCTTATTAAGAAACCCTATAAGCTCCGACGTGTTAGAGCATCGTTAGTAAAGCTAGTATTAGAAGCAGCTTTTAGAACCTGGTTTATCTTATACAGTATAATAGTAGAGAACTTGAGAGCAAGGTATCTGGTATTATAGAGATAGGTAAGCAATCTATTAATCTCCGCAAGATAAGCTAGTGACGGATTTTATAAGAACTTAGCTAGCTTGCTGACAGAAAAGGCGATGTTTGGTCGTGTAGTAGATGCCGGATATGTTGCAGAACCTATATGGCGTTAATATCCTTTTATCTGATTCGGCGTAGCTTCTCCCTTATATAGTATTAATTCCTGGCCCGATAGTAGTATAGCTAATGGCTTCAGATATTCTAAATGGTATATTAAGACTAGCTTCTTAAGATATTAATCTAAACAGAGCTAGAGCTTTCCCCTTTGCCAATCTTATACGACACGAGTGTTTAGGAATAACGTAAATTAAGGTATTTAGCGTATCTCGAATTAATCTTATAGCTGCTTTAGGATATCCTCCATCTGCTAACAACAGCTTAGGTGTCCTATAATTAGAATATCGTCGACGTAGAAGAATATAAAGATAGGTTTAGTAGGGTAAATATAAAGATATAGCTTATCTGGTACAGCTTTTAAACCCATGCTTTGCAGAGCAGCAGACATTTCTAAAAACCACAATTTAGGAGATTTCCATAGTCCGTATATTACCTTTCTTAGATAGAGAGAGAATCTAAGCGGTAGGTCTATACCCTTAGGGGGAATAAGGTAGACCTTATTATTAACTAAGGCATTAACAAAGGCGTTGACGGCGTTAATCTGTATAACGTCTAGGTCGAAGCCAGCGATAAGAGCGCAAAGTAGACGGAAGGTTTGATAGGCTGCCGTTATAGCTTTAACCTCCTCTTGTGAGACTGCTTAAAGGTCTCCGTGGATGACTAGACGAGCTTTAAATCTTATAATAAAGCCGTCCGAATCTTCCTTGTACATAAAGACCCATATAGTAGGAAGTTAATAGACCTTTTTAACTAGTTATACCTTATCCTAGGTCTGCTTTTCTGTTAAGGCCTTCGTCTTAATATAAGCAGCTACTTTGAACTCTGTAGCGTACTTATAATTAAGCATCTCTTTCCATAACTTTAGTAGTGGTGGAAAATCGTCTTAATGTCCGTACGTCTTTATAGCAGTAGTATAGAAAGCGTAAGCCAATGGTGTTGTATCTGGATTAATGATATTATTATCGTTATTAATTTGAACCGTAAAGGCTCGTTATTATAGATTCTAATTTGGTATATCTTTCTTCTTTACCGTAGGTCACTTTTTATAGCTAAAACGTCTCTTACCCCCTAATAATAAGCCTGCTATCGTCTGAGGTTCGGAACGAGGTATAGGATCTACAAACCATAGTTTGGTGACTTCAGAAGATAACTAAGTGGTAGATAGTGTCTGTGGTGTAGATGCCACAGTAGATGGTAATTGCTGAGGCGCTAAAGACGCTAATGGTTTAGACGGTTCTGGAGTTAGCTCCGGGGTAGGTAGCTAATAGAGTTCTTCTGTTAAGATCTGAATGCTTTTTAATATAGGAGTAACATTAATATTTGCTAAATGCAGCAGTCTTATATCTAGTTCTTTGTTAAAGTTCTCTATCTAGTCCTTGCTGCCATCTTAAAGATTATCTAGTAGGTCCTAGACTTGCTAAAAATGATCCTTTTAAGCCTGCGAGATAATAAGGTGTTCTGGTGTTTTAGGAGATTGGTATCTCTTTAACTTATTAATTTGTATATCACGAGATCGGATAATGCGGTTGGTGGTTGGTATCTATACCCTATAGATATTTGAAGCTTCTATACCAACAAGATAACCTATTTGGGCTTATGGCTTAAACTTTACCTTCCTAGGAATGCCGTGTTTAATAAGCATATAGGTTAAAGATCTGGCTACACAAAGTCCTACTAGCCATGGCTTCCATTTATATAGTATCTTAAATGGGGTCTTCTAGTTAATGGACTAAATAGGAGTTTAATTAGGTAGGAATACTGCTAGAAGCACGAACTCGGGCTATAGATCTACAGGTAACTTTACTTTAATAATAGCAGTCCTTACTTATTTGGAAATGGCTCTCCCTAACCTCTCTGCAGGTCCATTTTAAGCTAGGGTATATAGTGTTGATTGCTTAATAACACCTCTGTTAAGCTAGATAAGGTTCTTTACCCTAGCGCCTATACCTTGCTCCTTATCTATATGCCAAATACGGATACCTTGAGCATTAAATTTCTTTATAAATGCTATTATTAATTTAAAGAGTGGGAGTAGTGTCTCTTGCTTGTGGTTCTTAATAGGAAAAGCATAATAGTACTTTATATAGTTATACCAAAAGTAAGTTATATACGTGTCTCCATTAAACCCGTCTTCTTCCATAATAATATTAAAGTGAACACGTTTAAAAGGGTAGGTTCCCTTTGTTAATATTCTATAAGATATCTGCTAGGTTATCTTTCTAAGAACATATAGTTTACAGAGTGGTATACTGTATAGAGTTCTTCCTCTATCTGTCTTAACCACTTTAACCCCGTCTGCTGTAGTCGGTAGATAATCCACTGACTCCATATCACAGTATAGTAAGCGTTAATGCCATACTTTGTTATATGCTGAGGTCTCGAAGAATCTGGTAGAGGTAGCGTAGGTGGTAGGAGTAGGTAGTAAGTAGGCAATGGTATTAATAAGGTAGAGACCTCCGTATTCTATAAGGTTGGCAAATAGGCCTCTATTATCCTTATAGCGCAGATAATTTGTAGACTGGTTAATAATTACTCCGACCCTATAGAGCTTTGCTGCGGATATTAGATTAGTATAAAAATACAAAGCGTACGCTACGTTCCTCAATATTAGATACCAAGTTAGGCGTTATTTGCCCACCTTAATTGCTAAGTTAATATTACCGTATCTATAGATTTCTGCCCTAGAATCTCTAGCTGTTGCTATAAATATACTTAGCTTAAAGTTACGGAAGTATCTAATATCGTTGCAGAAGTAGGTGTCTGCTATAGTGTTATACCCCTAGGCGTTGATTAAAGACAGATCCAGATAATCCTGTAATAATGTTGATAATGAAAAGGATGTTGTTACAGCAGCCGCTGTAGCTTAGGGCCTATCTAGATCCTTGATCTTTTTAGCCGTAGATAAAGCTAATGTAGACGTCCTTAACCTAGGACCTTCCTTCTTAATCTGCTTAAGCCTTTTTTTATAATACTGCTTATTTATTGGGACCTTAAGCTATTCCTAGCAATTCCTTAAACAACCATTATTTGGTATGGGGTTCGGACCTTAAAGAGACTAAAACAGTTACTTGCAATTCTTTAACTTATGGGGTAAACCATAAGCAAAGCACTTTATCTTAGGTGATTAAGGAGGTGCTAGGGTAGTAGATATTATAGGATCTGCAGATAGCTGCCCTAAGAGTATAGCATAAGCGTTACGTCCCGTATTCGGATACTTATAGAGGAGGTTAAATTCCTTAATTATTGTTGCCATTTTGAGCTTCTTTGACCTCTTGGCTACCTTTTAAATAAAGGCATAATATAGAGCTGGACAGATCTCCTTACAGTCCTAAATAAAAGCTTGTATAATACTATTTTTTATTGCCTCTATTAACCCTTCCTCTAGCTCTTTGCCGTTCTATATAATAGTAATATAAAGCTAAAGCCAGGATTCTAGAGTCTGGCGTTTAGGCCCTTATTTCCGTTTCTTAAGATTATCTAATATTATTTGCTGCAACGTAGCTTATGACGGCTTTGCTACCTTTTTTAGCTGCCTTAAAATTGAATATAGTGTAGTGAGGTTTTTAAGATATTCTAAGAAGTTGGTGCCTATAGTGGCATATAATAGTACTATAAAGGTATAGAGCTTCTCTTCCCGTTTTATATAGTCCTGTTGTTGGAGCTTGTAGAGCTTAAAGAGCATTCTCTGTGTCTCTAGAGATTGCGGAGTTTGTTATCCTTGTTAACTTAATAACCTAGGTGTAGCTGTTCCAGTAGACGCTGGAGTTGCTGCTGAAGTTGCAGGAGCTGCTGCTGCTGCTGCAGAAGCTGCTGCTGGTGCTGCAGGAGCTGCTGCTGGTACTGTAGAAGCTGCAGGAGCTGTTGCAGGTGCTATAGGAGCTGCTGCTATTAAAGGTATGGCTAGCTCAGTGTTTTCTTTAATTTTGTTCTCCGTCTTATTTGGGTTAATATAGTCCCAGATCTTCGCAAAACTTACTTCTTAGCGGATAAATTAAAACTATATAGGCCAGTCTTTCTGGGTTAGCAAAAGAGGGTTTATAGAGTCCTTGGTTGCCATATTGGCTTTTATTTTAAGGTTGCGTAAAGAGACGCGCTTACACGTAAAGCACGCGATATTTCATGACGAACTATGCTTAAAGAGGCTTAGTGGTAGTTGTCTAGCCACTGAGATCTCCCTGGTGCTTAGAAGGTTACCAGGCTTATAACTTTCAGCCAGGCAGGTATTAAGACAAATGACATAAGCTAGCTGATAGGTAGAGATATAGAATTGTACGAGTAATCTCTTTTATTTAAGGTGGCTCTAAGAGCCCTAATATACATAAGGAAAATAACCCTAGTTCGACCTTCGGTGTCCGTAGTCGTTCGGTGTCCGACACCTCAGCAGTAAAGCTACCTCCGTGGCCAACACCGTCTACTCTTCGCGACCTAGAGTGGTCGTCTTCGGTACTGGACAATCTAACCTAGTCACCATGTATACGAGAACAACCTAACAACGAGACCGCTTCCGCGCGCACCGAAAACTAACACATCAAGGCGTTGGAGTACAGCAAGTGCGAAAGTACCGGAAGTTCCAGAATGACGAGAGTAAAGCTGTAGCATATGACCTCCTATCAACGGCCAAATATTACGTAATGCACTTTGAGCGGTGCGCTACCAGCGTCGTTTCAATTATCGGTTTTGGAAGAGTTTCCACAGCGTGTCCTATCATTACCGAAGTCATTACTCTGATGCACCTCGCTGCTGACCTGAATGTGCCGGGAAAGCGATTCCCTATGCTTATGGAGACTTTTCCGAGTCAGTAAAGTCTTGCAGCTCAAGCTCACTATGTGTACGTTAACTTCGCATCCAGTTCTATCCAAATTTCCAAACAAAATTGCTCCGTGGAAACACGGACTTGGTCGCCGGGGGCGGGGAGGCAGCCACGATTTCTTCTACTATTTGGCGGACGAAGCAAATAAGAAACCAGGCCATGAGGGTTCTTACGCCAAAACGCTATTTAGAGGGGCCCCGAAATATGATCTTCAGCCTCGGGAGGTCTCTGGCTTGGCTGGCAATCTTTTCGGTGCAGGGTCTGATACCTCCAGTAGTACTTTGATCACAGCTGTTCTTGCCATGCGTGCATTTCCGGAGACGCTTTTGCCCGCTGGGAGGAACTTGATAAGGTTGTTGGTATGCAACGAAGTCCGACATTTGATGATGAGTCGAATCTCCCATACGTCAAGGCATTCGTAAAAGAAGTCTTCGGTGGAGACCTGTAGCAATTATCGATGACCAACCGCACGCACCTATCCAAGACGATCCAGGGAAATATCTGGGCCATACATCGGAATGAACGTGATTCCCCTGATCCAGACCGTTTTAATCCGTATCGCTTTATAAAGGGGAGTGCAGATAGCCGGCCATTCCCAGGGGAGAGAGGTTACATGACTTTCAGCTGGGGCAGAAGAGTGTGCTCTAGGCAAGCTCTGGCAGAACAAGGGACCTTCATTACCGTTGCACGCTCTCTCTGGGGTTTTCGATTTGACCCAGCGTTGGATGAGCACAGGAATGTGATTCCTGTGGATATCCCTTCGAACCGTCGGCTCGCGTCCAACGTTATCGATAAGGATCTAACCAATCAAAAGCCCTGATGTTCCTCTCGGCATAACGTCGGCCGCAGCCTTGCCCTCAGCGTTGGACGCCGACGGTCGAAGGGATATTTAATTACACGTAAAGCGGCCCGCAGTAGCATATTAGCGTGAATCTGCTAATAGAGACTAGGAACGGCCTCAATATGCGACCCCAACTGTTCAAAGTTAGAATTAGCCCTCGTAACGAAGATATTCGAAGGAAAGCAATCTGGAAGACCTGGCAATGTATGGAGAGGAGACGCAGTAACGGATGAGTGAATTTTATAAATCGCGTTAGAAGAATCTTGGCTCCCTTTCTTGACTCCAAATTCCGACTAGAATGGACTTTGACACTCGTTCATCAATGCAGCCACTGGTCTTGAGTCATTGCATCAAGTTGATGGCGCCGGCAATATTTCCGAATGCGGCCGATATGGAACCCTGGACGATAGTTGGACTGTGCGCGAACACGAGAATCAAAAGTACGCGTATGATCACGGAGCCTTGATCCTATTGATCCTGTTGGCTGGCTCTTATCGATAACCGTTGGACCCATTATACCAGGGAAGGGATAAGCAGATAGTGTCGTAGCTAAATACCAAAAAAGAAGAATATGCGTTGCCCTTAATGCAATTTATAGCGATTGGTTGGGCCCCGGATATAGTCCGCCTAAGCCCGTCGTATTCTGTATATCGGGTGTGCGCCGTTTGCGTCAACCAGCAACCAACACACAAGAATAGTAATTAGATAGCTATATGTATCTTCCATATGTCTCAATGAGATCATCCAAGAGTATCAAAATCAACTCCATTCATCGCAGTACGCGCACCCATCATTTACTCGTTCAATACGCCAAACGTAACGCCTCCACGCCTATTTAATAATACAATGGCAACCCACAAGGCAGTAGTTCTTTCAGCCTTAGACAAGCCCGTCTCTATAGAATCGGTCCCAACTCCGGCCGCCGAATTAGGTTCAGCCATCGTCCGCGTCCTAGCCACCGGACTGCAGTCCTACACCCGCGAGATCTTCAACGGCACGCGCCCCTACGTTCTCTCTCTCCCCTTAGTCCCCGGCCCTTCGTGCATCGGCCGGGTCGTCTCCACAGGCCCTGATGCAACCGCCCTGAAACCGGGCCAGCTGGTCTTCTGCGACCCGACCATTACTGCCCGCGATGACGCAGACTGCAACTTTTTGCTGGGCCTTCACGGGGGGTTGAGCGAGGGGAGTCAGAAGCTGATGGATGGGCCATGGAGACACGGAACGTATGCGGAAGTGGCGAAACTACCACTGGAGAACTGTTTCCCGCTCGACGAGGAGAGGCTGTGCGGATCCAAGCCGGAAGGTCTAGGTTACAAGGTATCAGAGTTGCTCGCAATCTCCACCGGCCTCGTTCCCTTCGGCGGACTCGAGGAGGCGGGTGTTGGTGCCGGCACGACCGTCATAGTGGCGCCGGCCACGGGCAAGTTCAGTGGGGCAGCGGTGCTCGTTGCGCTGGCGATGGGGGCGAAGGTCATAGCTGCGGGGAGGAACGCGAACGGATTGGAGAAACTGAGGCAATTCCCCGGAGCGGAGAGACTTACCACCGTGCAGCTTGTTAGCGATGCTCAGAAGGACGCGGAAGCTTTGCTGGTGGCTACCGGCGGCAAAGGTGCGCAGACCTACATCGATTTCAGCCCTCCTGCGGCCGGGGCGAATGGTACGCCATCTCATATCACGTCCTGCCTCCTGGCGTTGAAGCGGAATGGAACGGCGGTGATTATGGGAGGTATCGTGGGTAATGTCGAGATACCATATGGGCTGACTATGTTCAAGAGTATAACCATCAAGGGGAAGTTCATGTATGAGCGGGAACAGACCGAGCGTTTCATCAAGATGGTCGAGTTTGGAAATTTGAAGGTGGGGAAAGAGAGTGGGATGCAGGTATTGGGCCCGTATGGGCTGGATGATGTGGAGCAAGCTTTGGATGTGGCAGAAGAGCATGCAGGATGGGGCGAGGATGTCGTGCTAGCGCCAAATAAAGAGTAGGGGATGCCACTTTCGAAGACGCGTAGGTGAGTTTCTGAATAGTAGACGCAGCTAGGCGTGGAAAGAATCCCTTTACTTGTTCAAAGATCCCATGGTAGTTTGGCGCCACAAGACGATTGATGTTAAGTAGTACTGGAAGCAATGCAATCCACAGCAATTGTCCTTCAGGGAATCGGGAATATAATCAATTTCTAACACTAAAACGGGGTCTTATTTCACCCACTCGACATGCTTTGTAGTGTTTTACAACCAGCTCATCGCCGTCGATGCTATAGTCCCCTGTATGCGGACCTAGAAAGCCGCCATGTCTTCTCAATTCGCTCAATTTCAACTTCAGCCATTTCCCTTTCGGGTTATGATGCGCAATTGCCTGCTCTACCCACTTGTCTAATGCTTCATCATCCCAATCGCGATAACCCCAAGACCTAGCGCTGGCCATGATGTCGTATACAATGCTTCTATCACACCCGCCGTCTAACACGGCGAATCGAACTAGTTCAATCGTCGGGGCCTTCCCGAGCCGTCGATTATGATTGAAGAGCTCAACGGCTTCATAGTTGCGCTCGAGTATAGCCTCCTTCTTACCCTGTAAAGCAATCTTGCGCACCTCACGGTCTGCCCAGTCCACCGTCATCGAGGTTGTGCAGACCAAATACCGGAGGAATTGCACTTTCTCCTCGGTCCATGGGCCATGAAGCAGCTTCAGAGGTATTCGACATTTGATGTAGCTCAACCGCGTGAGATGGCCGATGCTAAATTGCATGCTTTTAGGGTTTGCAAAATCGGGCGGCCAAATTGCTTTCTCGCATTCATGCTGCCCGCAGACGCAGCCAGCAGCTTCGTAGGCCTTGGTGGCAAAGGTCTGAAAGAACTGCCATGTCATCCACCTGCTAGCAAATATGCGGCTTTGGAGACGGCTTTGGCGAATGCGGTCGCCAATAGGAGTATAGAGGTATTCGAAGCAAGCGGCGAGGTAGCAGTGGGTGCTAGACAGTTTCGAAGCGATATGGGGGGACGAGAGAGGGAGGTCGAGGTTGAGCGATCTGACGAAGATATCCTGGAGGATTTCGACAGGGAGAGCTTCGATAGGCGACAAGGACATTTTCGTTGATTCTGCTGATTAGCCAGTTAATGAGAATTGCCAGAATGAAAACATGAGTGATGTTGGCGTGGCAGAGGCCGTTTATAGTAGGCGGGTATTATTGTAGCCTGGATGTTGGCTGAAACCACAGCGGTGGCCGGAGCGGACGACGCGTGTAACGACGACAGCCATTGGCCAATACGCGAAGGATTCAGGGCTGGAAGGTCGGTGGAGGATATGGCCAGAGTGTAAGCTGTTGGAGGGTGCTATTGGTGAAGAATTGGGAGTTTATTTGGAGAGATGAAGGTTTTGTGAGACGGACGGGGGAGCTTCCATCCCATCGGCATTACATGTGCCCAAACAGCCGACCTTTCCGCCTCTGGCTCATAATTAGAAAAATATAATAGGCAAATAGGCAAATAGGTAATTGGGGGTACTCCCACTGGCAACACAAATAGATGATCCGAGCAGACATCTAAGCTGTGGCCTACTAGGGAGCCATCAATTCCTAGTCTCTATATACTCATCCGTTCCTCTACTTCTCTGTATTTATCATGTCGTCTATCGTGCCTTCCACATCTACAACATCTACAACATCCACCACATCTCATCGACACAGGCCCAGCTGATAGCTATTTCCTAAAACACTCTACGATGCCTCGATACCTTTCTAGATCTTCTGAAGAGCTACCACCTATCTATTTCGGTCTAGCCCGTGTCTTTTGACCTTCTCGGCAATTAAAGCTTGAAGAGCAGGACAAGAATATCCTCGCATGCACGCATGACATGGTAGCTTCAAGTTCGTTTGAATCAACCCCAGGCCTTGCATTGGACGACGACTGTTTGATCCCTCCGATGCCCGATAGCGACCAATCCGCATCTATAGCATCCGACTCTGTCGCCCATGATCAATTTGACGGACCTGGAAACTTCTTCTTCCCTCCCTACCGCATCTTCAGCGATATCTCCATCGTCGAGGTCTTGGACCAAGATTACAGGCCAACTTTTGTGGTCGACAGAGCGTGCCTCCGCTTCGCCCTGTAGATTCCATTAACGGTCTAGACAAGCCGTTATACTGTGCCGCCCGTAGGACTCGAGCAGCAACGGGTTTTTCTTCGACGACAAGACACTCGTCTGTGCTGGCATCTGTGCTGATACCGTCAAACGTGTCGGCCCTGAGCCGCGCCGGCGAACGTCTCTGGAGAACTGGCGTGCAATGGCCCGCAACCTAAGTCATCGCGACGGTAATATGCATTCAGCCGAAGAAGCCCATGAGCAGTTCATGAGCATGCTCATGGGTGAGGCAGGTGGCAGCTGGAATGAAGATTTCGAAGGGAATGATGTTCGTGTTACTGTCGGACCAGATAGTCACGTTGACGATATGTATCCCTTCCCCTGGTAAAATGGGTCCTAAGGTTATCGATAAGGGCCAGCCAATAGAACCAATAGGACAAGGCTTCGTGACCATACGCGAACTTTTGTTTCTGGTGTTCGCGCACGGTCCAACTCTCGTAGGACCCTACCAGGGGAAGGGATAGTCCTGAAGAGAAGGCAATGCTGATGATCCCACATCGACGGCTAATCATAACGAAATGCGGGTTTATGGCCTTGCAGTAGCTCATGTAGAGGTTAGGATGGATGTCTGTATATTACTCGGGTGCAGTGTACCTGTTTTAGTGGAAAAGCACAACAATCATTACCACTTAAAGGGCTCGTGTTACATGCAGGGCTGGAAGAAGGGGGAAATTCTTGGCGAAATGGGAGGGCCTGACGAGGAAATATTTGAGACTGGTAAAGTGGCAGCCATTCTAAATACAGTAGCATGCACTCATTATCTTACCCACCGTTTTGAACTAATACCTTGGTTTCAAAATGGAATTCATAAAAGAGAGTCAAATTTTTACTCACTGGTAGACCCGTTGGTTGTAACAACCTAGAGCAGCTAACCATGATGACCCGGGTCTTACTCGTGCCATCACGTACTGCAGCGCTGCGAGAATGATCTTTGGGTTTGACTACAGTAGCTCACAGTCAGTGTAGGAATAGAATGTTACGTCTGACTGCTTACCGTTCATGACTCACTTCGGTCTCGGTCTTTCTGTTTCCGAGGTGCGCGCCCTATATTATTCCAGCTCCAAGAGTCCACCTGCTTTGTTATTAATTTTCCAGTATTTGCTCACTCTTTCATTTCGATTCCTTTTAATTTCCTATATTTTGAGCAAACGTCCCATCATTTCACCATGCCAGTCTTTTCAAGACTCGGCTCCTTGGTGCTTAGGGAACCATCTCATAGCATATCTGCTGCAGCAGTCTTTAAATGGCTGCAGGAAAGACCAGAAAAAATTAGGGAGCGGAGTCCTTACTTTATACTTGTGGTGGTGTGAGTGTACCTGCGCGAGATCTCGGGGCCAATTGGAACAATTTTTGACTGGATGTGTAGTTGCTCTGCCATGTTTCTCGATCTCGCCAACTTAAGCGCAATCACAATTGCCCTACCTACGATTGAAAAAGAATTTAACGTTCATGTTGGCGACCTTCAATGGGTTATTTCAGCTTATGCTTTAACGGTGAGATGATCCTGTATCACCACTTTTTAGTTCTTATTAACTTCGCTTAAGTTCGGCGCCTTTCTTCTGCTTGGAGGGCGAGGAGGTGACATATTTGGGTACGTCACTCTTTTCTCTGTCTTTGATATAGCGAATTCGGCTAATATATGTATTCAGGCATCGCAGTGTCCTCTTATTTGGAATGTCACTCTTTGCCCTCTTCACGCTTGTGAGCGCGTTAACACAAAACTTTATTGGCCTTGTGATTGCCCGCGCTTTTCAAGGCATGTTTTTGTGCCTAAAGCCCTAAAAGAAGTACTATCGCTGACTCCTGCCGCAATATTAGGCATTGGAGCAGCTTTTACAGTGCCATCCGCACAAGCATATATAGCATTGTTCTTTTCAGAGCCAAAAGCAAAAGCTATCGCACTAGGCTACTGGGCAGCTTCCGGCTCTGTGGGCTTTGTGTAAGTTGATCTTATTTCTTGCCATAGATCGCCTCAGCGCTGATATGCACCCGGGTAGTGTTGGCCTAATCCTCGGAGGCGTTTTGACAGATTTTGTTGGATGGAGATGGATTTTCTGGATTTCCTTGATGATATCCGCAATCGTAATTCCCTCCGCCTGTCTTATCCTTCCCCCAACAGATACGAAACGTGAAGCGCCAGTTACCCAGACCAATACCGAAGAATCTAATACCGAAGAATCGAGGACTGCAGAAGTTTCAGGTCTACACAAACTATCGCGTTCCATTCTAAGCCGCTTGATCCGCTTCGACGTGTTAGGCATTGGGCTTGGCCTTCCTGGAATTTTCCTACTCAACTACGCTTTCTCTACCGCCAACTCACTTGGATGGGGTAGCGGGCAAATACTTGGAACGCTAATTCCAGCCGTAGTTCTGCTAGTTCTCTTCGGATTCCAGGAAAGCCGTGCAACTGTCTCTCTACTGCCATCCCACCTATTCCGCTCCCTCTCCTTCAATCTCACCCTCGCCCTCGCTGCCATCTCATTTGCTATTCGTCAAGGATGCACATATTTCCTGACGCTCCAGCTGCAGTCGTATGGAGCCAGCCCCGTACACACGTCCGTCCTGTTCCTTCCCTTGGGGGTAACCGCACTTCTGTTCTTCCCTGTGTCTGGCAGAATTCTTGGCAAAATTGGAGCGCGCAATATGGTGCGTACCACCCTTGCGTTCTACGTATTAACAATCTCTCTATCGTTGTTACTAAATTATTTTCCAGTTCATTTTGGGCCACTTGCTAGCCCTTGCAGGTGTGCTGCTTTTCTCCTTCATCACACCTTCCACCTCTTACTTTGCCTTCACCTTTCCGGGAATGATACTCTATCTTCTGGGCATTGGCTGCGTCTATTTCACGTCGAACTTCGTCATCGTATCCGCCGCCTCTAAGTCTGACCAAGGTGCTGCCGCTGCCGTGTTCAATGTCGCAGTGCAAGTAGGCGGCTCAGTCCTTGGCTTGGCGATATTGACTGCTGTCGCGCAAGGGATTACCGAAAGATACGGCGACGGCACCGAAAAGGTGGGCGAGATCGGATACCGAGCGGTATACTATTCTTGTGTAATCCTTTGTGCGGTGGGTTTCTTGATTTCGGTGTTTGGGATTGAGGTTCCTAGTAAGAATACAGGCGCACAGTCAGCGGCGCAGGACGTAGCCGGTGAGCACGAGATGGTTCCAGTGGAGGATAGGTAGCTGGATTTAGGTGTTCAATGGACGATATATCCTCCTAGAACACTTTTCTTCTTCCTATCGAGGCCTTTAGGATTTACACGTTCCGGTGGAGCTCTGACGGGGCCGCATCATGACTCCAGCCAAAACAACCACGTGCTACGAGGTATATACGTGTCCGGCCTTGATGGATAAGCATAATATTAGTAAAGAAATAGGACGCATAGAGGTGTTAGTTAATTAGAATTCGTGCAAGGCACGGAAGCATGGGCACTTTGTAACGACCAGGACTTAGCTCTAGACCACATATAAAGAGTTGTTGAGACTAGTCACGTATAATTATGTTTCATTGCAAGCTTATGAACAAATTCATGAGACGTTTCTCCGTCGTATGAACGCTGGGGTATCTAAGAACAACCTTAATCCTCTGCCCTCCCCGATTCCCTACAAATAATAATACAGGGTAAAATGCGCTCATCCAAGTTTGCTGTATTTTCAACACCCGCTCCGGGTATGCAAAAAGAACTTAAGGAGTGTTAATACTGTATATAAAAGCTTGCTAGTCGAGGTTGTACATCGCATCAATCGCAATTCGGCAGTAAAGTGCCGTACTTTATGACCGCTCTCATTCCAAGCACACTAATGGCCACATTGCCCACTTTTAAATATCCATATTGTCGAAAGGATCCCAATCCGGCGGCAGGCCTTTGAACATGACGTGACACTTCGCATCCAATCTCGCGTTCTTGCTCGTGATCCAAATATTGTTCGTGTACCGGCTGGTGCGCTGGATCTCATCGGCAGTAAGGCCAATCTCATCGTGGGAATCCATACAGCGGGTTGAATGGCCCGTGTTGCAGGATGCTGAAAAGCACGTTTGATTATCTTATGTCTTGCTTCAGGCTCAATGTCTTCCAGTGCGTCTTGAGTATCGGTGAATAGATATGTCTCCGGAGTAATTTGAGCCTCAGTATCGCGGATGGGCCGAGTAGTGTTATCGAGGCCAGATCGAATTCTGCTGGTCAAGGTTGTAAACGTTTTGGAGCGGAGTCTTTTCTCGTGGGACTGGGACCGAGGCTGGGAATCTGAGGTTAGCTTAGCGTCCGCAAGTGAGTGGGAGCGCGAGCGAGCGCCCGATCTGTCTGCCCAAGATGCTCGGAGCTTGCGAGACCGCCCCGCTTGTGGTTCCTCATCACTGGCTTGGGGTACGTCCAGCCTATTTTCGGACCCCCTCCGAGCTTCCAGGTTCCTCATTTCAGTCCCTCCGGACTTGTGATTGTTCTTCAGATCCTGCAGGTCTTGTTCCTCCAAGATTTTACTTTCCCTAACTTCCTGTTCCTCTCGCTGCTCTAAAACTTCATTTAGGGAGTGTTGAAAACAGTCATCTTCATCTTCTTCCTCACCCCCTTTCCGGCCCCAACGACTCGCTTGTGCTCTTTGAAACTCCTCGTCCCGCCGAACAGCCTCATCTTCGAAGGTAATGGGAAGATAGGTGTAAAGGGGACCGAAAGCGTTATTGACTAATATTTGGAACATTATCGTGCCGGCGAAGGCGACGATCATGATGATAGCCTGTGGTAGAGTGGCAATCTTGTTGTGTTCGTCTCTTACTAGGAAGAAAAGGCCGATCAAGCACAATTCCATGAAATACAAGCCAGTGAAGAGTTGATTTATCGCCTTGGGGAATATTAGTCCATTCGTTTCGGCAGTAGGCAATGACACATATATCATCTGGTAACGGTAGGTGAACCACAAAAGACTAAACGTTAGGATCATGAACAAGAGGATCAGGGGAGATATGATTGAGTATATGAGGCCTAAAACAATTTTAGAATCTAGCACTGTTTTTCAGAAATACCAGGACCCACCTATTGCACCGAAGTTGGTGTACATAGGAATGAGAGTACCCCAGAATATTCCCGGGCTTCCTAATATTCGTGAAACCTTTTGTCGAGCTGTGGTGTCTAAAAAGCGGCTCAGAAGTAGCATAAGTACATTTCCAAGCTGCAGAAGTGTTCCGGAGCTGATACTTAAGGGTTGAAGAATCAAGTACGAGAAAAAAGTATTTGATGCTCCTGGAAGATTCCTAGCAAGAGTTTCAGCAATGGAGAGTGGGTTATCAACCACAGCCTGTATGGTTCTGGTAACGCCGGCAGAGAGAGAAACAACCAGAAAGAGTTGAACAAAAACGAATGCAAAGTAGAAGTTCTGCACTCTCAACTCTCTTTCACCCGCGGTTGTAACTCCGGAAAACCCAGCAAGGGATCTCAATATGACCGGGAGAAGTAAGAACATGAGTGCGATGAACAACGGAGGCAATACGCCCTGGATGAAGTTGACAACCCAAAGAGGTAGTTTGTTTATCCAATCTAGCCAGTGTATTAAGCCCGTTAAATACGAGAGATTTGATACTAGTCCAGCGAATGAAACTGGAAATCCCCAACAGATGACAAGTGCCGTAATAGTTAAAGCAACCGAGCCAGCGCGAAGATATCGTTCCCACCATTTGATCGAGAGGTTGTCCCAGAGGACATAGTTGGGATTAACCTCTACCGTTCGAGGGGCCATCTGTCTTGGAATATGGTGGCTAAGTGACTGACAAGCCATGTGGGCTGCAACCTGATGGTTGAATTGAATAAAGGCAGAATTCATCAAGGGGTATCGTTCCGGGTGAGATTGGTCCTCTTGAATTTCGTAGTTTAAACGTGTGAGCTCCTTGCGGCAATAATAAATAGTATCAACCTTTTTTCCGATCAAAGGTATCGACGGCCACCATGATTTGTTGAACAAAGGTAGCCGCATAGTATCACGGTCTGATGGTTTGATGTATCTCCTCCACACCGCGCTTTCATCGTCCTCGGGTGATTCTTCATTGTACACGGTCGAGTAATCGTACAATGGTTCTGAATTGGCAGCAGCTGTCGTCAAGGGAAATTCATCTCCTTCCGCCTGGAATGGTTGTGGGCTTGTGAAATCGCTCCTGTGCCTCAAAGGATTTATTCGAGCACCCCTCAATGCTTTTAAATGACCCTTCTTCATAGGAGCTGACACGGGCGACTGTTCTGGGGACAGCGGGTGAGATGTGGCTTTACCGTCCTCGTATTTTTCTTGATCATGTGTAGAGACTTGCAAAGGAGCATGGTCCTCTATGCTGGGTCCACGATGCTCGAATTCAGAGTCGATTAGTGAAGACGCAATGAATCCCTGCGGAACGGTCCCGTATTCTTTTTCGGACAGTTGTTGCGGTTCTCTATCATTTGTCCTATCGGTCAAATGGTTCTGATATTGTTCGGGTATGGGAGCTGAGTTCTCATTCTCGTCTTTCCCAAATGCCCCCTTGAAACCACCAACGACCTTCTGCCCAAGTTTTCCTACACCATGCCCAACAGCTCCTATTCCATGGCCGACCGCCTGAAGCCCCTGTCCTACAAGTGGGATTGGTATCTTTGATCGCTTGTGGTCAGAATCAGGCGAGGCTGATCTCGAGGTCGCTGCTGATTCAGGTTCGTTCAATATCTCTTGGAGAGTATGCTCGATTTCATGTGGATTCCCAGAAGTTAAACCGGGATCATCTGTTGTTTGCCCAAGATTCTGGTCGTGCATGGCGTCGTCATGTTTCCTCTCCTTCTTCGATTTCTTGATCCCAGCTTTCTTATCCAATTTCTGCTGCATCTCTTTATGCTTTCTGTTGCATTTGATGATCAGGTCCGTCTCGGCGTTCTCCAGCTGCCTCGCGACTTTTGTTCTCAGATCGACCTTCTGCTGAAGATCATCGTAATTTCGATTTATCCAAATTTCCCTAAGACCTCCAGGAAAGACGTCATACAGTGCATCGAGAGCCGGTACCGTAAGCCATTTCCGAGGAATACTCTGAACCAGAATTGTTGTAGCAGAAGCACGGATTCGGTGTTCCGGCTGTGTGAGGACTGTCTGTCGGAGGCGGACGAACTTTCTCAGTTCCCTATAGAACTGATAGCAGGACCAAGCGATGACGACAAGGGCAAGTATTAAATGTGCCCATAACCGGTTGGCCTTTTTAGGTACTCCGACATTCGCCCAACCAAACGAATCCATGCCTGACACACCAGAAACATTCCCCGCTCTATTTATAGGTAGGAGTATTGGTAGGATTACGATTGCCATGGGGATAAAGATCTTAAGCAGTAATTGAAGGTATCGGAGGAAAAGGTAGCCATCGACTCCGGCAATGCGGATTAATTTCGTGCCATTGAAGGTAAACACATTCTTAAATGATTGATGAGCAGAGTTAGGCTCCTCGACTTGTTTGCGCTTAGACACGTATGATGTCTTGTAGTAACTGCAGCAGTCAGTATATTAAAGTTCATCATTCATCAAGCCACTTACTAAATCCTGTGGAATACGCTCCAGGAGCGGCTCTGGGCGGGATCTTTAGTTCGTGAGCTACTTCGGAAACGCCAGTTGCCGCTAAGAATGAGAAATGCAACAAACTGAATGCCAAAAATGACAGCAGCGGTTGACAAAGAAGCGAGGAAGTTCTTCAATGACATGTTTGACTGCTTTACAGTCGAGTTGCCATTGATGGACAAGAACGTTGGGGTAGGTTTTGCAGACGACATTTTGCAAAAGAGCGTGCCACGAAAGTGAAAATGAAGTCCCAGGTGAACAGAGAGTCGCAGCTACCTGTTTAGGTCATGGATTCGTAGAATCGTAAAGGTAGAACGCAGCAGGGCGCGTCAATCTAAACAACTCAAGTAGGTCCCGCTGAATGTAGATATGGCAATAATAGAGCTAGTTATTCAGGACTAGCTATGGGGCTGCTAGACTGCAGGGCTGCAAAGAGGGTAGATGCGTAAAATGAATGTAGAGGTGGTTGCTACAGCATAGGTAGTAGCAAAAGGTAGAGGGCATGATGAGCAATTGAAGGTTCAAAGTTCAAACAACTTTTCGTAGTTGCGGTGGTTTCAAGTTTGGGAGCCTGTCAAGCGTCAAGCTCAAACGCAACGCCATTATTTCGTCATGGTGCAGAATCATAAGCGAGCTTGCAGTCCTCACCACCCAAACGATGTCACCAAGACACCACCCGCTGATACACACCATCCAGCGGCGGTTACGTGAACGCACTAATCATCACCACTATCCTGTTCAACACATGCAATACCGTTACGCACGCAAAATATAGCCTTGTTCCTGACTATTCTAATTAGCACAGCGCCAAGTTGTTTGTTGCCACGCGTTCTAGGCTTAACTCGTGTTCTATTACTGCGGCGCTACAGAAGACATGGTCATCCGCAATCTACCTTGATTGTTAGGCATAACTTACTATGATCAATCTTATAGGTTTTGAACTTTTAGGAGATGTCTTCAACCGTATTTATGGCTTTGCAACATGAGAAAAAATGAAATACCTGTAGTCCTTCAGCCGGGGTCCGTTTAGTCAGGGGACTTCTTGGAATCCCAGAACAGGACCCAAGAACGTCGTTTGTTTTCAAGTCTAATTAATCTCACTCTAATGATTTCACTGATCTTCCCTCACTCTGTCAAGGTGATCAGGAGGCATTTGGAGGCTAAAGCTGCTCGGCTACAACTACAACGTTGGTGCCAAGGGGCAGCAACGCGAAGCGCCTCAGAATTACGATGCTAGTCTTGTTCCTGAGAGGCTACCTTGGTTTGGCGAGGCGCTATGAAATGCTGCTCCGTATCCATTGGTTTATATATAGCCACGACCTTGCTGAGGTAATCTACTTGGATCCCAGTCGAGCCGCGCCATCGTCAACCATGGTAGCGAGCTCTTTAGCTCTCACGACGGTTCAATTAGTCCCTTTGCTAGACTCTCCTAGCTCGAGTTTGAATAGGGCCCCTGTTACGGAAGATGAGTCTCGACCAGAAAGACATACTGCAAACAGATGCCTGGACTCGCGCCCGTGACCGCTTTGTCGAGGACCTGTCCGATGAGGAGAAAGCAACCTTCCTCTCTACAAATTCCTTAGAGGAAGTTTTCTACAGCGCTAGTGCCGCTCAGAAATCACACCAAGATAAGAGCAAAAGCCTAGCAGCTATCTCGAAACTCGAGCCCCTGATCAGAGCAATCCAACAGTACGAAGAAGCGCTTGATGTCTATTCCAATGCGTCCCCTTTGATTATGTCCCCCCTATGGGGCAGCGTGAAAGTTTTGATAAAAGTTAGCTTTTCTAATTAGTTTATTAGCATCTCTTATTCCAGAAGATTAATATTTGATTTCTAGATAGCAAACGATTTTGGAAAGTATTTTGGAAAACTCGTCGAAATGTTTAAAACGATTGGCGATGTCCTTCCTAGGTTTCGCACATATGAAAAGCTTTTTGGCACACATGAACGCCTGACTCAGGAACTCTCGGTGGCCTATCTAATCGTTTTGAAATTCTGCACAAAGGCCAAAGCTGTTTTTCGAAAGGCCAAAAGTCCAAAATGTAAGTGCTCTATGGACCAAGGAGGATTAACACTTCTTGGTCTCACAGATATCTAAGATATTAATGCGCGGATTGGCGTATCATTGCTGTGGAGCCCATTCGACCAGCAGTTTGGAGACTTGATAGACGAATTTCGTGAACGAAGGGAAGTCATCGACAAAGAAGCCGGGTTATCGCACATGATAGAGGCGGAGGATGCAAGATCCCTCCAACGGTTGAACACGCTGCAGTTGGAGAAGGAAAAAAAGGGTATGTTCAAAAACTCATTCTAAACTATATTGTTGCTCATCGATTCGTAGAGCGTGATCGAATCCGTCTTCTATCCCAAATCTCCTGCATTAAATACGAAGAAGAACATCGAAGGACGCTCAAAATGCCGCACCTACAGCCTGGGAAATGGTTATTCGAAAGTGTACCATTCAAAAACTGGATAGAAACATCTGAGTCAGCTGTTCTTTGCTGCTTTGGAATCCGTACGTTCTCCACATCTGATGTTGCATGCATCCACACCGCAACATTTGCTGATATCACTTTCGAGATAGCTGGATCTGGGAAGACGATCCTCACGTAAGTAAAACAAAAAGTCAATGACTTGGAATGTAGCTCACTATAAGCTATGATTAGATCAAATGTTATTGATTTCCTTTCAAGTAGGGTAGATAACAAAAGCTCCACAATAGCGTTCTACTATTGTGCATTTTCGGACATAGTTACGCTTCAGACGGTTTCTATCCTTGGAACGATACTTAAACAACTGTTGCTCCCGAAGTCATCCTTGTTAGATACATTAAATTCCGCGCTCTCGTCTACTTTCGAAAATGTTTCCCGGTCACCGGATAGGGAAAAACTCACAGAATTGTTGGGTTCCGTCTTAGAGGCTTACTCACAAGTATACATAATAATTGATGGTTTGGATGAGTGCGAGAAGAACGTTCAGCAAGACGTAGTATATGCCATAAGCGAAATCGTCCAGATCCCCGAGCATATAGTGAAGGTGTGGGTTTCAAACAGGGAAGATGCGGAAATTAAGAACACGCTTAAAGCATACCCTTGCCTATATATTTCGGAAGCAAATGTCGCAGGAGACATCGCCAATTACGTCGAAGCTAGCGTGAAGTCCAGGCTATCAGATGGGGACCTGCTTATCCGCGATCCAGGTTTGGAGAATGAGATTATTTCTACGTTGACAGCCAAATCGCAGGGGATGTGCGTTTTATGTAAGCCCTCCTAAATCGTGTTTCATGCTAATTTTGCTAGGTTTCTTTGGGTATCCCTCCAGCTTGAGGAGATGTGTGATGCTCCTCAATCTGATGCCGCTATTAGAAAAACTCTCGAAGAACTGCCAAGCGGCCTTGTTGAAACATACTCACGGATTATGGAAAGGCTGGAGAAGAGACGGCGGAAGTTTCTTCCCACTGCCGAAAAGGTCTTCAAATGGATCATCTGCGCAAGGCGGCCCTTATCTCTAGAAGAATTAAAAGAAGCAATAGCATTTGAACCAGGGGATAAATCTTGGGAAGCAAGCAAGATAATTACAGATCCCAGCGGCCAGTCTATTGTGCAGGCATGTGGGCATTTGATTACGATTGACGACGACGATGACACTGTCCGCTTGGTCCACCGTACTGTTCAACAATATTTTATTGAAGGAGACGACTGCCCGCCGCATCGTTTCCAGTTTCAACGCAGAAATGCAGAACACTATCTCGGGGAGGTATGCGTGACATACCTGTCATTTTCTGACTTTGAAACGCAAATTACAAGACGTAACCCACGATCAGAATTTGTACATAAGGACATTCTCACCAATCGCATAAGCCACTTTCCTCAATCCACAGGCCTCAGCGCAAAGGTTATCGACATGTCCTGCCGAATGCGCGCAAGGAACACGCGTCGGAAGACTCCAGATATCAAATTTACAGAGCTGTCAAGGATCATCGAATCAGAGGTACCCGAGTTTGGAGCAGGTTCAAAGTATCGAATGTTGGACTATGCTGTTGAAAACTGGGTATGGCATACGATATGCTTTACCGAGGAGAATACTAAACTGTGGCCTAAGCTTGGACACCTTGCAATGGACCATTCGCTGAATTTTCGGCGCTGGGGAGCGAGGGCTCGTCGTCGTGATCTACCGTATATGCCTCTCTTTTCGTGGACGATAACAGCAGGCCACGCCACCTTGTTAAAGCTTCTACTTGATAGAGCCGTGGATATTGAGGTTAAAGACAAGAACGGTCAGACGCCGTTGCACAGAGCGGCGGAGGTCGGAAACGAGGCTGTTGTTAGACTACTCCTAGATAAAAATGCGAAGACCGAGGAGAAGGACCATTGGATGAGGACAGCCCTACACTGGGCGGCGATCGAAGGGCATGAACCAGTCGCAAGGCTATTGATTGATCATGGGGCAAGTATCGATACCGACGACGGAGCAAGCATGATGGCGTTACAGCTGGCGGCACAGAGAGGCCACTTAAACGTCGTAAGGCTGTTATTCGACAAAGGAGTAGATGTCGAGTCGAAGGACTCTTCAGGGAGAACGGCGTTGCTTATGGGAGCGACGGAAGGTCATGAGGCAATTACGAGGCTGGCGCTCGACAGGGCCGCAGACATCGAGACTCCGCTAAAGTTTACCGAGCAGAGGGCGCTTTACATTGCTGCAAAGTGCGGGCATGCGGCTATTGTAGAGCTGTTGCTTGAAAGAGGGGCGAACATTACAGCAAAGACTCGGAATGGCGAAACAGCCTACGATGCAGCGGTGAAGTCCGGGTTTTCAAATATTGCAAATACGCTGCGTGTGACAATGAGTTCGCGGCTAGATCAGCAGAGCCATAGATTGGAGCAGCAAAGACGTGAACTGGAGCAGATGAATGACGAACTGGAGCAGCTGTATAAAAAACTGGATCAACTAAGTCACGAACTTACCCAAGAAATGCCCAATACAAATCAGCCGAATGAAGAATTGGATTTTAAAAGCCAAGACCTCAGCCGTCACGCGGTCGAACGGAATAGCATATCAGTACATGAGGCGCTTAATATAGAGCAGCAGAGTAAAGAGCAGAAGCAGAAAGACTATGGACAAAGGATGCAGGATCGTGAACTAAGGCAGCGGGATTATGAACGAAAGATGCAGGATTGGGAAAGGAAGCAGCAGAGTTACGAACAGGATCAGCAATACTACGAACTGATGCTACACCCTGACACCACCGTATCAGACGAAAGTTGAGGGATATGGTAAGTCCTTGAGATCATCCTTGTAGTAGTATTTAGTAACAGTTTAAGGTACTGAATTGCAAAATTGCAGCGCGCAGCCCTTTGCCTAGTATTGGAACCGATATACTAGCTGAATTGATGCTAAGACGTTGGAGGGAGGTGAAAGGGACTTTCAAATCTAGGGTTATAAGGTCATCAATCCGGCAACGCCCTCATGACTCCTTCAAAAGCTACAAGCGCCATTGCATTGGCAGGGAATGCCCTCAAAAAGCACGGCACAAAACCCCTCCAGTACCCTTTCCATCCGCTCTCCCTCCACACGGCCTTCGCTGCATCCTTCCACCTTGGGAACTTACGTTCGGGACCTAAAGGATCAGTCATGATACGCTGCTTAACCACATCGGAAGGGTATGACATAAGCCAGAATATTTGGGCTGACAAACCACCCGCCCAGAAATTGATAGCCGGCGCAGAGAGAGAGGTATGGTTGTTCAAGAGACGGGTGAAGATGTCATAAGAGCCCCACCAAAAGAAGAAAAAAGTGCGGAACAGGAGAGTGGCAGAGAGTCCGTGGTAGACGCCTCTGATACCATGGCTACGGAACTAAATTGGCAGAGTTAGATGTATAAAAAGGAATGGTAGCAAATATTCGTACCAGTTTCTTAACGCAGTTAATTGGTCCAGTATATAGCCTTTTTGATTTATCTGCAGCGTACTGCACCTGCAGTCGGGCTTTGATATGTTCCACAGGAGCTGCAATAAAGCTCACAGTACAGCCTGCCATAATTCCTGCAATGCCATGCCCAACGGTTGGGAGTTTAGGTCTCTCAGACCCGACCGCATGTAATCCTTGTCCGGGATGGAAGACGTGATCGTTCAGTATACGGCGATAAACATTTAATGATCCTAGCATTCTTTCCGTGACGTAAGTAACAATTCCAGGAAAGGCCATATCTCGATCTTACACAGAGTCCATAAACATCCACCCAATCAATGGCGGAGTTGCGCCCTTGTATAACCCTTTGACACCTTCATTTCGCACCGTTTGGAGTAAGCAATCCAATGGCCCTCGAAAGTGGGATTTCTCGGTAGTTTGCAAGCGGACTTTGATTGTATCAAAGCTTTGTCATGTTAGGAACAGACATGCAATCTAAGCAAATCAGAATTCTTACGGGTGGCCGACTGTGTGAGATTAGTCTCGAGCCTAGGCATTGTCCATGGAAGGAGTGCATACCGGATAATTTGGCAATGCCAGAGAAGACACCGGCAACAAAGCCCTTGTAATTTTGGCTACCTTGGCTGGCTATTGCCTGTTTATCAGAGGCTTGATTGACCCCATCGTGGACGGGTTGCTTCACCGCCGCGGACATTGGCTTTCGAGAATGAGAGACTCCGAACTGTGCCAGAACACGATCATTCCGTTGAAGGATTCTTGGAGGTTAAAAATATGAAGGAATTAATAGTGCTAAGTCAGATGTACATGAACATGTATAGGGATCGAAGGGTTGGAGGAGTCTAAACGAAGCTTAGAAAATAGCGCGATGCTGATGGAGGCTGATGTCGATAACTGAATCGAAGAGGGTCCGAGATCGGTGGCTTACACCCGAGATCGGTGGCTTGCAACCCAAGAAACCTTTGTCCAAACAACACATGTAGTTCGACAAGAAAGGAAAACGGTTGCCGGCCGTGAAATCTCCCCACTATTCTATTAGTCCTGACATATCTCCGTTCGGTCTACTTTCAGGATGACAAGCTCCCCAGATCGGGCTGTCGCCGCCGCCAATCTGAACACTACCCGCGCCGTAGAGTCCAAGAGAGGCTTGCTTATGTATCCATTTGAGGGGGCACCTGGGCTGACTAGTATTTGCAGTATGGACAACGCTAATCACCAACACTAAGTACCTCACCGGACTGCTCGTACTCGATCATAGCCTCAAGAAGCAAAAATCTACCTATCCGCTCGTAGCCCTCTATACCGACACCTTTCCCGAGGAAGGTCATAAAGCCTTGGACGTACGTGGGATTCCTAAAAAGCATGTTAAATACCTCCTGCCATCCGTAAACAAGGATTTCAGCCAGGATCCCCGCTTTTACGATTGCTGGAGCAAGCTGACGCCATTCTCGCTTGTCGAGTATGACCGGGTAGTCCAGCTGGACAGTGACATGTTAGTACTGCGTAATATGGATGAGCTGATGCTTCTGGAACTCGACCCTCCTAGTATGGCTGGCAGAGGAGACCGAGTTTTTGCTGCAAGTCATGCTTGCGTATGCAATCCCTTAAAGAAGCCCCACTATCCAAAAGAATGGTTTGTAGGATTTTATCATTAAGCTTATAATTCAATGCTGACTGCGTCTGGGAGGATTCCGGAAATATGCGCATTCACATCTCAACACGAGACGCCCGACGACGCGCAAATACACGGTGCCCCTCCATCGTACGGACTTGGAATGCCCAATGGTGGATTGCAGGTAGTGAATCCGTCTGGGGACATATACTCGCTTATTCTGGATCAAATGTCCAAAGACACGGCGATGAACTACGATTTTGCGGACCAGTCCCTTTTAAGTGACATTTTCTCCGGGAGATGGGTAGCTATTCCATACATTTACAATGCTTTGAAAACACTGCGGTTGAAAGGCGTACATCATCAAATATGGCGGGATGAAGAAGTCAAGAACATTCACTACATCCTGAGCCCTAAACCTTGGGATGAGAAACCAGGTGGGGAAAGCGAGGAATCCCACGAATGGTGGTGGAAGGCGAACCAAGAGCGGTTAGAGGAGGAGCGGAGCCGGGGAATTGACGATGGCTTTTAATTGCGATGGATTCAAGCCTCCAACACTTGGGCCACCGCAGATTAGACATGTTTGAACTTACAGTGTTGTCTCACCGTTGCAGTTACTGTAGCAGCTCCGCTTCCATGCTTGTAATAGGAAGCTGTGCTATTAACCAAGCGGTGACTTGATATTGAATACTGCCCTATATCACGTACATAAATTTTTACATGATTTGACATGTGGGAGAAGATTCAGAAAAAACAAATTAAATCTGGACCCCTTTTAGCGGGGGTCGGTTGGCGCCGTGAGAACCGACGTCGATCACCACGCGCTCAAACCCCTATGTAACCATACGCCAAATCCGCGAGCCTCATCAATGACCCCAACCCTTCCTTCAACCTTCGAAAATTCCCCGAGCCGCCACAATATAAACCGGCTCTTCCTAATTGCGTGGTTTACTTGCTCCACCATCAACACAACATTAGCGTCGCGTCGTCTACAGATCCTATCAACACGTCAGCCTAGTCCCGCCCCTCGAGTCACCCCCCGAAACTTGGACACCCACCGAGTTTTACATATACAAGTCACTGCGGAGTGCCTCATACTGGACTGGTAACAAAATAGAGCCTCCATATTCGGCATTATGGGTGGATCAATATCCAAGATAATGAACAAGATCTTCGGATCCAAGGAGATGAGACTGTTGATGCTTGGGCTTGATGCTGCTGGCAAAACAAGTACGTATACTCTTCCAAGGCATGCTTGTGTATTAATATACACAATGTTGGCACTACCATACATAAACAAGCAGGACTGACAGTTCTGTGACTTCAGCCATCCTTTACAAACTAAAGCTCGATCAAGACGTCACGACAATTCCTACGGTTGGTTTCAACGTGGAAACAGTAACGTACAAGAATACCAAGTTCAACGTCTGGGATGTCGGTGGGCAGGACAAGATTAGGCCCCTATGGAGGCACTACTTCTCCGGTATGTTCACTGAACATTTCTTTCCTGGTAGGCCTGCGCAAATAGCCAACTTTCGCAGCGCTCATATCTTCACTCTTTCCTTCTCGTGTAGCACATACTCATATATCGCTCTTGAATAGGAACACAAGGGCTAATCTTCGTCGTTGACTCCAACGATCGCGACCGAATGAACGAGGCGAAAACAGAATTAGCGCGAATTATCCAAGACCGAGAAATGAAGGATGCGTTACTTCTAGTGTTTGCAAATAAGCAGGATATTCGTGGAGGTGGGTGTTTGCCTTATCTCCCTCTTCTAACTGTCATAAACTGCACATGCTAACAACTAGTGTTTGGTAGCTATGACCGCCACAGAGGTCAAAGATAAGCTGCAGCTCGATGTGATCGCCAAAGATCACATGTATGCAGTCGAACCCAGCTGTGCGACAACAGGAGCGGGCATATTTGAGGGTCTTGTAAGTCCACTGCAATCGTCTGACTTCAGTTTTTTTGTTTTTGAATTCTTGCTAAACTTTCTGGTTCGGCAGGCATGGCTCTCGCATAACGTCAAGATACCTTCCACAAAATAATAGAAATATCTTAACTTTAGCAACGCATCCAATTGTACGACTACATACACGTCCGCTCCTCTCTGCATATACCCGGTTTTCGGTCTTCTATTCATCCACAAAGTTGTTTTATATCAATACCTCTCGCTTCCAAGTTTTCCGTACTGTACTTCTTTTAATGCGAGCGATGTTGCATTTCGAAAAGAGCATGGGCTTTATTTTCTACAGGTCTTTCATTCGAAGTTCCGATTTGATTGTCCGGTTTTATTCTTCTATTCTATTTTCTCGGGTCTTTTCAGGCGAAAGGTGGCTTTTGGTGGAGCGTGAGCAGGAGATAAGATACCCCGGGTGCTTCCAAGCCCGACTATGCTTATTTCCTCTATTACGTAGATTGCGTTTTTACTGTTTCCACTGTAGTTTGCTTGTGGGATTTTGAGTTATCAAAATTATCATGTCTGTACGTACGGGGTTTGGGGGGAGGGGATATGAAGAACTGGAGAAAGTTTAATATTGTGCATTTTCACTCGTCCTACAGAAAGATTAGCGATTCACCAGAAAATCCTTTAGAGCTTTATTAGATGCCAAGGACCTCTCATTCTTTGATTCTAGCTAATGCTCCTGTAGTAATATCTGCTCCATTCCTATATGACCTAGCAGCGAGATATACCGACAGTGCGACACTAACATACTAGCAAGCGCGCCGTTTACGTCCACTCAATGTACCCATATGTGGACTGAGTATAATAATGGCACTAAGCCCAACCAAATCTAATCGAAATGCGAATCCAAGTATGGTACTCAACATATTCCCTGTTGCATCAATTAACGCCTCATCCTTTCTGCGATGCGTCAAGTTATTTGTTAGGAGCTTACTCACCTCACAATGATATGGATGGTCTACTTATCTGGTAACACAAATCTCCTCTCCACACTCATCTCTCTATCTGCTTCGTCTTCGCCTTCAAACCTCAATCTAACATATAACTCACTCCCTTCAGCTGGCTCCTCTTCTTTAACCGCTCCCGGGCCCGCATCCTTTCCATCCTTTGCCCCGTCTTTACTACTTCCGTCTTTTCTAGCTTTCGGCGGCCAATATGCGACTACCTCGGCTTTATAAAACGTGGTCGTGCCGGGATACAGCGCTAGTACGTGGCGTTTCGCTGGTAAATCGGGTAGTTTGGAGTTTTCTGAAACAGGCGGGATGGCGACGAGGTGGTTTACAGACGCGCGATAAGGCTGCGCGGGAGTTGGTGGGTCAGGATCACTATCGATGATTTCGTATCTGTGAAATGCCAGCGACGAGCGAGGCGTTAGTAGACACGGTGACATTTACGGCTGGATAAAAGTGCCTATGAGGTTCAAGTAGAAAGGGAAGTGTACCGGCGCTGCTTGCCTTCTCCGATAACAGATGTGACACGACATAATATCCCTTCACCTTCCGCAGCTTTGGCTTTGTTGCGATAAAGCACTTCGGTGTTGACGTGGAGTTTATGTTTTTCGGTCGGGACTAATAATTGCAGTGAGCCACAGGGCACCATATAAGATGGCACTTTGAGTTTAAGAAGTGTATTTTTGGTGATTCTTCACCAAGTTAAATGAAAAAGGGTATCTAGCGGCGACGTTTCGCCAATCCTCGTGGAAGACAACAACTTTTGTAGAAATTTGAAAAAGAAGTATTGAAGGTCAATCTAAAGTCGAGCCTTACTTTTCAACGAGTCTGCACTTTCTCCTCCATCTTCTGCTTTGACAGATGCTTCTCTTGCAATGGGAACAGAACTAGCTCGAGACGCCACCTTTCCAATCAGTCTACTAGCCGAAGTTGAAATAGAGACCTTGGGCGAGGGGCCGCCGGGGCCGGGCGACTCGGCGGCAATGCTATCACGATCTTCGATGGTTTCGGTGTGCTTCCGCTTGGTGGTCCGCTCTCGTTGCGATTTACCAACGCTGCCGGCACGTGATGTCGGGTCGGGTTCATGAGCATCACGTAACGCGGCGAGAATCTCGAGCGATTTGAGGAGATCGTTGCCCGAGTCAGATTCGATGAGGTTCTGAATTTCTTCAGTTATGCGGATGTTGTCGCGGAGGTGTTTTTCCAGTTCGGCGTCAATAGTCAAAGACGGAGAGTCGCCGCGAGCTAGTTGAGAGGTAAGCATACAAGAAACGCGAAAGGAAGGCATGTTGAATATTGTGGTAGATTTTATGATAGCCAAAGCAGGTAAGCTGCTCCGCCAGGGCATCACGCACCTTCAGCAGCATTTTGTAGATCAGAAAGCTCCACAATTTTCTTTGTTATATCGTTCGACTTCGCCTAGAGAGTGTTAGTGGTTTGCAGAGAAAGCCTTGGAAAGAAGACGGCAGCAACACTCAAAGCAGCTGATATAAATCCGCAAGGGCTACTAGTATTTCACCAGGAACTAGATATAGAGTAGAAGTTTGTTCTTACCACTAAAGCATCTACCCTCTTGGCATCGCTTCGGAGTTGATTCCAAATACTCCGCTCTTCATCAACTTCTTCTTTAACCTGGCCCGCCCGCGGCCTACTGCGGGCAGCCATGTTGGATCCGTTGTAGCAGGCTGGGCTTAAGAACCATACATGCTAGGGTTCTGGTGACTGCGAACAGCTGGATTGGTTGGTTTCTGGATGGCGGAATTTAAAGATCTAAGTAATTTCGAGGCGGCCAAAGGGTGCAATATGTTTCAGTCAGGGTATCCGCACCCAATATGTTATAAGCCTCTGCAATTCCTTAGGCCATGGCTAGGGAGATAGTGGCAATGGGGCTCGGAAGGCTGGTTTGATAGTGGGGTCCGCGACGGAGTGATTTTATCCGAGACCTGCTCCGCCTGCCATGGGACTGAGGTCTGGTTAAGCGACAACGGCTTGTCTTCTTTCGGGCAAGCCGGGGTTGAAAGCACAAAGTTTATTTCAACCCCAGTCAGGCGCTTTGGCTCAACTTCTAATACCACCTCTCTCTCTTCTCTCTCGCAACTCTCAACATGCAGGTGCCTTTGATTCATCTTCAATGCGGTAAACCGCCATTTACAGATCTAACTCAAACACCCCTTCACGCTAATTCTCTCTAGGCGTGAACAGCTACGACTGGGGTTGGTCACCAAAATGCCCCGCACCAAAGCCAGCAATGAACTGGATAGGCTGAAGCTGTCCAGGCAAGGTCGGAAAGGACTCTGCAGCTGCAAAATTTGCAGCAGCAACTCCATCGAACGACTTCTCCATACAAGAAGAGAAGCCGTATGCTGAAGTCTGTCTCTCAACCCAACGAAGCAACCTGCCGTCATAGAGCTTGGTTGACATTTTGACCAGCTATGGATGGGAACACACCCCTCTCTCCCATCCAAAGACCTCGAAACCCAACGGACTCTTCTTGACCTCGTTCAAGACAATCAGGCCCTCCTCTCTCAAGAGATCAGCCAGCGTTACGGCAGCAAGCTTCCGTTCCTTTTCAAAGTGCTTTCAATCAACAAGGCACTGAGCATACAAGCACACCCGAACAAGAAGCTCGCAGAGCAGTTACATGCCAAAGACCCGAAGAACTACCCTGGTCTGTCTGACGGTCACCTGTAACATACGCTTTAGCTCACAATACCCTCCAGATGACAATCACAAGCCTGAAATGACTATTGCCATCACTCCCTTCGATGGTCTCTGTGGTTTCCGACCTCTGAAAGAGACTGCTCACTTCCTAGCCACCGTTCCCTCTCTCCGTAAACTTGTTGGCGAGGAGCAGGTAAAGAACTTCGAGACTACAGTCAAAGGAAAGGAGACATCAGACAAGCCGGAGGATATCGAGGCGAACAAAAAAGCTCTACGATCCGCTTTCACTTCCCTTATGAATACGGATAAAGATGCGCTAGCTTCTGCTACGGAATCTCTTCTTGAATCTGCGAAATCTGAGGGAGCTGCTTTTGCTGGTGAAGGCGGGCCTTCCAATGGTGGGAAGGAGCTTGCGGATCTGGTCATCCGCCTAAACAGCCAGTTCCCAGGTGACATCGGGCTCTTCGTGTTCTTCTTCCTAAACTACGTCAAGTTAGATATGGGAGAAGCGATGTTCTTGAAGGCTGACGACATTCACGCCTACCTCTCCGGTGGTATGTATCTACCCCTCTTCCGCTTCATCGGTTACGGCATTTTCACACCAGCACAGACATTATCGAATGTATGGCGTCCTCCGATAATGTCGTCCGCGCCGGTTTCACTCCGAAATTCAAGGATGTCTCCACTCTAACTAGCATGCTCACCTACTCCTACTCTCCTCCTTCCGAGCAAAAGATGTCACCAACCGACTACCCTTATGTGACCCTCAACAGCACTGCCTACTCCTCTTCGTCTTCTTCAATCCTCTACGATCCACCTATCGAAGAGTTTTCCATAGTGAAGACCGAGTTAAATAAGGACGGCGCGAAGGCAGTATTTGAGCCAATTCAGGGCCCAAGTGTGCTACTATGCACTAAGGGCAAGGGGTGGCTGAGTGTTGGGCCTAGGAGGGAGAGGTGCGAGGAAGGATGGGTCTTTTTTATAGGTGCAACGGCCGAGTTAGTGGTTGAGGCTGAAGGAGAGGACCAGATGGTGACGTTCAAGGCATTCTGCGAGCTGAAAGGGATGGAGAGTGTGTTGTGAGGGACATCAATCAGCGTGTGATATGCTGCTGAGCGAGTTTCGTTAAAGGACGTGAGTGGGGGAGAGGCTAAAAGTATGCAGAAGCTCGGAAGAAGCGAATAGACTGCTCATTTGTGAATGCGAAACAGCTTTTTGAACCGTTCAATATAAATTATAGTGCATCCCTCTGTTATCTATGCCATCGGGGCCAATGAGGTTTCAACCGCTCAGCTAAAGTTACTAGGCAGTCACTAAGTAATTAGTTTAAGTCATAGAATAAGGGATAACTCGTCTTACCGCGAAATTGAGAAAGCTGATGTAATAACAAGAGCAACGACTACACGGCTCGGAATAAAACAGGGGTGAATATATCGCTGTTCGTACAAGCACTGCTCCAATGTTTTGAAGTGCGCAATACAATACAGCCACATTCACAGATCCTTCCATCCATCGATTCATAACACCCAGAGTGCGCACAGACCACTGCCCGCATTCCATGTAAAAATACCCCAGACCTCACAGGTCACAAAAACGCCAGCGCTATGCGAGATCGGCATGAACCAGCCCCAAATAGATTTCCCAAAATCGATAAAAAAACATCTCCCAGGCCCTTTGGAATAAGAGTGAGTGTGTATGGGCTACCCTTGTGCAACCATCGAGTTTGGCCTCTGGCCCTTCTCTTCGCCCCCTTCCTCTTCCTCCGCGTCGCTGTCGCTCGCCTCCTCCCAGCCTGCTAGTGTCCTCAATACGCGATTCTCGTTCTTTAACTCGCGTATGCGCTTCAGGTATGGTAGATCTGCATCGCTCTGTGCGCTCAGCGCTAGTCTCGCGTATTCCGCTACTCTCCCTAATCCGGCTTGCCACTCCGCGTGCTCAAGGCGTAATTGCATGCTCGTGGCGCGCTCATTCTCTATCAACGTGTGGTAGTGTTTGTGCAGTGCTAGCATAGCTTGAGTCTGGGTATATGCATACGGACGTAGTTTATCGAGAACGTGTGTAAGAGCGTTTTCGTAGTCGAGGATCAGGGCACGTAGAGAGGCGTTTTGGGTGCAGAGAGTGGATAGTTGGGATTGAGTCGTGCTGAGTTGAGTTGAGAGGTTGGCGATTTCAGCTGTTCGATTGGCTACAAGGAGTATTATTAAGACCGCTAGGGTGAACAGAGAGGGTAGGACGGACGAAGACTTACCACTTAATTCACCATTCACTTGAGCGAGTGTTGGTGAGCCGCCTTCTTGCGCTGCCCGTGCCTGATACTCCAACCAGTCAGTTTCTCTCATATGGAAAAATGGGGCTATAATGGGCTGTGGAAGTCTTACCTGTATCTGCTGCACACTGTTTACAATTCCTACCGTCTGCGCTCTGTTCTCCGCAAGCACCTCGCTGAGCTGTTGTACTACACTCCATAAGTGATTCATGTCCGTCTGCTGTCCTCCACTGGGCAGCCCATTCACAAGAGGTATGCTGTTGTTCGGAACCCCATTCGATTGATGCGATGCTGGGTTTGGCGAAGGAGCTTGGCGGGGTATATTGGGTCCTAAACCCCCAGACGTGTCAAGGAAGGAAGGAAAGTTATTCATGTTATGAACTAGTGGCTTTGTTATGTGTGAGGGGTGCGACTTGGTTCTAGATCGGCCGCGCCAGGAGCTATTCGAGGAGTTGCTCTGAGGCTTCCCGGCGGATGAAGAGAGTGGTGGAGACGGGGTGGTAGACTCAGCGCAGTGCAGGTGAGATCCAGCGCCAGATGTAATCGACTCTAATGAACTCCCGCTAACTTTACGGTCTCGCAAGGAATGGCGAAGAGATTTAGTGCCGTCGATGTCGTTGAGGTGAACTGGAGAGGTTAGCTACGGATGTGGCAACGTGTCGGATAATCGATCATCCAGAACAACCTTACCTCAGCAGGCTCAGACGTGATTCCGTTGGTGCGGATTTTTAATCGGTCCGCAAGCTGACTAACTACATATGCGCGAAATCACCGGAATCACGTCTGAGGCTATTTTCCAACACTTGTTAAGCGCATCGGCCCATTTTATAATTTTCCCTATATTCGCGGTCGAATTGCTTGACCATAACGGCTTAAATACTACCAAAAGTTGATCGATTAGAGAGAGGACCCAATATTTTATGAATATCGGGTCTAAATTACCCCGTGACTGCCCAAAGTTAAGATAATTTTCGTTAAAAAAAACCCTCCGTTAAGGATAGCAGGCTTATAACGTCGTAACAGCCGTCGCAATAGGTGCATATATAAGGCCCAAAAGTTTATTCTTAATAGATCTAGCTCTTGCGATTATTTTAAGCTTATATATAGCCCTAGACCTTATATAGGTGGCTTTAATAATTTCGTTAAAGATTACATATATCCCTATACAAATTTGGACGACGCGAGACCTAGCGCGAGGCCTAGCCATAACGTCGCAACGGGCGCATATATAAGGCTCAAAAGTTAATTGATTATAGAGCTGCTTCTGCGGATCAATTTAATAGTATTTCTGAGATAATAGCTGTTATGGGGGTGTAGATCAATTTCGTTGAAAAAGGTAACTACTCTACATAAGCTACGACCTCGTTGTAGCTTGAAAGAACAAAAAGGTTTCCCGTAAGTGTCGGTGAGCTAAGCGGGGAAGATACGAGGGTTGTCTGGTGACAAAGATGTTTGGGAGTCGAGAAATCCTGCTATGGAAGGTGGTTAAGTGTAGGGTAGAGGTGACTGCTTGTCATTTGGAAACTGAAAAGATGAGGGAGGGTATTCTCAAAATTCGTGGTTAAGAGAGTCCAAAAATGTAGAAGGAGAAGCTCGACTCCTGGCAGGAAAGTACAACAAGTCTGTATCGAAACCCCGTACTCCAAAAAAGACTCCTTCCATATTCCATGCAAAACCCGGCCTGTCAAAGCAAGCACTGATAGCATGTCCAAACGCCTATCCCTACCCCCGATTATTCCCTACGCCACTGCAAAAGAAAACTTTGTAAGCCAACTTTTTTTTCTTACCAACTTGCGATCACGTTTTCCAGCTTTACACCCTCGTCTTCCATCTCCTCCATTACCTCATCTTGGTCGTCCTCGCCTCCTTCCTGTCTTCCCGACCACGCTTGCCCCTCTCCAAATTTCTCACCAATTCTTCCCGCAACTCTAATAGCCAGAGTTTGCGTTTTAGTCAATTCTGTATTCAAGGCCCCATCGTGAGTGACAAGATTTGGTTGAATCGTAGTTTGAGGGTTGTGGTAAGGTTCCAGCAAAGTCAAAAGCGTCCTGTAGGTGTGGATTTTCTGCGCCAGATTCAAGCGTTGAGCTGAGAGGGAATGAAGGCGGGTAAGGGTTGCAGTGTACGTTTCTTGATTGAAAGCCTGGTCGTCTTCAGTGGTAGGCGGAGGAGAAGAATTTTCCCAGACGGGAGGCAGTTTGGCTATGTTTCTATACTTTGGTCAGCCCTTTCCCCGTTAATGGAGGAGAATTTTAAGCGGTCTATTCGATGGGTTCACAACAAGATGAGACGTACTCATCCAGCCTTAAATTATCGCCGACTCTAGGGACATTGCTTGTAGTTTCTTCTCCATCATGTTCAGCCTCAGAGTCTTGCACCTCGAGCTCTGGTGCAGCAGAGTTCCAATAGAGTTCATCAATCTGCTCAGCAACGTGTCGAATGGAGAGTGAGCCGTAAGCAACTTTTGTATGTCGCCGAAGACGACGATTCACTGATAGCACGAGAAGAATTAGTGATAGAAAACGACATAGGGCGAGATCCTATAAAGTAGATGCGAATGAATAAGGCTTGAATAAGAAGTGGAAGGGCGGCACAGCTGAACAAGAGCAATCTTGTGTGGCATTGGGTATGCCTCTCGATATTTGAAATATAATGGCTGCAAAATATGAAGAATGAGAATTTCAATAGCTTCAGCTTAGGGAGAATCAAGATGTACATGACCTCGTGATCTATGAGACATCATTCCCTAGCGTTTTGGACTTGGGCAAATATCATTCTGGATGCCTACAGACGCGATTTCGTTTACAATGTCAAGGAATCAAAAACAGTAAATCTGCGTACCTTCACGCGTAACATCCCGGATAACATTTTCTGGAATATTTCCAGCTTCTTCGTCTCTACTCAGCCATCGCTCCGATGGTTGTAATTGTTGAGAGAGGATGCGCGTCTGAGTACGGAGAAAAGAGGATTTAAGCGCGATGATAGTGTGATGGTTTGTCGCCATGAGATAACGCAAGCGGGATCAAGCTATTCTAGAAGTCAAAGTGTATTGTAATACTTAATATAGTTTTCAATGGTGATGTTGGAGAAATCAATTGTGGAATTGGTTGGCTGTTTCTTCATTAAAAGTCTTGGCACACGCGACGTCACGTGTGCGTTTTATCAACCATGCTTTCTAAACGTACTTCTGATGATATAGATCTTATTAAACCGACTCAATATCGAGTTAATCCAAATCGCAAGGTAAAAGAACCTCCCGCACAGCGCCTCTGCCTGCTTCTTTACATTCTTCTAATCACGGAGCCTTGATCCTATTGATATTATTGGCTAGTTCTTATCGATAACGGATGGACGTAAATCGGCGTTCCAAGGGATATGCTTCCCCTTCATAATCACAGGGGTCGGCGTTCGGCATATCGGCACCATGTCGCGGATCAAGATTTTCTAGCCAATAAATGTAGGCCTTTTGAGCGAAATGGCTCGTGCGATATTGAATTCCATGATGAAAGGCCTAACTGCCAGCGCTGTAGCCACCAACATTTCTTATTCGTCGAACCATCCCCTTCAAGCCATGGTGAGAATTATGTTTCCCGCTTTACTCACAAGAGCAGTGGATTGAGTTGAATAGGTCCACGCCGAAGCGTCCACCTTCGCGGAAAGTCTTGCAAAGCAGAAAGTTTACGCCCAGGTACTTGAGCAAGCCCGGGCTCTGTTGAAGGAGCAGAGGAATTGGGTGGGCACCTCATACTCTGAACGCATACAGTCGTTTACGAAATATCGGTAAAAATTCGCCAAGCAGAAAAAATCGCATCGCACCTCACCAAAATTTTGCGGAGAGAGTATGATTTCAATTTTACCACCATAATCGTCGTAATTATGGGCCGCTGCCTTCCAGATGAAGTTGTCCACAGAATTAGGCTTTGTGTTAAAGCTAATAAAAGTATAGCGGCTGTTATAGAGGTAGTAAAGGTGTCTAAGAAGACAATTTATAAGCTGCAATTAAACCTTAACATTTAGGGCGAACCGTACACACCACCTACTATTACTCTTGGCCGATATAGATCTCTGCTGCCTTACCAAGAAATGGTAATATATAATGTTATAGTGTTAAGTCTTCTACTAACTTTTTATATAGAAGCTTCTTAAGTTTCTTAAAGACCAGCCAACCGCGTATCTGGATAAGATGTAGACCTTTCTATTTAACAAATTTAATGCCCTACTCTCTCTTATAAGTATATACCGCGCTCTTAAGAGAGCTCGCTAGTTATAGAAGACAGTTAAGGCTCAGGCGGCTAAGAGGAGCACCACCCTCCGTAACGCCTAGGTTGGTATTTAAAAGAGCTAGATGGTAGATCAGCTAGTATTTCTTAATAAGTTAGCAGCAAATAAGAGGACTAGTAATAGGAAGTATGGCTAGTTACCCAAAGGGACTAACTGCGGAGTAGCACGCCCACTTAAGAGATTAGAGAGGTGGAGTCTTCTACCAGCGCTGTTAGTAGATGGATATTTAAGCTATATTATCTTCTAAGGCTCTATTACCTCTATAATATTTAAATCCTTTATAGAGGAGCAAGTGCTCCCTTATTATTCACTATACCTAGGGCCGCACTTAGTCCTTATTCTTAACAACGCGTTAATCTATAAGTTAGCATAACTCTATAAGCTCTATAAGTAGTATAGTGTTAAGCTAAGATTTCTGTTAGCGACTCAGTCAATCGAGGCACGAGCACGGCATGAGGGACGCGCAAGCCTGTACAATTAGTAGTCTATAAACGAGGATCCAAAGCTAGAGAAAGGAAGGAGAAGAATAGCAGCGCCGCTTGATATTTTATGCGGTCCTTAAGTTACGTAACTTGCGTCTACCATAATCCATATCTGCTAAGATCTACCGTTTTCTACCAGCGCCGTAACAGAAACTATCTGCAATTGTCTACTACAATCTACTGCTATAATCCACCGTTTTCCACCAGCGCCATAATATTACCCCCCCCTCTAAAAAAGCCTGCCCTTAGGCTTTATATATCCGTATTTATGTCTATAGGGTGTTCTTATCTATATACTTAATAGGTAGCTTATTATCTTTACTATACCAGTACTCCATCTACTTGTTTAGATACTTTAGGGGTCCTAGCTTATTAGGGTATTGGTTATAAAACTCTTTAAGCTTCTAGGGGCAACCTATAAAATTCCAAGTAGGGTACTAGGTTAGGTCTGGATTGTAACCTTTCCATTAGATATAGTATTTTAGCGTTTCTTATACTAGTTTACAGGCTAGTATTTTATTAACTTTCCATTTATTGTCGCTATTAACTTAAATTGGCAGTAGAGACTTATTCTTTTATTTAGGTAGTGGGTTATTTATAGCTTTCTATAACTTATCTAGTGAGAAAATAGGGTGGACTTTAATTAAGTCTGGGAGTTTAACCTTATATAAGTTGCCTTCTTTATTAAGGATCTTATATAGTTTTACTATCTTATAGTCTAGCTTATAGCTAAGCCGTTCTGTTTTTTAGTTCTTTATTATAACCTAGACCTTATTGCCTATAGTAAAGTCAGGCTTACGCCTGTACTTATTTACCTACTATTCTATTAATTTCTAGGCCTTCTTTAGGTTCTTATAGGCTACTATCTATACTTTTTTTAAGCATCTAGTATATTGCTGTGCTTCCTTATAAGATAATTTTTCGTATATAGTTTATAGTCCTTCTGGTCTTTTCTAGTTAAAGCTTATATAAGGTAAGTATCCCATTTCTAGCTAAATAGGTATAAACCCTGTAGAGTTATAGGGTAGGGTTGCCTGGGCGTAGTCTATTATAGGTAGTAGTTTACTCTAGTTATCCTAAAAGTAGTTAATAAAGGGCCAAAGTCTTTGGTCTAAGTATTAATTTATAATCTCTATCTAACCATCTATTTAGGGGTAGTATGCTATAAAGAGCTTTAGCCTAATACCTAGGATTTAGGTAAACTTATTCTAGAAGGCTAATATAAACTGCGGCCTGTGGTTAGATATAATAGTATTTAGTAGTCCATAAATTTGGTAGATATAATAGATATATAGTTAGGCCGCCTCTTTAGCATTAATATTCTTATAATAGGGAATTAAGAATGGGCGCTTGCTAAAGCGGTTAACTAGGATTATAACTATATTATATCTGTTACGGTCTATAAATAACTTATAGAAGTCTATAGAGATATGCTACTAGGGGCGTTCTAGTATTAGGAGTGGCTTTAATAGCCCTAGGGTTTTGTCTTATGGGATTATAGACCTATAGCAGTTATCGCAGTTCTGTATATAGCGGTTAATATCTATAACTATTCCGGGCTAGTAGTAACGGTTACTAATAATCTTATAGGTTTTATTCTTTTTAGGGTGGGCCGTAGAGACCTAAGTATATGCTTTAGTAATAAGCTAAGTCTATAAGTTCAATTTATCTACTACTACTAGCCGTTCCTAGTACTTAAGCAGTCTATTTTCTAGGGACCATAGGCTAATAGAATCCTTTGCCTTTTTGCAGTACTCTTATAGAGAAGGGGCTATACGGTTTACCTATAGCAGTTTATTAATAAGGTTAAGTTCTATAGAATTAATAGGACATATCTTAGCGCTTAAAGGGTCTGTATTTAGTTCTGCCTATATTTAGGGGTTAAGGCATTCTAGTTATAGTAGCGTCTAAGTCTATAATAAGATCTTTATAGCTGCCTAGTTATCTAGGTCCTATTTACGCCTTATAAGAGCATCTATATAGTTAGTAGCACCTAGCCTATATATAATTAGAAAGTTAAACTAGAATAGGACCTCTGCCTAGCGTGCCTGCTAGGCTATAAAGGCCTTTATTATTATAAAATATTCTAGGGCTTTATAGTCCAAAACTACTTAAATAGGCTTAGGGGCTCTTTCTAACTATGTTCGCCAGTACTAAAAGCTAAAGATAATAGCCAGCATTTCTTTGTTATAAATTGGGTAATTTAGCTTAGTATCTATTATAGTCTTTAAATAGTAAGTAATAGGGTACTATTTTCCGTCCGTCTACTTCTAGGAGTAAATGCTAGCTATAATGCTGTCTAAGGCATTAGTTTCTAGCATTAAGGGCTGTTTTAGGTTAAAGTGGGCGAGCAAGGGAGTAAAGACCAGTTGTTTCTTAAGCTTATTAAAGGCCTGCCTACATATAGTATTAAAGTAAAAGGGCTGGTCCTTATAGGTAAGTTGGCTTAGGGGCTAGGTAATTCTACTATAGTTCTTAATAAAGCGTTAGTAGAAGTTACAGAACCCCAAGAATGACTATACCCCCTTTACGGTCCTTAGGGATATCTATTAGTTAATTATAGCTATCTTTTCTAGGTCTGCCTTAATTCTGTTTATACTAATAATAAACCCTAGGTACTTTATACACTTAACACTAAATTCCAATTTCCTAATATTGGCCTAGAGGCTAGCCTCTTAGAGCTGTTATAGGACTTTATAGACATGCTCCTTATATTCTAACTTATTCTTAAAGTAAATTATAATGTTATTTAGGTAGGCCGTATAGAAGTTGTTAAGGTAGTTAAAGAGTATATTATTTATGTATTACTAGTATATAGCTGGTCTATTAGTTAGTCTAAAAGGAAATACTTTGTATTTATATGTTCCGTAACAGGTCTAAAATATAGTAAGGTTTTCTAATCTAGGGTCCATCCTAATCCGGTAAAAAGCCTAACAGATATTAAGCTTAGTAAAGATTTTAGCTCTACTTATTTGGGCTAGAGTCTTATTAAGTAAGGGTAGAGGGTAGCAGTCCTTGTAGGTTATATTATTAAGTTTGCGGTAGTTAATGCAGAAATAAAGTCTTCTATTTGGCTTCTTGGTAAAGAGAATAGGCAAGTTAAAAGGGGCTTAACTAGGCTTAATAAAGCCCTTATTTAGGTTATTAATAAGGTACTACTTTATAGCCTATAATTTGGCAGTAGACTACTAACAAAGGGGGCTATAACTAAGGGTGTCTTCCTTATCTGGCTTAATCTTAATCTTATGGTTGTAAGGTTAGTGAGGTAGAAGTATATTAGATACTGCCTTAGAGAATATATCTTTAAACTTCTAGTGTTAATAGGGCAGTTTCTATTCTACTAGCTCCTTATCTATAAGCTTACTTTCTTATCTACTAAGCTCGCTTTTCTTTTCCTTAATTATTTAATTAATTTTATATAAGCTGGTGGTAAAGGTAATGGTATTAGGTTAGACCAAGTTCTAGTAGAATCCTATGGCGCTAATACAGTAGATATTAACTAGGGGAAGGTCCGTAGGTTTCTTTACAGACTTTTATTAGGCCATATTTTGTGGCATAGGGTTTATAGTCTTCCTTAGCTTACATTCTATTTTCTATAAGTTGTCCTTCTAGTCTATTAGTTTAGTATAGCATCTAGTATTCCTAGCCTTCCTTTATAGCTGCGTAGGGCCTAAGTTCTCCGTAGGGGACTTAGCTAGGTTACTACTAATTTCTTAGATCTTTAGTGTAGGTGGTATAATATAGGTAGTCTGGGGGCGGTATAGTATACAAATCTATTGCGGATTAAGCTGTATATCTTTCTTAAAGGCCTGGTCCCTACGCATAGTATTGGCCTAGTAAATAGTATTAATCTAGGGCCGTATAAGGTTTTCTATTATAATACTAATTTCTTTTATAAAGGAAGGGGTTGGGGGTAGAGATTTGGGCCAGATAAGCTGTTTACTCTATATGTTAAGCTATAAGCCTAAATAGGCTAGCCATTTTCTTTTAAAGATTATATTATGGCTTTTTAGGTCTGTAATAAGAAAGGGGATATTATACTGCCTTTGTCTATTAACACGGAGGTAGATCTATAAGATAGTTATAATAGGTGGTCTTATTTATCTATTATACCCGCAAATAGGAACTAGTTTAGGCAGTTCCTTAAGAGGCGTATTTAAAATTTTAGCTAGCTTTATAGCGTACTGGGTGTCTATTAAGGCAAAGGCATTTGCTCTAGAGTTAGCTAAAGCGGAGGTTAAAACTTAATATCTATTATAAAATAAAGTATAAGGGATAGTGCAGCTTCTTCTACTAACTAGCTGACCTAGATTAATATATAATATATTAATTCCTTTTAACCCTAGAGAGGAGTCTTTCTCTAGGGTTCCTCTTTTTCTAACTCTATACTATCCTCCTAAATTAATAGAACCTTGCCTATTTTTGCCTTTATCTAGTAATCCTTTATAAAATAGTCTTTCTGGCTATATAAAAAGCAAGCTCCTTAATTACTAAGGGCCTATTTATAGGGGTCGTTATATATAGGCCAAGTATACGCCAGACCTGTAGTAGGATTAGCTATATAGCTAGCTGCTAAATTAATAGCAGGCTGTATAGCTGGTGCTATAGGAGTTATAGATTATGCTAAAGTATTATGGGCTGTTTATATAGTGCTTACGGTCTGGTTTAGAAAGTTTCTAGCTTTATACCACTTAGCTCATGCCTTAATTTAATAAAGGCCTTGGTTAATAGATAGGTAGTAGTCTATAAGTACCTTTAGCGTCTATATAGTAGTAAAAACTGGTAGTATGGCGCGCTGTAGGTCTAAGGTAAGCTTGTTAAAGAGGTCCGGCATTAGGTCTTTATAGGGAATTTAGGCTTAGCTGGCTAGGTATAGAAAGCAGGTCTAGAAGGCTAAAAAGGTCTCTGTTATCTTTATGTTAAGAGCTTTATAATTAAGGCAGGCGTTCTATACCTTAAAGGGGTCCTTATAGATGGAAGACAAGTAGTTAATTATCTTGTCTTTAGAGAGGAAGGGATCTGCCAAGTCCTAGGCGTATCGCGGACATAGGTGCATCTATGCGTCTCCACTAGTACGGCCGAAGACGTAGGCCATCTTAGCTTAAGTAGTGGGGAAGTAGTCCGCATTAACTTTAAGCTTATCCTATAATTGAAGCTTCCAGTTATTAAATATAGGGTTAGTTCTATCTGTAAGTAATAGGGGGTCTGCAATCTTTGCGGACCATAACAATGCTAATGCTATATATTAGGCTAGGGCCTTAAGGACTGTAGTAAGTCTCTGGGTGTTTAATAACTCCTTACTAGGTATAGGGGTGTCTCTGGTTTTGAGCAGCTTTTAAAGCTGTTTAATTTTAGTATTAGCTACTATAAGCTCTTCCTAGGGGGTTATAATAGCAACTATTTTACTATTAGAGGTATTTATAGGTCCTGCAACAGCTTTGCCAGCTACTATATTTCTTAGCATAGTGGTAGGGGTATTAGGTAATTTCTAGTGTTTGTTTATTTTCTAGGGGTTCTAGTCCATACATGTCCTATTTTTAGGTTTTACGTTCTGTTTATGTTCTTTTAGTTCTTAGGTCTGTCCTATCCTTACAGTCCTAGTAATGTCCTTAAGGTCCTATTCTGTGTCCTTATCCTATTTATAGTTTTATAGATAGATATTTTTAAGTTCCTTTTTAGGAAGAAAGAGTAATAATAAGCTTTAGATAATTTTAGCGACTTAGTTAATTAAGGCATAAGCACAGCATAAGGGACGCGCAAGCCTATATAATTAGTAGTCTATAAATAAGGATCCAAAGCTAGAAAGAGGAAGGAGAAGAATAGTAGCGCCGCTTGATATTTTATACGGTCCTTAAGTTACATAACTTACGTCTACTATAATCCACGTATGCCAAGATCCACTATTTTCCACTAGCGCCGTAACAGAAACTGTCTGCGATTGTCCGCTACAATTCACTGCCATAATCCACCGTTTTCCACCAGCGCCGTAACAATTTCTGCCGCCATATTTGCTAGATTATAATCCAATTAAGGCGACATTTAATGATATTAAGGCTTAGATTAGAAAGAACTAGCGGCTAGTTAAGGAGTTTAAGAGCTTTAATGCCTTCCTATATTTTGCTGTTAGTTAAGTATATGGGATATATATAGGGCAACATTTCCAAGAGGCAGGATATATTGTAGATTGATAGATAGCTACTATTTAGATTGCTTAAAGGCCAAGATCTTACTCCTAATTTGAGCCAGCGTGCCAGCCTTAAAGTTATAGCGCTCCTATATATCTAACGTTATGCCTTTACTAGGCTTCTTTAAATTTAGTATATTAATATCCTACCCTTCCTCCACTAACTTGTCTTTAATTAGCTTTAAAGTTGCCCTCTACTGCTTACTATAAAAGCCTGGCTTATATACCAGCCACTTAAAGAACTGGCTAAGAAGCTTAATTGGATCTGTTTCCGACTAAATAGGGCTAGAGTTCTAAGGCAGCTTAACGCCTATATATAGCGGAGGGTAGGGGTAATAAGGCTAAAGAGGTGGGTAATTAGCTAGCCTGGAGTGAGACGCTATAAAGGCCTTAAAAAGATTATTTGTTAACAGTATAAAATCTTCCTTTCCTGCCACCTGCTCCTTATAACTTCCCTAGCTCCTCTCCTTCTAGTTTACCAAGTTAATAATAATATTCTACAACGGCTGCTTAACCGTAGACGCGCTACTAAGTAGCTCTTTATTCTACTGTAGGAAGTTATCTAAACTAATAGGATAATAATTGATTTCCAAATTGGGAGTGTTAGCGACTCAGTTAATCGAGGCACAAGCACGGTAAGAGGGACGCGCAAGCCTGTACAATTGGTAGTCTATAAACAAGGATCCAAAGCTAGAGAAAGGAAGGAGAAGAATAGCAGCGCCGCTTGATATTTTATGCGGTCCTTAAGTCACGTGACTTGCGTCTACTATAACCCACGTCTGCCAAGATCTACCGTTTTCTACTAGTGCCGTAACATTACCCCCCCCTCCAAAAAAGCCTGCCCTTAGGCTTTGTATGTCTATATTATGTCTATAGGGTATTCTTGTCTTTATGCTTAATAGGCAGCCTATTGTCTTTGCTATACTAGCACTCTATCCACTTATTAAGGTACTTTAGGGGTCTAGGTTTGTTAGGGTATTGGTTATAGAATTCTTTAAGTCTTTAGGGGCAGCCTATAAAGTTCCAGGCGGGGTACTAGGTTAGGTCTAGATTGTAGCCTTTCTATTAGATATAGTATTATAGTGTTCCTTGTACTAGTTTACAGGCTAGTATTTTATTAACTTCCCATTTATTGTTGCCATTAACTTAAATTGGCAGGGGAGGCTTATTCTTTTGTCTAGGTAGTGGGTTATTTACAGCCTTCTGTAGCTTATCCAGCAAAAAAATAGGATAGACTTTAATTAAGTCTGGGAGCTTAACCTTATACAAGTTGCCTTCTTTATTAAGGATCTTATACAGTCCTACTATCTTATAGTCTAGCTTACAGCTAGGCCGTTCTGTCTTCTAGTTCTTTATTATAACCTAGACCCTATTATCTATAGTAAAGTTAGGCTTGTGCCTGTGTTTGTTTACCTACTATTCTATTAATCTTTAGGCCTTTTCTAGATTTATATGGGCTACTGTCTAAGCTTCTTCTAAGCGTTTAGCATATTACTAGGCTTCCTTATAAGACAGTTTTTTGCGTACAGTCTGTGGCCCCTCTGGTCTTTCCTAGTTAAAGCTTATATAGGGTAAGTATCCTATTTCTAGCTAAATAGGTGCAAATCCTGTAGAGTTATAGGGTAGGGTTGCCTGGGCGTAGTCTATTAGGGGTAGTAGTTTGCCCTAGTTGTTCTAGAAGTAGTTAATAAAGGGCCGAAGCCTCTGGTCTAAGTATTGATTTATAATCTCTGTCTAACTATCTGTCTGGGGGTAGTATGCTATGGAAAGCTTTAGCTTAATGCTAAGGATCTAAGTAAACTTATTCCAGAAGACTGATATAAACTGCGGCCTATAATTGGATATAATAGTATCTAGTAGTCCATAAATTCAGTAGACATAATGGATATATAGTTGGGCTACCTCCTTGGCATTAATATCCTTATAACAGGGGATTAAGAATAGGCGCTTGCCAAAGTGGTTAACTAGGATCATTACTATATTATATCCATTACGGTTTATAGGCAGCTTATAAAAGTCCATAGAGATATGCTACTAGGGGCGTTCTGGTATTGGGAGTGGCTTTAATAGTCCTAGGGTTTTGTCCTGTGAAATTATAGACCTATAGTAGTTGTTATAGTTCCGTATATAGCAGTTAATATCTATAACCATTCCAGGCTAGTAGTAACGGTCACTAATAATTTTATGGGTCTTATTCTTTCTGGGGTGGGCCGTAGAGACCTGGGTATATGCTTTGGCGATAAGCTGGGTCTATAAATTCTGTTCCTCTGCCACTACTAGCCGTTCCTAGTGCTTAAGCAGTCCGTTTTTAAGGGACTATAGGCTAGTAGTATCCTTTACCTTTTTGCGGTACTCCTGTAGAGAAGGGGCCGTACGGTTTACCTATAGCAGTTTATTAATAAGGTTAAGTTCTGTAGAGTTAATGGGATATATTTTAGCATCTAAAGGGTCTGTATTTAGCTCTGCCTATATCTAGGGGTTAAGGTGCTCTGGTTGTAGTAGTGTCTAGGTCTGTAATAAGATCTTTGTAGCTGCCTAGTTACCTAGGTCCTGTTTACGCCTTATAAGAGTATCTATATAGTTTGTAGCGCCTGGTCTATATATAATTAAGAAGTTAAACTAAGATAGGATATCCGCCTAGCGTGCCTGCTGGGCTATAAGGGCCTTGGTTATTATAAAGTATTCTAGGGCCTTATAATCTGAAACTACCTTAATGGGCTTAGGAGTCCCCTCTAGCTGTGCACGCCATTACTAAAAGCTAGAGACAATAGCCAGCATTTCTTTGTTATGGATATAGTAGTTTAGCTTGGCATCTATTATAGTCTTTAAATAGTATGCAATAGGGTGCTATTCTCTATTTAGTTGCTTCTAGGAGAAAACGCCGGCTATTGCGCTGTCTAAGGCATTAGTTTCTAGCATTAAGGGCTATTTTAGGTCAAAGTGGGCAAGTAGGGGAGCTAATACCAGCCGTTTTTTAAGCTTATTAAAGGCCTGCATATATATAGCGTTAAAGTAGAATGGCTAGTCTTTCCTAGTAAGGCGGTTAAGAGGCTAGGCAATCCTGCTGTAGTTCTTAATAAAGTATTAGTAGAAGTTACAGAAACCTAAAAATAATTGTATCCCTTTTACAGTCTATGGGGGTGTCCACTGGTTAATTACGGCCGTTTTCTCTAGGTTGGCCTTAATTCTGTCTATACTAATAATAAAACCTAGGTACTTTATATGCTTAACACTAAATTCCAATTTTCTAATATTGGCCTGGAGACCAGTCTTGCGGAGCCGTTATAGGACTTTGTAGATATACTCCTTATATTCTAACTTATTCTTAGAGTAGATTATAATGTTATCTAGGTAGGCTGTATAGAAGTTATTAAGGTAGTTAAAGAGTATATTATTTATATATTGCTGGTACGTAGCTAGTCCGTTAGTTAGTCTAAAAGGAAGTACTTTGTATTTATATGTTCCGTAACGGGTCTAAAATATAGTAAGATCTTTCAATCTAGGGTCTATCCTAATCCGGTAAAAGGCCTAACGGATATTAAGCTTAGTAAAGATCTTAGCTCTACTTATTTGGGTTAAAGTCTTATTAAGTAAGGGTAGTGGGTAGCGGTCCTTGCGGGTTATATTATTTAGTTTACAGTAGTTAATGCAGAAACGAAGTCCTCTATTTAGCTTTTTGGTAAAGAGAATAGGCGAGTTAAAAGGGGCTTAACTAGGTTTAATAAAGCCCTTATTTAGGTTATTAATAAGGTACTACTTTGTAGCCTATAGTTTGGCAGTAGACTACTAACAAAGGGGGCTATAACTAAGGGTGTCTTCCTTATCTAGCTCAATCTCAATCTTATAGTTATATGGTTGGTGAGGTAAGAGTATATCTAATACTGCCTTGGAGAACATGTCCTTAAATTTCCAGTGTTAATAGGGTAGTTTTTGTTCTACTAGCTCCTTGTCTATAAGCTTGCCTTCCTGTTTACTAAACTTATTTTCCTTTTTCTTTTCCTTAATTATTTAATTAATTTTATATAAGCTGGTGGTAAAGGTAATGGTATTAGGTTGGACTAAGTTCTAGTAGAATCCTACAGCGCTAATATAGCAGATATTAACTAGTGGGAGGTCTATAGGTTTCTTTACAGACTATTATTAGGCCGTATTTTACGGCTTAGGGTTTATAATCCTTTTTAGCTCCTGTTCCATCTTCTATAAGTTATCCCTTTAGTCTATATATTTAGTATAGCGTCCAATGCTCCTTACTATTCTTTATAACTGTATAGGGCCTAAGTTCCCTATAGGGAGCTCCGCTAGCTTTTTACTAACTTTTTTAATTTTTAGTATGGGTGGTATAATATAGGTAGTCTAGGGGCGGCGTAGTATATAGATCCGTTATAGGTTAAGCTATACGTTCTTTTTAAAAGCCTGGTCCCTATATATAGCATTAGCCTAGTAAACGGTGTCTATCTATAGCCGTATAAGGTTTTCTATTATAATGCTAATTTCCTTTATAAAAGAAGGTGTTAGGGGTAGAGTTTTAGGCTAGATAAGCCGTCTACTCCATATATTAAGCTGTAAGCCTAGATAGGCTAGCCATTTTCTTTTTAAGATTATGTTATGGCTTCCTAAGTCCGTAATAAGAAAGGGGATATTATACTACCTTTATCTATCTACACGGAGGTAAATCCATAAGATAGTTATAATGGGTAGTTCTATCTGTCTATTATACCTATAAATAGGAATTAGTTTAGGCAGTTCTTTAAAGGGTGTATTTAAAAAGTCAGCTAGCCTTATAGTATATTAGGTGTCTATTAAGGCAAAGGCATTGTAACGGGACTAGCCTAGTTACAGTAAGAATATCTTAATAAAACACTTAATAGATAGAACTTAAAGCTTTAACTAAATTCTGCCGAATTTTGCCAGCTTAATTAACTTCTGCCAAGTTCTGCCAGATTAATCAAATACTACTAAAGTCCGTCCGCGTGTGTATGTGCGCACGCATTAACCAAGACCCCTAAACTGTTTAATTGCAAGATTCTCTTATTATTCCTTTCTCTTCTTTACGCAACGTCTTGTTCCTAGCAAGAGCTATATACCCTTAGATTTAGATAGAATTTATATTATTCCTTTAAATCTTTCCCAAAGCCTCTTTACGCCCTTATATTACGTTGCGTTAAAAACAACTACTATTAAAATGGCAAACGACCTTAAATCCCACGCGTTAACTACGAGCATTATAACCCTAGTTAGGGAACAGTTAACTGCAATATAAGAAGCCTTTACAGATACTTTAGCTTAGTAGTGGGCTGCACTAGAAGCCCAGCATTAGCAATTAATAGAAACACTCTATAAAGAACTCCGCAACGTTAATATACTTACAATGGAGACCCTAATAGTAATACCTATAAATAAAATTAAGATAACCGTATGCGAACCCAGCCTATTAAATGCAAACCCTAAACTAGTAATAATAGCCTAACCTATACCTATAACAAACCTAGTACCTGCTGTAAAATTAGAAAAGCTTCCTAACCCTCCAATATTTAATAGAAATTAAAATAACCTATATCCCTTTATAACTAAGCTCCGCCTTAAACTTTTAACAAACTATAACTAATACCCTACCAAAGCTAGCAAGATTAGCTATGGGATGTCTTAATTAAGCAAAGACGCTACACAAACTATAGACCTATTCTTCTATAATAGCACCTTCGTTAATTTTAAAATCTTTATCTCTTTGTTAGAACAAATATATAATAACACCAGCCGCGAACACACCGCTATTACTAAACTTAAAAACCTATAATAACGGAATTAAGACTTTACCAGCTTCTTTTTGGAATTTTTAGGCCTTATTAGCAAACTGGATTAGAATAAAGCCGCTAAAGTTACTGCTCTTTAACGAGCTATTTCGGATAAAATTAGAGCACAGTTAGTAGGTAGGGAACTGCCAAAGGACCTACCTAAATTTGCTATAATGTGTTAACAAATTAATAAGGACCTTTAATATAATAAACAAACTTATTCTCTAAAGCCAACCACGCCTCGCGTTTAAGACTTTATAAAACCGACATATACCCTAAAGCGCGACCTTTCTCCGAAACCTACGCACGACCCTATAGACCTTAACGCCACTTGATTCTACGCACCCTTAGGAACTAATAAATAAAGGACTTAAGCCACAAATAGAGAATGCTTTGGATATGGCAGAAAAGGATATATCTAAAGGAATTACCAAACTTACCCTTTTAAAAAAGTCCGCTGTAGTTCCTCCCGGTTTTCAAATCACATCTACTCCTTAAATCACACTCGTTCTTTAAGCCGTACTCGCTCCTTAACTTATACTTATTTTATAAATTATACCTAGTTATTATAAAGCATCTTATACTCAGCTAACTTGGAAAACGAATTATCCTAGGGCTAAGTCGCGCCTTAAGACAAGAAGTGGAAGAGCACGAGTATCTAGGCTCTTTTAGCGCTAATACATAACCTAACTCCCTTAATATACTTAGCGAAATTCAAATACTTAAAAAATAGAAGGAGGTACAAATCCTTATAGACAGCGGAGCTACTAGCATAGGCTTTATTAATACAAACTACACAAAAACCCAACACCTAAATTTAAAGAAACTTAATAAGCCCTAAAGCCTATAAGGCTTTAACGGCAAACCCTTAATACATAGCGAATTAACGCACTACGCTCTTATAAAAATACGGATAGGCAAATACCTTAAATATATTTCCCTATTTGTAACACCCCTAAAGCAATATAAGATGATACTTAGACATAGATAGCTAAAACGGCACAACCCTTTAATTAGCTGGGTTAAAGAAACACTAAAATTCCGCACAACCTATTGCTAAAGTTATTATTTAAAACACCACCTGCCCTATAAACATATACAAGACTATTCAAATTTAATATAATATAAATTACCCTTACCATAAACCTTAAACCAACATAACAAAACTACGACTACTAATTACAGTAAAGAATGCGAAGATAATATATTAAAACCCCTTAAAATTCGTATAATACAAACCGCACCTTTTATTTCGTTAGTAAGAAAACAAGACCACGAAATCTTTACTATAATAATAGAAGATATTAAGAAGGCGCTAGAACCAAAGCAGTATATTAACCCTTAACCTTTTATACCTAAGGAGTACCACAATCTAATTAATGAGTTTAAAAAACAATTCGCAGACTAGCTGCCCCCGCATTGGGATAAACACGATTTTAAGATAGAACTTAAACTTAGTATAACACCAAAGTTCGGTCTGCTATATGGTATATCACAAGAAGAACTACTTATAATACAATAATACCTTAACAAGCATCTAGAAAAAGGATTTATTCGCCCTAGTCAATCTCCATTTGCTTTACCTATATTATTTATTAAAAAGCCAGGAGGAGGCTTAAGATTCTATATTAATTACTAAGCCCTAAACGCAATTATAATTTAAAACTAATATCCAATCCCCTTAATCCAAGAGACGCTTAACCGCCTGGCAAAGGCACAGTATTTTACAAAGCTTAATATAGTCACTGCCTTCAATCAAATTCGCATCTAAGAAAGAGATGAGAAGTACATAGCCTTTTATATATAATAGGGACTCTTTAAATACCTAGTAATGCCATTTGGTATAAAGAACGGTCCCGGTACGTTTTAGCAATACATTAACAATACGCTCCGTAAATTCCTTAATATATTTATTACTATATATATTAATAATATCTTAATCTACTCGTCTTCGCTTTTTAAGTATTAAAAACACGTCCAAATGGTCCTTAAACGTTTGCGAGATGCAGGTTTATAATGCGATATTAAAAAATGCAAGTTCTATACGTCCAAAGTCACGTACCTAGGCCTAATTATATCCCATAACGGAATTAAAATGGACCCTAAAAAGGTCACTGCAATTATAAACTAGGGAAGCCCTAGTAACGTATAAGATATTTAAGGATTTCTAGGATTTGCAAATTTCTACCACCAATTTATTAACTAGTTCTTGAAAATTGCCTAACTATTAGTAAACCTAATAAGAAAGAATATAAAATTTAAATGGACTGCTAGATATAAACAAGCTTTTAATAACTTAAAACAACGCTTTATAACCGCTCTAATTCTTGCCTACTTTGACCCTAACCTTAAATATATTATCAAAACAGACTCGTCTAATTATGCCCTAGGGGGAGTGTTATTATAATACAATAAAGATGGTAAGCTACGTCTAATAGCCTTTCTCTTTTAAAAGCTCGCCCCTGCTGAATTAAACTACGAGATATATAATAAGGAACTACTTATAATTGTTAGATGCTTTAAATAATAGCGTCCAGAACTTAAAGGATTATTATTTCTAATATACGTGTTAACAGACCATAAAAACCTGCAGTACTTTATAACTATAAAGCAGTTAATATAGCGCCAAATTCGCTGGGCCGAATACCTCTTATAATTCAACTTTAAGATTATATACCAACTAGGCAAACTTAATTAGAAGCCTAATACATTAACACAACAATTATAAGATTTACCTATAAACGCCTTAAACAAACGGATTACAAATTAATTACGGATCTTATTGCCCCCTAAACGCTTTAAGAAACTACATCCTATATTCCTAGATATAGAACTCAATAGAAACGAATTAGAAATTAATAAATAGGAAATAGAAATTAATAAGCTAATAGAATACAAATATAAGAACAATGTATAGATAGCAGATATAATAAAAGCGATTTAAATAGGAAAACAATAGTATAAAGATATTACACTCGCCGAATACGAAATTCGTAATAATTGACTATACTATTAATAGAAGATAGTAGTTCTGAATTCTAAACCCTTACAATTTAAGATACTCGAATTTGTATACAATTCCCCTATAATAGGACATCCTAGCCGTGCGAAGACTTATAAGATTATTTAACAAGCATACTACTGGCCTATAATACATAACTATGTACAAAAATACGTTCGAGCCTACAGAACATGCGTATGTGGGAAGACCTCTTACGTAAAGAAGTAAGGAGTACTTTAACCGTTACTAATTCCAATACAAAGATAGCAAGATATCTTAATTAACTTTATAGTTAACTTGCCTAACAGTAACGGGTTTATAAATGTTATGGTAGTTGTTAACTATCTTATAAAAATGCAATATATAATTCCTATAGACTCAATTAATGCGATATTAGTAGCCAAATGTTTTATTAAGCACGTTTTTAAGCTACACAGACTTCCTAATTTAATAATATCCGACTATAGAAGCCAGTTCGTTTCAGACTTTTAGTAAGCTCTATATAAACAATTAAGTATTTAAATATGACTCTTAACTGCATTTTATCTGGAAATAGATGGTCAAACTAAAATTACGAACATGATTATGGAATAATACCTATAAATATACTGCTCCTACCTGCAAGATAACTGGGAAAAATGGCTGCCTTTAGCTAAGTTTACTGTGAATAATACGATAAACGTATTAACAGGCATAACGCCGTTCTACGCGACCTATAGACAAGACCCCCAACTCGGATTTAAACTATAACCCAAAATCAACACAACAGGACCCATAATTAAACGGATTCAGTTAATTAACGCGTACAACTTTGCTAATTAAATAAAGCAGCTAACGGAACTATTATAAAGTAAATTAACATACGCTTAAACGGTATAGGAATGGCATACGAACAAAGAACGAGCCCCCGTATAGGACTTTAAGGAAGGTAATATAGTTTACCTAAATATATAAAACCTAAAGACTTAACGGCCCTTAAAGAAACTTAATTAGAAGTTTGCGGGCCCATACTAAATTAAGAAGAAATTAAGCCTATATACTTATAAGCTCGAACTACCAACTAAGATAAAAATATATCCAATATTTTATATAAGCTTGCTGCAACCCTTAAAAGACAAACCTATAACTCGCAAAGTGCCGCCGCCACCTTCTATAATTGTTAACAATGGTAATGGTTCTTACTTTATTAACTTAATTAATAATATACGATAGAAAACACAATCTAAACAATATAAACTTCTTATTAAGTGGAAAGGATACGAAATATAAACCTAGGAGCTCTATAAGCAAGTTAAGACCAATACGCCTTCCCTAGTAAAAGAATTCCATAAGGACCATCCTTTGCGGCCTACTTCAGCTAAATAGACATAATATAAAGGCAAACAACTGCCACCTAACACGAATATATAAAACACGATAGCAGGAAACTCAAAATTAAAAAGAGCTTAAAGAATACCACGATACTTATAATACAGTTATATAACGCGCAAGATGTTAAGGAACTTTAACTAGCGGTTAAAGTTATCTAATTGGTTAGATTTACCTTACCAAGACCTACTATAAAGATATTAGTTCGGCTTACCGCCTTTACCGAACTAATAGCGATTTTCTATCCCAGGGATAGAAAATCCTAATTAGTCTATTTAATAATTAGAACTGGCAAAACTCTACACTACCACCCAATATAAAATACAACATAATAAAATTGTATTATTTTGGACCTTTGGCTAAAGGGGGGGTACTGTAACGGGACTAGCCTAGTTACAGTAGGAATGTCTTAGTAAAATACTTAACAGATAGAACTTAAAGCTTTAACCAAATTCTGCCGAATTCTGCCAGCTTAATTAACTTCTGCCAAGTTCTGCTAGATTAATTGAATACTACCAAAGTCCGTCTACGTGTGTATGTGTGCACGCATTGACCAAGACCCCTAAACTGTTTAATTGCAAGATTCTCTCGTTATTCCTTTCTCTTCTTTACGCAACGTCTTGTTTCTAGCAAGAGCTATATACCCTCAGATTTAGATAGAATTTATATTATTCCTTTAAATCTTTCCTAAAGCCTCTTCGCGCCCTTATAGGCATTTGCTCTAAAGTTAGCTAAAGCAGAGGTTAAAACTTAATATCCATTATAGAATAAGGTATAAGGGATAGTGTAGCTTTTTCTACTAACTAGCCGACCTAGATTAATATATGACATATTAATCCCTTTTAACCCTAAAGAGGAGTCTTCCTCTAGGATTCCTCTTTTTCCAACTCCGTACTATCCTTTTAAATTAATAGAACTTTGCCCGTTTTTGCCTTTGTCTAGTAATCTTTTAAAAAGTAGTCTTTCTAGCCGTATAAGAAGTAAGCTCCTTAATTACTAAGGGCCTGTTTATAGGGGTTGTTATATATAGGCTAAGTATACGCTAGACCCGCAGTAGGACTAGCTATATAGCTAGCTGCTAAATTAATGGCAGGCTGTACAGCTAGTGCCATAGAAGTTGCAGATTATATTATTATTATTCATTGCTTAACGTCTGATTTGGATCCCTGTTAGGCCCATGCGGACTACTCCTTATATATATATAGGGAGAAAACTCTATTTAAGAAAACCCCGTAATCCGTCTCCCCGCCTTTTGGGGCTCGCTTGTAAGTCGCCTACAAGTCACTAGTAGTGCTCTACTACCTTACTTTTTGACCTCCTTGGGAACCACTACTGCCGTAATAAACCTACGGACGCGCTAGTATTACACACTATACTCTACTCCTGTAGAGTTATTAGGGGGCGCCTATTACTCGCCCCTTTACCTTCTATTGCTATTTTCTTTACAACCCAGAACTGGTCTAGCACATTTTGGCTAATAAGCCACTGGGTAGCCGCCTTAAGGCCTTTCTATGTTAAGAGCAGTGTATTATAGTTTTCTATACTAGCTGCTGAGAGCATTACTTCTTAGCCGGTGCGTAAGGGGCATAACAGTATTACGTGTTTTAGTGTCTGTCTTAGCCAGCTATATTTGTACCTTAGGCTACCTACTAGAACACTTACCCAGTAAAGCCAATCTTTTAGTCCTATTATTCCTGTCCTTAAGAGTGTTGCTATTGTATTTTCCGCCTTTGTTAGGCCCTCTTAGAGCCCTTAGGTATTTACCCC